>Ga0315910_10004755_pt1 | contig 11282 bp, 9 predicted proteins | sample EdamamesoilMG_FD_204470 | JGI IMG/M metagenome (GOLD analysis project Ga0315910, IMG submission 204470) | Garden soil microbial communities collected in Santa Monica, California, United States - Edamame soil | ecosystem: Environmental > Terrestrial > Soil > Garden | place: USA: California...
GCGAATGTTCTGCGCGATGTCGCCGTCCATGATCTGCAGGTGATAGAGATCGCAAACGAGCTTCACGTTCGGCGAGTTCACGCGCTCGCACACGCCGACGCCCCAACCCCAACGGCCGAAGATCTGGTCCTCGCGACCGAAATTCGGATCGAGGCGGCGATTGTTCATGTTCTCGATCGCGAGCGTGACGCCGCGCTGCTCGAGGTGACCTTTCATACGATTCAAGAACGCGACTGCGTTGTCGGCGCCCTGCTCGTACGCCATGCCGCGACGTTGACCGCCGATCGTGATGATCGTCTTAACGCCTTGACCCGCGACCATGTCGATGTGCGCCTTGAGATCCTTCTCGAGCTGGTCGTGGAATTCGGCGTGGATGATGCCGTTCGGGAATGTGACGGGGCCTGCGCCCGCGAGCAGCGGCTCGAGGCCATGTTTGCGCAGCGTGGGCCAGTCGGCCGGATCGATGAGATCGAAGCCGTACACGCCGAGACGCGCAGCTTCGCGGCACATGTCGTCGAACGTGAGCGTGGTGTTTGCGCCGAAGTTCACGCGCCACAGACCTTGCTTGATGCGGCCTTTGCGCACGATCTTCGGCTGCGCCGCCGGCTGCTGCCCGAACGCGGGCGCCGCGAGCACCGAGCCGGTTGCCGCCGCGATCATGCCGAGCGCATCTCGTCTGTTCATTCTTCTTCCCCCTGGCCGACGGCGCATCTTATGCCGGCCGCGAAGGCCGGCAAAGCTCGTCGCAGGGCGTTTCTGCGCTGAGCGGCCCTCCCGAGACACGCCGGAAGACCATCCCTGGGGCTCGACGGCGCACATCCCTGTGCGCCGACGGTCTCGGGAGGGCCGCTCGGCACAGAAACGCCTGATGCCGCGTCGCCAACTCTGCGACGACGTTACAGCGTTGCGGTGGCGTGAACGGGGCTGGCCGGGGCGCTCGCGCACAGGGATGTGCGCGGGCGAGCCTACAGGGACGTATTCACGGCGTCCCCGGACAGCCCCGTTCACGCCGCCGCAACGCCTCGCGATGCGCGAAACGCTACGACGCGATGCGGTCGGTGCCACCCATGTAGGGGCGCAATGCGTCCGGCACGACGACGGAGCCGTCGGCTTGCTGGTAGTTTTCGAGGACGGCGATCAGCGTGCGGCCGACGGCGAGCCCCGAGCCGTTCAGCGTGTGCACGAGCTCCGGCTTGCCGGTCTCGGGATTGCGCCAGCGTGCCTGCATCCGGCGCGCCTGGAACGCCTCGCAATTGCTGCACGACGAGATCTCGCGATACTTGCCCTGGCCCGGCAACCACACCTCGAGATCGAACGTCTTGGCCGCGCCGAAGCCGGTGTCGCCGGCGCACAGCGACATCACGCGATACGCAAGGCCGAGCCGTTGCAGAACCTTCTCGGCGTTCGCGACGAGAGTCTCGAGCTCGCGATAGGACTCGTCGGGTCGCGCGATGTGCACGAGCTCGACTTTGTCGAACTGATGCTGACGGATCATGCCGCGCGTGTCCTGTCCGTACGATCCGGCTTCGGAACGGAAGCACGGCGTGTGTGCCGTGAGACGCAGCGGTAACCGCTCGGCTTCGACGATCGTGTCGCGCACGAGGTTCGTCAGCGAAACCTCGGCCGTCGGAATCAGCCGCAGTTTGTTCTCGCCCTCGATCGCGAACAGGTCCGCGCCGAACTTCGGCAACTGGCCGGTGCCGAACAGGGCCGCGTCGTTGACGAGATACGGGACATACGCTTCGGTGTAGCCGTGCTCGCGGGTATGTAGGTCGAGCATTAGTTGCGCAATGGCACGGTGCATGCGCGCGACCGCACCGGTCAGCACCACGAAGCGCGCGCCCGACAGCTTCGCCGCGGCATCGAAATCGATGAGCCCGAGCTTCTCGCCGATCGCAACGTGATCGAGAGGCTCGAACGAGAGCTGCGGCGGCGTGCCCCAGCGTCGCACCTCGACGTTGGCATTCGCGTCCCTACCCTCCGGCACCGAGGCGTGCAGCAGATTCGGCAAGCCGGCGAGGAACTCGTCGAGCTCCGCGCCGAGCGCCGTGAGTCTCGCCTCGCCCTGCTCCAGTGCGGCGCCGAGATCTCCGACTTCGCGCTTCAACGCCTCGACGTCGCCGCCGGCCGCCTTCGCGCGTCCAATCGCTTTCGAGCGCTCGTTGCGAGTCTGGCGGAAACCCTCGACGCGGACCTGCAGGTCCTTGCGCTCCGCCTCGAGCGCGAGATAGCGATCGCGATCGAGCTTGAACCCACGCCGTGCGAGATTGGCCGCGACGGCGTCGAGGTCCTGGCGCAGATACTTGGGATCCAGCATGAGATTAGCTTAGCAAACGCTGCTCGAGACGCTGACACCAGCCGCCGAGCAACGACACCGAGAGCGCGAGGCCGATCACGATGCCGACGAAGTCGGCGACGATGTCGAAGAACTCGAGCGAGCGCGTCTCGGTAAGCCCTTGGAGCAAGTCGAGCCCAATGCCGAGCGCGAGCAGCACGGATGCGACCAGCAAATAGAGGCGTCGAGGATAAAGGCCCGCGAACCACACCATCAGCAAGCAATACGCGCCGGCGTGCTCGAGCTTGTCGTTCATCGATACGCTGGGCAACGCGGGACCCGGCAACAGGCTGCCGACGATTACGCCCATGACGAGGAGCCAACCAAGCCCGGCCCACCACATCGGAAAGCGCAACGGCAACAAGAGATGTCAGCCTTCGTCGCCGATCACGTCGACGCCGGCCGGCACGTCGAACTCGAATACGTCGTCGTCGAGATCAGGATTCACGGCGAGATTGTCGAGCTCGATGCGCGTCACTTGATTGAGGCCGTCGACGAGCTCGAGCCGCCGCGGCGTCGTGCCGTCGAACGCGATCAGCACGGAGCTGAAGTCGCCACCGCCCGTCTTCGGCGTGAGCTTGACCCACTCGAATCCTTCGGCCGGGTACGAATCGACGACGTCGAACCCCTCGCGCACGCTGCGATCGCCGCTCAAGAGCATCGCGGGGCTCACGCCGACGCTCGAATCGAACGGCGCGACGGTGACTTGCTCGAGCTCGACGTCGTAAATCCAGAGCTGCGCACCATCGGCGACGACCGTGAGCTCGGTCGGCTCCTTGTACAGCCACCGGAATCGATTCGGCCGTTCGAGCGCGAACGTTCCGGTTTCGGTTTGCAGCAACCGCTGATCGGAGGTCCAGATCTCTTGGCGAAAATCTGCCGTCAGGGAGTGAACGCCGTCGAGAAAGGCATCGAGAGTCGCGGGCCCTTTCTCGGTTGGCTGTGCGAATGCACCGCAGCCTGAGAGCACGGAAACGAGCAGCGCGTAATTAGTCGACGACCGGCGGCGGCGGCGCAAGCACTTCTCGGAATCCATTCGTCTGCAGGTTGCCAACGATGCCGGCCTCTTCCATGGTTTCGACCATTCGCGCCGCACGGTTGTAGCCGATCTTCAAGCGGCGCTGAATGCCGGAGATCGAAGCTTTGCGCGTCTCGGTCACGATGCGAACAGCTTGATCGTAAAGGGGATCTTGCTCGCCGTCCAATTCGCCCGTCGGCGTCGTCGACTCGAGCCCTGCGATCTCACCGGTGGGGCCTTCGAGCAAATTCTCGATGTAATTCGGCTGGCCGCTCGCACGCAACGCTTTGACCACCGCGTGGACTTCGTTATCGGATACGAACGCGCCATGGACGCGTATCGGCATCGAGGTGCCGGACGGCAAATACAACATGTCGCCATGACCGAGCAGATGCTCGGCACCGATCTGGTCGAGAATCGTTCGCGAATCGACTTTCGCCGAGACCTGGAACGCGATGCGGCACGGGATGTTCGCTTTGATCAGGCCAGTGATCACGTCGACGGACGGGCGTTGTGTAGCGACGATCATGTGGATGCCCGACGCGCGCGCCTTCTGCGCCAAACGCGCGATCAGCTCTTCGACCTTCTTCCCGACCATCATCATCATGTCGGCAAGCTCGTCGATGATCACCACGATGAACGGCATCGGCGTTAGCTCCGGAGCCGTCTCGCCCTCTTGCTCCGGCACGAACGTCGGATCCAGCAGCGGAGTACCGTTCGCGATCGCTTCGTTGACCTTGCGGTTGTAGCTCGACAGATGGCGCACGCCGAGACCTGCTAGCAACGCGTAGCGGCGTTCCATCTCGGCCACGCACCAGCGCAGCGCGTTCGCCGCTTGCTTCATGTCCGTGACGACCGGCGCGAGCAGGTGCGGAATACCCTCGTACACCGAGAGCTCGAGCATCTTCGGGTCGATCATGATCAGACGAACGTTCTCGGGCGTCGACTTGTAGAGCAGGCTCAACACCATCGCGTTCAATGCGACGGACTTGCCCGAGCCGGTAGTGCCCGCGATCAAAAGGTGCGGCATGCGCCCGAGGTCGGCCACCATCGGCGCGCCGCCGATGTCCTTGCCGAGCGCGAGCGTGAGCGGCGACTTCAGCTCGTCGTACGCTTGCGACTTCACGATCTCGCCGAGCGCAACGATCTCGCGCACCTCGTTCGGAATCTCGAGGCCGACGTAGGGCTTGCCGGGGATGATCTCGACTACGCGCACGCTCACCGTCGCGAGCGACCGCGCAAGGTCTTTCGCGAGACTGCTGATCTGGCTGCTCTTCACGCCGGCCGCGGGCCTGAGCTCGAAGCGCGTCACGACCGGACCGGGATGCACGGCGACGACTTCGGCTTCGATGCCGAAATCGTTGAGCTTGAGCTCGACCAAGCGCGACATCGCTTCGAGTGCTTCGGGCGAGTAGCCTCCTTCTTTCGGAGGCGGATTCTCGAGCAGAGACAACGCGGGGAGCTCGTTCGACGTCGGCGGCTCGAACATCGGCACCTGACGTTCGCGCTCGAGTCGCTCGGTGGCGCGCGAGCTGACCTCGATCTTGTCGATCACGGGCTCGATGCGCGGCGTTGCCTTGGGTTTGGCGCGTACCTTGCTGACGACTTCGTCGCGCTGTTGCTTCGCACGGCGGCCTTCCCACCAGATGCGTGCTTCGCTGAGCCGGTCGTGAGCAACGACGACCGCGTTGTAAACGACACGCCCGATGCGATCCATGATCGCGATCCATGACACGCCGGTCGCGAGCTGCACCGACGCGAGCCACAACACGAGCAGCAACACGGAAGTGCCGAGCAGGCCCAATCCGTACTCGAGACCGTTGCCGACGATGCGGCCGAGAATTCCGCCGGCCGACTCCTTGAGATCCGGCGAATAGAAATGCAGCGTGGCGAGCCCCGAGCTCGTCGCGATCGCGAGCGCGAATCCGACACCGCGCCAGATCATCGCGTTTTGCTCGGGCAGCTCGTCGCCGCGAAACAAGAACACACCCGCGATCAGCACGAGTATCGGAAACAGATAAGCCGAAGCACCGAACAGAATGAACGCGACGTCCGCGAACCAGGCGCCGGCCGGGCCCATGCGATTCGTCACGACTCCGTCGCCGCCGGTCACGCTGAAAGCCGAGTCCGCGGGGCTGTAGCTCAACAGCGCGAGCAGCAGGATCACGCTCAATCCGGCCAGTACCCAGAACGCAGCTTCGCGGAGACCCCTCATGCGGGGCACGAAGAAAGCTTCGAACGGCGTGCTCGCTTTCGCTTTATTCAAGTCGGACAGCAGTTAGTTGACTTAATGCGCTGATTATACTGATAACTCGGCGTCCGCCTAGCCCATGCTCGAAACGCGCGCCGACTCGACGCTCGCGGCGGTGCCGCGGCACACTGCGCCGATGGGCACGCGAGTGGAACGCCTCACGACTTTGGCCGCGGTCGACGCACAGGCCTGGAACGCCTTGGCCGGCGACAGCCCGTTCTTGAAGCACGAATTCCTGCTGGCGCTCGAGGAAACGCGCTGTGTCGGCGAAGGGACGACGTGGGAGCCGAGCTATCTCGTCGCACGCGACGAGCAGGGCTTAAGCGGTGCTATGCCTCTCTATATAAAGTACGACTCGCATGGCGAGTTCGTGTTCGATTGGAGCTGGGCGGATGCCTACCAGCGCTCGGGCCGCCATTACTACCCGAAGCTCGTCGCAGCGATCCCGTTCACGCCGGCGACGGGGCAGCGCCTGCTGCTGCGCGCCGGCGACGGCAGCGACACGGCGGCGGCATTGCTCGATGCCGCACGCGCCGTCGCAGAGGATCTCGGCGCTTCGTCCTTCCACGTGTTGTTTCCGACCGAACCCGAGTTGCCTGTGCTCGAGACGGCCGGACTCTTGATGCGCAAGGGTTGCCAATTTCATTGGAGCAATGACGGTTACGGCGATTTCGACGACTTCTTGGGGCGATTCAGCTCGGAGAAGCGCAAGAAGGCCAAACGCGAGCGCCGTCGCGTGCAGGAGGCCGGCATCGTGTTCGAGCACCTGCGCGGCGATGAGCCAAGCGCGGCGGATTGGAACGCGATCGTCGACTTCTACTCGCGCACGTTCCAGCGGCGCGGCCGCGAGCCGTATCTGAATCGCGAGTTCTTTGCGGCAATCGCGAAGACCATGCCGCACAACCTGCTCGTGGTCTTGGCGCGCCACCAAGGCACGCCGATCGCAGCCGCGATCTGTTTCCGCAGCAGCACCACGTTGTACGGACGCTATTGGGGCAGCCTCGCCGACTTTCACAGCCTGCATTTCGAGACGTGCTATCACCAAGGAATCGAATACTGCATTCGTGAGCAACTCGAGCGCTTCGAGCCCGGCACGCAGGGCGAGCACAAGGTCGCGCGCGGGTTCACACCGCGACCGACGTGGTCGGGCCACTGGCTGCGCGACGCCGACTTTCGCGCGGCCGTGGGCGCGTTCCTCAGGCGCGAGGCGCGCCACGTGGATGCCTACATCGACGAGATCGGCGAGCACGTCCCGTATCGCAGCCTCCCCTTCGACGCCGCGCGCGCCTGAATCGGTCCGAGGTCTCGAGATGGGATCGCTGCATTGGCTTTCGCGAACGAACCGTTCGGAACCGTTTCCGCCGCCAAGCGAGGCTCTGACCGAGCCGAACGGGTTGCTGGCCGCGGGCGGCGACCTCACGCCGGAGCGATTGTTGATTGCATACGTGCAGGGAATCTTTCCGTGGTATCAGGAAGGGCAACCGATCCTCTGGTGGAGCCCAGATCCACGTGCCGTCCTGGCGCCCGATGAGCTCAAGGTTTCGCGGAGCCTGCGCCGCTCGGTCGCGAAACGCGGGTTCGAGTTTCGCGTCGACACGGAATTCGAGAGCGTCGTCGCCGGGTGCGCAGCGCCTCGCGATTATGCCGGCGGCACCTGGATCACCGAGGAGATGGCGGCGGCCTACGCGAACCTGCACCGACTCGGTTGGGCGCATTCATTCGAAACCTGGCACGACGGCAGTCTCGCAGGCGGGTTGTATGGCGTCGCGATCGGGCGAGTCTTTTTCGGCGAGTCGATGTTCACGCGCGTAACGGACGCGTCGAAAGTCGCGCTCGTGCATGCGGTCGAACTCCTGCGCGAGCGCGGGTTCGAGCTCATCGATTGCCAGGTAGCCTCGGCGCACACGCTGAGTCTCGGAGCCAAGGAGATACCGCGCGAAGCGTTCCTACAAAGCCTCGCGAAACTGTGCACTCCCTTGGGGGAACCGCAGATCTGGCGGTGACCTTCTCACGCCCGGAATGGCGTTTGCCGCCTTCGCTCGGCTTGTGCAACAATGCGCCGCCCCGCGGGCTCCCAAATTGTTGCGAAATGGCAAAAGAAGAAGCTATTCAGATGGAAGGTACGGTAGTGGAAACGCTGCCGAACACGACCTTTCGTGTGGAGCTCCAGAATGGCCACGTCGTGACCGCGCACATTTCAGGGAAGATGCGTAAACACTACATCCGCATCTTGAAAGGCGATGCCGTCACCGTCGAGCTCACGCCTTACGACCTGACGAAGGGCCGCATCACGTATCGCGCGCGATAGTTAGCTAGCGATCGTCTTCGCGGCCACTCGCGAGCTCACGCTGATCCGTGCCCTTGCCGCGCAAGTCGGCGAGCTCGCGCGTCAGCGGCTCGACCGTCAGGATCAAGCTCTCGCCGCCCTCCGCGACCTCGACACGCACGTGCCCGCCTTCCGTGAGCTTGCCGAATAGGAGCTCCTCGGCAAGCGGCCGCTTGATGTGCTCTTGAATGACGCGGGCCATCGGCCGAGCGCCCATCTTCTTGTCGTAGCCGCGTGCCGCAACCCAATCGCGCGCAGCGGGCTCGAGCTCGATCGTGACGTTGTTCTTGTCGAGCTGCGCTTCGAGCTCCACGATCAGCTTGTCGACGACCCTCGCGACGGACTGCTCGTCGAGCGGATCGAACTGGATGATCGCGTCGAGACGATTGCGGAACTCCGGCGAGAACAGCTTCTTCAAAATCTCCATCGCATCCGTCGTGTGGTCCTGCAACGTGAAGCCGACCGACGCGCGGCTCGCTTCCTGCGCACCTGCGTTCGTCGTCATCACGATCGTGACGTTGCGGAAGTCCGCCTTCCTGCCGTTGTTGTCCGTCAACGTGCCGTGATCCATGACCTGCAGCAGCAGGTTGAACACTTCCGGGTGCGCCTTCTCGATCTCGTCGAACAACAGCACGCAATGCGGATGCTTCGTGATGGCCTCGGTCAGCAAGCCGCCCTGATCGAAGCCGACGTAGCCCGGAGGCGCGCCGATCAGCCGCGACACGGTGTGCCGTTCCATGTACTCCGACATGTCGAAACGGATCAGCTCGACGCCGAGCGTCAGCGCGAGCTGGCGAGTGACTTCCGTCTTGCCGACACCGGTCGGACCCGAGAACAGGAACGAGCCCACAGGACGGCGTTCGTCGCCCAATCCTGAGCGCGCCATCTTGATCGCTGACGCGAGTGCGCCGATCGCGCGATCCTGGCCGAAGATCACGAGCTTCAAGTCGCGCTCGATGTTGCGCAGCACGTCGCGGTCCGAAGCGGAGACGTTCTTCGGCGGGATTCGCGCGATCTTCGCTACGATGTTCTGGATCAACGCAACGTCGACGACGCGCGGGCGCGTGCTCTCCGGCTGCAGCCGGCAGTTCGCACCGGCCTCGTCGATGACGTCGATGGCCTTGTCCGGCAGGTGACGATCGTTGATGTGCTTGGCAGACAGCTCCGCGGCGGCGATCAACGCCTCGTCCGCGTACGAAATGTTGTGATGCTCCTCGAACCGGCTCTTGAGGCCGCGCAGGATCTCGATGGTCTCCGCGACCGACGGCTCCGTGACGTCGATCTTCTGGAAGCGCCGCGCCAGCGCGTGGTCCTTCTCGAAGATGCCGCGGAACTCGCTGTAAGTCGTGGAGCCGATGCAGCGCAGCTCGCCGTTCGCGAGCAACGGCTTGATCAGGTTCGACGCGTCCATGACACCGCCCGAGGCTGCACCCGCGCCGATCACGGTGTGGATCTCGTCGATGAACAGTATTGCGCCCGGCTTCTTCTTGAGCCCCGCAACGACGCCTTTCAAACGCTTCTCGAAGTCGCCGCGATACTTCGTGCCCGCGATCAAGGAGCCCATGTCGAGCGCGTAGATCGTGCAGTTGCGCAGGATGTCCGGAACCTTGCCCTCTACTATTAGACGAGCGAGCCCCTCGGCGAGCGCCGTCTTGCCGACGCCTGCCTCGCCGACGAACAACGGATTGTTCTTGCGCCGACGGCACAGGATCTGCACGGTCCGCTCGATCTCGAGCTGCCGACCGATCAACGGATCGATCTTGCCCGCTTCGGCCAGCGCGTTCAGGTTCGTAGTAAAGCGCTCGAGCGGATTCGCCTCGGCGGCGCGCTCGGCGTCCACGGCGGATTCGTCTCCCTCGCCGCCCTTGCTCGGCTCTTGAACCTTGGGCACGCCATGCGAGATGAAATTGACCACGTCGAGGCGCGTGACGTCCTGCGTCCCCAACAAATAGACCGCCTGCGATTGCTTCTCGCTGAAGATCGCGACGAGAACGTTGACGGGCGTGACCTCTTTGCGCCCGCTCGACTGCACGTGAAACACGGCGCGTTGCAGCACGCGCTGGAAGCCCAGTGTCGGTTGGACCTCCCTGCTCTCGTCGTCCTCACCGCGCAACCGCGGCGTGGCGCCTTCGATGAACTCCTTGAGCTCGCGCCGCAGCCGCACGAGATCGGCTCCGCAGGCCTTCAACGTCTCGATCACGCTCGGCGTATCGAGCAACGCGAGCAACAGGTGCTCGACGGTGATGAATTCGTGCCTCTCTTCCCGCGCCCGTTGAAACGCGTCGTTCAAACAGTATTCGAGCTCGCTGGATAGCACTACGTCTCCTCCATGGTGCAAAGCAGCGGATGTTGATGCTGCTGTGCCATTCCTGTTACTTGAGCCACTTTCGTCTCGGCGATTTCATACGTGAACACGCCACAAACGCCTTTCCCTTTCGTGTGCACCTCGAGCATGATCCGCGTCGCCGTCGTGCGGTCCAGCGAGAAGATCTTTTGCAGCACCTCGACGACGAACTCCATCGGAGTGTAATCATCGTTCAATAAAATGACGCGATACAGCGGCGGCCGCTTCAGCCGCGGCTTCGCCTCGGCCGTTGCCAGCCCATGATCGTCGGTGCGACCGACTTTTTCCGAATCCTGAGACATACGTCGGGAATTCTATCGGTCAGGGGCGGTCAATTGAACCACGTTATCGGGGCGTCGTTAGGTTCCCTCCGGGACGAACGATCGCACACTGTCGCAGTCGACAGTATTAACAAATTCAGTGACTTGTTAGCCACGAAGAACCTGCCCTATGATGCATGATCGAGCCCGAAGTTTGAGCGGAAGCCGAGCACTGATGGACGTCGCCACGCGACTTGCCGATTGGAGGGAGCGGCCGCCAGAGCAATGGCTCACGACCGTGAATCGCTACCTGCCGCCCGGCGTGACGGCTGTGCTCGTGATCGCGATCGCGTATCAGCTCGCAACCCTCACCTGGACTTTCGTGCCGGGCTCCATGCCAACCGGCGCACCGACCGTACAGCGCTCCAACGGAACCGACACCCCAGCGTCGAGAGACTTCAGCGCGCTGAACGGCTGGCACCCCTTCGGCGAGGCCTCTGAGCGGACCGCACCGGTCGTGACCGCCGTCGTCGACGCGCCGGACACTACGCTGAGCCTGGTCTTGAAGGGCATCCTTTCCGTCGACGACGACCCGAACGGCGGCGCCATCATTCAGAGCAACCGCGGCGAAGACCGCGCCTATCGGTCCGGCCAGACGATCGAGGGCTCAGACGGCACGACGCTGCACTCCGTATATGCGGATCGTGTTCTGCTCGACCGCAACGGCCGCCTCGAAACGCTGCGCTTG
>Ga0315910_10004756_pt1 | contig 11282 bp, 8 predicted proteins | sample EdamamesoilMG_FD_204470 | JGI IMG/M metagenome (GOLD analysis project Ga0315910, IMG submission 204470) | Garden soil microbial communities collected in Santa Monica, California, United States - Edamame soil | ecosystem: Environmental > Terrestrial > Soil > Garden | place: USA: California...
CCTGCCGGCCGTCGTCGGCCTGCTCTGGCTGCCGCGCGTCGTCTCGATCGCGATCCTCGGCGTGCTCGCGCCGACGATGACGGCGGTGACCTCGGCCGCGCTGATGAGCGCTTGCGACGAGTCGATCGAACTCGTGGGCGCGAGCCCGGTCTCGCGCGTGCGCGCGATGTGGGCGCGCGCCCTGGCCGCCGCGCTGCCGTCGGCCGGACTCGGCTGGCTCGGCGCGATCGTGCTCATCGCGCTCGGCGCACCCGCGGTCGGCCTAGCGACCGGCGGCGTGGCGACGTTTCTCGCGCTCGCCCATGCCTGGCTGGGCGGATGCACCACGCCGCGACTGACCGCGGAGGATCGTGCGGCCAACCGCCCGCCGCGCGCCACCTGGCAGGCCTTTGTCGCGATGCTGGCCAGCGGGCTCGGCGCGGCCGCGATCGCCAGCCAGGCGATGGGCGCGAGCTGGCTCGTGGCGGGACCGCTCGCCGCGCTCACCGTCATCGGTGGCGGGCTGATGTTTCTCGCACAGCCGCGACCGGTCTGGGCCGACTGAGCGGCGCCGGTCGCGCACGCGCCTTGCCTCGCCGCACCCCGCCCGGCAACCTCCGCCGCTTTCCGCGCATGCGCACGCCGACCCTACTCGCCACCAACGACGACGGCATCGATTCGCCGCTTCTGGCCGCACTCGTGCGCGCCCTCCGACCGCTGGGTCGCGTGCTCGTCGCCGCGCCCGACGGCGAGCGCAGCTGGATCGGCAAGGCCATCAGCCGGCAGAAACCGCTGCTGCGGGCCGAGCCTCGCGACGCGATGTTCGGCTGTCCGGCGTGGTCGATCGATGGTACACCCGCCGACTGCGTCAACCTCGCCCTCGGCCACCTCGCGGGCGGTCCCGTCGACCTCGTCGTCTCCGGCATCAACATGGGCAGCAACGCCGGCCTGCCCCTCATCCTCGCCTCCGGCACGGTCGGCGGCGCGCTCGAGGGCGCGCTCGCCGGCACGCACGCCGTGGCCTCGTCGATCCGGCTGGGCAAGGCCGACTTCGCGCGGCTCAAGCTCCCGGACGCCACCCTGCCCGCGCACGTCGCCGCGACCGTCGAGGCCATCGCCGCGCGCACGGCGAAGCTCTGCGCGCAGGTCGTGCGCCGGCCGCGGCCGCGGCGGCCGATCGTGCACAATCTCAATTTCCCGCCCGACGCGACCGCCGAGACGCCGCTCGTGCGCACCACCGCCGCGCACCTGCGCGTCGGGCCGCTCTGGGCGCCGACCGACGAACCCGGCACCTACGCCTTCGCCTTCCAGGTCGGCGACGACGCGCCCTCGGCGCATCTCACCGACCGCGCCTGCATCGACGCCGGCCGCGCCACGCATGCGATCCTCGACTTCGGCCGGCTCGCCGTGACGGCCGGCGCGGCCCGCGCCGACGCGCTCGGCACCGCCCTTCCCCGCCCGCGTATCCAATGATCGAAGCCGAGAACCTCACACGCGTCTTCCGCACCTACAAGAAACGCCCCGGCTTCTGGGGCGGGATCGTCGGCCTGTTCCACCGCGAGTTCGAGGAGGTCGCCGCGGCCAGGGACATCACGTTTTCGATCAAGGAGGGCGAGTTCGTCGGCTTTCTCGGGCCCAACGGCGCGGGCAAGACCACGACGCTCAAGATGCTTTCCGGCCTGATCCACCCGACCTCGGGCCGGGCCACCGTGGCGGGCTTCGTGCCGCGCGAGCGGCGCAACGAGTACCGCCGCATCTTCGCCCTCGTCCTCGGCCAGAAGAACCAGCTCTGGTGGGACCTGCCCGCGCTCGAGTCGTTCAACCTCCTGCGCCACATCTACGGCACGCCCAAGCAGGCGTTTCGCCAGCGTCTCGACGAACTGGCGACACTGCTCGACGTCACGGCCAAGCTCAACGTCATGGTGCGCGAGCTCTCGCTCGGCGAGCGCATGAAGATGGAGCTGATCGCCGCGCTCCTGCACGGCCCGCGCGTGCTCTTCCTCGACGAGCCGACGATCGGGCTCGACGTCGTCAGCCAGCGCTCGGTGCGCCAGTTCCTGCGCGACTACAACCGCCGGCACAAGACCACGATCCTGCTCACCAGCCACTACATGGCCGACATCAAGGAGCTGTGCGAGCGGGTGATCGTGATCCACAAGGGCCGCAAGATCCACGACGGCGGCCTCGACCGCCTCGACGCCGGCCCGGCGCGCAAGATCATCCGTTTCCGCCCCGACCTGCGCGGCCTGCCCGCGGGCTGGGCCGCGCCCGGTGCGATGAAGACCGAGGACGACGGCCGCATCGCGCTCGAGGTCGACGCGACGCAGGTCGTGCCTGCGTGCCAGCAGGTCCTCGGCACCGGCGACGTGCAGGACCTCACGATCGAGGACGTCCCGCTCGAGGACGTGATCCACCGGCTGTTCAGCGCCGCGCACTGAACGCGGCACCGGTGACCGAGGCCGGCGGGCCGGAATTCACGCGACCTACGGGCGCGTGAACGCGTGCTTGAAGGCCGCGCGGACGTCGCGCACGACGAAGGGTTTTCTGAATACAGGCCGCTCGGGGCGGCCGAGCTCGGCGGTCTCCCACGGGCCCGGCATGTCGGTGACGAAAAACGACTGCGCCGCCGGCTGGAGGTCGAGCGCGCGGGCCGCGAAGGCCTGGGCGCGCGTGTCACCGCGCGGCGGCAGTTCCAGCACGAGCCCGTCGAAGGTCTGTTCCTCGAGGAGCGCGAGGCTGTCGCCCCAGTTGGCCGAGCAGGTCACGGCGAAGTCGCGCCGCAGCATGAGGGCGAGCGTGTCGTTGACGGTGGGCGAGCGGTCGCAGACGAGCACGCCCGGCCGCAGATCGACGGCGAGCGGCCGCATCGCGGCGATCGCCCGGGAGAGGATCGAACCGGGGGAATCGCCCCCGGCCCGCAAGGCCGCCACGCCCCCGCGCAGGCTGTCGCGCTCCGGGTGGGAACGGACGACGTCGCGTAACAACGGCCACAATACGCCTGCCTGGGGTGCTGCGGCCAGCACGGCCACGGCCTCGCCGTCGACCGGCCCGACCCGCACGCCGTCCGGCAGGCTGGTCCGTCCGAGCTCGAGCGCCTCGAGCGCCGCGGGTGAACCCGCCGGCCCTGCGATCACACCGAGGACCAGCGGCGCCTTCTCCACCAGGCTGCGATAGACCTCGGCGGAGAGGACCGCACTGAACGCATCGATGCGCGCCGAATGGTCGACGAGCACGACGGCACCGGCACCGGCGGGACCGCTGCGCCGCGCCGTGACGTGCACCAGGCGCGAGCCCTGGCGCCAGACGAACGACATGCCCGGCGTGCTGCGGGACTCCGGGGCGAGCCCCGCCCACACCCCGGGCCAGTCGACCGGGACCCGGCCCTCGAGCAGGCGTTGTGCCGCGGGATTGGCGCTCACGAGCGCGCCGGCGCCATCGAAACAGAGCACACCCACCGGCACATCGGCCAGCGCGACGGCGACGATCTCCGCCGGGGCGAGCCGCGAGCGCGCCGAGAGCGCATGCTCGATGACGACGGCGGCGAGATCGGCCAGGGCACCCGCCAGTTGCAGACGACTGCCGCGGTAGGCCCCGTCCCCACCCGGGCTCACGGTCATCAGGCCAAGCGGCCCGCTGGAGCCGACCACCGGCAGGGCGAGCCGGTCGGGGCCGAACTCGGCCGGGCCGGACATCGGCGCGACCGTGAAGCCGCGCAACGGCGGCACTGCGGCGAGGGCCCGGCCGAGGGCGCCGATGAGGGCGTTGAGATCCGCGCCGTTGCGCAGGTCGCTGGCCAGCGTACGCAGCGTGGCCGGGATCACCGGCAGCGTACGCAACTGGGTTTCCCCGACCTTGGGCATCGCGCGTCAATCCTCCTCGACCTGCGTGGGAAACACGATCGTGAAGCGCGCCCCCTGATCCGGCTCGGAGTCGACCCGGATGATGCCGTTGTGCCCGTCAATGATGCGTTTCACGATGGCGAGTCCGAGGCCCATGCCGCCCTTGCGGGCGCGATCGCCGGTGTTTTTCGTCGTCGTGAACGGCTCGAAGATGTGGTCGCGGATCTCGGCGTGCAGGCCGGGTCCGTTGTCGACGATGATCAGCTCGACCGACGAGCGCTCCCCCGCGACCGAGCGTCGCCGCAACCGCACGAGCACCCGGGCTCCGTCGCGCCCGGCCAGGGCCTGGACCGCGTTGTTCAGGAGGTTGATCACCACCTGGGTCAACTGGTTCGAGTTGCCGTGCACCTCGGGCACGTCCTCCGGCTCGAAGACGAACGCGACACCGGCCTCGAGGTAGGCGGGTCGCACGATCTCGTAGGCTCCGCGCACCACGTCCTCGAGTCGGATCCACGCCATCGAGACCTTCCGGTCGGTGGCGAAGGCGGCGACGTTTTCCACGATGCTCTCGACCCGGCCGACGTCGCGCATGACCGTCGCGCTGAACTCGCGCTGCAGCTCCGGGTCGCCCGGGCTCTCGTCGAGCAGCTGGGCGAAGGTCTTTATGGATACGAGGGGATTGCGCAGCTCGTGCGCGAGCCCGGCGGCGAGCGTGCCCAGCGAGATGAGCTTCTCGGTCTGGTTGACCCGGCGCTCGAGTTCCCGGGCGCGGACCTGGAGCCCGATCTGCTGGCAGAGCGCCTCGAGCATGGTGATCTCGTTGTCCGAGTAGACCCGGTGACGTTCGCGGCCCGAGAGCAGGAGCACGCCCACGAGCGCATCGGCCGAGTGGATCGGCACGACGACCTCGATGCGGTACTTCGCGCGGTGTCCCGCCAGTCGCGGCAGGAGTTCGGGCTCCAGCCTTATCGTCTCGTCGATGACGTGCGCGACCGGACCGCGGCGCGCCAGTTCGATGAGGGGATCGACCTCCGACAGCTCCGCCTGCGGCTCGATGCCGGGCGGCACGCCTCTCGAGGCACGAAGGCAGTAGATGCGGTCGAGTTCCGCGCGCATGTAGAAGGACGCGCCGACTCCGAGTGCGGAGGACACGGCCTCGGCGCCCGCGCCCAGGACCTCCACCTCCTCGTGAAAGGTCGCGAGCTGGTTGCCGAAGGCCCGCAGGCGGTCGCGGCCCGCGTAGAAACGCCGCAGCACCGTGGCCTCGAGGAACAGGTCGACGCGACGCTTCAGGCGCGGCATCAGCAGAATCGCGAAGAACGACAGGAGCACGGACATCGCAGTCGTCGCGATCAGGGCCTCGTGGATACCGCTCGTCATGCCCAGCAGCGCGAGCACCAGCACCGGATGGATCAGGGCCAGGGGCAGCGCCACCAGCAGGTAGACGATGATCTTGGTGACGACGTAGTTCAGCTCGAGCAGGCGCAGCCCGATGATCGTGTAGGCGACCCCGGCGAGGTAGAACGGGATGAAGAGGTTTCCGACCGGAGGGATCGGAATATCGAACCAGTAGAAGAAATTCGTCGAGCCGCCGCAGAAGCCGACGACCGTGCTGATCAGGGCAAAGCGCAGCTGATTGCGCCGCGTGCCGGAGGCCCGGCGCGTCGCGCGGTAGAGGTACAGCCAGCTCGCCACCGTCAGCCCGGCAAAGAAGGTCATGTAGACCGGGTAGGCCGCACCCGGCCGCGGCCAGAAGGGAAACTCCGCGTGCGGCTCGACCGCGCTCACGATCCACGGGGTGGCACAGAGCGCGGCGAGCGCCAGTCCCGCCGCGTAGGAGGCCGCGACGACCCCATGTCGTTTCTCCCCGACCAGGCGCACGCAGAAGTGCATGTAGGCCGGCGGTATCAGGATGGCGAAGACAGACAGCATCCGGCTCCAGAACAGCGCCGACCCGGCATCATCCTTCCAGAGCCACAACACATAGCTGCCCGACCAGCCGGCGCCCGCGATCAGGAAGAGGAAGAGCGAGAGATTCGCCGAGCCGCGGCGCCCGCGCACCAGGAGCATGAGGCCAAGCCCCACGCTCGTGATGGTGTTGAGCAGACCCGTGATGATGCAGAAGAGGATCACGCGACAGCCCGGACGACGACCGCCTGCTCCCCGAACGAGGCATACACCTGCGGATCCCGGAACCCGGCCTCCTCCAGCATCGAGGCGAGTTCCGGCCCGCTGTAGAAGAGGTAGTGCCCCTGGTCTTCCTTGAGCTTGATCTCGCCGACGCCGCCGAGGAGGACACGCGCCGATTCGACCTGCACCTCCGCGCTCTGGTTCACGACGAAGTCGCGATAGATGAGCGAGACATCGCAGTGCGGTTTCATGCTCGAGATGACCACGCGCCCGCCCGGGCGGACGATCCTGCGGAACTCGTGGAGCAGATCCATCGGACGCTTCAGGTAGGACAACACCAGGCTGCAACACACGGCGTCGAACATCCCGCCGGCAAACACCGGCATCTCGCGCGGCTGGTCCGGCTCGAGGGAATCGAAGTCGGCGCGCGCATAGAGCACCTGCATGGGCAGGCCGACGCGTGCGCCCGCCTGCCGCAAGGCCTCGGCCGCGAGCCCGGCGTGCCGGACCATCGCGTCGTTGAGGCCGCGCTGGGTCAGGTCGAGTCCCACATACATCGCGGGAACGAGCGGCGCCGGCGCCGCGCGCAGGTGACGCAACAGCCACGCGCCGATCAGCCCGTTGCCGCAGCCGGCGTCGAGCACGGTTTCAGTTGGCTGGATCGGGCCGACCAGTTCGCCCACCAGGTCCAGATACTCGCGAAAGTCCGAGACCGCCTCGAGCATCGCGTACTTGCCGAGATACTCGCTCCAGAACTCGGCCTCCGTCTTCTCCAGCTGGATCGCCCGCCGCAGACGTTCGCGCTCGACGCGATTCTGGGCAAAGAGCCGGCGGTGGTCGGCCCGACGGATCTCCGTCGGCACCTGGTCGACGCCCCACACCTCCTTGAGCACGATGCCGACGACCTCGCGAAAGGTGCGTTCCGCCACGGCCTGGTTCTCGCGCACCTCGTGCTTCGCGCCCGACATCTTGTGGACCCGGGCGCGCGGCGACCGCGCGGCGACGGCCTCGACCTCCGCGGCGTCCACCCAGGCGTCGTTCTCCGCCACGAAAAAGACCGACGGATGTGTGATGCGGGCAAAGTCCCTCGCCGTGCCCGCGGGATCGTGGAGATCGTGCTCGAGCGCGGCGGCGATGAAGGCATCGAGGTCGGACTCGCAGCCGAGCGCGCTGGAGTTTCCATTCCACCGCCGGCCGGCGAGATACTGGGCAAACACATCCTCGCGAAAGACCTCCCGGAAGGTCGCGCGGATGTTCACCACCCCGACCATGCAGACGAGCAGGTTGATGCGGGGATCGGTGGCCGCGGCCCGGATGGCCGACCGCGCGGAAAGGCTGCTCGCCATGAGCGCGACGGACTCCGCGCCGAACCGCCCCGCGATCATGTCCACCGTCGAGAGCATGTCGTCGAGACTCGTCTGAAGCGTGAACGCCGTGCGCACGCCGCCGCTCTCGCCCACGTGGCAGGAGTGATCGAAGCGCACGACATTGATCCCGTTTGCCGCGAGATAATAGGCGAGTTCGAGGTTGTTCTTCTTGGTCTCGCCGAACTTCGGCGCCATGACCACGAACGGACATCCTTCATGCCCGTCCGACCGATGATCCCAGAATGCGGAGACCTTCAGTCCAGCCCGATTGGGATACACCAGAGGCTCGCTGACGATGTCTGCGACAGCCGTATGGGAAGAGCTGGTCGACTTCATCGAGAATGGTCGTAACTTTTTCTCAGGGCGGATGATAGACCGGAAATCCTGCACCGCTTGGCAACGCTCTTCTTCCCGATTCCTCACCGCGGAAATTGCACCGTCCACCGCGGCGGCGACATCGCTCCGTCCGCGTGCTCCGACCGGATCGCCGCCCTGCCCGCGACGCCGACGGGCGACGCGAATCGGAGGCATCGACAGGACCGGGGAGGAAACACCATGGGCGAAACCCCGCTCGATTTTACCCTAAGCGGCGCACCTGATTATTAGTGGCGCGTATTGCAGGGGCTTGCGTCGCCCGGCACGCGGCCTGCAAATCGTAGCCCGACACCCCGTGCTCAATCTCCTCGCCATCACCGCCCAGGATGACGCCCGCCAGCGGGTCCAGTCCCTGTTCGCCGACACCGGCGGTCGCGTGGCGTTCCGCAGCGACGCCACCGAGGGCGCGGTGCTGATCGAGAAGGGCCTGTTCGACGCCGTGCTCGTTGTCGCTAGCGCCCCGTCCGAACACCAGCTCGACGAGATCCGCACGATGCGGCGCCCGCGCGCGACCCTGCCGTTGGCCGTCCTCGTCGACGGCGCACCGCTCGCCTGGGAGGAAAGCGCGCTGGCCGCGGGCGCCGACCTGATCCTGCGCGAGCCGGTCAGCGGTGCCCACCTCGTGCACGCGCTGCGGCGTCTCGCCCCCGGCCAGGAGCCGGCGACCGCCCCGGCCCCGCGCCCGGCAGCACGCCCCCCTGCGGTCAACGCCGCGGGCCGCGCCGCCCTCGACATCCTCCGCGACTTTTCCCACATCCTGGGCTACTCGCTCGATCACAAGCTCTTCGCCGAGCAGTTCGTGCAGAAGGTGCGCGAGATCGTCGGCGTGTCGCGCATCGCCGTCTACCTCGAGCCGCCGCGCGGCACCGTCGGGTCGCATCTCAACGGCCCGCGCCTCTCCTGCGCCGCGGCCGTGGGCATCGCGCCCGATGTGATCGAGTGCTTCGACCTCTCCCGCACGGCCGGGATCGGCGCGAGCCTGATCGAGACGCCGCAGATCCTCCTCGCGCAGGAGGTGGCCTTCGACCCGAAGATCAGCCGCGAGTTCGAGATCCTCGGCTGCTCGGTCGCGATCCCCGTGAGCGACCGCACGCGCTCGATCGGCGTGGCCATGCTCGGACGGCACGTGACCGGCCGCGACTTCACCTCCGACGAGTTGCAGCTGCTCTTCCTGCTCATGGAGGAGCTCGGTACTGCGATCAAGAATACGTGGCTGCACCAGCAGGTCACGGCCAGCCACCGCCTGCTCGCCGACGTGCTCACCGCGCTGAGCAGCGGCTGCCTCGTGGTCGACGCCAACCTCCACGTGCTGCACGCGAATCGCGCGATGGTCGCGTTCATCAAGGGCGCGGTGCCCTCGGGCGCGCGCCTCGATTTCGGCGACCTCCCGCCCAGGCTCGCCGGCCCGCTCTACCAGGCGGTGAAGACGGGCGAGCGGCCCGCGCCGTTTTTCTTCACCGGCGGGCTCGTCACCGACCGGCTCTTTCACGTCTCGATCATTCCGTTCATGAGCACGCAGGGCGTGCCGCTGCCGCAGAGCGCGATGCTCGTGCTCGAGGATTTCACGCAGATCGAGGCGGCCAAGCAGCTGGAGATCGAGACCTCCAAGGCGCGACTGATCGCGCTCATCGCGAAACGCTTCGCCCACGAGATCCGCAACTCCCTCGTGCCGCTCGCCACGCACGAGCAGCTGCTCGAGACCGAGTACCAGGACGACGATTTCCGCCGTTCGCTCAAGACCGCGCTCGCGCGCGAGACCAGCCGCATCGGCCGCTTCACCGAGCAGATGCTTTACCTCGCGCAGCCGCCGCGCACCCCGGGCGAGACGGTCAACCTGCGCGACATCGCCCAGCTCTGCTTCGACCGCATCAGCGGTTCGCAGGCGCCGGCGGGAAAACTCCAGCTGCGCTCGGATGCCGACATCCCGCTCGTGCGCTGCCACCGCCCCGCGCTCGAGCACGCCATCTCGGAGGTGCTGACCAACGCGCTCCAGGCCGTGCCCGAACAGCCGGTCGTGCACGTCTCCATCACCCGCGCCGGCGATGACACGCTGCTCTTCACCGTGCGCGACAACGGCCCGGGTTTCTCCGACGAGACCGCGGAGCACGCGCTCGAGCCGTTCTACACGACGCGCAACACCGGCGTGGGCCTCGGCCTCACCGTCGCGCGCAAGATCGTCGAGGACCACCACGGCCGCCTCGAGATCGGCATGCGCAGCGCGACGCACGAGCACGACGTGAGCATCACGCTGCCGGCCGCGCAGCTCTGAGGCAGGGACGCCTTTCAGATCACCCTCACCGCGACTGCAGGCGGATCTTGTTCAGCCCGTTCTTGCGGCAGATGTCCATCGCGCGCGTCACGCGCTGGAGCGGCACATCCTCGTCGGCCTTGATCAACACCGTCGTCTCGTTGTCGAGGCGCGAGGTCTCGGAGGCGATGACGCCGATCTGCGTCTCGTCGGCCGGCACGCCGTTGACGAGGAACTCGCCGTCCTTGGAGATCGCGATGATGATCGGGCTGGAAAACTCGTTCACGCCGGCGGTCTCGACCTTCGGGAGCGTGAGGTTGAGCGAGGCGACCGTCCGCTCGCGAAACTGCATCGTCGCGAACGTGAAAAACACGAGCATGACGAGCACGTCGATGAGCGGCACGAGCGGCAGCTCGGGCCGGTGACGCGGACGGGCGCGCAGGCCGAGGCTCATCGGTTCTCCCCGGCGGCCGGCTGCGCCGCGGCCTGGCGATCAGCCTCGGCCACCTGCACGCGCGCGAGGATGCGCTCGAGCAGCACGTCGAGCTGCGCCGCGTGCTGGTCGATGCGGCGCTGGATGATGCCGTTGCCGATGAGCGCGACGAGGGCGACGACCAGTCCGATGAGCGTGGCCGAGAGCGCGAAACCGACGCTCTCGGTGAAGCGCGCCGGGTCGGGCAGTTTCGTCACCGGATCGCGGCTGGCGTTGAAGGCGGCGATCAGGCCGGTGACGGTGCCGATCAGGCCGAGCAGAGGCGCCCCGGTGTAGATCGTATCCAGGAAGCGGACGCCGCGCTCCATCTTCATCACCTCGAGGCGCGCGTAGGCCTTGGTCGCATCGGGATCATTGACGTGACGCTCGGCGAAGTGCAGCACGCGCCCGAGCACCGAATGTCCGCCGCCGGAGGCCGGGCGATTCTGCAGCACCGCATCGGCGAGATCGGGCGGCATGACGGCGTCGCGTCGCAGGGCGATCGCACGCTCCACGATGATGAACACCGCGAGCAGCGAGGACGCCGTGAGGATGTAGGACAGGAACCCTGCCTCGGTGAAAACCCGCCCGAAATCGACGACGGCGATGAGCGACATGGAGAAATTCTGGATGGTATCGGCTGCTCAGAGCGCTGGGTTCGGTGGTAGGGAGGCCTCGCCGAGGCCTCCGTGTGCGATCAACGCCATGCGGAGAACCCAACGCGGATGCCCCGGCGAGGCATCCCTACCCTGAAACAGACGTCCGGAACGATTGAGACTGGCATCTAGACGTGGGGAAGCACCCTGAGTTTCGCAACGGCGAAGAAGGTTCCCCGGAAACCGTTGAGCGAGTGGCGACAGGTGTCCCTGTCC
>Ga0315910_10004757_pt1 | contig 11281 bp, 9 predicted proteins | sample EdamamesoilMG_FD_204470 | JGI IMG/M metagenome (GOLD analysis project Ga0315910, IMG submission 204470) | Garden soil microbial communities collected in Santa Monica, California, United States - Edamame soil | ecosystem: Environmental > Terrestrial > Soil > Garden | place: USA: California...
TCGGATGGTGCCCGCTATGTGCGAGGCCGGTGGACGGCCGCGCGCCGCCGCGGGCGCCCTCGAAAATGTGACGCCGTGCGAGGCGTAAAAAACGGATCAGGTAGTACTAGAGCCACGTCACCGGGACGCCTCGCCGAGCGTACTACCGATGTTCGCAACCGAGAGGCGAGGCATGGCGCTCATCGAAGACGTGGCTTCTGATTTGGAACGATTGCTCGCGCCGGTCGCCGGCGCCGCTCCCTGTGGCGTGGACCTCGACGGGACGCTCGAGCTGAATGCGCTCGAGATGGCCGCGCTCGAGCCGGAACAGCCGGTCGTAGAGGGCGTGGAACGGGCCGACGTGCGGAACTGGCGCCAGATCTACAACCAGGCGCGCGCGCTGCTCGAGACGTCGAAAGATCTGCGCGTGGCGGCCACGTTGACGCGGGCGCTGTTGCAGCTCGAGGGCTTGCCCGGCTTCTGCGCCGGGGCGTGCTTCATGAGTGAGCTCGCGCAGCGCTTCTGGGCCGACGCGTATCCGCGCCTGGACGCGGAGGACGGCGATGCGACCATGCGCATCAACGCCTTTCACGAGCTGGTGAACGAGCCCAGTTTGAATCAGCTCCGAGTCGCGCGCATGTTTGCCGCGGACAAGATCGGCACAGTGAACGTGAACGATCTGTTGCTGGCGACCGCGTCCTCTCTCGGCCGCCCTGAGTTGTCGCTGGCCCCGTCGCACATCGTGTTCTCGGTGATCGATGCGCTCGGCGCGGACACGGCCATGGCCCACCTCACGCTGATCCGGGACGCGCGCGCGCGCTTGGGCGCGCTCGTGGACTTCGTGAGCAAGCAAACTGGGTTCTACCTACAGTTCGATGCGATCAGGTCGTCGAAGAAGGGGGTGCTCGGCCTCCTCGACGCCGTCGAGGATGGACTGGGTGTGGAGTGCGAGCGGCTGTCGGCGCCGAACAGCGGCGGCACGGCGACGCGCGAATCGGTTGCTGCGGCCGATGACGCGGCTAGCGGCGGCAGGCGCATCAGCGGCGACATCGGCCGGCGTGAAGACGTGATCATGCTGCTAGAGCGCATCTGCGCGTATTATGCGCGCGTAGAACCCTCGAGCCCGGTGCCGCTGCTCTTGCAACGAGCCAAGCGGCTGGCCACGATGGATTTTCTCGAGATCGTGCGCGATCTCGCCGACCAAGGTTTGCCGCAAGTGGGCAACGTGGCGGGCATCGTGATCGAGTAGCGGACAGCGCGCACGCATATTGGCGGTGCCGGCAGCGTATGTGCAATCGTGCGGCGCTCGTTGTTTTGGGCGCGGATCTCCGCGGGCAGCAGCGTCACGCGAGCGCGCAATGGACGTTTGACTGTCAGCCTAGTGAAGGAGAGTCCCGCCATGGAACCGATCGCGTTGCAGACCGCGGCAGAGGCGCCGCCTACGCAGTTAGATTTAGACCTGGAACAGTTTCTGGCCGCAGCTCGCAAGCTCGTCGGCGAGCGCGAGTTCGAGCAGGCCGAGCGCTTGTGCCGTGCCATCCATGCATCCTGCCCCGAGCAGATCGAGCCGCTCAGTCTGTTGAGTCAGATCGCCTATACGCAGCGGCGCTCGGGCGAGGCGCTCGCTTGGATGCGGCGCGTGATCGCGCTCCAACCGGAGGTGCCCAAGCATCACAATAACCTCGGCTTTCTCCACACGTCGCGGGGGGAGCACGACGACGCAGTAGCGGCCTATCAGCGAGCGGTAGCGCTAGACCCGACGCACGTGCTGTCTTGGGTCAACCTCGCCGCGGGTTACAAGTGTCAAAAGCGCCTGGAGCTGGCGCGTGAGACTTTTCAGCGCGCGCTGGTGCTCGAGCCCAATCAAGTCTTTGCGCTGCAGCAGCTCGGCGATATCAGCGCGCACCTCGGCGAGTATGAAGTAGCGGCTGAGCTCCTCGAGCGTGCGTTGGCGCAGAATCCCAAGGGGTCGCGCACGCGCGCGCTCTTGACGCAGGTGTACCGGGTGCTCGGGAAGGTGGACAAGCTGGAGCGAGTGTATCGCGGCTGGATCGAGGCAGAGCCCGAAGCAGCGGCGCAGGCGCGCCACATGCTGGCAGCGTGTACCGGCGAGGACGTACCGGCGCGCGCGTCCGACAGCTACATACAGGCGACGTTCGATGACAATGCCAGCAGCTTCGAGCGGCACCTGGTCGGTAATCTCGGCTATCGGGCGCCGGCAGCGTGCGCCGAAGCGTTCGCGCGCTGCGCACCGGCGCCTACAGGAGACTGGAGCATCGTCGACCTGGGCTGCGGCACGGGCTTGTGCGGGCCGTTGTTCGCTCCGTGGGCCGGCGCGCTCGTGGGAGTCGATTTGTCTGGGGGCATGTTGGAGCAGGCGCGGGCCAAGGGGGTGTACCGCCGTCTGCATCGCGCAGAGCTGACGGCGTTCCTCGCAGGAGAGCAGGAGCGCTGGCACGCGGCAGTGTGTGCCGACACGTTCTGCTACTTCGGTGCGCTCGAAGCACCGTTGCAAGCCGCGTTTGCGGCGCTGCGTAGCGGAGGCCTGTTCGTGTTCACGGTCGAGGCGGAGGACGATGCTGGTACTTCTGAGCATCGCTTGTGGGTGCATGGTCGTTATTCGCACAAGCGGGCTTATGTGCTGCGCGCGCTCGCGGACACCGGGTTTCGGGTGCGGGAAGTGACGGAGGAGACGTTGCGGTTTGAGAATCGGCTGCCGGTGCGGGGGTTCGTGGTGGTTGCGCAGAAGGGGTGAGCGGGGCGTTTACGGTTACGGTTGCGGTTACCATTGGGACTGGTGGCTTTGGTTGCGGGGTTGAACGCGGGCGCGAGGCCCGCGTTCGATCGCCCGCGTCACACTGGGGGGCGCGGACCGAGCGGGATCGCGTGCAGCACGGGGATCGCTGTGCTGCCTAGTACATCGATCTTGGGGGCTTGGATGTTGAGCTCGTTGCTCGCTGTCAGCGTGGCCGGGCCGGTCGATGTGAGCGTGAGTGTGGGGGCGGTGATGCTGATGCCTTCGGGGCCGATCCGGATGACCGATGCGCCGCAGCGGATCTCTGCGGTCCGGGCTTTGAGCGAATAGCTGTTGGTGATCGTGATGCTTTGATCGCCTTGCACGGCCTCGATGTCGTTTGCTCCGATGTCGGCGCGGCGTTCGCGGAGCACCTTCGTCTCGAGGTCGCGTTGCGCGCGCAGAAACACCAGCTCCGCAGCGGCCTGGTCTTTGAAAGACAGCTCGTTGTAGCCGGTCGCGCTCTTCGTGCTGTCGGTCATGACTCCGCTCATGAACTGCCGTTCGGGCAGCGCAAACGGCGGTGCGTTCGCGCCGTTGTAGACGCTGCCTACGATCAGCGGCTTGTCCGGATCGCCCTCGAGAAAGCTCACGACCACTTCGTTGCCGATGCGCGGCACGTGTTGGACGCCCCAGCCGCTGCCCGCCCAGACCTGGGCGACGCGGATCCAGCACGAGCTGTCGACGTCGAACTTTCCCATGCGATCCCAGGGAAACTGGACCTTGACGCGACCGTACTTGTCGGTCGCGATCTCTTCGCCTGGGGGCCCCACCACTTTCGCGGTCTGTACACCGTGGATCATCGGCCGAGGGGTTGCGCGCCGTGGGCGGAAGGTCGTGGTGGTCTTGAGCGCTGTGAGCCGGCAGCTGAAATGGCGAGGCGCGAGGTCATAGCTCGCCTGCGGGGGGCTGACGGCGAAGTCGTATTCGGCGCTGAGCATGAGGTGTTTGACGTTCTGATCGGCGCTCGGAAACTTCTCGAGCGTGAATGTCGAGCCCGGGGCGACGCCGGGGCTGGTCGTCGTGCCCGTCGCCGAGTCGAACAGCGCTTGTTCCTCCTGGAGCCGAATGCGCGCGTAGCGATCGCCGATCGGAGCCTGACGATAGCCGCCCGGATAGTCGAACTGTTCGAAGCGACTCTGCTCGTGCGGCTTCTTGCTGTCTAGCCGCGCGTTGAGCGGCAACGCGGGCTTCTCGAAGTCGTAGTCTTTCAATGCGTAGGTCGCCGCGCAGACCTGCTGAGTAGGGCACCAGTCGTGGATGCGACCACCGAGGGTCTCGGTGGTCGTCTGATAGTTGGTGCCGTGTGCGTACTCGAGCGTCGCGTACTGCGGTGCCAGGGGCTCGTGAGGGCGCGAGCCGTCGGCGAGCACCAACACGTGTCTGTCGCGCTCGTGCTGAAAATAGTAGTAGATGCCCTCGTGCTCGAGCAGCCTGCTCACGAAGGCCAGATCCGTCTCACGGTATTGCACGCAGTACTCGCGCGGCTTGTACTCACCCAGGTTGAGCTCGCGCTTGACGTCCGTGAAGCCGTTCTTCGTGAACACCTCCGTGACGATGTCCGGCACGCTCTTGTTCTGGAAGACGCGGCAGTTGCTGGTCTTGTCGAGCAACCATAACCAGGGCCTCAGCTCGATCTGATAGTAGCGAAAATCACCGCGATAGCCCTCGTGCACGATCTTCGTGACGTAGCCGTGGAAGTACCTGCACGGAGCCTTGGTCTCGATCACGCGGTCGTCGTTCGAGTAGGGCGGTTGGTAGTGCACGCTCATCTTGGTCCCGAGCAGCGGCAGCGGCTGTAGCTCCGGTTGCTCGCGAGGGTTGAGCGCGCTCACCTCGAACAAGAACGGCTCGCTCAAGGCTTCGCGGCCGCGGAATGCGTGCAGCTTTAGCTGCTCCTTGGGCAAGATGCTCTGGAGGAGGGTTTCGGGCTCTATGGTCATGGCTCTGTTCCCGTGGGCATGTAGTTGGACGGGTCGATCGTTAGGTCTTCGAAGGCCATGGCGCCGCCGTCGCTTTGGCCGAGGTTCGAGGTGCGGCCCAGCGCTCCGCTCGACCCGAGGATGACGGCGCGCCGGTCGCTCTCACGCAGCACGAGCCGTATGTCCCAGCCGACTTCGAAGCCGGCGTAGCGTCGGACGAGCGCGAGCAGCCGCGAGAGGTGCTCTCCGCCGGGAAGAAAACGCTGGTATTCGTCGAGGGTCACGGGTCCGATGTGCACGCGAAACTTGGACTGTCGATCCCACACTTGGGTTCCGACACGCGTGCTCTCTCCCAGCACGCCTAACGCGGCTCCGTGTCCGAGGGCCGAGCTCGGGACTGACCAGCAGTACTCCGGCGGGATGTCCAACCACTGCCCCACGAACTCTTCGATCGCGACCTGCACGCCGAAGCAAGCTTGCAGCACTTTGCGCAGGCCCTCGGCGTGGCGCGTCCTGCCGACGAAGTGCGTGGCGGCATACAGCCCGAGCTCGTCGAGCTCCGTCGGCGCTCGCGGTCGCGCGCTCGTGCTCTGACCGATCAGCGCGCCGACATAACGCGCGAAGCGATCGGTCTCGGGGCGGTCGCGGCTGACCGCCGGCTGTGAGTTCGCCCAGGCGCGATACAGCAGCGAGGTAAACCGATGGTGAAAGATGTCCAGAAAACCGACCCAGGTCGCATCGCCGCGATGGCGCCGCTGTTCGTCGATGTACTGGGTCAGGTGCGTCGGCAGCGGGCCGTGCGGCCCGTACGCGCCGAAGAAGCTCAAGCGCAGCCGCGGCGGCGTGTGTTCGTCGCCCTCTTCGATTGCGGTCCACGCCGAGGCGCGAAACGCGAGCGAGGGATCTTGCCCGAACCGGACGGGCTCGAGCGCGAGATCACCGGCCTCGCCGAAGCGCGGCGCGTCGCGAAACAGGCACTCGAGCTTGCGCAATGCCGCGTAGAAGCCGAGGTGCAGCGCGTCGCCGTCCGGGTTGAGCAGGTGCCTCAGATAACCGCGCGCCGCGCTCAGAGCGTCGAGCGGCGGCCTGCTGCTATGGGCCATCGCATCACCTCTCCTCGTTGCTGCGACCGCAGGACCATCTCACTGAACGAGTTTATCGATGCGTACTTGGCGAAGAAGCGATCGAGCACGGCGCCGAGCAGAAATGAAGTCGTGCCCGTGAACGCGCGATCGTCGCAGGTGACCGTGACCTCGATGCCGCGGCCGAACGTGATCTGACCGGAGAACGGCAGCGGCCGCACCACCGCTTTGGTCTCGACAGCGCTGATGCCGTCGATCTGCGCGCAGTGATCGCGCGCGGAGAAGCCTGCGTAGAGGCCGAGCAGATGCCGCAGGGCCGCAGCACCTTCGCCTTCGCGGCGCATCAACGTCATGAAGTCCATGCTCAGGTGCGAGATGAGCCCCCACGCCAGATCGCCGAATGCCGGCGACGTACGCGGCGGCGTCGGCCCCGCGACGCAGCGTACGCTCGTGACCGGCGCGCCCGAGTGATCTTCGAACTCGAGATGTCCGCCGCGAGGGCTCAGCGTGAGCGGCAGCGCGCGATTGGTGCAGAGCGTGTCGACCGCGAGTTGGCGCAGCGAGGGCCGGAACTGTCCGTGCTCTCCATCCACGAGTGTGAGGTACGTCTCGGAGGGGACATAAGGCGTGAGTGAGTCTTGATCGCGCTCGACGCTGCCAGGCGTGAGGCCGCGCGCATCGCGGCGCACCGTGTAGTGCATGCGCTTGTGTGCTTGGCCTTGGTTCCAGACCGGCGCATACATCGGCGTGAACTCGCCGACCTCGCCGCCCTGATCGGCAAAGCCGAGCACTCGCGTCACCGAGTGCACCTCGAAGTCGAGCGGACGCATGCGGTCCGGCACCACGTGGTGCTCGTGGTTTGCGGCGTTCAAGTGCACGCGATCGCTCGTGCGGGGAAACAGGTTGATGGCGGGCGTGCAAAATAGGCCGAAGTGCGCCGATTGCACGATGCCGTCGAGCCGCGGGTCCGCACGATCGAACAGCACCACGAGCTCGATGGTATCGGTCGCGGCCTGACTGAAGAGCGGTGCCAGCTCGCGCAGCTCGGCGAACAGAAAGCGCTCGGGCAAGGCGAAGAACTCGTGTAAGAGCCGATGGCCCTCGAAGCCGCGATTGCCGCACGGGAGCAAGGCTTCGTCGTCCTCGAAGCCGAGCGGCGCGATCGCGCGGCGCCTGTTGATGCGCATGAAGTCGACGGGCCGCGTGGTCGGCTGGACGACCATGCCGATGCTCGCGCCCAAGAGCTGCTCGTAGAGCGCAGCGGCGACATCCCCGCCGCCCCGAAGGAACAGCGGCAGTGTGTCGATGGGTAACGCCTGAAAAGTCGCGCCGCGCTGCGCCCGCAGCACGATCCGCAGCGCTGCTTTGGCTTCGGGCATCGCCACGCGCTCCATGTGCAGGAACTCTGCCGGGTTCGCGCGATAGTCCGCCGAGACGATGGAGATGGGCCACAACGTCACCGGATGGGCCGTTCGATACTCGCACGCAGTCTGCTGATTCGGTCCGAGCTCGCTGCGCAGGCTGCTGCCGCGCGGCACCAGCACTCCGCTGCTCAGCGAGCGTTCGCGCTGGTTCGGCACGTACTGCATCACGGCCATCGAGGGCGTGGGCGCGAGGTAATCGGGGTACAAGAGCTGCAGCATCTGCTCGGTAAACTGACCGTGCGCGGAGTCGAGCTTCAGCTGAATGCGCGCGCCCATGAAGGCGAACGCCTCGATCAGGCGCTCGACGTACGGGTCGGCGCACGCGAACGAATCCAGACCGAGCCGGCGCGCGATCTTCGGGAACTGGCGCGCGAACTCGCCGCTCATCTGGCGGACGTGCTTCAGCTCGCGCTCGTAGTAGCCGACGAATAATGGATCCATGGTCGATTGTCCTCACTACGTGCCCGCGTCGCCGATGGTGACACGCCCAGTCTCGACGTCGATCTCGGTGCGCAAGTGCAGCGCGAGCGGCAAAGGCTCCGCCCACAGCTCTGCTTGGATCTCGACGATCAACGCCGCGAGCCCGAACGAGTTTTTGCCGCGGCGGACCTCGATCGTCACACTGTCAGGCAGGAGCCGCGGTTCGAAGCGGATGAGCGACTCCCGAACGTTGCGCTCGAGGTCGGTCAGCGAGATGCTGCTGAGCTGTTGTCCAGTCAGATCGGTGATGCCGAAGTTCAGGATGGAGGACTTCACCTGCGGGTACGGAGCGAGATCCGTACCCGCGGCGAGGTGTGTGGTGTTGAACAGCCAAGTCAGATCGCGCCGAACCAGCTCGCGCAGTTCGGTTTCATTCACCGTGAGCTCCTCGGTCGTCTCTTGCTGGCGGTCGGGATGGAGATCCGTCAGACGATCGAGCAGGCAGGGGCGAAGGCGGCTCTTATTGACTAGTTCGGACATGGTTAGCGGGCGCGAAGCCTCAGCGGAGGGCGGCGCTGTCGCTCGTCAGGATCAGGTGAACGTGCCCTTCTCGAAGTCCCACACGTGCGGGCCGTCCGAGGCCAGGATCGAACCGTCGGGCTTGTAGTCGGTGCTCTTGAACGTGATCTTCGTGAACAGCAAGGTGAGCTCGATCAGTTGATCGCCGTTGCCTGGGCCCAGGTGACTCGCGGCGCCGTCGACGGTGAGATTGTCCAACGTGATGACTTGCGCAGGCTTTCTGGCTCCGTTGATGTAGACGCAGCGCGTATAGGTAACCTGCTTCAATTTGGTCTTCTGATTGCTGCGAGTCGCGCTTTGAAGCGCGCTGAGGTGCGTGTTGCCGCCGCGGATCCGGAACGCTAGCGGTCGCATCATCGGAACTTGTCCGGTGCTTTGGGCGTAGGCGCCGACGTTGGTGCCCTCGACCACGAATGCTGATGCAAAATCAGTGTACTCGCAGGGCCCCTTGAGGTTGTCGAACTTCATGAATGCGGCGTGTTCGTGCATTTGACCAGACATGACGATTTACCTTCGATGGTTGAGCAAGTGTTGCGGTGTCGTGAGTGTTGAGAGAGAGCTGGGCCTTTAGGCTTGACCTTCGGATTTCAGCTTCGACGCGAGGCGTAGCGAGACGGTCAAGCCTTCGAGCTGATAGTGAGGCTGAAGCAGGAACTGCGCGTGGTAGTAGCCGGGATTGTCGGGCTGAGCGGTGACGAGCACCTGGGCTGCGGCCAGCGGGCGCACGGCCTTCTCCTCGTCGGAGGCCATGGCGGGTTGCGCGTGCACGTAGTTTCCGATGAGCCAGTCTTCGAGATACGTCTTGAGCTCTTCGGCGGTGTTGAACGTGCCGCCCACCTTGTCTCGCACCATCGCTTTCAGATAGTGAGCAAACCGGCACACCGCGAACATGTAGGGCAGGCGAGCTGACAGCTCGGCGTTCGCCGTCGCGTTCGGGTCGTCGTAGACGATCGGCTTTTGAACCGATTGGGCGCCGATGAACGCCGCCATGTCGGTGTTCTTGCGGTGGATGAGCGGCATGAAGCCGTTCTTGGCGAGCTCCGCTTCGCGGCGGTCCGAGATCGAGATCTCGGTGGGGCAGGTCATGTCTACGCCGCCTTCGTCGGTCGGGAACGTGTAGATCGGCAGGTTCTCCACCGCGCCACCCGACTCCACGCCGCGGATGCGCGTGCACCAGCCGTAGAGCGCGTGGGCTCGGGTGATGTTCGTGCCCATCGCGTAGGCCGCGTTGAGCCAGCAAAACTTGTCGGGGTCGGAGCCGCCGGTGTCTTCTTCGAAGGCGAACTCGTCGACGGGGTTGGTCCTGGCACCGTACGGCATGCGCCCGAGAAAGCGCGGCAGGGCGAGGCCCAGATAGCGCGAGTCTTCGCTGCCGCGCAGCGAGTTCCAAGCGGCGTACTCCGGCGTGGAGAAGATGGCCGTCAGGTCGCGCGGGTTAGGCAGCTCCTGCCAACTGTCGAGGCCCAAGAGCGAGCTGTCGGCGGCCGCCAGGAACGGCACGTGCGCGGCCGCGGAGATCTTCGACATCTCGCGCAACGTCTCGCAGTCTGTCGCGCTGTGATTGAAGAAGAAGTCGCCGACGAGACAACCGTAAGGTTCGCCGCCCAGGACGCCGAACTCGTGCTCGTAGATCTTACGGAATAGCGGGCTCGTGTCCCAAGCCGCGCCCTTGTACTTGCGCAGCGTGTTGCGCAGCTCGATCTTGGTGATCGGCAGTACGCGCACCTTCAGCTGATCGTTGATCTCGGTGCGGCTGACGAGGAAGTGCAGTCCGCGCCACGCGCTCTCGACCTTCTTGAACTCCTCGTTGTGCAAGATCTCGTTGATCTGCGCGCTGAGCAGCTTGTCGAGCTCGCCGATCAAGCCTTTGATGGTCTCGACCGTGTCGTCCGAGATCAGCTGGGTGCTGCGCAGCGCCCACTCGGACAACGTCTCCATCGACTGTTCGATGGCGCGCTGGCGCTCTTCGGTAGGCGGTCGAAAGCTCTTCCTGAGCAGGTCGGAGAAGCTGGCCTCGCTCGTGAGCACCTGATGGCGTGTGCTCGGCGCAATGCTGGTCGTCGCTTGTTCCATGGCTCACTCACTCTTTCCGTTCGGGTCGTTGTCGCTGGGCGCGGCGGCAGGCGTCGCGTCGCCCTCGCTGGCCGGCTGATCGGACGCCAAGCTCGCGACCAGCTCGCGCAGCTTCGCTGGGTCTTTCAGGCCGGCGTTGATCAGCACCTCTGCCTCGCCGCGACCGTCCATGTACGCGATCAGATCGGACAGGCGCTTGCGCGCCTCGAGCAGCTTGCGCAGCGGCTCGACGTTGTTGGCGATCGCCGTCGGCGAGAAGTCATCCATGCTGCGGAACACCAGCTCGATGCCGAGGTTGCCCTCGCCGGTGAGCTTGTTCGCGACGCTGGTGGCCACGCGCGGGCGCATCGCGCGCATGCGGCTGTCGAAGTTGTCGTGATCGATCTCGAGGAACTTGCGCTCTTCGAGCTTCTGCGGCGGCTCCTCCTGCTGGCCGAGCAGATCGGCCATCACGCCCATCACGAACGGCAGCTGCACCTTCTTCTCGGAGCCGTAGGTCTCGACGTCGTATTCGATCTGCACGCGCGGCGCGCGATTCCTCCGGATGAATTTCTGTCCACTTCCATTCATCGACATGACACAATCTCCAGTGTTAGTGTGGCGACGCTTGCCCGCTGCCTTTGCGCCGGCGCCGCGTACCGGGCGCGATGCTTGGCTCGGGTGTCGATTCGCCGGGCCGCGCGTCCCAGCGAGCCCGTCTCGCAGGGTCAGCCAGCCCGGTCGCAAACCAATACGCTGGCATCCGCGATGAGGTGACATCGCGGCGTCGCTCGGGCGGCTTACGGGTCCGCGGCTGGCGGCCCGCTTCTGGGCGCGCGCTATAAGGACGCGCAGCGCAGCGTTTGGACGCAGCCGCGCGTGTCACCCGGCACACAGCGCGCGCGTAGTGTGGGCTGAGTCTGCGAGCTGCCGCGGTAGCGGCCCAGGAACCACCATGACCGAGATACGTCGCGAAACGCTGTTCGGAAAGCTCAACCCCGTCGCATATCAGACGATCGAATCGGCCGC
>Ga0315910_10004758_pt1 | contig 11280 bp, 10 predicted proteins | sample EdamamesoilMG_FD_204470 | JGI IMG/M metagenome (GOLD analysis project Ga0315910, IMG submission 204470) | Garden soil microbial communities collected in Santa Monica, California, United States - Edamame soil | ecosystem: Environmental > Terrestrial > Soil > Garden | place: USA: California...
CACCCTGCTCTTGATGGTCACGGAAAAGAGCAAGGAAATCGCCGTGATGAAGGCACTCGGCGCCAGCGACCCGATGATCCTCCGGGTCTTCATGACCGAAGGCATGATGATCGGCGGCATCGGCACCGTGCTCGGCGTGGCGACCGGCCTCGCGGGTGCCAAGGGGCTGCAGTGGTTCGGCGTGCGCCTCGACCCCGACGTGTATTACATCGACAAGCTTCCCATCTCGGTGGACTTCGTGGACTTCATCTTGGTCGCCTTGTCCGCTTTCTTCATCACCACCCTTGCCACCCTTTATCCCGCCCTCGCCGCAAGCCGCCTGCGCCCGGTGGACGGCATCCGCTGGGAGTAGCCGAGCACCGTGGAAGCACTGGTTCTGATCGAGGGGCTCACGAAGAGCTTCCAACACATGGGTCGCACGCTGGAGGTCCTCCGCGGCATCGACCTCAACATCTACGCCGGGCAGATCCTCGCCATCGTAGGGCCGAGCGGCGCAGGCAAGAGCACGCTGCTCCACTGCATGGGCACGCTCGATCTACCGACGAGCGGCCGTATCCGCCTCGGCTCCGAAGAGCTCACCACCATGTCGAGTTCGCGCCTCGCCGCCGTTCGCAACCGCGACATCGGCTTCGTGTTCCAGTTCCACCACCTCTTGCCGGAGTTCACGGCGCTCGAGAACGTCGCCATTCCGGGGCTCATCCAGGGCCGCCCCAAGAAAGAGATGGAGGCACGCGCCGCGGCGTTGCTCGAGGAGGTCGGGCTCGCTCATCGCGCGACGCACCGGCCCGGCGAGCTCTCGGGCGGCGAGCAGCAGCGCGTGGCCGTGGCCCGGGCCCTGGCCCTCGACCCGAAGCTTCTCCTCGCGGACGAGCCGACCGGCAACCTCGATAGCGGCACCAGCGACGCCATTCACGATCTCTTCTTCCAGATCAACCGACAACACGGTACGACCATCATCGTGGTGACGCACAACCCGGCCTTCGCGGAGCGCATGCCGCGCGTGGTTCGCATGCGGGACGGCCTCGTCGAGGCCGACGAAGCCCGGGCGGCACAGCCGGCGGTTGCGACGAACGGCGGCGCCTCGTGATGCTCGCGCGCGTGGCGGCGCGCGCCATGACGACGGCACTCGTCGCGCTGCCCGCGGCCGCGCTGTCCTGCGGCGACGGCGACGGCGACCCGGCGGCCACCGGCGAAACCGGCCAGTTTCCGCGCCTCGCCGGCCAGCACCCGCCGAACTGCGCGGGCTTCGCCGAGCGCCTGCGTGCGTGCGGCCTGCTGACGGAAGGGCGCTTCGGTTGCACCGACCCGACGGACGCCGCCGGCACTTGCTCGTTCGCATGCATCACGGCGTCGAGCTGCGAGCTGCTCTGGAAGGCCGAGTGCCAGTCCTTGCCCAATGCGCTCAACCAATGCCTGACGGAATGTCAGGAGTTTAGCTGCGGCGACGGCTCCGTGATCCCCGCCGCCTGGATCTGCGACGGCGACATGGACTGCTTCACCGGGGCGGACGAGGTCGATTGCGAGCTGCTCACCTGCGCCGACGGGAGCGACCAGGTTCCGCTCGATAGTCGCTGCGACCTCTTCGCCGACTGCCTCGATGGGTCGGACGAAGCGGATTGCCCGACTTTCCAGTGCGACTCGGGCGAGACGATCACCGCGCTATGGCGATGCGACGGCTACGAGGACTGCCTGGACGTCTCCGACGAGGAGAACTGCCCGATCTTCACCTGCATCGGCGACGGCTCGACGGTGCCGCTCGAGTGGCAGTGCGATCAGGAGCACGACTGCCTCGACGGCTCCGACGAGTACGGCTGCGCCGAGCTGCTCTGCCGCTGACAGGCGCCAGAGCGCGTCTCGTGTGCGCTAGTTCGCCTTGTCGCTGGACGTGTCGGCGTTCTTGAGCAGGTACGCTTCGATGAACGGGTCGAGGTCGCCGTCGAGCACGCCCTGCACGTCGCTCGTCTCGTGCTCGGTGCGAAGATCCTTCACCAGCTGGTACGGCTGGAGCACGTAGCTTCGGATCTGGTTGCCCCAGGCGATCTGGCCCTTGGCAGCTTCGTAGCGGGCCTGCTCGGCGGCACGCTTGGCCTCCTCGAGCTCGTAGAGCTTGCTCTTCAGCATCTTCAGCGCCATCGCCCGGTTCTGGTGCTGACTGCGCTCGGCGCGGCACACGATCACGATGCCGCTCGGAAGATGCTTCATCCGTACCGCGGTTTCGACTTTGTTGACGTTCTGACCGCCCTTGCCGCCGGCGCGCATGGTGGTGACCTCGAGATCGATGTCTTTGACCTCGATCTCGATCTCGTTCTCGACGTCCGCCGTGACCTCGACCGCGGCGAAACTCGTCTGCCGGCGCGCGTTGCCGTCGAACGGACTGATGCGCACGAGGCGGTGGACGCCGACCTCGGCGCGCAGGTACCCATACGCGTTCGGACCCGTGACGGTGAACGAGGCGCCGTCGATGCCGGCCTCGTCCCCCGCCTGCTCGTCGATGATGTCGGTTTTGTAGCCCTGCCGTTCGCACCAGCGGAGGTACATGCGGAGCAGCATCTCGGCCCAGTCCTTGGCGTCGGTGCCTCCGGTGCCCGGGTGAATGCTGACGATGGCGTTGCCGTGGTCGAGCGGCCCGGAGAGCATCCGGCGGAGCTCCGCCTGACGGACGCGCGCTTCGAGGTTGGGGACGGTGTTCTCGACGTCGCGGACGACGCCTTCGTCGTTCTCCGCCGCACCGAGCTCCAAAAGCTCGAGCGCCTCGCTCACGTCTCGCGTCAGTTTTTCGATCAGCTCGAGCTTCTCGACGGCCGCGGACCGCTTTCGCATCTCCGCCTGCGCGCGCGCCTGGTCGTTCCAGAAATCGGGTTCGGAACCGAGCCGGTCGAGCTCGTCGATCAGTCGCCGAAGGCCCGGGACGTCAAAGAGACCCCCTTAGCGCGTCAACGCGCCGCATGAGGTCGGTGAGCCCGTTTCGTGCTTCGGCGAGCATGGTGAGGCGGATCTAGCAGAGAGCCGGCCCGGGTCCAAGGCGCGAGACGGCGTGCGACCCTCGTCCCGAGCGCCGGAGCCGAGGCCGAGCTCGATCAGGCGCGCGCCGAACCAGCCACCGGTGAGCACGTCGAGCTCGACCTCCGCGGCGAGACGCTCGAGCTCCAGGCGCAGGCGCTGGTCGTCGTCGGCCTCGGCGAGGCGTGAGCTCGCGAGGTGCCACGCGAACAGGCGCTCGAGCACGCGCGAGGTCAGGCGCTCGGCCGCCCGCTCGCGCTCGAGTCGCAGCCGCTCGACGGCAAGCTCGTCGTCGGCAAAGACGAGCCGCGCGAGCCGAAACGTGGCAGCTCCCTCGAACACCATGGCGTCGCCACCATCGCGGGTGAAACGATAGGGATCTTCGGTCGTCGGCTGGAGACGCAGCGCCTCGTCGCGCGTGCGCGCCGTCCGCACGCGCACCTCCGGAAGCAGGGCAGACCAGCGAGAGCGCGCCGCCATCGAGGAGAGCGCCTCCTCGCGTTCGGCCGTTCGTTCGCGACGCAGCGCCGCGGCCACGGCACCACGAGCGAGCCGGGAGAGCGCGGGAGCGTGCAGGAGCGCGACGGCCGGCGGCGGAGCCGGCTCCGCTGCTTGCGTGGCCGGCGGCGTTTCGCCGGTGGCCGCCACGTCCGGCGTCGTCTCGGCGGGCGGTGCGGCGTCGGCCGTCGCGAGGGCACGCCGGGGCGAAAGGAGGCGCTCGAGCGGCACCGCGACCGCGATGAATCCCGCCGTTTCCGCGTGAACCGGGCTCCGCTCGGCACGCACGCCGAGCGAGAGCTCGAGCTCACGCCCGCCCGGCTCCGGTGCGACGATCGGCGTGGGGACGAGCGCCGGCGGCAGCGCCACGACGGGGAGCGCCCGCGTCAGCGCGACGGGAACGAGCAACCAGACCGCGAGGCGGGCCACGAGGGTGACGGTCGGTCGGCCCCCGAACGAGTTGCGGGGCGGTCAGCGGAGTGCGACGACGCGCGCGTCGACGCGCGCCCTGAGCGTCGAGGGCTCGACCCCGGGTGGCGCGAATTTCGCCACCACGCCGAGGGCATGGGGTTCGTAGACCCAGGCGACCGCGATCGGCGAAAATTCCCTGCCGTTCACGGTGCCGAGCGCCGCGCGAATTTCGGAGCCCGCCTCGGGTCCCTCGATGAGAACCCGGTGATAGCCCGGTTCGACGGGTACGTCGATCTCGCGCCGCTCCGGTGCCGCGCGTCGCGCCTTGAACCACACCACCCGAAGCACCGTCGCCAGCGTCGACAGCGGCAGCTCGTACAGCGCCTCGAGACCACCGGCGCTGCTCACGAGCGCGCACGCGGCCTGATCGGGGTAGAGGTCCACCTTGCCGCGCACGGTCGGTTCCTCGACGCGCGACAGCGGAAACACCGACTGGCCGGTGAGCGGGCTCCCCTCGTCGGGGAAGGGCATCGGACTCGGCTGCGGTGAAGGCTCGGGCTCTACATCGAGAGGCGGTGGCACGCTCGGCTCGATCGGACCTTCGGTCGGCGCCGGCACGGGCGTCCGCGGGGCGCTCGCCGCGCCACGCCCCTGGATCCGATCGCGCAGCACAAGTGCCGCCGTATGGTCGGGCTCGCTCGCGAGCACCTCGGCGAGCACGCCGAGCGCCCGGTCCGTGTGGCCCTGCGCGAGGTAGATCTCGGCGAGAGTCAGCGTGGCGACGGGCGGCGGACCCTGCCAATCGTGTGCCGGCTTGCCCTCACCGCGGATGGCCGCGGCAGCGCCGGGCATGTTGAGCCCCGAATCCACGACGCTCGCCACGAGGTCCCGCGCCACCCCGAGCCAACCTCGCGAGCGCCGGCGGACCGTGGGATCGCTCTCGCCCAGGCGCACGATCTCGTCCCTGAGCTCGATCCGCGTCATCACCTCCGGCCGCTTCGCCCCGAGCGCGCGGGCCCTGACGATGAGCTCGTCGCGGGAGAGCTGGTCGAGCCCGGGTTCAACGGTCATATGGCCGCCATTTGCGCTCGCCTGTGCGCGCGGAGTCAAGCAGCTTCGCCCGAGGCGTCTCAGTAGTACGCGGCGCCGGCGGTCGGCACGAAGGGACCAAGCAGCCGACGGGCCTCGGCGAAATCACGCTCGATCTGCGCCTTCAGCGCATCGAGATCGGAAAAGCGCCGCTCGTCGCGCAGCCGCGCGAGGAGGTGAAAGCGAAGCTCGGCGCCGTAGAGGTCGCCCGAAAAGTCGAACAGGTGCGCTTCGATGCTGAACCCTCCGCTCACCGTCGGGCGCTCCCCCACGTTCACCGCCGCCTTACCGAGCGCGCGCGCCGAACCGCCGGCGACGCGATCGACGAGGCACGCGTAGACGCCGTACGGCGGCAATGCCTCGCTCACGCGGCCGAGGTTCGCCGTCGGAACGCCGATCGTGCGGCCGCGCCCGGCCCCCGGCACGACCTCGCCCGAGAGCGCGTGAGGCCGCCCGAGCAGGCGTTCGACCTCCGCGAGCTCACCTCGGGCGAGCGCCGCGCGCACGCGCGAGCTCGAGTACGGCCCGTCCGCGTCCCCGCGCAGCGCCTCCGCGCGTGCCTCGAAGCCGAGCTCTACGCCCAGCTTTTGAAGCAGCGCGAGGTCGCCCTTTCGCCCACGGCCGAAACGAAAGTTCTCCCCCACGAGCACGAGCCGCGCACCGAGCGCGCCGACCAAGAGCCGCTCGACGAACACTTCGGCCTCGAGCAGGGCAAGCTCTTCGGTGAACGGCTCCACCACCACGGTGACCGCCGGGCAGGCGCGACCGATGAGCTCGATCTTGCGGTCGAGGCGAGTCAGGACCGGAAGCTTGCCGCGCCCGAGCACTTCCGAAGGATGCGGATCGAAGGTGAGCGCGACCGGCATCAGGGACAAAGTTTCCGCTTCGCGGACGCTCGTTTCGAGGACGGCGCGGTGCCCCGCGTGCACGCCGTCGAAATTGCCGATGACGACCAGCGTGGAGCGCGGCAAGGCTTGAAGGGCGGCGGCTCCGGCCACGCGGCGAGTCACGGCGGACCGTGTACTACGGCGCCTTCGAGCAGGCCAAGCGGGGTCACTTGCGGCGGGCGCGGGGGACCGCTACCGCCCGGGGGGCAAGCGATGACCCCGGAGCAAGCACGGAAGGAGGCGGAATCGGACAACCTGCGCCCGATCTACCTCCTCGTCGGCGACGAGCCCTACTTCGAGGCCGAGGTCCTGACCGCTCTGAAACGAGCAGGCACGAAGGGGGGTGTGCCCGGGCTCAACGAGGAAACCCTGACCGCCGGCGACGCCACCGTCGATCGCGTGCTCGCCGCGGCCCGCACCCTGCCGATGATGGCGAAGAAGCGCCTCCTGGTCGTGCGCGGCCTGGAGCGCTGGGAGCCACGCGAGGGCGTCGAGAAAAAAGGGGGTGACCCGTTCGAGCGCCTGCTCGAGTACGCGAAGGATCCGACGCCGTCGACCTTGCTCGTGCTGCTCGGCGGCGGGCTCGACAAGCGGCGGCGCTTCGTGACGCAGGCGAAGCAGCAGGGTTTTCTCGTGAGCTGCGACGCGATGGATCGAGCGGCGCTGCCCGGTTGGATCGAGCGCGCCGTGACGCAGCGTGGAGTGCGGATCCAGATGGACATCGCCGACGCCATCGCCGAGCTCGCCGGGCCGGAGCTCGCACCGGTGGCGGATGCGGTCGAACGGCTCTGCCTCTACGTCGGAGCCGACGGCGAGATCACCGAGGACGCCGTCGCTGCGTGCGTCGTGCGCCTCAGGCCGTCCACCGTCTGGGAGCTCGTGGGCGCAGTCGGCCGGCGGGACCTCGGGACCGCCCTCGCGGCCCTCCATCGCGTCTACGACCCGGCCGATCGCGGCCTTCGACTGGTCGGCGTGCTCGCCTGGTCGACCCGCCAGCTGATCAAGTTCGAGGCGGCGGTCCGGGCCGGAAAAAAACCGGCCGAAGCCGCGGCAGCTGCCGGCGCACCTCCCTTCAAGGCGCGCGAGCTGGCCGACCAGGTGAAGGGGCTCACCCGCACGGACCTCGCGCGCTTCGTCCTCGCCCTGTCGGAGCTCGACGCCAACCTGAAGGGTGGCTCGAAACGCACCCCCGACGCCTCACTCACGGAGGTGATCATCGAGCTCTGCCGCGGCGACAGACGCGCCCGCGCCTGAGAAAGCACCTGCCGCGGGAACCCCTTGACCCGGTAGTGTCTCGGTCCCATGTTAGATTCAACCCGCGAGCGGCGCGCCAACGATACGCGAAGGCTAAGTCGGCCTTTGGCACAGGCACCGCGCGCGGACACAAGGCCCCCATGTCCGAGAACGCCATGACCGCCAGCGCTCTGGAAGAGCTCGCCAACGCGACCCTGCCGACGCGCTTCGGGAACTTCGAGCTCCGCGTCTACCGCTGGGAGGACCCGAGCGCCCACCCGGCGCTCAGCCGCGAGCATTGCGCCCTCGTGATGGGCGATCTCGCCGGGCGATCCGACGTACCGGTCCGCGTGCACTCGGAATGCTTGACGAGCGAGGTGTTCGGTTCGCTGAAATGCGACTGCCGCGAGCAGCTCGAGCGCGCGCAGGCCGAGATCGCCCGCCGCGGTTTCGGTGCCGTGCTCTACCTCCGTCAGGAGGGGCGCGGCATCGGCCTCGCCAACAAGGTGCGCGCGTACGCGCTCCAGGCGAACGGCGCCGACACGGTGCAGGCGAACGAGCAACTGCATCTACCGGTCGATGCACGCACGTATGACGTTGCGGCCGCCATGCTCGACGCCCTCGGCGTCGCGTCGGTCGAGCTGATGACCAACAACCCGGCGAAGGTCGAAGGGCTCCGGAACCTCGGCGTGCGCATCACGCGCAGGATCCCCGTGCTCGTTCCCGCGACGCCGTTCTCGGCGAGCTACCTCGAGACCAAGCGTCGCGTGATGCAGCACGAGCTCCCCTCCACGCCGATGAATCATCGGCCGAAGATCGCCGGCCTCTCGGCGCTCGACGGCGAGCGCTACGAACAAAAGCCCTCGTCCTAAGAACCGGGGAGCCAGGTAGCGGGCCAGCTGGTTCGCCAACCGGCGAGCCAGAACCGGGGAGCGAGCCAACTGGCGAGCCAGAACCAGGGCGCGGGGAGCCCACCCACGTGGGCACCTTGTATCCTCGGAGGTCGAGCTGCTACCTTCGTGAGTTGATGCAGCGCGGGGCACGTTGGTGGTCGTCGAAGGGGCTCGGGCTTCTGGTGATGGTCGTTGCGGAGGGAGCCAACGCACAGGCGGCGCCCCCCGCGGCACCGGCACCCGGCCCAGCAGACCCGCCAGCGCCCGCCGCCGCGGCGCCGGCACCCGCCGCGGCACCAGCTCCCGCCGCGCCGCCGCCAGCCGCACCGCCGCCGGCACCCACACCCGCCGCCGCTCCGCCACCTGCCGGGGTCCCGCCCGCAGCACCGGTCGCGGCCGCGCCAGCGCCGCCGGCACCGAACGAGGCCGCGCCTCCCGCTTCTTCGCCCCCCGAAGCCGGAAAACCACCGGCCAGCGGCTTCCAGGCAGCGTTCCGCTTGGGCGTCGTCTTCCCGATGGGCCACGCCAGCGACGAAGGCATCGATTCGCTCGGCGGGCGCTACGCCTGGCAGCTGCCGATCGTCCTCGATCTCGGCGCAAGGTTTCTGGAATCGTATTTTGCGGGCGTCTACCTCGGCATCGGCTTCGGTTCGACGGGCAGCGACGCGCGACTCGAGGCCGCCTGCACCGACGACGACGTCGACGGCGTGAACGACATCACCTGCAACGTCGTCAGTCTGCGCGCGGGCATCGAGGCAAGCTATTCGTTCATGCCGGGCGAAAAGATGAATCCCTGGCTTGGGTACGGCTTCGGCTACGAGACCACGACGGCGACCTATACGGACAACGAGCGCGGCTACAAAGAGTCGGTGACGAGCAGCGGCCTCACCTTCGCGCAGCTCGCGTTCGGGCTCGACATGCGCCGCTCGATCGGCGTCGGACCCTTCGTCGAAGCGGCGATCGGCCAGTTCAACGACACGACGACCGAGATCGGCGACGAACGGTACGAGGTCGACATCGACGACAAGGCCATCCACGCCTGGGTGATGCTGGGTCTCCGCCTGGTGGTGAACCCATGACAGGCTTCGCGAAAGCGTTCCCCGCCCGGGCCGTCGGCCGCGCTCTGCTCCTCCCGGCGCTGGCGGTCGCGCTTTCGAACTGCGCCCTGACCGCGGGAGGACCCGAGTACCTCGAGGTGTCCTTGAGCGCGACGGAAGACGGCAGCGCCGAGACGGTCCAGCGTTGCACGCCCGTCCCGGTGATGCCCGGGGCGCACGCCGCCCGCGAGGTCACGTTCGCGGACGCGTTCCACGCGCGAGTCGACGCGTCCCGCGATCGCGTGATCGTCACCTTCATCGGCATCGACGATCCCGAGCTCGCCAACGAAACCATCTCGCGCGAGGCACTCGAGAACGGTTTCGCCGTCACCGATCTCCGCGTCGAAACCACCGGGGGCCGCCGCTTCACCGTGACCATCAGCTCGTCGTGCCCCACGTCGATGGACCCGCCCTAGAGCCCATCTCATAACCAGCTTCGCTGATTCTGAAGCGGGCTTCGCCCGCTGCGCTGCTTCGCAGCGCTGCTCTAGCTCTGTCCCCGGGGGCGTCCCGCCCCCGGAAAAATGGCTGCGCCATTTTTCTCCCCCTCACCCGCTTCGCGGGTGGCTAGAGTTCCACTCGTCCTCGGCAGGGTCATGAGATGCGCTCTTAGAGCGCATCTCAGAATCAGCCTGATCACGAGAGCCGAATCGAAGGTTGGCCGTCAGGCCCAATCGCCCGATTTCGATGTGCTCTGAGCGCCGATAGCGGCTCACGAAACAACGAGGTCTGCCTGCTAGAAAAGTGGCGGACCAGTGTCGGTCAAAAACCCCCGAGTCCAAACAGGGGTGCATTCAAACGCACCTTGGCAATTGTCCCGACTTGTGAAAAGGCGTCCCGTGATGACTTACGTTCATGGACTGGGGGTGTTGATGACGAGTTCGGTGCTCGCCTGTTTGCCGGCATGCACCAGTAGTGAGGAGACTCCGCCGGGCGGCGCTGGATCCGGCGCTGGCGCGATGGGTGGCACTGCGGGCGGCCAGGGAGGAACCGGCGGCGGGAGCGCGGGCGCGATGTCAGGGTCGGCGGGTGTCGCGCCGGGCTCGGGAGGGGTTGGCGGCTCGGCGGCGGGAGCCGGAGCGATGGCGGGCAGTGGTGGAACGCTTTCGGGTGCGGGTGCCGGGGCGACGTCGGGCGCAGGCGCCGGCGGGGCAACGGGTGGGAGCGCGGGAGCAACCGCCGGTGCCGGTTCCGGTGCGGGAGGCGCCGGCGGCGGGGACCCGGTAGGGTCGCTGACCAACCTGATGATCGAGCCAAACCCGAAGAACGTGCTCTCCTGCTTCGTGAGCTGGACGACGGACGTGCCGGCGACCTCGCTCGTTCAGTTCGGCACGGGCGGCTACCAGTGGGAGATCGCCGACGACGCGATGGTCACCGACCACCGCGTGCTCGTGATCGGCATGCGCGCGTCCCAGACCTACTCGATCAAAGCCATTTCCGGCTCGGCGAGCGCCGAAGGCACCTTTCCGACCGGGGCGCTCCCGGCGACGATCCCGGTCGGCAACGTCGCCATCAGCGACGAGGCGCGGATTCAGCCTGGCTGGACACTCATGAACGTCCAGAGGGTCAATGCCCAGCAGGGCAGTGGCGTCGTGATTCCAAACTCTCCGTATCCCCCGCAAGCGGTGATGTACGACAGCGAGGGTCAGCCGGTCTGGTACCACATCGACGGTACCGCGCCGGAAAACGGCGGCGCGATTTCCACCGTCCTCACGGACAAGGGCGTCCTGATCGGCCCCTCGTGGAACGGGTCGCAGACGACGAACAAGCCGCCGCGCGAGGTGGACTTCGCCGGGAACACGGTCTGGGAATGCACGCACCCCGCCTGCGGACCGACCAAATCCGTTTCCCACCACGCCGGGAAGCTCTCGAACGGGAACTACGTGATCATCGAAGACGTGACCACGGGCGCCGTGAAGACTCCCGTCTTTCGCGAGATCACACCCGAGAACCAGGAAGTGTGGACGCTCGACTGGGCCGCGCTCGTTCCGCCGCCGTCAGGCGCCAACGGGGACTGGTGCCACGGCAACTCCATCACCGTCGATATCGCGAACAACGTCGTCTACGCCAACTGCCGCTGGTTCGGCGTGCTCAAGACGACGTATCAGAATCCCACGGTGGAGTGGCTGTTGCCCGCCGGCTGCGCGAACCTCGGACTCGGTGATTTCACTT
>Ga0315910_10004759_pt1 | contig 11278 bp, 9 predicted proteins | sample EdamamesoilMG_FD_204470 | JGI IMG/M metagenome (GOLD analysis project Ga0315910, IMG submission 204470) | Garden soil microbial communities collected in Santa Monica, California, United States - Edamame soil | ecosystem: Environmental > Terrestrial > Soil > Garden | place: USA: California...
CGAACCCCGGATCGATGAAGCCGGCCGTGGCGTGTACCACGATCGCGATGCGACCGATGCTGCTGCGCCCTTCGACGCGCGCCACCAGATCGTCGGGTACCTTCACCCGCTCGTAGGTGCTGCCGAGCGCAAATTCGCCGGGTTGCAGCACGAAGGACTCGCCCTCGGGGATCAGTATTTCTTCCGTGTATCCGCGGACCGAGTGCGGGTCGCGCGTGTCGATACACGGAACGTGCGGCAGCTTGTACACGACGAACCTGGACCCGAGGCGAAGGTCGATGCTCGCCGGTTGAATCTGCAGCTCGGGATCATCGAGCGGCTCGACGACGATGTCACCCCGTTCGATGCGCAGCTTGAGATCGCGATCGGAGAGAATCATCGTGCTCCCGGACGCTATCACTCGCCGCTTTCGGCGTCACGTGTGTTCGAGCCTGGCGAGCCGGCGACCGAGCTCGACGACGACCTTGGCGAACTCTTCGACATCGGCCGGTCGCGTGCGCCAGTTCGAAAACGCCGGCCTAAACACGGTGCGCGCCCCGAGTTTCGATGTGCCGACCAGAAAGCGACCATCGCCCTGCACGATCTCCCCCAGTCGTTGGTTCAGCTGGTCGAGCCCTCGATCGTCGAGGCTTCCCGGGTTGTAGCGGAACGGTACGATGTTCAGCTCAGGCTTGCGCATCAGCTCGAGCTCCGGCGTGCGATCGACGACGCCGGCGAAGTGCTGCGCGAGGTCCAGACAGTGCTCCACGATCGCGCGCTGACCTTCTCGACCGTACGCCTTCAACGTAGCCCACACCGCAAAACTTCGTGCGCGCCGCGAACTCTCTGGTCCAAAGGCGCCGGGCGTCGGCCTGTCCGCGTTCTGAGTCGGCAGGTAGTCCGCCGAATAGCGAAAGGCGCGGCCCAACAAACCAGCGTCGCGCACGAAGGCGTAACCCGAGTCGTAGGGAACGTTGAGCCATTTGTGGCCATCGACGGTCACCGAATCCGCCCGCTCGACTCCCGGCGCCAGGTGCGCCGTGCGCGGCGAGATCCGCGCGAACAGTCCGAACGCCCCGTCCACGTGCACCCAACAGTTGTGCTTCCGCGCGAGCGCGACCATGGCTTCGACCGGATCGAACTCGCCGGCGTTCACCTCACCCGCGTTCACCACGACCACCGCAGGCGCCCCCGCGAGCTCCTCGAGGGCACGTGCGAACGCAGGCAAGTCGACATGCCCGAACTCGTCACTTTGGAAGCGCCGCACCTGCGCGCGTCCGATCCCGAGCATTCCCAGCGCCTTGAACGTGCTCGCGTGCACGAATCCGGACGTGAGCACCGGCATCGGCGGCGCCCCGCTGAGCCCGCTCTCTGACACGTCGAGGCCGTGCCGTTCGCCCCACCACTGGCGGGCTGCTCCCAGGCACGCGAAGTTTGCCATCGTCGCACCGGTCACCATCACGCCCGCCCAGGTGTCGGGCAGCCCGAACATAGCTTTCAGCCAGTCGAGCGCCTGCCGCTCCATCTGCACCCCCACCGGTGAGACCACCCAGCTGTACGCTATCACGTCGAACGCCGTCGCCAACAGATCGGCCGCCTGAGCCGCCGGCGTCGTGCCACCGATGACGAAGTGAAAACATCTGGGGCCGTTCGTGTTCGCGCCCGCCTCCTGATTCAGGCGCAGCAGTTCTTCGAGCGCCGCCGCTGCCCCGCAGCCACGTTCCGGTAACGGCTGGTGAAAATTCGCCAATGCCGCCGCTGCCCCGGGCGCGAATACCGGTCGCTCGTCGGCGCTTAGGAGCACTCCGCCCAATGCCTGCCCGAGCTGCTGCACCAGCCCCGCCATTTCTCGGCGAAGCGCTTCACCGTCCAGTGTTGCCATTTCTATCCTTGCTGTACCATGTCTCGAGGTAGAAGCCCGCTAATCCTCGCGCAGCAAGAAATTGTCGAAGTGCAAAGTCACGTCGTAGTCGTAGGGATACGGGGCCCCCATCGTTCGCGCGCTGATCTGCACTGCCGCCGTACCAGCCTGGGCGAACAGGCTGGTGGATAACGTGAGCCATTGGTTTGGGTCATCCAGTGCTGCTTCGGACCAATTTTCGTCGAGTATCGTCCCGCTGCAGTCCGTAGTGGCATACGAACGCAACTCAACGCGCGCAAAGAAGGCATCGTCGTCGTCGTTGGTCGAGCTGTTTTCGGGGCGCATGACTTCGACCGCGGCGACGTAGTCCCCTTCGGTGGCTGTGAGGCACTGGCTGGCGAAAACGTCTGCAGAGTTCTCCCAACTGTACATCCACAATGACCCGGAACAATCAGCAGCCTTGGCATCCGTGCTGTCCCAAGCAAACAAGTCCTCGGGGTCGTCTAGATCGGATTCCTGCCATGCATCGATGTCCACGGCGAAGTGAGGATTCTCGACCAAGTTCTCCAAGCTGTCTGCAATCGAGTTTTCGTCTACATCAATCGAACCGTCTGCTCCGCACTCGCAGGGGCCCCACTGGCCATCGACGCACTCCTGCACACCGTCGTTGTCTTGCCCGCAGTCCAGCGTATCGCCTTCCTTACACGTGCAGTCCTCATTCACTTCCCCGTCGCAGTCTTCGTCCTCGAGATCCGCATCGCACAGCTCATCGGAATCGGGCGCGCATGCGCCGCCCGCTGGCCACAGACCCGAATCCAGGCACGTCAGGCTCCGCTTCCCGCAAAGTCCCTGTGCGGCGTATTCATCGAGGCAGGTCGTAGTCTCGTCGGGAGCACATTCGCATTGACTCTCGGGCAGGCCGTCGCAAGCGTCCGTCCCGCTCCCGCCGGTGGCGGAGTCGGAAGTGCCGTCTACGGAGCCGCCGCTCCCGGAGCTGCCGGTGACTGACGCAACGCTGCCACTGCTATCGCTGGCCGTGCTCGTCTGACTCGCGGATTCAGCGCTCGCGCCGGTCGACCCTTCGGTGCCGACCGTGGCCGACGTCACGCTCGTGTTCGAACCCGTGGCAGCGCTGAAAGTACCACTGCTATCGACCTGCCTGGTGGTGCTGTTGCACCCTAGAGCAAGCGACACAGCCATCCCCACACCGAGTGTCACGCGAGTACTAGTCCGCATCGACGCGAAGTATCACACGTTCCGACTTGGAACCGACAAGCCGACGCAGCGTTAAGGCAAGTGTTCACGCGCCGTTCTGCAGTGGGCGCCCATGCGTACTAATCGCAGTCGCCTTGGATGCTTCGGACGCTTTCGCGTTCGCCGATGGTCACGCGTCCGTCAGCCCTGATGCTGTATTTGGTCTCCTCGAGCGTGATTCGATCGCAAATGCCGAAATCGCCGTAGCTCGTGCGAATGGTGCACATCGTGAGGGTGTCGGTGGCGCTGCCGATGCTGGCGTTGTAACCGAGGATCTGAGCACCGGTCAGGTTGCCTCGTTCAATCCACCAGAGCAGGCTGGCCAGATAAGCCAGGTCTTCGACCGTGTCGCCGTCGAGGATGGTGCCGTCGAAGTAGTCGCAACGAATGTCGCTGTAGAAGCGTCGGTCGTCGTCTTGGCACAGCGATACCTCGTAAGACCAATCGCTCGTGAACTGGTCTTCGACCTCGCCGATGTCGAGGTCTTCGGCGTTTTCGACCGTGTCGTTCAAGGATTCGCTGCAAGCGTCGCCCCACGAAGAGACGATGCCCGGTGGTTCCCAGTACAGGCCCTGGGGGACTTTGGCTGCGGGGTTGTCGTAGCGCGCAATGATGACGTCGTCGTCGATCTCGGCGCAGGCCTCGTTGATGACACTGGGGCCATCGGGGCGCTTGCCTCCGATTGGACCGACGTAGGGAGCCCCGCAGTCGACGGGTGAGCCGCCGGTTCCCGAGGACCCGCCGGTTCCTGCGGAGCCGCCATTGCCCGCGGAGCCGCCCGTGTCCGTCGAGCCACCGTTGCCTGCCGAGCCGCCATTGCCTGCGGAGCCGCCGGTTCCTGCGGAGCCGCCATTGCCTGCCGAGCCGCCCGTGTCCGTCGAGCCACCGTTGCCTGCCGAGCCGCCGGCATCCGTGGAGCCGCCATTGCCTGCCGCTCCGCCGTTGCTGGTGGAGCCACCTGCGTTCGCCGATCCGCCGTCCGCCGTCGAGCCTCCCGAGTCCATCGAGCCTCCCATGGTCGTGGACGCTCCAGTCCCAGTCGAGCCGTTGGTGTCATTGGCGCTGCCGCTCGCGCCACCGCTCCCCGTCGCCGTCGTCGCGTTGCCGCTGCTGTTCGATGAACTCGAGGCTCCGCCTGCGTCGGAACTCGTGCCGCCGTTACCGTTGGTGCTCGACGTGCTTTCGGTGGATGGCGTGGTGCCCCCGGTGTCGTCATCCACGTCGCTCTCCGTCGAGCCACACGCTGCAATCCAGAGACCGCTGCAGACGCACCACGCGCCGTAGGTCAAACCGCTCCTTGATGCTGCCATACTCCCGCTCCCCTTTCTGATGCGATCCTTGCCGCAACGGAAGGGTGGTGCAAGGTGCGCTCGACCCTCGCCAGAAACCCGCGCTCGTGTCCGTTCGGGGGCGATTGGGGTTGGTCGCATGGCCGGGTGGTCTGCCGCTGTGGCAGTTCAGAGGGGGGCTGCCATTCGTGAGATTGATGTGAGCGTGTCTTGAATGGACCCCGAACGATGTATACTATCCCCAGTGGTTTCGCGGGAGTGCACCGCGGCGATCCTGCTACACTTCCGTTCCACCGCGTCGGTCCTCCCCATAAACCCTCAGCCTGGTCCCACGAGGTTTCTCATTCGAGTTTCGGATCTCCCAACCAAGGTGCTGGTCATTGCGCTCGGCAGATTGACGGGTGCTTGCTCGCGAAAAGTGAAGGTGTACGAAAAGTGAAGGGCTCTGGTGAGGCAGAATAGTCCAGCACGGTCGGGGCACACCCGTCGCGCGCCGCCGCGCACGATAGTCGCGAGGGCGTCCCGGGTTCTGGTGGCCTGCATGACGCTCGCGTGGCTCACGCTCGCACTGGCAGCGCCGCTCGCGTCCGCAGCGCCGCCTGCGTCGGGGCTCGCCGCGCCGCCTGCGTCGGGTCTCGCAACGTCACCACCCCCCGCTTCCAAGGTTGCTGCGCCTGCACGCGCAGCACCCAAACCGGCAGCGTCGGCGTCTCTCGGTCCGGCTCAAGCGCCGTCCGGGTCCTTGGCGCCGGCAGCTTCAGCGGCGGCGCCTGCAGTCGCGGCTTCTGGCGAGCCCGCGCCGTCGGCGTCCGTGCCCCTTGACCCCGCGCCCGTGGAGGTGGCGGTTACCGCGCCCTCAGCCTCGGTGCCCGCGCCGTCGGCGTCCGCGAGTGCGGCGCCCCCGCCTTCGGCGCCGCCCTCGAGCTCGACGCCTCCAGCAGCTTCCGCGCGAACGGGGGCGCAGGCGACCGTGGAAGTCAAGCTCAAGGACGACGCGGTGTTCCGCATCGGCGCGCACGGCTCGCAGTCGGCCGAGCAGCGCGCTGGCGAGGCGACGCGCGCGCTCAATGGCGCGGTGAAGCTCGAAGATCGCGACGTGCGAGTGGTCACGCGTGGCGACGCCGCGGTCATCTATGTCGGGCAGACGCCGATCGTGCAGCTGTACGAAGAGGACGCCACGTTGGCCGGAGACGCCTCGCTCGCGGTGCATGCCGCCGCCATCGCCGCCAAGATTCGTCAGGCTGTGTATGCCGAGCACACGCGCGGCGTGATCGCCAAGACGGTGTTCTCGATCTCGCTGGCAATTTTTCTCGGGCTGATCGCGCTCTACGTGCTCCGGAAGAGCGGCGACCTCGAGCGGCGTGGCCACGAGCTCTTGCACGAGCATGCCGAGCGCATCTCGTCCCTCAAGGTCTCGTCGTTCGAGGTCGTAGGTCGCGGCTCGACGCGGTTGATTCTGTCCGTCTCGCTCACGCTCGCCAAGTGGACGCTGCGCGGCGCTGTTATCTACGGGTACGTCGTCGTCGTCACGACTCTGTTCGAACCCACGCGCGGTTTTGCCGAAACACTGACGCAAGGGCTGGTCACGCCAGTTTCTGCCTTCGTCGGGCGCGTCGCCGCCTCGTTGCCCGTGGTCGTGGTCGTGGTGTTCACAGCGGCGATCGTGCTCTTGTTACTGCGTCTGAGCTCGCTGTTCTTCACCAGCGTTTCGCAAGGTGAGACTCACAGCGAGTGGGTCAAACGTGACATGGCGGAAGCCCTCAGCGGGCTCACGAACGTCGGCATCGTGGTGTTGGCGCTGGTCTTTGCGGCGCCGATCGTCACCGGTGATCCGTCGGGTGCATTCGCCAAGGTCGGTACCCACCTGCTCTTGGCTCTGGCGCTCGCCGCTGCTCCCATTCTTGCCAGCGCTGGTTTGGGTGCAGTGTTGGTGTTGCGCCGGCACGTGCGGTTCGGCGATCGCATCGAGCTCGCGAAAGCCTCGGGGGTGATCCATCACTTCGGACTGTTCGACTTGGTGCTGAAGGATCCGTCGGGAGACGAACTGAGGGTGCCGTACCTGGCCGCGCTCTTGAGTCCCCTGCGCGTCGTGACACGTGGGAAGGTGAGCGCCGTACTGCTCGTCGACCCGCGAGCGTCTCAGGTGGCGGCACTTGCGGCGCTGCGCGCAGGGATTGCCGAGCTGGGCCCGGACACCAGCGTGTCGCTCGTGAGCCTCGAGGCCGCCGGCGCTCGCTACCGTTTGAGCGCTCCGACAGGGGACTCCGACGTGCGTGAGCGCCTGTTGCTGCTCGCGAGCGAGGCCTTGTTGCGGGCAAAGATCCCGTTGGCCACGCCGAGTGCTGGATTGTCGGACCAAGCATGAATGAAGCACTGCTGCTGTCGGTGTTGCTGGCGGCGGCGTACTTTGGCAGCCTACTCGTCGAAGGCCGAGCGATTCGCGGCTTCGGGCTACCCTCGGGCGCCGAATGGTTGATGCTCGGCGTGGTGCTCGGTCCGCACGCTCTAGGCGTGTTCCGGGCTTCGATGATCCAAGATCTCGAACCGCTCGTGGTCGCGGGCTTGAGTTGGCTGGCGCTCGTCATCGGCATCGACTACGGCTACATCGGCGAGCGCAGAGTTAGCCTGCGCGGCCTCTTGCTTGGCAACGTGCTGTCGGCCATGTGCGCCACCTCGGTGGCTGCAGCGTCTTTCGCGTACTGCAGGTACCACCTTGGCTTCGCGTGGAACTCCGCGTTCATCGCTGCTCTGACGCTGGCGCTCGTGTGCAGTGAAACGACCCGGCACGCGGTCCGCTGGGTCAGCGAGCGTCAGGGAGCCCAGGGCCCGCTCTCGGACATGCTCGCCGAAATCGCCGACGCTGACGACGCGCTGCCCCTGTTGGGCCTTGGAGTGGTCATCGCGCTCAGCGCAGCGCCGAGCTCGCACGTCGAACTTGCTCTCGGATTGCGTCTTGGTCTTGTCGCCTCGCTCGCGGTGGTGCTCGGCTTGGTCGCCGCTGCGCTATTGGCGCGAAGCCTCGCGTTCGGCGAAAGCTGGGCGGTCCTGATTGGAGTAGCCCTGCTGGGGATCGGCATCAGCATGCAACTCGGCGCGGCGGCGCTCACGGTCCTGTTCATCGTGGGGGCGGTGATCTCGCTCTTGTCCCACCGACACGCCGAGTTACGCCGGTTGTTGGCTCCGACGGAGCGTCCGGTGATTCTGCCCTTGTTGGTTCTGGCAGGCACGACGCTCGACCCGCGTGCACTCTCTCCGGAGCTGATCGGGCTGTTGGCTGTCGCGCTCGGCGCGCGCGTCGTCGCGAAGCTCGCGAGCGGTCGCATCATTGCCCTCTTCGTCCCTGCGGCTCGGCCGAGCCCGGCGGCAACGGGAGGCGGTCTGCTCGTCTCGGGCACGCTCGCCATGAGCATCGGTATGTACGCATACTTGGAGCTCGACCAGCCCTACGGTGAGTCCGCTTTGCTCGCAGCGTCGGTGGCGACCGTCTTCGGCGAGCTCGTGGGCCCGACGCTGTTGCGCCGTGCACTCACTCGCGCCGGCGAGGTCGAGCGAGCTGAGGGCGCGCCGCCGCCTTTGACCGAGGATGCGACGTGACAGCTGCGAGCGCCGCCAAAAAGACGCTAGGAACGCGAGCCACTCAGCTGTTCGCGCTGCTTGCAGCGACCGCTTTGGTCTGGGGCGTGAACCAGGTGGGCATTGCCGACACCAACGGAGCGGCGAGCGTGATCGCGAGCGTGGGGTTCTTGCTGCTCGCTGGCATGCTCACCAGCGAACTTCTAGAAACGATAGGGCTGCCGCACCTTACCGGGTACATCGTGCTCGGGGTCGCGGCTGGCCCGCACGTGCTCGGGCTCGTCGACGCTGGCGCGGTGCATCGGCTCGAGCACGTAAACACCCTCGCGCTCACGTTGATAGCGCTCGCCGGCGGCGTAGAGCTGCGCTGGGAGCTGTTGCGTGAGTCGTGGCGCAGCCTGGTACGAGCCCACGTCGTGCAGACACTCGTCTTGCTCTGCGTCATGACGGGGGTGTTCTTCGCGCTCACGCCAGGCTTGGCGTTTCTGACAGGCTATTCGGTCTTGCACTTGCTTGCCGTCAGTGTGCTGTGGGCGGTGCTCGCGGTGAGCCGAAGTCCCTCGGCAACGTTGGCGATTCTGGCTCAGACCCACGCTCGCGGTCCGATCACCAGCTTCGCGTTGGCGTTCGTCATGTCGAGCGACGTGTTCGTGGTCGTCATGCTCAGCATCGTGATGTCGGTTGCTCGACCGCTGTTCGACGCCAGCGCAAACGTCTCGCTTTCGGAGCTGGTCGTTCTGGGGCAAGAAATCTTGGGAAGCATCACGCTCGGAACGACGCTCGGTCTAGCGCTTGCCGCCTACTTGGCCCTGTTTCGTCGGCAAGTGCTGTTGATCTTGTTGGGCCTTTCGTTCGTCGCCGCTGAAGCGCTGCACTATCTCCGCTTCGACCCGCTGCTCACGTTCTTGATCGCGGGGTTCGTCGTGCAGAACCTCTCGCTTCAGGGGCCATTGCTGCTCGAAGCCGTAGAGCGCACCGGCAGCGTCGTGTTCGTGCTGTTCTTCGCCACCGCTGGCGCCCACCTCGACGTGGAGCTGCTGCGGCAACTCTGGCCCCTGGCGCTCTTACTCTGCGGCGCTCGCGCGGCCGCCACCTGGTGCGCTCATTGGCTGGCAGCTCGCGGGTCGAACATGGATCCGGTCGTCAAGCGCTGGGGAGCGGCTCCGCTCGTGTCACAAGCGGGGCTGACGCTGGGGCTCTCGGTCGTGATCGAGAGGACGTTTCCGCAATTTGGGGCCGGCTTCCGCTCCATGGCGATCGCCGCAGTCGCGGTCAACGAATTCATCGGTCCGATTCTGTTCAAGTTTGCGCTCGATCGGAACGGCGAGTCGCGCTGACTGAGCGCGCTTGTTTTTGCCGCGAAGGCGGGCGAGCATCGGCGCGTGTTCCCCCCTCGAATTTCCCGTTGGTCGCTGGCCGTGGTCTGCATGGCGCCCGCCGCTACGGCTGCTGCCGCCGCGCCGCATCCCGAGCCCCGCGTGATCGTAAACGTCGTTGCTGTGCGCGGCCCGCACGCGCCGCTCGAAGTTCAGCGTGCGGCTCGGCTCGGCTGGGGTCGAATCATCCGCTGCTACAAGTCGATCGACAACGGCGCCAAGGGCCAAGTCGGCCTCGAGCTACGAGTGTCGAAGTCGGGCAGCGTCGCTTCGGCGCGCGCGGGGCGATCGACGCTCGACAATCCTGAGCTCGTGCGTTGTCTCGCAGACACCATGACAGGGCTCGCCATGCCCCGCGCCGACGCTGATTCTACCGCCAGTATCGAGATCCATTTGGCGCCCGGCGACAAAGTCTCGCCCTAGCCCGCGGGGTTACGCCGAGCCCCGTCACCGAGCTAGTTGTCGTCCCCCGTGCAGTGCGCCGTGTGCAGGGTTGCTTCGAGTGAATAGGGGTGTTGGCCGACGCCGTCGATCTGAGTCAGCGCGAGCACGATGCTCTCGGCGCTGGCATCGGAGGGAATGCCCAGCATCACCCAGCGCGCGCTCGGGCCTCGCGTGAGATCGAGCCCTTGGACCACGTGCAGGTGGTTGCTCCGGAATACCGCGATCCGCGTGGCTGGTGGGATCAAGAGGCGCAGGGCTCGGAGCGCGAAAGCTACACGATCGAAGCGTTGCCAGGGGTGCCGTTCGTAGTCCGAGGCTCGCGAGCGTTCTTCATAGCGGTAGGGGTTCAGGCCGTGTGCAAACTCGGTCATCGCGGCGCTACCTTTCGGCTAAGATTGAGCCGCTTTCTGCGCGAGCCTTTGCTCGATGTGCGTCCTCAGCGGCGGGAACAGCTGGAGCTTCAGGGCTTGCTCTGGCGTGAGCAGATCGGAAGCGATGACTTCGCGGTTGTCGACATGCAGCTGGGGCGCCTGGTCGACTACGAGCTCGAAGATTTGGACGTGGTCGTGTTTGCCCTCCCACTCATGAGTCACATCGAGCGCTAGCGTGAGGTCGTTCGCGTTCACGTGGAGCCCGAGTTCTTCGCGGAGCTCGCGCATCGCAGCATCGCGGAAGGACTCTCCCTTGGCGACGTAGCCCCCCGGGAGCGTCACGTACGGCACGTACGAGTTTCGAACTGTCACGATACGTCCGTCATGCCAGATGGCTACCAGAGCGCCGTGAGTGAGAGGATTCCGGACACTCCAATACATTCTCATCATTTTGTACGCGCAGCGATAGGCGGTACGGTAGACGGGATCGAGCATGGGTCAGGCCTCCTGACGTCGACCCTAACCCGCGCGGTCCGATTAGCCAACATTTGAAGGACCGACGTTGCCGAGAGTTTGCGAGCCCCCGCCCGAGGGCGCGGCCCGTTAGCGTGCTCGGTGCTCGCACGGGCCACCCGAGCGCGCGAATGGGCAAACGTCTGCGTGAACTTAGCAAACTGTGTGTGCAGCGAGTCGCGTGTCTCTTCCGCGAGAGTCTGGTTACTGTATCGGCGAGCGGCAGTTCTGCCGGAAGCGCGCGCGCGCAGGTTTGCGCAAATCCGAAGTGGTGCATGTTGCCACGCGGTTTCCGGTCGGTAGCGCACCCCCACGCTCGCCCGAGATACTGCCTGGAAGTGCTCAGAGCCTTTGGCCGCGCTGAACGCTAGACCTCGGCCCTGACGAAGTCCCCGGCTTCTCACGATCGGTGTTGGCACTTGGCTCGCCAGCGGGCGCTCGGCGTGGCAAGGCAATCAACTACTCACACGCGCCCGCCGGAGCGCCTGCTCGACGCTCGGGCGAGTCCCGAGAGCATGGTGTGCGCCAGTCATACGAACCACGGTGACTCACGTCCGACGTCCGCTCGGGACTCGCGCGAGCATCGTGGCGAGCATCGTGGCGAGCATCGTGGCGAGC
>Ga0315910_10004760_pt1 | contig 11277 bp, 7 predicted proteins | sample EdamamesoilMG_FD_204470 | JGI IMG/M metagenome (GOLD analysis project Ga0315910, IMG submission 204470) | Garden soil microbial communities collected in Santa Monica, California, United States - Edamame soil | ecosystem: Environmental > Terrestrial > Soil > Garden | place: USA: California...
ACCCCATTATAATCGGTCACTCGCTCGGTGGATTAATGACACAGATTCTGGTTAACCGCGGTCTTGCTGCAGCGGGTATTGCCATCCATTCGGTTCCTCCACTCGGAGTATTTCCGTATGAGTTTTCGTTTTTGAAAGCGGGTTGGCGGGCGCTTGGATATTTTACATCCACCCGAAAATCATATCTCATGTCATTCAAAACCTGGCAGTATGCTTTCACGAATGGCATGGCGCTGGAAGAACAACTGCGGGCTTATGAATCGTCCGTGGTGCCTGAATCAAAACTGGCGGCACGGGATGGATTGACTTCCGCGGCAAAAGTCGATTTTAAAAAACCACACGTTCCGCTACTGCTGATTTCCGGAAGTGAAGACAACATTATTCCCGCTTCACTCAATTTCAGGAATTTCAAAGCCTATAAAACACCAGATTCAATAACGGAGCTAAAAGAAGTTAAGGGTAACAATCACTATGTTGTTAATCTTCCGAATTGGAAAGAGACAGCCGACTATATTCTGAAATGGATAAACACATGAGCACTGACATTGGACAGGAATCCGTTTGGTGATTCCTGTCAATGTTGACCTTTATAACTCCCCACATCCATGTGTCCGGGCAGAGCGATCTTAAAGTCCATGTGACTAATCGTTAGAATATCATTCACATCACCCAGTACCTCGTCAATCAATCCGAGTTTTTTTGCTTCAATCGCGTCCATGAAACGGTCGCGGATAAAAAACGATTCTACCTCCTGCCAGGTGTGGCCTGAATGTTTTCCAATCAGGTGAAACAACTGGGTTTGAATACGTTCCTGTTCACGGGTTGATATCCTTACATCTTCCGTGTACCCCTGTGCACCACCCGAAGTGGGGTGCATGTGTATCGTAGCATGCGGCAACGAATATCGCTTGCCCTTTGCACCGGAAGTCAGCAGGGCCGTGCCCATACTGGCGGTTATGCCCACGGCAACGGTAGATACCGGGGCTGATATCATTTGCATGGCATCGTAAATGGCCAACCCTGAATACACATTGCCCCCCGGACTGTTAATGTATAAACTGATCGGTTTTTTCGAATCAACACTGTTCAGGTACAAGAGCTGCGCAACAATAAGATTAGCGGATGCGTCATCGACTTTTGTTCCCAGGAACACGATGCGTTCCTTTAACAGAAGACTGAAAATATCAAAAGCTCGCTCACCCCGGTCGCTGCTATCAATGACCATGGGAATTACACTGGCATGTTTCATCGGTATTATTTTTTTGGGAAGAGACTCTTTACCTGCTGATGCCAAAGCACTTTTTCAGGATCATTAAAAATACGCTCGTGCAGACCCGTTAACTCCATCCGCATTTTGTTTCGTCCATACAGATGAACAAGGGTGTAAACTTTCTTCAGCATACTTACGCGATAGTGAAGAAGCGGATCGATCCAAAGCTTCGCCTGAAACAACAAGGTTTCACCAGTACTAAGTCTTCCGGTAAGGAAATCATCTGCCTTTTTGATATCATTCAAAGAAGTCCGCATAGTCAATGGATTTTTGTTTAACCGTATCGCGCATTTTTTCCAGGCACTTGAATTTTTGAACGGAAGCTGAATGTGTACTTCCATAGCCAAGGTTTTTAGCTACATCTGCGAGTGAAAGCTTGTCATAGTACAAGCTCTTCAGCATATCCAGGCATCGTTTACCGGTGGTTTCAATCAGCGACAGGATTTTCCGATCATTCGTGTCTGTAAAAAAGTCTGCGGGTAATGTGATGGCAGCCTCCGTGTCGCTCAGCGAAACAGAAAGTTTATTACGATTGAATTTTCGTATCCACACATGCTTGGCTATCCCAACCAGGTAAAGATCTGCTGACACGCCATTCGGTAATTTGTTCGAAACCATCTTCTCATAAAGAATGATGAGTGCATCATGAAATACATCTTTCGCATCCTGCAATGTTCCGTTGCGATGACTGACGAAAGTGGCTACGATGGGGAAAATCTCTTCGTAGAGTCTCCCGAAAAATTTTTCTCTCACCGCAGGGATTTGCAAGTCGTTTTCCTCTTCTATAACGATCATAAGACAGGTTATTATTTTTTGCGAACCTTCATGACTTAGGATTCAGGTATTCTATAACACCAAGTGCCGCAGGTAACATACATATCACCGGTTAAATTGAGAAATATTTTCGCTTCAACATCCCAGCCGATAGGCAAGGCTCATAAACTTACTTACTTCCTCATTGATGTCCTCTTCAGCGTACATCCTGAAATGGTGATTGAATTGTTTCTCTCCCGGCACCTGAGCAATCTTCTGAAAACACAAGTTGTTTTCATATGCTTCGTCAAACGGAAAAACCACATGAATAAAATTTTTGCCGAGTTGTGTGACGTACGCAATTCGTTTGCGTGATGTGGCAATACCAATCATAGTTTTCGCAGGGTGAATAGTGATCTGTCCCACCTGCTTATACTGTGCTATGAAATGATGAAACAAGGCAAGTGTGATTGCCGATTTCCCCTTCAGGAAATCGTCTAGTGATCGATGTTCCGATGCCGAATCGCTGCGCTTCATGGTGGTTTTTTAAACACACAAGTTAAACGCTCTGAACGGGTAAGGTGATAATTTATGCAACAAATCAAAAATTGCAGCAACAAAGCACCTGTGTTGCACTTTAAAGACCTTATAAATGAGGTGTTTACACCTTACTTTTCATTTACGTTACGAATTAAAATTCATATTAATTGCAATCGATTGCGGGTTAAGTTAAATTAGCTTAGAGTCATTTTTACTATAACCCCTTACATATGAAGAATTGTTTACGCTATTATGTGTTGCTGACTGCAACCGATCATTCGCCTCCACACCTCCCGTGAGTACCCGGTTTTATCCAATCATTTTACATTATCAAAAAACCCAAGCTTATGAAAAATCAACTTCGACTAGCCTGGAGTATTCCAGCGCTCATACTCACTCTTCTTTTCTCGATTACCGGTGCACGTGTTGATGCGCAGACGATCTGCTCAAACCAGACCGGTACGAATAATGGGTTCTATTATTCATGGTGGAAAGATAGTCAGGGTTCCGCCTGTATTACTATGGGATCAGGTGGCAACTACAGCACATCGTGGAGCAACGTCAATAATTTTGTTGGCGGCAAGGGATGGAGCACAGGCTCGCCCAACCGTGTGGTAAACTTTTCCGGTAGTTTCAATGGTGGCAGCAACGGTTACTTATGTCTCTACGGATGGACCCGGAATTCCCTGGTTGAATATTATGTGGTTGACAACTATGGTGCATGGACACCTCCCGGTGCACAGTCTTCCGGAACGTTCACGAGTGACGGTGGTACATACAACTTATACCGCACCCTGCGACAGAACGCACCTTGTATTGACGGAAATAATTGCACCTTCTACCAGTATTGGAGTGTTCGCACGTCAAAACGGTCAAGTGGTACAATCACATTTGCCAACCACGTTGCAGCATGGGCGAGCAAAGGCTGGAACCTTGGAAGTAGTTGGGCATACCAGATTATGGCAACCGAAGGTTATCAAAGTAGCGGCAGCTCAAATATTACTGTGAGCGAAGGCCCCAACCCTAATCCTAATCCAAATCCCAATCCCAACCCGGGCAACAATACGATTGTAGTGCGTGCCCGCGGTACAAATGGAAGCGAAAGTATTCAGCTCCAGGTGAACAACAATACCATTGCTACCTGGACGCTCAGCACCAGCATGCAAAACTATACGGCTACCACGTCTGCAACGGGTGGGATAAACGTGCGTTTCACCAATGACGCCACCAACCGTGATGTACAGGTGGATTACATTCAGGTGAACGGTTCAACGCGACAGGCAGAAAGTCAGACCACGAACACCGGTGTCTATCAGAATGGAGGATGTGGCGGATCCCTCAGTGAATGGATGCATTGTAATGGCTACATCGGGTTTGGTAACGTCACTGCTTCATCGGCAAGAATAGCCGATGAAAAGGCCGAACCATCGCGGGAAGATTACACGATAAACGATTATGTCGTTGTAAATCCAACGTATTTCCAGAATCCGGTTGTTAACAAAACGCTCAAAATGAAAGTAGAGCCTGATGTTTCTGAAATACGGATCATCGATTTCAGCGGAAGAACAATGAAAATAATTACCGTTAAAAATGAAGTAGTGGAAGAAGAACTATTCCTCGGAAAAGGATTGTACTTGCTTCAAACCGTCAAGGGGAGTATACCTCAAAAACCGGAACGGCTTCTTATCGAATAGTTTTCAAAATATATTATCCACGAAAGAAACCCTGGCAAGCAGCCGGGGTTTCTTTTTTTTGTGTCACTCGGAAACCGAGCGTTGATGGCGGAAGAAAAGCTGCGATATAGGAATGAACATCAAGCCCGTAAAGGCAAACGTGATAAAGGCCATGCGCAGGCCAAATGCTTCCGACAGGTATCCGATCAGAGGCGGGCCAATAAACATGCCTACAATGCTGTAGGTCGCTACAATCGAAATCGCTACCCCTGTAGAATATTTTTTGGAGTTTCCGGCCAGCAGAAATGTCATCGGAAAAATAGAGGCGGTACCAAAGCCAACCATGCTGAATCCGATCATGCCGGGCCAGAAGTAAGGGAACCCAATGGCAATACCTACTCCGGTTACAACCAGAAAAGCGCTCAGCATAAACATGCCCTGCATTCCGATCCGGTCAATGATACGATCCGATACAAACCGCGAAGTCGCCATCAATATCATGAAAGCGAGGTATCCTATGGTGAATACTCGTTCACCCACAACGTCTCTGAAGTATAACCCATTCCAGTCGATCATCCCACCTTCACAGATGGCAGCCAAAAACACCAGTAAGCCCAGATAAACAATGTAGGGATCGGGTTTGTGAAGAACCAGCTTATTGCCCGATGGTGCACGGTCACCACGAAGCAGAAACCCATAGCACACCAGGGTAGTGATTAACGTAAACACAGCGACCATCAACAGGTGCAAGGTCATAGGTATATCTAACCGTATCAGAAATGTTGAAAAGATCACGCCCACAATTCCACCGGTGCTCCAAAGTCCATGAAATGATCCATTGATCATTCTTACAAACTGCCGCTGCAACGTAACGGCCTGCGTGTTCATAGCGATGTTTATTATGCGCAGACTGAACGAAAATAAACCTACTGCTCCTACCAGCGCAAGTGTTGTTGGCGCGTATCCGATCAAAGCCATGGAAATAGCAAGGAGAATAAATCCGAACAAAACAGGTACACGGCTATCAAACCGCGATACCAGCAATCCGGAAAACGGAAGGCTGATTAACGAAAAAACCGGCATCGTCAGGAGCAGCGTCCCCAACTCGGCATCGTTATAACCAAAATTAGTTTTGATAGTAGGTATCCGTGAAGCCCACGAAGAAAAACATACTCCGGAAAGAAAGAAAAAAGCGCTGAGAAAAAACCGCTGCCTGTCTTTTAATGCCATATGCTAAATGCGTGCGAATATACCTGTTTCAATATTCATGCGCATCCACCTACAGGCTCATAACAAAAAAAGGCTGCTTCATCAGCAGCCTTTGCACACGCGAATCGGGTTAGGTCTACGGTATGTGCTTCAACGTAAATGTAAAATGGCCCGACAGCCCTTCAACCCGGCCACCGTCAGGAGGGTTCACCGTAAAATCGAGGAGCATCCTCTCTCCCACAAATTCTACGGCAAATTCCTGATCGTTATCAAACAAAACGTTCTTTAGATCTGCTGACAAATTCCACTTTCCAAATGCATCCGGGAAGGCATAGCCACCATGCCCTACAAAGTACTCCCCAATGAAGTCGCCCGAGCCTGACGCGGTGAATGCAAGCGAAAAATCCGTGTACTGAAAAGTAAGATCACCATCCGTTCCGTGTTCGACCTGTTCTACTACCCAGGTGGATTCCGTGATCTGGTTGATCATTTTATCTTTTGGGCTCACTTTTTCATCATCGCTGCACGACAGAAATAAGGTGACGGTGAAAAATAAACATATTGCTGTTCTCATGTTTCAAGTTTGTTAATCGAGTTGGTGCCGGCAGCCCAGACACCTTCGGGCAAACCGGCACAACTCTTTGGGTGGTATTGTTACTCCTTAATGATTTTTACGATTTGTTGTTTTTCTGAATCACTGATCCGTAGAATGTAAAATCCTTTTTTCAGTGCAGAAAGATCAAGTTGGGTATGGACAGCTGCATTAACCGTGGCTGACAGTTGTACTTTCCCGATGCCGTCAATCACATCAACTGCCAAAGCCCCTTTCCATTTTTTGTCAAAGGAGAGATTAACTGTTTTCTCTACCGCATTCGGATAAACAGTTACACCTCCGTCTTGTTCCTCTTCCAAAGCCAAAACGCTGCTTACTACAACCCGGATGGAATCAATGGTAGTTGCGTGATGGCTATCCGTTACGTGGAATTTCAAATAAGCCTCTCCCAATGAAACCGGTCTGATCATAAATCCATTTTCAGAAGCGAAGACGTCTACTGAAGCATCGCTGCTGGTTACTGTAAATGTGATTGCATCGTCATCCGGATCCGAGAAGAATTCGGTGATGGAAAATTCATCCAGTCTTCCGGTGGCGTGATAGTCAAAAACTTTTTGCGAGGCAATGTATTCCGGAGCGCGATTCGTATGCGTTACGTCCACCGACAATGTAATTTCCTGAACAGCCTCATGCTCATCGGTAGCTTGGAACACGTACGCATAATTTCCTGCGTCACCAAAGTCAGGGGTGAATGTTATCGTGAGTTGATCTCCAGTCAGCACGAACGCTACATCGGCATACGTCTGTGCGGCTTGAACCGTAAAGATGTTATCCTCCGCATCCGTAACCTGCAGCGTGATTACTTTACTTTCGTTTTCCGCAATCAGCATCGCTTCCGGAACGTTTTCAAACTGAGGTGCTTCATTCAGGTGAAGAGCCACCGGAATTTTCACCACTGCGTTTTTGGGATCATTCGATCTCAACACAATGCTGGCAACCTGATCGCCTCGTTTAGCCAAAGGTCCATCGATGAGTACATTCAGCGAGGCGCTTTCACCTGCCATCACGGTACCTTCTGCAGGGGAAGTAATGGTTACCCATTTAAAATCTTTCGCAGTTTGTTCGGCAGCATACATCAACCAGCCAAAGTTTTCGAACCCGGGAACTTCCTGACCATCGGCCCAAAGACCCTGGTCGCTGTCATAGTAGAGATATCGACCTGTTGCCGATTCGACATCGGTAACCGTGCCTACCGGGAACTCAATTCCAAAAGGATACGTAACGAGCACATAAAAATCTTCATTTGGATAAATTCCTGCAGCGTCTTCAAGTGCTATGGCGTACCACATACCTGCATCATCCGATCCGGTGGTGGCGAAATCAATTGAACCCCGGGAAAGTGCAACCGCATCTGCTACGCTTGTACCGCCCGCACGGATCTCAACTTCGACAACGCCCTGAGTAAGCGCTTCCGTTCTGAACCAAACTTCAATATGTGATAAATTAAATCCTTCAGGGCCACCATTGTATTTTGTAGCAACCGTAAACGGAGATGCTCCTCCTGTTCCTACAAATGTGCCAGGTTCATCGCTGTCCGTATGCGTGATCGTGCGATTGTACGTTGCCATTGGTCGTGCTACAAAACTCACCTGGGCTGGTGTAGCTTTCAATGTTTGCACCACTTGTTCTGTCGGAGCCATTGACTCCGCACGGGTTGGAACGACACGATCATATTCAATGCTGGCTTCATACAAAAGGTCGGACAATCCACTAATGTTATCGAAATCGATCGATTCCGTTTTTGTTTCGGTAGGCACGTTCATGTGTACATCAATTGCTGCAGTCGATACATGCATCGCTGGCGGATCGAAAGCAGAACCTTTGAGCGTGATATGCCGGTCACCTATGTTGGTAGTCAGCACAAGGTTATCTGAATACATACCGGATGTTCCCGGAGCAAACGTAGCACGTACCCGCAGGTGATCGTTCGGCTTTACCGTAAACACTGGAATCTCAGCTGCCCAGGGCGAATAGATCTCGGCAATATCAGCCCAGCGCCATTCTTTACCAAACCAGCCATCCATCAACGCCCATATCTGCAAACTCAATCCTTGCGTACCATCGGTCATTTGTGCCCAACTGATCTCAAGTGGAGCAGCGCCTGCGTTGGTCATGTTAAGATCAACGGTATTGATATTCGGCATTCCGAATTCTGACTGAATCATTTTGTCACCAAAATCCACTTCGGTGACAAATTCCATAACCGCATCACCGGTTACGGTAAGCTGAACAGGTTTTTCAAGGTGTTCGCTATTCGGAACATTATTTTCAATTTTCAATGTTCCACTATACACACCGCCATACATATTGGTAGCATCGATAATGACGTTACCTTCCAGCGTTGCACCGGGCTGCACAACATATTTTTTTATTGGCGTAATGATGTAAGCAAGACCAGCACCATAATTCAATGGATGATAATCGGAAATAGAAATTCCATTCGAACTGCTTTCCTGAAATCCGATAGACGTATTCTGCGATGTAAGATCAGCACCACCTTCTTCAGCTTTATACTGAAACTTCATGGTTCCGTTCTTGTAGAAGATCACCTGCGCAGATACCGGATCACCCATGCCGCCAAAGTTATTGGTGAAATAGCTCCAGGTGATGATGAACTTGTCGTCATAGAACTGGTAGAATATTCCGATATCCTCAATCGGATAGAGGTAGTCGGTGAATCCGCTGAAGGTCCAATACGGCATAATACACTTGCCGGGATATGCAGCCGTGGGAATATGATCGGTAAAGAAACTTGCGTCTGGATTTTCTTCAAACGAAATCAGTCCGTTATCACCGATCTTGAACGAAGTGAATTGTTCACCATAGAATTCAATCGGGAATGGCAGCTCCAGCGTTCGCCAGAATGTAGCATCAAAATCATCGAAGTCTACAAAAGGCATTTGTGTACCAGACTTCCGGATATCAATCCACTGATAGGATTCGCCATTGTTATTCATCTCAACCGCATATCCGTGCGCTACGATGGCATCGGATGTTTCAAAAAGCAACCATTGATTTCCTGTGGCTGATACTTCAAGCGGAGCGAGACCGGTATTCCCGATCGCAATCGGACGCACAGATGTTTCGCCATACGGAAGTGTTTCCTGTATGGCAGAAAGATCTACACTGATAGCCGGAGGTACTACTACATTACCATTAATCGCAACCGTATCATGCGTACCATCTGCATAGTTGATGGATAACCAATCATGCAGGGAAGCCAGGTTGACGGTGGGTATCTGCACCTCATAAATTTTATACATACCCGGAGCTATGGTTACCGGAACATCACCGGTAAATGTGAACTCATCATCCACCAGGTTCATACTGGTAATACTCACATTGGCAGTTCCGGTATTCTTTACCATGAACTTGCCGGATCGTATGGCTCCCTGAAAAACGTCACCGAATTCAATTGTATCGTTGGATACAAGTGGTTTGGCTGCACCACCTTCAGTGATGTTCAGTTCAATCAATGCGCTGGCTTGTGGTGTGGATGGATCATTGCTGATAAAATTGATATACCGTTTCGTAGTTCCTTCTACCAGTGTCTCGGTGTGTAACTTGATATTTACCGTAGAGGAACCACCGGGTACGATAACTCCCGAACCGTTCCCGACCGAAGTAATGATATTCGGACCCGGGTAATCAAAGCCGAGTGCCATACCGCTGTAAAGTGTTATCGGATTAAAGTAGCTGCTTACCAGTATGCCGTCATTCTGATCCAGGTTTTCGATCAGAATATTCAACAACTTCTGGTTATCGGAGGAATAACCCATATTCTCATAGTAGAAGCGGATGTCGCCATTGGCAAGCAACACCATCTGTGCCGTAATAAATTCTTCACTCCATCCATCCCACACATGGTGATACTGAACAATAATGCGGTCAGCTTCTACCTGGTAAAAGATGGCTCCCCCGGGTTTGACAAAATCCAGGTATGTTCCCAACGGAGAGATAAATCCTTTTGGATTATAACTATTATTCAGGCTGGGCACGTTTACGGGTCTAACGCTATTGTCAAACGTGGCAAAACCTTTCTGCGCGATGTAAAGCGTATGCATCATCTGCCCGTAATACGGAAAATCAAAACCCAACTCTACCGGTACATATACACCGCCATCCTTTAATGGCTCCGTGATGTTGGTACCGGTAGAAGAAATATCCTGGAACGAATACGTAATTGGATTCAGATCAGAAACATCGCTGGTTCTGATCTTATAACCGTAGTTGTGATAATCAGTTGGCCAGTTTTCGCTGACACCTTTGTCATCGTATCCCGGAACAAAATACTTAAGTGGATAAGCGCCCGTATTTTCCACGGTGATCTGCACATCAACTACATCGCCAATCGTAAGGTTATCTACAGTTTGATTTTTAGGTGTGATGTTGATCACTGATGTTTCAGCACCAACACCAAACAATGGTATTTCATAAGTTTGATCGTCATTGGTGATTTTCAGAACACCATTTACATTTCCGGAAGAAGTGGGTGAGAACTTAATCTTCAGAATCGCTTCGCTGCGCGCTTTGATTTGCCACGGCCCGGAGCCATCCAGCGAGAACTGCGGGTTGTCGATGATGAATTCAGGATTGTTGAAATTTGCATACCCGTTATTTTCCAGCGCTACGTCAATGGTCTTTGTAAGTCCTTTGAACACGCTACCATAATCCACGATGTCGATGTGTTTGAGGTGAGGTTGATGACCGCTCACATTCAGGTTTACCGGAATTCGCAGTTCACGTTGCTTTGCATCGTTAGATTTCAATACCAGGTTTGCGCTGTATGAACCATTGATCAGGTTTGTAGCATTGGCCGTTAGTATTGCGCTAACTGTTTCGTTTCCGGCTACGTCACCGGAACCAGGCTCCAGGGTGAGGTAGGTACCCAGATGAGCATTCTGACTTGCCGCGGTCATGGTCCAAGCAAAATCCCTGGAGTCCAATAACCCTTCGAGCGGTGCCCATGTCACACCCATATCAAAAGACATGAAGCAGTTGACCGAGTATGATGGATCATCTTCAAATCCAATACCCAGTGGATATAAATTTCCGGCAGGAACATGGAATACTACCCAGAAGGTTGATCCGGCTTCAAAGAACAACTGCTCATTCAAACTGACATACGCAATTGCTTCATCGTCACTCCAGTTGCTGTGTTCCTGAGCCAGCAGCAAGTTGTTCTTCGTGGGTTCGTCTTTATAAATTTCAACGATTAC
>Ga0315910_10004761_pt1 | contig 11276 bp, 7 predicted proteins | sample EdamamesoilMG_FD_204470 | JGI IMG/M metagenome (GOLD analysis project Ga0315910, IMG submission 204470) | Garden soil microbial communities collected in Santa Monica, California, United States - Edamame soil | ecosystem: Environmental > Terrestrial > Soil > Garden | place: USA: California...
GGAACCGGCGGCTCGTCGATCCCGGCGCTCTGCGTCGACCCGGCGGCGGTCCAAGCCGGCCGCGCACCCATTCGTCGCCTGACCATCTACGAGCTCAACCGCACCGTGCTCGACCTGTTCGGCGACACCACGAACCCCGCGTTCAGCCTACCCCCCGAACAGAGCGGCAACGGTTTCGGCAACGACGCCAATGAGCAGTCCTCCCCGGCGCTCCTCATCGAAGGGTACGTGAGCGTGGCCGAGGGGGTCGCCGCGCGTGCGACCGCCACCCCGGCAGCGCTCGGGGCGCTTGCTGCCTGCGCCAGCAACGTCGCCCCCGGGAGCGAGGCGACCTGTGCGCGGACGATCATCGACACCGTCGTGCCGCGCGCCTACCGCCGACCCCTCGTCGCCGGTGAAGCGGAAGAGTACGTGACGCTCTTCGAGACCGTCCAGATGGACAACGGTTTTGCGAGCGGCATCGCCGCCGTGATCGAGGCGGTGCTCCAGTCGCCGGACTTCCTCTATCGCGTCGAGTTCGGTGTCGCCGACACCGTGAACCCCGCGCTGAAGCGCCCGACCGGGCCCGAGATGGCGACCCGGCTTTCCTACTTCCTGACGGGCTCGCCGCCGGACGCGGCGCTGACGGCCGCCGCCGGCACCGGTGAGCTCCTCACCAACGCGGGAATCGTGGCGCAGGCGCAGCGCCTGATCGCCGACCCGAAGGCGCGCGACATCGTCACCTACTTCTTCGACAACCTGCTGCCGATCTCGAACATCACGGACGTGGCTCGCGATCTGACGTTGTTCCCGACGTTCTCGTCCAGCATCGCCGCCGCCATGCGTCAGGAGACTCGCACCTTCGTCACCACCGAGGTGTTCGACGGTTCGGGCACCTGGCCCGGCCTCTTGACGGCGCCCTACACGTTCGTGAACCAGGCGCTCGCCGGGTACTACGGTATGACCGGCATCGTCGGCGATACCTTCCAGCGTGCGAACCTCGACACGACACAGCGCCTCGGCCTGCTCACGCAAGGCGCCGTCCTGATCGGCACGACGCCGACGAACTTCACGAACCCCGTGCGCCGTGGCGCCCTGATCGTGAACCACTTCATGTGCCGGGGGATCGAGCTCCCACCGCCCGATGTGCTCGCCACGGCGACGCCGCCCGACCCGTACTCGGGAGACACCGGTCGTGATCGCTACACGACGCACAGCCTGAACCCGGTGTGCGCCGGCTGTCACTCGCAGATGGACCCGATGGGATTTGCGCTCGAGAACTACGACGCCGTGGGTCTCTTCCGCACCACCGAGAACAACGTGATGATCGACCCCTCCGGCGAAGTGCCGGACATGGTGAACGGCGCGGTCTCCGGACCGATCGAGCTCGCGCAGAAGCTGGCGCTGAACGAAGAGGTGCAAAACTGCTTCGCGTCGAAGTGGCTCGACTACGCCTACGGTCAGACCCTGCTCACCGAGGATCAGGCCGACCAGTGCAACCGCGAACAGCTCGCGGCGGCGTTCCGAGCATCGGGCTTCAACATCAAGCAGATGCTGGTCGACCTCACCCAGACCGACGGCTTCCTCTACCTCGGAGCGCAGCAGTGACGACCAAGAAGTTTCGCCTGAGCCGACGAGCCGTCATGCGCGGCGCGGGGAGCATTGCGATCGGCCTACCGTTCCTCGAGTGCATGGAGGAGGTGAGGGCGGCCCCGCCGCCGGCGACCGCGCAGCGCTTCATCGGCGTGTTCCAGCCTGGCGGCACCGTGATCGACAAGTGGCGCCCTTCAGGCAGCGAAACGTCGTTCACGTTGAGCCCGATCCTCGCCCCGCTCGAGCCGGTGAAGGACAAGATCACCATCGTCGATGGGCTCGACATGAAGGCCGCCATGCTCGGTGAGCAGCACCAGGCAGGTCTCATCGCGCTCTTGACCGGGACGGCTCAGACGGGGCCAAACCTCTACGCCCATGGGCCGTCGATCGATCAGGTGATCGCCACGCGTATCTCCCAGGGCATCAAGCCGATGGGCAGCCTCCAGGTCGCCATCCGCTGGGCGACCGGGAAGTCGCAGGGGCGCCTGCACGCGATGAACGCCCTGAATTTCGAGGACAACGCCACGTTCGACCCGATCCCGCCGCGGCTCGAGCCGTCCGAGATCTGGACCGCGCTCTTCGGCAGCATCGACCCGATGACGCCGGGTGCCGATCTGGCGATCCAGCGAAAGCGTTCGATCCTGGACTTCGTCGATCGCAAGTACGCGGCGCTCGCCCTTCGCCTCGGGGCGACCGACCGCGCGAAGCTCGACGAGCACCTGACCAAGATCCGTGACATCGAGAACGGCCTCACGACGGTCACGCCGACGGCCACCTGCACGCCCCCCGTGCTGATCGATACGAGCGACTACAACGCCAAGGCGGGTCTCAACGCCGACGATGCCGACGTCGACCTCGAGGAGGTCGGCACCACCGACGCGATGATCCCGGCAGTCGGCCGGCTGATGACCGACATGATCGTGATGTCTCTCGCCTGTGATCGTACTGCGGTCGCTACGCTCCAGTGGAGCGATACCGAGGCGAAGCACACCTTCCCGTGGCTCAACCTGAGCGAGCATCACCACTATTACCAGCACGACGGCGGCTTCAAGCCCGTCGAGTGCGAGCAGATCTGCACCTGGTATTCGGAGATGCACCTCTACCTGATCCAGGCGCTCGCCGCGGTCGACATGGGCGGCCACACGCTGCTCGACGAGACCGTGGTGTTCTTCGGCAACGAGCTTTCGAACCCGCCGAATCACACCAAGGTCAGCATGCCCTTCATGCTCGCGGGGAACGGCGGCGGGCTCAGGACCGGGCGCTACCTCCGCTACCCGGCCGGCCTGTCACACAACAATCTCCTGGTCTCGATCATGAACCTGTTCGGCGACAACCGAACGACGTTCGGCCAATCGCAGTACTGCACCGGGCCGCTGACGAGCCCGACGCTCACCTGAGCAGAGCGCCCCGGCGGCTTTCGCGGGCCGCGAGCGGGTGCTGTTTCAGCGTGATGTCCCGGGGGGCGTGACCTTGCACGGCCAAAGGGCAGCGGCTAGGTTCCCCCGCATGCTTCACCCCCTGAGGTTCGCCGTTCTTTTCGCTTTCCTTGCCGCGCCGTTCACCCCGGCCTGCGACAACACCACCGACGTGGCGCCGATCCCGTCGGACGGCACCTTGGAATGCGAGGACATCGGGAAAGCGTGCCACGATGCGGGCGAGCTCGGTGGCCGGTACGAGGAATGCCACGACATCGGCCACGTGAATGACGGTGAGGAGTGCTTGAAGGTCTACGAAGAGTGCATGGAGCTCTGCGCGACGGCTCCGCACGGTGAAGGTGGCGCCGGGGGCGAAGCCCACCACGAGGCCGGCGCGGCCGGTCATCACGAGGGCGGCGCCGCGGCTCATTGACCGCGGCTCGGGCGCCGGCGCGGCGCGCGGTGGTCAGGGCGCGGGTTCGGCCGTCGTGCGGCGTTTACGGATAGGGGGTGATGGTTCCGTTGACGCAATCGGCGTAGTGCTCGAGGAACGAGAGGAACGTGATGTATCCGGGGTCGTCCACGCCGTGGAACTTCGCCCCGCCCTTGTGCGTCACGCCGCCCTCGGCGGGACCGAGGGGTTTGAGGAGCAGCAGGCTGTCCTTCGGAGAGGCCGTGTCGGCGTAGCCGCCCTGAACGACGTTGTGGAAGGTCGCGAGCGAGCCCGCTTCGCAGCCGCCCTCGACCGAGACCCAGCGTGGCGCTGCGAGATCAGCGAGCTTTTGGTCGGAGAAATGGCAGGGAAAACAGCGATCGCGGAAGACGTACACCGTGTCGCGGAAGGCGATTTCGAGCGAAAGGTCGTCGCAGCCCGTGCCCTCCGGAACGAGCGGCGGCTCTTCCGGCGTGTCGAGCGCGGCGCCACAGGCCGCATCCGATGACGAGAGCGGGCAGTGCACGCCGGTGCAGGACTCGCCGCCGCAGCTCGCGAGCTTATTCACGAACTCGCGAAATCCTTCGTATTCTTCGTCGATCACCTGCTGCGTGATGAGGTCGCTCTCCGGCTGGGCGCGCTGGATCCACGAGAGTACCACGCTCTGATCGGGGTGTTGTGGGTTGATCAAACCTTTTTCGAACAAGCAGGCGCGCGTTTCGCACATGTCGTCGCGGACGAACAAGCTGAGGTCCACGCCCGAGAGGTGACACTGATTGCAGGTCTTCGGTCGATCGGTGGCAAGGAGTGGTGCGATGCGCTGCTCGTAGAGGTCACCGACATCGCTCAGGCACTGTGCGGACGCGAGGCGTGCCTCCGCGTCGTCATTCGAGCTCGCGCAGCTGGCGAGCAGGGCGGCCCCCGCGGTGGTGAGGACGAGCAGGGCGGAAAGCGCCTTCACGCGGCACCTCGCGCGCCTTCGGCGACGCGCGCCGCGACGGCACGGTGCTCGTTCGAGCCGACGAGCGAGAGGGCTTCGTCACCGCCGGGTTCGGCGGCGAAGCGCCGTGCGAGCTCCGCCACCCGCCCGCTCGCCTCGAGCACGCGCGCCTCTGCGAGCGCGCCGCGGCGGACCGCGCTCACGACGGCGTCGATGGCGCGGTGTGCGAGCTCGGCGGTGTGGCAGACGAGGAAGAGATCGACTCCGGCTTCGAGCCCCTCGACCATCACCGCTTCGATCGCGAAGTGGTCCGCAATGGCTTTCATCTCGAGATCGTCGCTGACCACGACTCCGGAGTACCCGAGCCGGCCGCGGAGCAGGCCCCCGACGACCGCCTTGCTCATCGTGGCCGGCCGGGCCGCATCCAGCGCTTCGAACACCACGTGGGCGGTCATGATCGCCGGGATGCCGGCGCGCGCTGCGGCCGCGAAGGGAACGAGCTCCACCTGCTCGAGACGCTCCATGGCGTGAGGCAAGCGCGGGAGCTCGAGGTGCGAGTCGCTGCGGGTGTCGCCGTGTCCCGGGAAGTGCTTGGCACAGGCGGCCACGCCCGCGTCGCCGAGACCCGCCGCGAACGCCACGCCGAGCGCCGCGACCCGCTCCGGCTCCGCACCGAGCGAGCGCTGGCCGATCACGGGGTTGTGCGGGTTCGTGTCGACGTCGAGCACCGGTGCAAAGTCGAGGTCGATGCCGACGGCCCTGAGCTCCCGCCCGACCACGCGACCGTACGCCCGGGCGAGCTCAGGATCGCCGTTTTGCCCCAGCGCGCGAAACGCAGGCAGCGGCGTGAAGCCGTCGCGCAGGCGCGTCACGTTGCCGCCTTCCTGGTCGATGCTCACGAGCAGCGGGCGCGCGGCGCGCCGCTTGAGGTCACGGGTGAGCTCGAGCACGGCGCGCGGGCTGCCGACGTTACGGGAAAAGAGCACGACGCCCCCGACCCCGCGTTCGATCAATTGCTCGACCTCGCTACCGGACGTCGTGCCGTGGAAGCCCACCATGACGAGGGTGGCGGCCGCAGCTTCGAGATCGCTCACCGAGCAAGGTTAGTACCGGCTGAGCGGTTCTGGTACTCTCCGCGCGCATTCGTGGCTGACACAGAGTTCGGACTGCTCGACCCGAGCGAGATCGACGCCGTCGCCGCCATCCAGGGCTGGGCATTCGGATTCCCGATCCTGGACGCTCGCGCGTGGCTCGAACGCGCCGGGCTCTCCAACGTGCGGGTGGCGCGGCGGGCTGCGCGTGTGGCCGGTGCGCTCCTCGAGGTTCGGATGGGGCAGTGGTTCGGCGGGCGCTCGGTCACGAACCTCGGTCTCGCAGGGGTCGCGGTGGCGCCGGAGGCCCGCGGCGGACGGGTGGCGCTCGATCTGGTCGTCGAATCGCTCCGGGCAGCCCGCGTTACCGGCACCGCCGTAAGCACGCTGTACCCGGCGACGCTCACGCTCTACCGCGCGGCGGGCTACGAGCTTGCGGGAAGCCGTTTTCGTTGGACGCTCGCGTCGAAGAAGCTGCCGCGTGACGGTTCGGACCTGGCGGTCGTCGCGATCGGCGCCGGTGATGCCGGCGAGGTGGAAGCGCTCTACCGCCACGTCGCGAGCCAGCGCAACGGCTATCTCGATCGCGGACCTTACGTTTGGCAGCGCGTGCGCGAGCCGCGGGCGAGCGACGCGGCGCGCGGCTACCTGGTGCGAGGTGCTTCCGGCGATCTCGAGGGCTACGTGTACCTGACGCATCGGGGCTCCGAGGCGGACCGGCAGCTCGTGGTGACGGATTTCGCAGCGCGCACGCCTTTCGCCTTGCGCCGCCTCGTCCGGTTGGTCGCAGATCATCAGACCACGATCCCCACGACGATCCTGCACGGTGCCGCGATCGACCCGCTGCTCTTCGCGCTCCCGGAGGTTGCTTGGCGAGTGGAGCTCGCCGATCATTGGATGCTTCGCATCGTCGATCTCGAACGCGCGCTGTCGGGGCGGGGCTATCCGGCCTGCGAGCGGACCTTGGATCTGGCGGTCACCGACCCGCATCTGCCCGAAAACGCGGGTTCCTTCCGGCTGGAAGTGGCGGGAGGCGTGGGACGCGTGGCGCGTGGCGGCCAGGGGAGCGTGCGTCTCGACGTGCGAGGCCTCGCGGCGCTCTATACGGGCTTTCTCACCCCGGACGACCTCGCGCGGGCGGGCATGCTCGAGGCGGACGCGGCCTCGCTCGCGGTCCTTCGCGAGCTCTTTTTGGGGCCATCGCCGGCGATGCCCGACTTCTTCTGAGCGATCGGGCACGCGCTACACTCGGCCGATGCGGCGCGCGCTCCTCCTGATCGCGTTGTTCTCGCTCGGTGCCTGCAAGGAGGCGGAGCGATCGCGCCGGGCTTCGAGCGCCGCGCGCCCGGCGTCGAGCGCTCAGCCGGCCGAGATCGCTGCGGCGCTCGCCACGCTGCGCACGGAGGAAGCGGCGATCCTCGCGCGCACCGATTTCGCTCGACGTCCGCCGTCGAGTCGCGCGCTCGGCCCGAATCCCTATGCGATCGTCGGACTGACCGGCGCTCCATGGTCGAACGCGGCCTCCGGAGTCCGGTACGCGGCACTCCTCCGCGGTGATTCGCGCCTCGTCCTCCTGAACGACGCCTTGGCCGAAGTGGCGTCGCTTCCGGCCCCGCGCTCGCCGCACTCGCTGGCGGTCGCGCCGGGCGGCAGGCTCTACGTCGTCGGCGAGCTCGAGCGGCGCGTCGCGCGTTACGTGCTGCGCGCGGGTCAGGTGGTCGAAGAAGCCCCGATCCCGGCGCCATCCGTGACGGCCCCGCGCGCGGTGGCGGTCGACCAGCGCGCGCTGGTGCTCGCCGACTTCGGCGCCGATGCCCTCGGGGCGCTCCCGCTCGGTGCGGCGACGGCCGGTGAGCCGCCCGCGCTCGCGGTCGACGTCCCGACCTGCCGCGGACCGTTTCGACTCGCGCTCGGTGAGCGTTTCCTCGGCGTGCTCTGCCTGTTCGACCACGCGCTGTCGCTCGTCGAGCGTGACGACCAGGGGCTTCCCGCACGCGAGGCCGCGCGCATCACGCACGATGGTCCGTTCTGGGGCTTTTCCCTGCTCGAATCGCAGGGCGGCGTGCTGGTTGCCCTCGGTGGGGTCGAGGACCGCCCGCTCGACCGCCGAGACAAGGTGTTCGGCTACGTGGACTCGTTCGTCTACCTCTACCGGCTCGAGCCGGGCCGGCCGCCGTCGCGGCTCTTCGCCGTCAATACCTCGGCGCTCGGTGTGCTCACACCGAAGGTGCTGAAGCTCGAGGAGCGCGACCAAGGGTTTCGTCTGACCGTTTTCGGCTACGGCAGCGACAAGGGGCTCGAGCTTCGCTTCGACGCGCGCGGGCCGGCCGAACCGCGCGTGACCGTCGTTCCGAGCATCCCCGGTTGCTCCGACGCGGCGCCGCGCGCCTCCGGGTTCGTTTGCGCGAACCCACTGCTCGACGCCTTCGTGGAGCTCGCCGGGGTGCCGGTGCTTCACGCCGCGCGGCCACCCGAGCCTCGCGATCCGAACGCCCGCGAACGCCTGGGAGAGGCGCTTTTCTTCACGAATTTGATGGCGCCGGACGCGTCGAGCGACGGACGGCTGAGCCGTTTTACCTGCGAAACATGCCATTTCGAGGGTGGCACGGACGGTCGCGTTCACCACAGCGGTCGCGACGACATCCGGGTCAGCACGCGGCCGCTGTTCGGTCTTCTCAACGGCGCCCCGCACTTTTCCCGCGCCCATGACCGCGATCTCACGGCCGTCTGCCACAACGAATTCACCGTTGCGAATCGCGGTAACCCCGTGGATCCCTGGTTCACTCTGCGCACCGATCGCTTCCCCTTTCTCGCGTCGGCCGGGGTGGTGGACTCGCTCATCGCACCGCTCGACCTCCGGCGGGCGCTGCTCGCCTTTCTGTCGCGCTTCTCACACGAGGAGAATCCGTCGGCGGCTCGCACCGGGTCTCGCTTCACGGATCGCGAGCTCGCCGGCGCGCACGTCTTTCGCGAGCGCTGCGCGGGGTGCCATGCAGCGCGGTTGATCGCGACCGATCCGACGACGGCCGTGCCGTTCGAACGCTGGCCGGAGCGGGTGCTCTCGCCGGAGGGCCCCATCGTATGGTCGCGCGGCGAATACGCTCGGACCGGCGTGCTTCCGTACGTGGATCCGAAGGGAACCCGTATCCCCTCGCTGCGGCGGCTCTATCTGAAGCGCCCCTACCTCACCCGCGGGAGCGCACCGACGCTCGGCGAGCTCCTTTCGGCCGTTCGTTTTTCGGACGGCGAGTTCTTGCATGCGGGTGGGGAGGCGCGGGGGGACATGACGGCGCTCGAGCCGGACGAGCGCGCCCGGTTGCTCGACTTTCTGCGGCTCCTCTGAGCTCCTTCCTCACCGCGACGCTCGGCGCCCCCCTGCCGCAGGACCGCCCGGGTGGACGGAGCGATAGTCCCGAGGTAAGGCTGATCGCCGTACAGTCCTACCGTTCTGGATCATTCCATCGAAACTGTAGGAACCCTGCCTGAGTTCGGAGCGACAGGGTTACTCGAGACATTGGCAGGTGGAGGCAACGAACGTGAACAACAAGATCCTTAGTAGTTCTGCTCTGGTCGCTCTTCTCAGCGGCTTCTCCCTCTTGGCTGCCTGCTCGGGCGACGACGAAGAGCCGAACCCGGGCTCAGGCGGAAAAGGCGCCAGCGGTGGCACCGGCGGCGTCGGCGGCAGCATCGCGGGCAAGGGCGGGAGCGCTGGTGCGGCCGTAGGCGGCGTCGGAGGAGTCGGCGGAGCGGCCGGCGGCCCACCCCTCGGCGGGATGGCGGGCGCGGCGGCTAGCGCGGGCTCACCGGCAGGCGCCGCAGGCGTTCCGGGCGGAGCAGCCGGTAGCATGGGGCTCGCAGGCGCAGCCGGGATGGCGGGTGCGGGCGGTGCGGCCGGTGACGCCGGCATGGCCGGTGCGGCAGGGATCGGCGCCGGGATGGGCGGCGTGGGCGGCGAGATCATCGGTGCGATGGCCGCCTATCACTTCGACATGCCCACGACGACGGCGGGGGCGGCAGGCGCCGCCTTCGACGGCACGGAGGGCTGGCAGATCAACTCCGGTGCGTGCAACGCGAACGCGGGCGCGACGAGCGTCGCCGTCACGCAGTCGGCGGATCAGTTCAAGGCGGGGACCGGATCGCTCAAGATCTCCTTCACCGGCATCAGCATGGCTGGTGCCGGCGGCGCGGCAGGAGCGGCTGGTAGCGGCGCCGGGACCGCGGGCACCGGTGCCGGGATGGCCGGCATGGGTGGCGCGGCGGCTGGTGCGGCTGGCGCCGCTGGCGCGGGCGGCGCGGCACCGATGAACGTGGATTGCCACGTCAAAAAGACGGCAGCGCCGCTCGAGACCGGGAAGACCGTCACGTATCACATCTGGATCCCGCCGGACGTTGCCGGCGGCGCCGTCGGATGGGTGAAGCTCATCATCGAAGCGGGAGCGACCTACAGCTGGGTGAGCCCGCCGGACGTCGGTGGGATGCCGGACATCCCGCTGACGACGCGGAGCGCGTGGGTGATGAAGTCGTTCACGGTGCCGCTGAGCACCGTACCGCCGCTGCAGTCGATCGGCTTCCAGTTCGGCGTGCAGAACACCTTCACCGGCAGCTTCTACATCGACGAAGTCATCTGGTAGCGACCGCCGCGGCGGCGGCGCGCTCGGTGCGCGCCGTCGCTTCTACGCCTTGCCGTGGAGCGCGACCGGATCGACGGCGGTGAGCACCGCCACCTGGATCTCGAGCCGGCGGCTCGGACTGATCGGCGCGCCGTCGAGCTCGACGATGCTGAAACGGTCGAAGACACGCGTGCCGTTCGTCTTCACTTGTGAGGCGATGATCTGCACGCGCTGATTGAAGAGCGCCTGAGCCAGCGACAGGAGCAGGCCCGAGCGATCGCCGGTCTCGACCTCCAGCGTCGCAAAGGATCCGCCTCGATCCTCGATGAAGCGGACCACGGTCTCGGACGTGCCGGGGGTGATGCGGGTCGCGGCTTCGCCGACCACGCTGCGGTCCACCTTGCCTTCGAGCAGCCCGATCAGCGCGTGGCGCAGGGCGGCGATGTCCTCGGCGGTGACCGGATCGTTCGGGCGAACCGCGGGATCGTGTCGGACCCAGAAGACGTCGACGGCCTCGTCGGGCTGGCCGGCTTGTCGGCGCGTGTACGCTTCCGCTTCGATCACGTCGAGCCGACTGAGGACGAGCGCCGCGCTGATGGTGGCGAGCAGTCCAGGCCGATCGTCCGCCACCACGCAGAGCGCCGTCCCCGGACGCGAGGACGGAAAAGTGCCGATGCTGGCCGCGGAGGACCCGCGTTCGGAGGAGACCTGCCGGTGCGCGTCGCTCGCCGCGACGTCGAAGTTCTTCCGGTAGCTCTCGGGCATCGAGAAGCGAAAATCGCTGGGCGACGGATCCTCTTCGCTCACGGTGGGTCTCGCGACGGCGTGCCCGGTCATGGTGCCTCGCTCCAGAATCTAGAGCCTCACTGATTTCGGCCGCGTGTCGGAGAGGTGACCTTAGCCCGGATCGCGCAATCTCTCTGCTAAGGACCGCGCCCGGCGGTGGACGGGGTCGCGAGCGAGCCGCTCGGCGCCGGTGGCAACGAGGGAAAGCCCGGGAAAGTGCTCGGGATCGTGGTCGGCAGGACGGACGGCAGGCTCGTCGGGAAGGGGATCATTCCGGACGGCAGCGGCGGAAAGCTGCTCGGGATCGCGATCGGGATCGGAAAGCTGCCGCCGTCCGGACTCGGCGTCGACGTGGTCGGACCTCGAGACCCGGGGTGCGCCGGTGCGGGAATGCTCGGCGGTGAAGGGGCGCCGGGGAGGATCGGTGCG
>Ga0315910_10004762_pt1 | contig 11276 bp, 7 predicted proteins | sample EdamamesoilMG_FD_204470 | JGI IMG/M metagenome (GOLD analysis project Ga0315910, IMG submission 204470) | Garden soil microbial communities collected in Santa Monica, California, United States - Edamame soil | ecosystem: Environmental > Terrestrial > Soil > Garden | place: USA: California...
GTTGTTTGATACCCAAGCGCGTGCGTAGCTCCTTAACCCAGGCGCTGACCTTGGGATCGGGGTTGGATACTAGCTGCAAGTACTTTTCGAAAGACTCCAATGCTCGCTGCGGCTGCTGCAGGTACAAATCACATAGGACACCCAAATTTAGATACGCCAACCCGTAGTTGGGATCGGCGCTAATGGCTTGTCGGTACGCCGTATCCGCGTCCTTGAATCGGCCCATGTTGCGATACACGATGCCTAACTGATTGAATGCAGCGGCGTTCATCGGGCTGAGCTCGATCGCCGCACGCAACGACTTTTCCGCCTCGTTCAACTTGCCGGTCTTAAGATAGATCACGCCAAGATTGGCTAATGGACCGGAATAAGCCGGATAAGCGGCATTCAGCTTCTTGAACTCGGCTTCGGCTGGCGCCAAGTCCCCGCCGCCCAGCAGCGTTAACGCCTTTTCGAACTGTTGCGTAGCCTCGGCGGGAATTGGTGGAGGACCCGCCGGTTCAACCGACTCAGCCGACGCGTCCTTCGATTTAGACTTGGACGTCTGCGTATTCGTTTTTTGTTGAGCTTTTTCCGATGAAGAATCGCGTGACGGCGGTGACGAACACGCCGCCATAGCTAGTGCCGCGACAACAAAAAGAACCTTAGCGAAGCGTCGGAACATAGTCCTCTCCGATCTCCGCCTTTGCATAGCGTGCGGGCATCAACTTAGCCAACACATCGAAGCTTTTCTTTACCGATTCGTCGTAGACACCCTCGCTCGCACGCAAGGAATTGGTTTGGTGCAACTGAATAGCCTTTTCTTCGAACGGAAAAGCCTGCTCCTCCAACAACACGTCGTATTGCTCTAAAGCATCGGCATCCAAATTTTTCGGCCGCTCCGAAGCCATCACGTCGGTCGCCAGCTGCCTGTACAGCTCGGCCATGCCGAAGGTTGCGGCAGTGGTAACTTCCGCGACCTGATAATCAAGCGCGTGGCTGTACATCGACAATGCGCGATCCATGGCTTCGCGTTTGCTTTTCAACGATTTCGCCAACGGCTGCGTCAACTTGATATTTTTGAAGTTCGCATCCGTCGGCTCGATAGTCACTAGCGTTGCCTTGGCCGCCAAGTAACGGCTGCGATCGGTGCGCGCGGCACCCGCAGCTTGATCGGCACGAATGATCTCCTGCAACCACTTCATCCGCGTGGTGTAATCGCCGGCCGCAAGCGACATATCGGCCAAATGCTGGCGCGCATCCATCGCAGCGTTGAGCGGCTGTGGGAATTGCTCCACGTAACTTGCGTATGCCTTACCGGCGCGCCCGCTGTTACCTGCTTTCTGGAAGAGTTCAGCCGATGTCCACAGGGCCGCGCGACGCGCATCCGGTGACTCCGTAGGCGAAGCAGCAATGCGCTCGAATTCTTCGGCAGCAGCACCGCCGCGCCCGGTTTCCTGATATGCAACAGCAAGATTGCGTGTCACGTCAGCATTGAACTCATGACCCGGGTGCGCAACACGGAACTGCTCCAATACCGGAATGGCTCTTTCCCAGGACCCTGATTTGATTAACAGCGACGCAGCATCGAACTCGGCGTTCGCGCGAATCTTCGATGTCGGTGCAAGCGTTGCGACACGCAGGTAATCGGCGATTGCACCGTCGGTGTTCCCTGCCGCTTGCTTCGCTTCGCCTTGCTTGTAAATGGACGCTGCGATCCGTTCGACAATTGCCCCGCGATCCGGATCGTCCTGCGGTAACAAAGCCTGCACACGCAGATACGCCGTCTCCGCTTCGGTATAACGCTGGCGATCGAACAGCGAATGCGCAAGGATGGTGCTCACGGCGCGTGTACGCTTGGCATCTACGGGCGGCTTGAATTCCAGCACTTGCTGCGCAACTTCTATCGTGCGGTCGTAGTCTTTCAGTGCAAACAAGTCCTCTGCCGCCTTGGTCATCACCGCGCCCGCTTCCGGATGTGTCGGGAAGCTAGTCGAGAACATCAACGCGCTCTCAATGCCCTGTTTATGCCACTTGGCGCGCGGCTCACCGGTCAATGTCGGCTCGTGCTTCTGATACGACACCAATGCCGAATAACCCGCTTGTGCCGACTTTGCATGTAGGGGATATTCGTACGCAGTGCGCTCAAATTCTTGCGCAGCTTCGCCGAAACGGCCTGACTCGAACAACAGCTCGCTGAGCAAGAACCGATTTTCCGGCGCCGAAGGATCGTTGGGGAAGGAACTCAGCAAACCGCGATACCACTTCGCTGCGGCGATGTAGTCGTCGGGTTGTTTGGTTTTCTGTGCTTGCGCGTGATAGTACTGCGCCAAGTCGCGCAAATTAGTTTTAAGTTGATCCGCCACTTCGGGGGCATCTTCGATGGTGCGAGTTGCCCAGAACGCAGAGCCGAACGCATACCGTTCGACAAAGTTTTGTTTGCCGGTCAGTACCAACGACGCAAAGCCACCTTTATCGTATGCTTCGATCGCCCGCACCTGCAGCGAAGGTGCATAACGGTCATCGGGTCGGCGCTTTGCAAATGCTTCGAATGCCTGCGCGGCATCTTGGTATCGCTCCTTATCCAGGTACAAGTCACCCAACGAGTTGTACAACTGATGCGTATAGGGTCGATCGCCGTGTATAGCCAGCAGCGAATCCAAGCTCTCGGCGCCATCCATATCCAAACAAGTAATAGAGATCGCGCGCATGGCATCGTCCGTTAGTTCACGCTCGGCTCGCGACAACTGCTCGCGCGGCTTGATCGCGCCACCTGGTGTCAGCAATGAACGATCCAGCAGCTTCAAGAATGAAGCCACGCTGTCGTCCGCGCGATTTAAGCGAAACAACGTCCAGCCATGTTTGTACAACCCTTGATCGTAAAAGGATGTATTCGGGCCGTACGCGACTACCGCACCGTACGCTCGCTCGGCCTCCGAAAACTGTTTATTGCCAAATAGAATCTCGCCACGCCGGAACTGCGCTTCCGGCACCCAGCGACTATCGGGATGGTCATTAACCAATCGCGTCAGCACTTGCAGCGCTCGTTCCGGGTGATTATCGGCTTCGTGAGCACGGGCCAATTGATACTTGACGGCATCTGCACGCGGGTACTGCGGGTACTTAGTTAGCAAGCCCTCGTATAGCTTGATAGCTTCGCGCAGTTCCGCCGGTGACATCGCAGCTACGTCCGCGCCTCGACTCGATTCGTCCGATTCCACGTTCAAATCGCCCAAGCGACGCATAGCTTCCATTTGCAAACGCGGATCACCGCCGCTGCGCTCCAGGAAGAGTCGATACTGCTCCGCAGCTTGCCGCGGATGAATATCCCCTGGCGGCTCGGGCTGCACGATGACTTCCTTACCGACCAAATCTCGAATCGTGCCGGTGGGCTTGTCCTTGGCAACCACGGTAAAGGACGCTGCAATAAATACCGTTCCAACCGCTGTAACTAAAAGACGCGAGCGCATCATCGCACTCCCTCCACGGCCTGCGACGCCGGCGGCGGCGACGGCCGCGGCCCGTTAGCGGCTTTATCGTAAATCGACGCCAACGCAAATTGCGCCTGCAATCCATACGCAGCCAACCGTTGCTTCTGCTGATTCAATTCACGAATCGCAATTTCGGCCAAGTACCGATCCTGCGCTTTGCCTGCGTCTTCCAACTTCAAAATCAATGTTTCGATGCGTGGCTGCAGGTCGTCGACACGGACGGCAAATGCGTCGGTTTGCTTGGGACTATCAACACGAGCGCGTTCTATGAGCGTCCAGCGACGGCGCGCCTCTTTCACGGCCACATCGAGCTCGCGATGCTCTTTGCGCGTGTGCCACAACCGCGCCTTGTAACTGGCGCTCATGTTCCAAAACAGCGTGCCGCGAATCAGCCGCAATTTGTCCTGCATGTCGGCAGTATTAGGGTCCGATGGGTCCGCGCCTTGCAGCGCCGCTTCCAACTGCTGAACTTTATTCCACTGCTCCGCCTCATGCTCGGTGGCAAGGGCGGTGACGTCTTCACTGCGCTCTATTTCCGCAAGTCGTGAACCAATCTCGATTTTACGCGACTCAAGTCCCGGCAAATCGATTTGACTCAAGAGCTCGTCAATGCGCGGCACGCGCTGCGCATACGCAACCCGACGCGCTTCGATCATGCTTTGAAATGCTTTTGCAGCCAGCGACCAACGCGCGAGATTGCCCTGCATTAATTTCAAGTCGCGATAGTTTTTTAACGCCTCCTGAAAATCGTGCGTCGCGAGCAAATGAAACAGATAGCGAGTTTCTGGCGCGTCCGGTAATTGCTGTAGTTGCCAATACCAGCCTACAGAGTCACCTGGATCGTTCTTCAAAATGGTTTCGAGCAAATTGCCGCTGCGGATCGCCTCGATCGATTGGTCGATTCGTGCTGACTCTTCATTAAACGCGTCGATCGCAGTCGCATACTTCTCCGCCGCTTGCCGCGTTGCCGACAATTGTGCGTACGCGTATGGGACCGCCAGATACGACTCCTGCACCGCGGCGTCCAGCAAATTGCGGCCATGAAGCTCTTGCCATGGCACCAATGCAGATTGATAGCGATGCTCGGCCGCATCCGCCCAGCCCACACCGAGGAGCGCTTTGTTCGACTGAGGACCTTGCAAACGCACTCGGCGCAACTTGTCGGCCGCGTCAAGTGGTCGATTGTCTTTGAGAAACGCAAAGCCCAATGCCAAATTGGCTTTATCGCGAAGCGCGGCCAGTTCTTCTGTAGGCACCGGCATCTTCCCAACTTCATCGAGAACGCGTATCGCCTCGTCTGGTTTTTCCTGGCGCACCATCGCTACGCCAAGGTTGAACCGCGCATAAGGCGCGTATCGATCCGTATGCGGCAAGGCGGCCAATATGGTCGCCGCCTCCGCGAACCGATCCTGGCCCATCAATACTTCTGCGTGAAGGATCTGCCGTTCGGACTCCAGCTCCGGAGTCAACTTGCCGGCGATCGCGTTCAATGCGTGCTCTGCGTCGGTCAGATAGCCGCGCGTATACCAAACCTTGGCAAGGTAAAACCAAACTCGGTTACGTATATCGTCCGGCGTGTTCTCATTGAGCAATTCTTTGAAAATACGTCCTGACTCTTCATGTTGCCCCAGGGACAAGTAGATTCCGCCGCGCAGCAACTGCGCCTCGGTGTCGTGATGAGGTAATCGACCTAACGTCAATGCCGCATCGACGCGGGTGACAGCCTGGAAATAATCGCCTTGATAAAAGTAAAACAGTACGTCGCCGTAGTACAAATCTTGGATAACTTGACCACTGGCCAGCAATTTGGGAGGCGACTTCTTGCGCGCGTCGGCCGGAAAGCTGACGAGACCAAGACACAGCCCCAAACAGGCCGCGTGCATCGCAAAGCGCCGAAAATTCACGAGGGTACTCACAGACAGCTCGCTAATGCCTATTCCCATTCCTTGATCGCGAACTCCGGCTGCTCGCGTACTTGCTTGTCCGTGATCTTCAACTCCATGTACTTAGCACCCACACCTTTTTCGAAATTCAGCGTTGCGCCGCGCTTGTAATCACGTTGGTTGGGGCCCCGGCCCGTGAAGAACGCAACCAGCTCATGAGAACCCACCTTCAGATTACCGAGATACACGCGCTGCACGCCGCCTTTCAACAGTGCCTGCGCCTCGCGCTCGGTGTACAGATAGTTGGCGACTTCCTTATCGTCGATTTTTAGGGTCAGCGTATCCAAGCCGAAGAAAACGCCCACATCCATCGACACAAACACGGCCACTTGCGTGTTAGCTGGAAACAACAGCTCTTCTTCTAAGGTAAACAGCTCGCGATTGAGATCCAACACTTCCTTTTTAAGGGATTGTACGTTCTGATCCAAGCTCTTGAAGTCGCCGACCGTCGCATCTGCGTCGGGAGTTATCGCCGCCGCCGTCTTCGCTACGGGTGCGGTCGTCTTCGCAGTCGGCTGCTGCGCCCATAGCAACCCCAGCGGCATGACGCACAGCATCACCGCCCACGCTAACCATCGCTGTTTGCGAATCATCGAATCCACCCAGTTCCGAAGTTATTCCGAAGACGATCGCCGCTACTCGTCGAGCAGCTCGCGAATCTGCGTTAGATACTTACGCTCGTCGCCCAAGTTGTAGCCCACATAGACTTGTTGCACCGTACCGGCGCGATCCACCAATACCGTGAGCGGCATCTGTTCCAATAAATAAAGCTTGCCTACTTCTTTGCGTTCATCGAACAGCACCGGAAACGGAATGTTCAGGCTCTCCGTCATGTGCACAGCCCGATGCAACTCGTCGTCCAAATTTACGCTGAGCATTACCAAACCGGCCCGGTTGTACTTCTCATACATGGCATTAAATGCCGGCATGGCTTGCCGGCACTCGCCACACCAGCTGGCCCAGAAATTGATGAGAACCACCTCGCCGCGAAACTCGGACAGACGCAAAGTCTGTTGCTGCAAGGTCCGCAAGGCAAAGTCCGGCGCCGCCTGTCCGACCAACGGTGGCGCAGCGGCACGAACCGATTGCGGTGCCCAAGGCATAAGGCATAGCACCGCAAGACCGCAGGCTTTAACGATCAGCGCGAGCTTTACTACAAAGTCAGGCCGGGGGGTACGCTTGTTATCCACTCTCATTTACATCGATGTCAGTCGTTTCGCGAACATCGCCCGAACGTCATTAATCGACGGTCGATCAGCAGCTTGCTCGCAGCATTAAAGTAGCGTGCATAGCGGGTGCGAATATGTCAACGAAGCAAGTGTGACGCACTTACGGCGTTGCGCCCGTTCAATGTGACCCGCCGCACAGATTGGTTTGTTGTCGCGAGACAACGACGGCAATCGCGCGCCAAATGAGGCTATCCGGCTGTTGGACCAGGTCCTTTAAGCTCGACGCGGCGTGGCCGATAAAAAGGAAGCGACGAATTGTCCCCAATCGGGTCGCACCCGCCCTCGGGTCGTGGCACAATCCTCCACAGCCTACGTTAAGTAATAGTACCTACCCTAGTACGCCGCATGTCCGAGCTTAGAACTCCTTACGGCAAACCCGTGGACGAAGAACGTAATCCCGATATCGGCGTTACGCGGCTGCTATCCGCCTGGCGTTCCGGCGACGCTCAAGCACTAGATCGATTGACCCCACTCGTATATGACGAGTTGCGTGAGCTGGCTCGCCGTTACATGAGGCGCGAGCGTCCTAACCACACGTTGCAGGCTACCGCTGTCGTACACGAAGCTTTCGTACGCCTAGTCGGTATGAACGTGCCTTGGCAGGATCGCGGGCACTTCTATGCTGTCGCCGCACGACTTATGCGCCGGATCCTTGTCGACCACGCCAAAGCCCGGCATCGCGTAAAGCGCGGCGGCCCGGTTACCATCATCTCGGTTGATGTCTACAAGGAAGACACCGATCACGTGCCGGCCACACCCGGACAGATCGATGTATTGGAAATCGATGAAGCGTTAGAGCGTTTGGCCACGCAAGACGAACGGCTAGCCAACGCTGTAGAACTGCATTACTTCGGCGGTCTGACCTATTCCGAAACTGCCAAGGCGCTCGGTATTTCCGAAGCCACCGTCCATCGGGACTTACGCCTGGCAAAAGCATGGATTCTGAGCCAAGTACGCTCCACACCCGACAAGGACGAAAACGAGAAGCCCACAGCGTCCGAGAACGCACACGGCTCGCGGTCAAAATCGGCGGGCTAACCCTTGAAGACGCAGGACGCACGGTGGCTGCGCATTCGCGATTTATTCGAGCAGGCAATGGACCTGTCGCCTGCGCAACGCGACGCGTTCGTCGATAAGCACTGCGCTGAGGATCCTTCACTCAAGCAGGAATTGAAATCCCTCCTCGCGTCCGACGAAAAGCAAACCGGCGGCGCGCTAACCGGCGCGATCGGCGCGGCGGCCGAAGCCACGACTCGCGCAAGACGCAAAGAGCTCCTCGGATCGGTCATTGGGCCTTACCGGCTTTCGGGCGTACTGGGACACGGCGGCGCAGGTACGGTGTATCTGGCCGAACGTATCGATCGTCAGTACTCAGCACAGGTTGCGATCAAAGTCGTTGAGGGAGCGGCACTTAACGCCGAGATTAGTCGACGCTTCCGTGCGGAACGGCAGATTCTCGCCAATCTAAATCATCAGAACATCGCCCGACTGATCGACGCCGGCGAAACCGCTGAGGGCTATCCATATCTAGTAATGGAGTACGTCCACGGCGAACCGATCAGCGACTATTGCGATCGGGTGAAACTGTCGGTCGAAGACCGGGTTCAACTCATCCTGCGCGTCTGCGGCGCCGTTCAGTACGCTCATCAAAACCTAGTGGTCCACCGTGACATCAAGCCCGCGAACATTTTGGTTACTCCCGACGGCTCGCCGAAATTACTCGACTTCGGTATCGCGAAACTCCTGGATACTGATGCCCTTGCAGCTGAAATGGCCCTCACCCGCATGAACGATCGCGTACTCACGCCCGAGTACGCCAGCCCAGAACAGATTTTGGGCCAAGCGGTCACTACCGCCAGCGATGTCTACGCGTTGGGCATCGTGCTTTATGAATTACTGACCGGACTGCGACCCTACAAGGTGTCGTCGGCAAGCCAACTCGAACTCGAACGCACCATCTGCGTCATCGAACCCTTCAAACCGAGCGTCGCCATCAAACAAAGCTTCGCCCGCAAAGCGAAAACACAACCGACCGTCGCGCCGACGACCCTACATGGCGCGTCCACTCGCGACATCAACAACATCGTCGAATCGCGTCGACTGACACCGCACAAGCTGGCAGCCAAACTGGGCGGCGACCTCGATGCAATTTTAATGCGTGCACTGCGCAAAGAACCGATTTATCGATATAGCTCTGTCGAACAATTTGCGGCTGACCTTAGAAGGCACTTAGCGAGAGAGCCGGTACTTGCGAGACAAGGAAATTGGTTCTATTACACCAGAAGATATGCGCGACGTAACGCATTACCGGTTGCTGCGGCTACTGCCTTTGTCGCATTGCTTGCGGGAGCGGCGATTAACTATTCGATTCAGAATAAGAGAATTGCGGAAGAGAGAGATATCGCGAATCGGGAGAAGAAGACGTCCGATGCAGTAGCTGACTTCATGGTGAATGTGTTTGCGGCGTCGGATCCGTTTGAGGTTCAGGGGCGAGAAGTAACCGCCCAAGGGCTGTTGGATAAGTCGACGCGAAGCATTCAGGGAAATCTAGCCCAAGAACCAGCGGTAAGAGCGCGCTTATTGGAAGCAATGGGCCGAACTTACAGCAGGCAAGGAAAGGACGATCGCGGGATTGACCTAATAGAAGAAGCGCTCGCACTAAAGATAAAAACAGAGGGCCCTGATAGCACATCCCTAACGCCCACACTCATTAATTTAGGCAAGGCCCGATTAAACAAGGGTGACTATATAGGCGCGGAACAACCTTTAAATGAGGCAAAAAGACAGCTGGAGAGCCGTGGCGAATTGAACACACTGGAGTATGCATCAGTACTTCAGCGCCTCGCAGCGCTTGAAGGTCAAAGAGGTAACAAGGAGGCCGCGCTCACCTATTACAGACAGGCAATGCCATTGCTCGAACGTCTCTATGGAACCATGCATTCGGAATATGCGATAGGGCTCAGCTCATATGCAAACGCACTCTTTTGGAACGACAACTATCCGGAAGCAGAAAAATACGCGAAGAAAGCCGTAGAGATTTACAAGGTAACGGAATCAGAAACACACCCGGACAGGATGAATGCCGAGAGCCTTCTGGGGCGGGTCTTTTTGCAACAAGGCCAAGTCGCTCAGGCAGCGCCGTTGATCGAAAATCGATACAAAGTTTATAAGCGAGTCTTCGGCCCAAACTCTACACGACTGCTCTCACCGCTAAACAACTTAATCTCTTTGAAGCTTCAGCAGAATGATCTACGTGGCGCAGAAGTTAGCGCAAGAGAAGCTTTAAGAATAAGTGGAACTCAAGACAAGGCTAATTTCCGTACTGGCCAGCTTTACGAAGCTCTCGGAATCACGCTGCTACGACAAAAGAGACTCTCTGAATCAGAGACTGTGCTTCGAGAAGCGCTTCGCATATATGGGGAGACCTTGCCCCCCGACCACATGTACGTTGCATCCTCAGAGCATTTTTTAGGCGAAGTACTACTAGCTCAAAAGCAATATTCACTCGCAATAACTCAATTCAAAACTGCAATGCTTCATCTTGAGAATGCCAACGCCGAGAAATGGCGGATTGCTCGCTCAGAGAGTGCGCTTGGGGAAGCAATGGTCATGAGTGGGAGTTACACCGAAGGTGAGTCCTATTTGATAAGAAGTTATCAAACTCTCATAACAGCCAAAGGAGCTAGCAAAGAACTGATTGAGCAGGCCGAACAGCGACTCGAAAGACTCCACACATCACGAACTATCAAGAGCCACTAAAAAAAAGGCGGTGCGGCTCAAGAGCCAGCACCGCCAAAGTACCGCAGTCCGCGCGGTAGTCGAAAATAATCGATTCTATAAACTACGTCAGTACCGCAAAAAACTGCCTCGGTCTGCGAGAATCAGGAAAGTTGCACTCGTGGCCCATCGCTCCAATCAGTGCCGTCGCCTGCGATGCGGACTCGCGGCCCGTCGCTCCAATCAGTGCCGTCGTCTGCGATGCGGACTCGCGGCCCGTCGCTCCAATCAGTGCCGTCGTCAGCGATGCGGACTCGCGGCCCGTCGCTCCAATCAGTGCCGTCGTCAGCGATGCGGACTCGCGGCCCGTCGCTCCAATCAGTGCCGTCGTCTGCAAGACCGACATTCGAAAAACCAAAAACGAAACCAGCAAGCAGGACTGCAGTCATCTTTTTAGTGCGCATGTTCTTTATCTCCATCACGCTGTAATGAGTTGAATTGTTCTGGCGAAGTTAAAACTTCGCCCTCATTGACAACAGCGACGGTAGTGTGTGAACTAGCTCACACTTAAGTACATATCACGCACGAATCAGCATCGGGCACCCCGCCTGTGCAGGCGGTAACGCTCGATAAACCAGCAAAAGACGTAAAAATTACGTTTACTGCTGTGAACTTGCTCAGCGACAACCCGCGAGAAACTTTTCTCATTGGATTAAGTCGCAATCAACCTGTTACCTATAAAAGCGACAGTTTCATGAAATTCTCTCGTCCGGCTCGATTTTCTTTGCCTTCCTTGGTGGCCTGGATTGCCGTCGCTGGAGCAATTGTTCTAGCGACAACCGCTGCGGCACAGGAGCCGAGCCGTCAAGACACTCGCCTGACGAACGCCACGCGTGTGCTCAATGAAATGCAGGCCA
>Ga0315910_10004764_pt1 | contig 11270 bp, 5 predicted proteins | sample EdamamesoilMG_FD_204470 | JGI IMG/M metagenome (GOLD analysis project Ga0315910, IMG submission 204470) | Garden soil microbial communities collected in Santa Monica, California, United States - Edamame soil | ecosystem: Environmental > Terrestrial > Soil > Garden | place: USA: California...
GAAGCCGTCGCCGCAGCGGGGAAGCTCGCACGCGCTCGTGCAGTCGTCGGTGTTGGCCCCGTTCCCGTCGTCGCAGTCCTCGCTCCCAGCGCGCACGTAGCCGTCGCCGCACACCGCCGTCGTGCAGAGCGTGGTGCACGCATCGGCGTCGCTGCCGTTGCCGTCGTCGCACTCCTCCACGCCGGCACGCGTGATCGAATCGCCGCAGCCCGCGAAGCGGCAGCCGGCGGTGCATGCGTCCGTGTCCACCGTGTTGCCGTCGTCACAAGCCTCGACGCCCGCCCGCACGTAGCCGTCGCCGCACGAGGCCACCGCACAGGTCGTCAGACAGCCGTCCGTGTTGCTGCCGTTGCCGTCGTCGCAAACCTCGACGCCGGTCCGCACGATGGCGTCACCGCAGGCAGCCACCAGGCAGGTGCTGGTGCAGCCGTCCTCGTCGGCGCCGTTGCCGTCGTCGCAAGCCTCCATGCCGGCGCGCACGAAGCCGTCGCCGCAACTCGCGACCAGGCAGGTCGTGAGGCAGCCGTCGGTGCTGCTGCCGTTGCCGTCGTCGCACTGCTCGTTCCCCTGGGGCACGCCGTCACCGCACGTCACGAGCGAGCAATCCGACTCGCAACCGTCGCCGCCGGTCGTGTTGCCGTCGTCGCAGGCCTCGACCCCGGTTCGTACCTCTCCGTCGCCGCAGGTGGCGACCACACAGCCGTTCAGGCAGCCATCGGCGTTGCTGCCGTTGCCGTCGTCACAGGCTTCCACGCTGGTCCGCCGGATACCGTCCCCGCACACGGCGTCGTTGCAGGCATTGGTGCAGATGTCGGTGTTGACGCCGTTGCCGTCGTCGCACTCTTCGGCCCCGGCCTCGACGATGCCGTCGCCGCAGGTCGCCACCTCGCAGATGTTGGTGCAGGCGTCGGTATCCACACCGTTCCCGTCGTCGCAGGCCTCCGCGCCGGCGCGCACGAAACCATCACCGCAGCTCGCATCGAGGCAGGTCGTCAGGCAAGCGTCGGTGTTGCTGCCGTTGCCGTCGTCGCACTCTTCCCCCGACTCGACCATGCCGTTGCCGCAGCCCGGCGTGGTCGAGCAGTCGCTCTGGCAACCATCGCCGTCGATCAGGTTGCCGTCGTCGCACGCTTCGACCCCACTGCGCACGTGATTGTCCCCGCAAACGGCCCACTCGCAGCCGCTGACGCAGGCGTCGGTGTCGTTCGAATTGCCGTCGTCGCACTCCTCCACGCCGGTCCGGGCGTAGCCGTCTCCGCAACTCGCCGCCACGCAGGTCGTCAAGCACGCGTCGAGGTTGCTCTGGTTGCCGTCGTCGCACGTCTCGACGCCCGCGCGCGTGTACCCGTCGCCGCACGTCGGCAGCACGCAGGTGTTCAAGCAGCCGTCGGTGTTGCTGCTGTTCCCGTCGTCGCACGCCTCGGGGCCGTTGGGGGACGAATCGCCGCAGTGCGCACCCATGCCTGTGCAGTCGTCCTCACAGTGCCCGTACGTGCCGTTCAGGACGCCCTCGTCGCAAACCTCGGGTGACAAGATCACGCCGTCGCCGCACGTCGGATTGAGCACATACTCGTACGCGCCCATGTCCCACTGCGCACCGCCGATGCCGTTGCCGTCGAGCGGGCGCGTCACGTTGTCGCGATCGTGATCGGGCGCGCCGTTGGCCGTCCCTGCGTCGATGCAGACGCTGCTCGGCTGGAGGCTAAAGTTCGTCGGGGCGCTCATGTACTGCGGGTTAGCGGAAATCATGCCCGGCCCGAGCGTGACGAGGTAGGCGTTGGTTCCGTTGCTCCAGAGGTTCGAGTACGAGACCGTCATGGTGCCGCCGGCGGCAATAACGCCGTAGTTCACGTTGTTCGTGATGATCGAATTCCTGACGGTCGAGGTGACCGTTTGGTGCGTGTACACGCCCCAGTTATTGCCGTGGATGGTCGCGTTCGCCACGTTGAGGACGGCCGAGTACCCGTTCTCGATGTAGACGGCGTAGCTGTTGGAGTACGCGACGATGTTCGTGAGCGTCGAGCTGTTGAGGCCCGACGCGTGGTACCCGTACAGGTTGCTGTAGAACGTCGAGGCATCGACGAACGTGTTGCCGCTCGGCGCATCCACACCCATGGTGTTGTGGTGCAAGGTCATGTGATCGAGCAGCAACGTGGTGGTGGAGTAGGGCCCCTGGTAGACGCCCCAATAGCCCCCGCTGACGACGACGTGCGACATCTCTTGGAGCGTGTTCGGGCTTGAAAAGACGATGCCAGTCCAGGATCCCGCCGAGCCTCCGGTCGAGGTGAAGGTGATGGGCTGTGCGGCGGTTCCGGTAGCAACCAGGATCCCTTTCACCGTGAGCCCGGAACCGGTCGGCTGGTTCCCGCAGCCCATGCTGTCGGCTCCGTTCGGAAAGATCACGCTGACCCCGGGCTGGACCGTCAGCGTGACGCCGGCAGGCACTTCGAGATCGCCGAGCACCGAATACGGAGAGCCGGCGAGCGTGAACGTCGTGTCGTTCCTGATGATCCCTTGAAGACCCGACGTGGGGTCCGACACGTACGGGAGCGCGCCCATGTCTTGCCCGATGTCGCCCGTGAAGCGCGCCGGTGAGTTCGCGGTGAGTCGGAGGTTCGACGACGAAACGTAGAGCGGGTTGCAAGAAAAGTTTCCGGTTCCCAGCGTGAAGCCGCTGGTGTTCGTCCCATTGCCCCAGATGTCGTTGTACGTGGCGGTGACGGTGCCGCTGTTGCGGAGCACGCCGTAGGTGCCGCTGTTGGTGACGATCGAGTTCTTCAAGGTCACCGTCGAAGTCGTCACCTGGAGGCCGACCCCGTTGCCGTACAGCGTCGCCTGATTCACGATCACGGGCCCCGACGCCCCCTCGGCGTACAGGCCGTAGTTGCTCGTCCGGGCGATGGTCGAGCTGATGGTCGGCGCGGCCGAGCCCGTGACGAAGATCCCGTAGTAGCAATCCGAGATCGTCAGATTCTGCAGCGCCGACGACCCAGCCTGGATCAAGAGTCCGTACGTCGACGTCTTGAAGGTCGAGCCGTTCACCGCGAGCACGGTCCCCGGCGCCGACGACCAGAGTGCGCGGGTCGCCTGCTGGACCGTCGCGTTATTGATGACGACCGACTCGGCCGTCGACTCCACGACGATGCCGTACCAGGCGTCGGATCCGCTCGCGGCCACTTGCGAAGAGAACGTGACCGGGCTCTGCGCGGTCCCGTTGACGTTAAACGTGCCACGGATGGTGATCTCCACCTTCGTGGGGTTCAGGCCCGCTACGAGGCCGTCCGAGGTCGCGACCTGAACCACGACCCCCGGCTGGATCGTGAGGAACGCGCCGGCCGGAACGATGATGTCGCCCTGAACGACGTACGGGCTTCCCGCGGGCGTCCAGGTTTGGTTGATGACGTTGCCGCCCGTAACGTTCGTGAGAGCGGAGGCGGCTGCACCGTGGAGAAGTGTCGCAAGCGCCAAGCACAGAGAAAGGAAGAGCCTTTTCATGTCAGGTCCCGGTCGACGCACCTGGGCTCGGGTGGAGCCCCACACCAACCACCCAATTTATCACACCCCCACGTCAGGCCGAAAACCGACGTAGTTCTCGCTGCCTCCGCAGGCTCAGTCCGGCTCGCAGGTCTTGTCGATGCGCTTGACGGCGGCTTTGGTGCTCTTCGAAAGCTCTTCGAGCTGACGGATCTCGATGTTCGCGCTCGCTTGGTTTCCGGCGGCGAGTGCCTGCGAGAGGCTCGAGGCGTTGCGCGAGGCGGCGAGGAGCATCGCCTGGTATTCGCGGATGCTGCGCTCGAAGCCACGCGGATCCAGGCTCACGCCGGCGTCCTCGGGCGGCAGATGGCGCGAGAGATCGCGGGCGAGCTCACCGTACAGGCGCGAGGCCTCCGCGTACGATTTTGCCGAGCGGCTGCGGGTCGCTTTCTCGATCGCGTCGAGCTTGGGATTGACGTCGCGGACGAGAGCCTTGCAGCGCTTCACGGTCGCCATGCGATCGCAGGCGAGGGACAAAAGCAGTACGCCGGCCATCGACCAGAGCGGGGTGCGGCGCAGCACGGGCGGCACGCTACACCAACCCCGCAACGTCTGCTGTAATCCTCGTCCCGTCATGCTCCGGTCCTCGTGCCTCCGCGTGCTCGTCGCCACGGCCCTGCTTGGCACGGCCGCTTGCGAGCGGGCGCCCGAACCTCGGCAAGAGGTACCTCCCGAGCCGAGCGCGACCGCCGATCCGGCAGAGCTTCGTGAGCGGGCCGTCGCCTCCGCCCTCGCGTCGGTGCGTTCGCGGTTGCCGCTCGCCGCCCCGGACTGGCGGCTCCAGCCACTCGCGAGCGGGCGCCGACTGCTCGTCCGCACGACGGACGACAAGGTCGAGGCGTACCGCACCGACGACTTCAAGCTCGCCTTCGAGAAGACGCTCGACGGGCCACGCGGCACCGTGGAGCTCGCGGGCGGCTCGGTCCTGGTCGTGGGCAAGGACGCGACGCTGCGCGTCGATCCGGGGGCGAACAAGCCGGTGGTCCTTCCGCCGTTCGTCTTCATGCCGGGCACCGAGCTCCTGCCGGAGCGGCGCGATCCGGGTACCGTCCTCATCGTCGAGCGCGCCACGCGCTCCCTCTTGAAACAGCCTCTCTCGCGCGCTGCGGATGCCGGCCGCGGAGAGTCGCTGCCGCTCGACGAGTACGACGGCGGGCCGATCGCCGTCATGCGCGACGGCGCCGTCCTCTACCGTGGCAGCGGCGGCGTCCGGCGGGCGATGCCGGGCGGACGTCCGCGCTCGCTCACCACGGCGTTCGTTCCGTGGCGGCTGCTTCCGGGCCGGCGCGTCGATCAGGCGTGGGCGGTCGCCGCGGACGGTAGCGTCGAGCTCTGGCAGGTCGGCGAGCGGCTCGTCGTTCAGGCGAAGCTCGCGCTCGCGGCGCCACCGTTCGACGTGACGGCGAGCAGCGAGTACTTCGGAGCCGTCACGGTCGAGGAGGGTGCGGGGAAGGCTCGTGTATTCCGCCTCTCCGTCTTCACGAACGAGGGGGAGCGGATCCTCGACGAGGCGCTTGCTCCCGGGCCGTCCGCGGAAGGCGAAGGGTGGGCGGCCCGCGCCGTTCGAGACCGGCACGTCGCGCTCGGTGAGACCGAGCCGTTCGTGGCCGTGGGCGGCGCGGGTGCCCTGCGCGTCCTCCGGCTGCCCGAGGGCACCGTGCTCCTCGAGCGGTAGCGAGCCCGGCCCCGAGACCGGTCTCCCCGCCGGCCGCCGAGGACCCCGGCCAGAAGTTGGCCGTTCCATGGCCGCCGGGCAGAACCTCGTGTCCGGATGACGTCCGCCCGCATCGAGCCCGAGCTTCACGCAATTCGCCAACTCGCCGAGGACCTCGCCGGACGGCAGAAGGACCGGCTGACGAGCGCCCACCTGCTCGCGGCGATCGCCGCCCGGCCGAGCCCCGTCGCGCTCCTGCTCGCCGAACGAAAGCTCGGGCTGGACGAGATCCTGCGGCTCGGTCGCGCCGTTCCGGACGACTTCCCGGACGCGGTGCGCGCTCTCCTGGCCAAGGCCCATGCCGTCGGAGCCCGCATGGGCCGAACGCGCGCGGCGGCTGACCACCTGCTCGTGGCGCTGCTCGGAGAGCCGCGCTCGGCCGCACGCCGCGTCGTCGAGCAGGCGGGTGCCGACGTGCCGCGCCTGCGAACCGCCGCCCTGCACCTCGGGCAGGGACTGATCGCCGGCCGCCGGTTGCCGGACGGGACCGCCGTCGTACCCGCCGCGACCCTCCCCGCCCCGCCGAGCCCGCGTGCTCCCGGGCCGCGGCGTCCCGCGACCGCCGTCTCCCTGTTCCAGCTCGCCCGGAAGGCCCCTCCTCCCGATGCCGTCGAAACCGACGATCCACCCCCGGTCGTGAGCGACCCGGCGGCGACGGCGAGCCCAGCGACCAAGCCGCCGGCTGCGCCGAGCCCAATCGACGCCGAATCCCGCTTCGAGCTCGATCCGCAGCGCTTTCCGATGCTGACCGGCCTCGGGCGAAACCTCACGCTCGCTGCCCTGCGCGGCGAGCTCGACCCGGTCGTGGGACGCGACGCCGAGATCGAGCAGGCCCTCGACGTGCTCGCCAAGCGCGAAGGCAACAATCCCTGCCTGGTCGGCGGCGCGGGAGTCGGCAAGACGAGCGTCGTGCGCGGGCTCGCGCAGCGCATCGCCGACGGGCAAGACCAGGGCACGCTCGACGACCGCATCGTCATTCAGATCCCGATCGGCGAGCTCGTCGCCGGCACCGGCGTCCGCGGCGCGCTCGCGCAGCGCCTCGGCGGCATCCGCCGCGAAACGATGATGGCGCGCGGACGCGTCGTGGTCTTCTTCGACGAAATCCATCAGCTGTTCCTCGGCGACGCGGCCGAGGAGATCGCCTCGGAGCTCAAGCTCGCGCTGTCTCGCGGCGAGATCCCGTGCATCGGGGCGACGACGCTCGAGGAGTACCAGAAGGCGATCGGCAACGACGCGGCGCTCACCCGGCGCTTCACCCACGTCGAGGTGGACGAGCCGAGCCGCGAGGACGCCTACCTCGTGCTCGAGGCGCTGAAGCCCAAGCTCGAGCTCCACCACGCGGTCGGTTATCAGACCGAGTCGCTGGCGATGGCCGTCGCCTGGTCGGTGCGCTACCTCCCGGGTCGGGCGCTGCCGGACAAGGCCGTCTCGATCCTCGATCTCGCGGGCGCCCGCGCGCGTCGCCGGGGGCGGCTCAGCGTCGGCCCCGATACCGTCGCCGAGGTCGTGGCAGAGCTCGCCGACATGCCCGTCGAGCGCCTGCTCGAGTCGGACGGCGATCGGATGCTGAAGCTCGAGGAGATCCTGGCCGAGCGCGTGGTCGGGCACTCGGCGGGCATCCGCCGCATCGCTCGCATCCTGCGCCGCAACGCCGCCGGCCTCGGCTCACGCCGCCCGATCGGCACCTTCCTCCTGCTCGGGCCGACCGGCGTCGGCAAGACCGAGACGGCGAAGGCGATTGCGGAAGCACTGTTCCACTGCGAGAGCGCGATGACGCGGCTCGATCTCTCCGAGTTCAGCGAAGCCCACGCCGTCGCGCGATTGATCGGCGCGCCGCCCGGCTACATCGGCCACGAGGCGGGCGGTCAGCTCACCGAGGCGGTGCGCCGTCGCCCGTACCAGGTGATGCTGCTCGACGAGATCGAGAAGGCGCACCCGGACGTGCTGACCGCGTTCCTCGGCGTCTTCGACGAGGGCCGCATGACCGACGGACGGGGCCGGACCGTCGATTTCACGAACACCGTCATCCTGATGACGTCGAACCTCGGCTCCGAGGAGACCGGCGCCTCCCCCCGCCGCCGGGTCGGCTTCGGCGGCGGCGAAGAATGCTCCGATCTCGAGGACCGCGTGACCGCATCGGCCCGCGCCGCGCTCGCGCCCGAGCTCTACAACCGGATCGACGAGGTCCTCGTGTTCCAGCCGCTCGGTAAGGACGAAGTCCGCGAGATCGCGCGCCGCTTGCTCGGCTCCGTCGCCCAGGCGCTGCTCGATCAACGCCGCGTTCAGCTCGAGTACGGCCCCGACGTGGTCGAGTTCTTGCTCGACCGCGGCGGCTACGATCCGTCGCTCGGCGCCCGCCCGATGAAGCGCACCATCGCGCGCCTGGTCGAGGCTCCGCTCGCCGAGCGGCTGCTCCGCGGCGAGCTCCCGCGCGGCTCGATCGCCCTGCTCGAAGTGAGTGACAACGAGCTCGACTTCGACGTGGTCGAGCCGAGCGGCGAGCGCTCGGCCGGCGCGGCCGAATAGCCTCAGCCGGACGCGCCCTCAGCCGGAGACGCGGCGAAACACGGCCGTCAGCCGACCCGGCTGGTGCGCGACCAGGGTGTCGCGATCGCGGACCTCGATCCGCACGCTGACGCCGGGCGCCTTCTCGAACGTGAGCTCGTCGTAGAAGGCGTCACCGTCGCCGACGTTCACCCGGAAAAACTCCTGCCCACGGGAACGGGACACGAGACTGCCGTCGGCGAGCACTTCGAGCTCGGAACCTCGCGCCTCGTCGAGCGCGTCGGCGCGCACCCTTTCCTGCTCTCCGGCGGGAGCGGGTGCGACGAAGACGCGCTCGATGAAAGCGTCGAGCTCTTCGGTCACCTCGAGGCGGTAGCGACCCACGAGCTCGGAAAAGCGGAGTTTCATTGGCAGATCCCCCTGAACGTCGTCACCGCGGTGCCGCTTCCAGGGCGCGGCGATACCGCTCCCGGCGCACCGGATCACGTAGCACGTCGTACGCTTCGTCGAGCACCTCGAGGATCGAATCGACGTCACTCCGGAGATCCACGGTAGCGGCGGTGAGCACGGCGCCGGGATCGAACGATTTTCTCAGGTTGCTGTAGGCGCGGCGAAGATCGTAGTTGGTCGCGTCGCGGGCCACGCCGAGGAGCGCGAAATAGTCGCCCTCCTCGACCAGGGAAAGCCGGGCCGCGATGCGCGCACGCACGGCGTCGGCGTCGAGAGGATCCCAGTCGACCTTGCCGCGCAGGGGCTCCACCGAGGCGCGGCGCGCACCGGCCTCACCGCGCAGCACGCCGAGCTCGACGAGAGGCCAGACGACGCTCGCAAAGTCGTCGCCACCGGCGCGCGAGAGGAGCTCCTCGAGCGTCATGCCCTCTGCCTGACCGACCAGCGTCATCTCCGCGTCGGAGAGCGCGCACTCCCCGAGCAGCGAGCGGGCAGCGCCCGGCCCGAGCCGCACCTCGCGACCACCGAGGCGCTGAACGGCGTCGGCCGGTGCGACGACGCGCCGGCTCATCTCGACGAGCACCTCGGCGCCGGTCGCGCCACCGAACACCCCGGGCTCGGCCAGCAGGCGCTGCGGGATCTCGTGCTCGAGGCTCGCCCCGCCACGCAGGAGGCTCGAGAGCCGTCCGAGCAGCCATTCGGCGTGGGCGCGGAGCACGGTCCAGAGCTCGTCCTGGCGCAAGTGGCCCTGGGCGACGAGCGCGGCGCCGGCGTGGCGACCGAACGGCGGGAGCTTCCTTGCCACACGCTGGGCAACGTCCGGCGCGAGGTCACCACGCTGGGCGAGGAACTGCACCAGGGACTCCCCTTCCGCGCTCGAGGACGCGGTGACGAAGTCACCGTCGCGGAACACGACCCGGCGGATCCCCGCGTCGTCCTCGAACGCGACCGAGCCGGTGAAGCGAGCGGCGATCGAGCGGGCGAGGGCACGGAGCCCGTCGCCGGGGCCGAGGATGACCGGCACGTCGGGAAGTCGCGGTTTTCCGGGTGGTGGCTCGGAGAGGGGACGCGGGGCCCGTGGCTCGGGAGGAAGCTCCGCAGCGTGGGCGCCCGACGCGGACGGCAGCCGGGAGTCGCGCGTCACCTGCGGCTCCGGGGCGCGTGACTCGGACGCCCGTACCTCCGGCGGAAACTCCGCGCCCTGGGAGCGGGGCGGGCGCGTGGTCAGCGGATCGGGCGGCGCCACGCTGCCGAGGCTGCCGGGCGACGTCTGCGGCGGTCGACTCGGGCGCGAGTCGACGAGCACCTCGGGGCCATCGAGCGACGTGGTGGAGCGCATGCTGGGGGGCGGCAATTGCGGCCCGCGCGTGGGCGGGGCGGTCGGCGCTTCGTGGCCGAAGGCGGCGCTGTCGTCCGGGGGGGGCTCGGCCGCGGTCTCGACCTTCGGTGGCAGCCGCTGTCCGCTCGAGGTGGTGTCGGTGCGCCCCCCAAGTCGAGAGCCGCTGGCGGTTCCTGCTTCTGGGGTGCCGCGGCTGGTGCCGCGAGAGCCCGTTTCGGACCCACCCGCCGTGCCGTGGGCGCTGTCGTCGCCGTCGTCGTCGTCCTCGTCCTGGAGGGGCTCGTCGAGGGCGGCCAGGAGGTCCGCCGGGAGAACCGCCTCGACCTCCGCTTCGGGCGAGAGCCGCTCGGCGAGCACGGGTCCGGGCGCCGTGTGACGCACGCGCTGCTCCGCGCGCCCGAGCAGGAGCTCGAGCTCTGGGCTCAATTTCGCGTGTGGAACGGCCCCGATGCCCTGGGGCACGACGGAGCCTGAGCGCGGCGACCCGCCCGGCGGCGCGCTCGAGTGCCGCCCACCCGACGACGGCGGCGCCACCGAAGGCGCCGACGACGGGGAGCTCGGCTGGCCCGGGGGCGAGGAGGGCGGCGCGGGCATCTGCGAGGCTGACGCGCCGCTGACCGGCGCACGACTGCCGGGCTTCGGTCCCTCGTAGCGGTAGGGCCGGCGCGAGGCGGCCATGAGCACGGGCGATCGATGCCCGCCGCTCGACGACGGGCGCGAACCGGCGGGGCCGACGATCTGCTCGACGCGGTCGATCAGCGCGTCGGCATCCACCGGCCGCGTGAACACGCCGCCCGAGAGCTTCTCGAGCTCACGACGACTATCGGAGGCTGAGTCAGTCCGCTCCGCGAGCAGGAGCACCGCGACCGCGCGCTCGCCGGCGGCGATCTGGACGCGCGTCATCGTCTCCAGGGTTCCCGGTGCGTCGGCGTCACAGACCACGACCGCCGGTCGCTGCACTGCCACGCGCCCCGCGAGGAGCCCGAGCGGGACGTCAACCACCCAATGACCGCGACTTCGGAGCGCCGAGCTCAGGCGTTCCGCTTCCGCCGACGCATCGCTCATGAAGATGAGCGCCCCCTGCGAGCCGGGCGAGCTGTCAGGGGCTGACTTCGGGTCGGAGCTCGCCACCGCGGGTCCTACGAGAGTACCGTGCCGCCGGCTGTTTCTCCACCCGGAACGCTAGAGCATTCTAGCGTTCCGCGTCGCGGGCGCGCCCCAGACGCAGCGCGACCCACTCCCCCGCTCGCGGCCAGAACTTCGCGGAAAGGATCGCGACCACGATGAAAGCCACGAGACCAAGCTCGCCGAGCGTCAAATCGAGCACGCCTGTACCTTGCCCGGGGGCTCGCGCACGCGCAAGCTTGGGCCAACGTGCTCGAGGTCGTGATCGGTTTCGGGTCGAACCTCGGCGATCGCCGGCGCACGATCCGCCTTGCGGCCGACGAGGTGGCACGGCTCGGGACCCTCGAGGCGCACTCGGCGCTTTACGAAACCGCGCCGCTCGGACCACCCCAACCGGCTTTCCTGAACGGCGCCCTCCGTTTGACGACGTTGCTCGAGCCCGTGGCGTTGCTTTCGGCCCTTCTTGCGATCGAACAGGGCCTCGGACGCGTCAGGCGGGAGCGCTGGGGACCCCGGACCATCGATCTGGATATCCTGTGGTTTCGGGACCGTGCATTCGAGTCGCCCGAGCTTTCGGTGCCGCACCCCGGCCTCCGGGACCGC
>Ga0315910_10004765_pt1 | contig 11268 bp, 11 predicted proteins | sample EdamamesoilMG_FD_204470 | JGI IMG/M metagenome (GOLD analysis project Ga0315910, IMG submission 204470) | Garden soil microbial communities collected in Santa Monica, California, United States - Edamame soil | ecosystem: Environmental > Terrestrial > Soil > Garden | place: USA: California...
GCCCGCTCACCGCGCGGGCCTCGGTCACCTGGCGCCCGGGACCGCGGGTGGGGATCGGGATCGGGGCGGCGCGGGTGCCGTTCGACGAGACCGCCGGACTCATCGCTCAGGAACTCGACGTCACCTCCCTCGAGGGGAACCTCGACGTGAAGGTCCGGAACGACATCGACCTGACCCTCGGCCTCGGCGGCGGGTGGTTGAGCGACGGGAACTCCCGCCGCTCGTTCCTCGTCGCCGGCACCTGGAGCTTCGCGAGGTACTTCTTCGCCGGACCCTTCTATCGCCAGCTCTCGTACCAGGAGCCGGGCACCGGCTACTTCGCCCCCGACCCCTACCAGCTGGCAGAGGTGCGCGCGGGTGCCGCGCGGCGCTGGGGCTCCTGGGGCGCTCGCGTGGTCGGCGGCTACGGCGGCCAGTGGATCGACTCCGGCGACCGCCAGGAGGCGTGGCACGCCGATCTCAGGCTCACCCGGAGCTTCCGGGTGATCGACGAGGTGGCGCTCTTCGGTGGCGTCACCAATGCCGCGGCGGCCAGCACCACCGGTGCGTTCAAGTCCCGCACCGCGGGGCTCTTTGTCCGGATCGGCCTGTAACTCCGCTACTCCAGCGTGCGGTACTTGCGGAGGAGGCCGAGGAGGTTGGCACGCGCCTCGTCGGCGAGCCTGAGGGCCCCCTGCAGTTCGGCGCTCGGGGCGAGGTGTTCTTCGTCGAGGATCCGGAGGAGGTCGATCACCTCGACCGCCGCGCCGTAGGCCAGCCGCAGCTGGCGCTTGAACGATTCGTTGCTGCGGAGCGCGTGCCCCTCCGCGATATGGAGCTGCACGTTGAGGGCCGAGCGCAGCAGCCGGTCGAAGAGGACGCGGAGGTGGGGACGCCAGAAGCGGGCGTTGGCCCGGATGGTCCAGCGGGTGACGCCGGAGGCCTTCTGCCAGGCCAGGAGGGAGCGATGGTCGCGCATTCCCCACGGTAGCACCGGGGGTCCCGCGGAGCGTCACCGGAAAAGCGCGGCCCGGACCCTTTCCGCGCTGGCGGGACGTCCCGGCGCCCCCCATCTTCCTGTACCCCTACGGGAGCACGGATGAACGACGGCGGCAAGCCCAAGGTCGCGGTGATCGGTGTCGGCGAGGTCGGGCGCGGATGGGCCGCGCTCGCCGTCGGCTCGGGATGGTCCACGGCGATCTTCGACACCGATGCGAAGAACCTCAACGAGGCGCAGGATGACATCCTGCGCCGTGTCGAGATGCTCGCCAGCGCCGGTCGGATCGACCGCGCCACCGCCGACGTGGGGCTGGGCGAGCTCCGCACCGGCCGGAGCCTCCTGCAGGCGGTGGGGGAGGCGGACTGGATCATCGAGGCGCTTCCGGACGACCTCGCGCTCAAGCAGCGCACCCTCGAGCAGATCGAGCAGGTGGCCCGCGCCCGCGCGGTGATCACGTCGAGCACGGCCACCCACTTCGCCAGCCAGCTCTGCGCCCGGCTCCGGAACCCGAGCCGGCTCCTGGTGGCGAACCCGATGGTCCCGGTCGAACTCCTTCCGCTGGTGGAGGTGGTCCCGGGGCCGATGACCGACCCCGAGGCGGTCGAGTCGGTGCGCCAGTGGTTGAAGGATCTCCGGCACGCACCGGTCGTCCTCGCGAAGGAGGTCCCGGGACACGTGGTGGGACGGCTCATCGCCGCGGTCTGGCGCGAGTCGATCCAGCTGGTCCTCGACGGCGTGGTCGACGTGCAGACGATGGACGCCGCGGTGCAGCTCGGGCCGGGACTCGCCTGGGCCGCCGGGGGGCCGCACCTCAACCGCGCCCTCGAGGCGGGGAAGGACAGCGACATCGGCGGCCACGTCGCCGAACGGCTCGCCGCCTTCGAGGAGTCGTGGAAATACCTCGCCAAGTGGGACCACCTCTCGGGCGAAGACCGGCAGCGGATCCAGCGCGCGATCGAACGGGCGTATGCCGGACGGCTGGAGGACCTGCGCGCCAAGCGCGGCTTCCGCCTGATCAGCGAGCTCGAGGAGGCCGATGAAGGACCGACCGGCGGGTGGTCGGGGGAGCTGTCGATCGTGAGGCCCCCAGAACCGAGGTAAGAGGGAAGGACAACTGCTTAAGAAGTGAGAGGGCCGACTGAAGAGATCTCTTCAACCGGCCCTCTCACTTCTTACGCAGTTCGCGGTCCCCTCGTACTTCTCAGAACCCATGCTCGACACTGAGGTAGACGAACACCCCCGTCGGCAGGTCGTCGATCTCCGGCAACCACGCCACGCCGGGAACGAACTGCACCTTCCCCACGTCGAACCCCGCCCGCGCGCCGAGTGACACGATCTGGCTCGGCACCCCCTCCGACCGCCCCTCGCCGCGGATGCGGCGTCCGTGCCGCCAGACCGACTCCGCCAGGAGGTTCACCTTGTCGGTGATGAAGAAGATCGCACTCGCCCCGGCATAGCCGTCGAGGGTCGCGGCGGTGCTCCCCGTCAGGTCCTCGGCGTTGGGGCGCCAGGTGCCGCCCAGGTTGCCGTGGAACGAGAGCCGGGGGAGCGCCTCCCAGGAGAGGGGGAGCGCCAGTTGCAGGCCGTACCCCCCATTCCCCGCCCGCCGGTCAGCGTCCCCGAGCGGGAGGAGCACCGAGGCCCGGGGCGCGGCGAGGAACGGTCCCCCCTCCGCCCCGAAGAGCTGGTAGCGGTAGTTGATCAGGGCGTCGCCCAGGTCGAGCGCGTCGTCATTGATGCCGACGAAGGTGTAGCTCAGCTGGTGGCGACGCCCCCCCAAGGGCCACTCCTGCGTGAAGGAGATCCCCTCCGTCCCCTCGGCCGCCGCGACGGTGCCGATGTGCTGCACCACCCGCGCCGGCTGGTTGTACGCCTCCTCCACGAGGAAGGAGTTGTCCTCCAGCTTCTGGGCGCAGAGACGCAGGGGCGCAGTGGCGGAGAACAACACCAAGGCCGCGCACGCTCCCCACGTACCACGCACCACGTCCCAGGTCCCCCGCATCACCCGAACCACTCCCCGAACGTCCCCCAGAGCATCCAGGCGTTGAGCGAGATGATCACCGCCGCCACCGCCCACGCCGTGGCCGAGAGGGCGGGATGGTTGGTGAACTCCCCCATCTTCTTCCTCTGCGAGGTGAAGAGGACAAGCGGCACCACCGCGAAGCTCAGCTGGAGGCTCAGGATCACCTGGCTCAGGATCAGGAGCTGCCCCGTTCCCCGCTCCCCGTACATCCAGGTCACGATGACCGCGGGGACGATGGCGATGAGCCGGGTGATGAGCCGCCGGAGCCACGCCGGGAGCCGGATGTCGAGGAACCCCTCCATCACGATCTGCCCCGCGAGGGTGCCGGTGATGGTGGAGTTCTGCCCCGACGCGAGGAGTGCGACGGCGAAGAGGGTGCTCGCGATGGTGGTGCCCAACAGCGGGGTGAGCAGCTGGTAGGCGTCGCCGATGTCGGCCACGTCGTTGTGGCCGGCGACGTTGAAGGTCGCGGCCGCGAGCACCAGGATGGCGGCATTGATGAAGAAGGCGAGGAGCAGCGCGATGGTCGAATCGATGGTGGCGAACTTGATCGCCTCGCGCTTCCCCTCCCGCGACTGGTCCGACGCGCGGGTCTGCACGATGGAGCTGTGCAGGTAGAGGTTGTGCGGCATCACCGTGGCGCCCAGGATGCCGATCGCGATGTAGAGCATCTCGGGGTTGGTGACGATCTGCGCCGAGGGGACCAGGCCGCGCAGCATCCCGCCCAGGTCCGGGCGCGCCAGCAGCAGCTCGATCCCGAAGCAGGCGCCGATGGTGGCGACCAGCACGATGACGAACGCCTCCAGCCAGCGGAACCCCTTGTGCTGCAGCAGGAGGATCAGCAGCACGTCGACCGCCGTGAGCACCACGCCCCAGATGAGCGGGATCCCGAACAGCAGGTTGAGCGCGATGGCCGACCCGATCACCTCGGCCAGGTCGCAGGCCGCGATCGCGACTTCACAGAGGACCCAGAGGATGAAGCTCACGGGACGGCTGTAGTGGTCGCGGCAGGCCTGCGCCAGGTCGCGCCCGGTGACGATCCCGAGCTTGAGCGAGAGCGCCTGCAACAGGATCGCCATCAGGTTGCTCAGCAGGATGACGCTGAGGAGCGCGTACCCGAAGCGCGCACCGCCCGCGAGGTCGGTCGCCCAGTTGCCGGGATCCATGTAGCCCACGGCCACCATGTAGCCGGGGCCGGCGAAGGCCAGCGCCTTCCGCCACCAGGGGAGCCCCGCGGGGATCGCGATGGAACGGAACGCTTCGGGGAGGGAGTTGGCGCGACGCGGGAAACGCCACCCGGCGTCGACATCCACGTCCTCCATCGGCGGGGTCGCCGAGGTGTTCATGCAGCACCTTCCTTGAGGCAGAGCACGTGGTCGCCGATCTCCCGGCCCACGATCTGGGTTCGGTCACCGATCCGGACGGTGACAGGTCCGGCGAACGGGGCGTGCGCGACGATGGTGACCCTCGCGCCCGGTACCAGGCCGACCTCGGCCAGGTAGCGGAGCCGCTCACCATCCCCCTCCTGCACCCGCCGCACCGTCGCCGGGCCGACGGGAAGCTCGGTGAGCGGGGTGTATACCGCCTCGGCGATGGTCCCTTCGGGGGTCGGGATCGGGTCGCCGTGGGGGTCGACGCTCGGGTTGCCGAGGGCCTGCGCCATCCGCTCGATCAGCACGTCGGAGACGGCGTGCTCCAGCCGCTCCGCCTCGTCGTGCACGCTCCCCCAGTCGTACCCGAGGAAGGCGACGAGATACGCCTCCAGCACCCGGTGGCGGCGGACGGTGCGGAGCGCGGCACGGCGGCCGAGGGAGGTGAGCTCCACCCCGCGGTACGGCTCGTGGTGCACGTACCCCTGCTCCGCCAACCGCTTCACCATCCCGGTCACCGATGGGGCCGAGAGGGAGAGCCGTTGGGCGATCGCGTTGGTCGACGCCGCCTCTCCCCCTTCCGAGAGGTGGTAGATCGCCTTCAAGTAGTCCTCGACCGAGACGCTCAGGCGCTCGGCGCGGGAGGGTGCCTGAGCACGGAGTGATTTAGGCATAGCTAAACACTAAATGCGGCACGACTAATCCGTCAAGGGTGCCCGGACCGGGCGGAAAGTCCGCTCACAGGCGAGGACTTCGGGACTGGAACCCAGAAAACACTGGAGCCCAGGAGACCGGCTTGTGGGGACCCGAGGCGAGATCTGCCCCTGAGACCACAAAGCTCCTGTCCTGGGTTCCTGAACTTCCAGGGTTCCTGCTCGGCCGTCCTATCCTCCGAGCGGACCCTCCCGCAACACCTCCAGCACCGGCGTCAGCACCCGCTCCGTCATCCCCCAGATCAGCTGCTCGGGGCCGAGCACGTACCCCTGCACCGTCCGGCTCAGATCGCCCAACGTGAGCGTCACCGACCGGTAGCGCTCCGGCTCCAGGAGCCGCGCGATCGGCAACCACTCCGCCCACGCCACCTCGTCAGACAGTCGGAGCGATTGCCGGCTCGGCACCGAGAAGAGGAAGGGCCGCACCAGGAATGGGGAGGTCACTACGCTCCGCGGGTAGACGTCGTCGAGCACGCCGACGAGCATCGACCGGTCGAGCGTGACGCCGAGCTCTTCCTGCGTCTCACGGATCGCGGTGGCCACGAGGTCTTCGTCGACCGCCTCGGCGCGGCCGCCGGGGAGTCCCATGTGTCCCGACCAGGGGTCGTCGGGGTGCGCGGCGCGTTGGATGACGAGGATCGCGTCGGGATCGGGCACCACGCACAGCGCGACGGCGGCCCGGAGCCGTTCAGGTTCCGATGCCGCCGTGGGGGGATGGTCGCGGAAATGCGCCGCGAGCCGCTCGATCGCGCTCAGTGCGAGTGGCCTCCGCACCCTCCCCCGCCGCAGCAGCCGCCGGCCGGCGGGCCCAGGCCGCTGAAGTCGCTCGGCTTGCCGCCGGCGGCGCGGGCCGGGACCGAGAGGAGCTTCTCGACCTTGCGACCCCCGCAGGAGGGGCACTCCACCTTGGTATCGCCGCGGACGAGCGTCTCGAAGCGATTCTCGCAGCTGCTGCACTGGTAGTCGAAGATCGGCATGGGTTCGAACGTGTCTCTGTGGCGGGGCGCGGTCAAGTCAGGTGGGTGCCGAAGAAGTTCACGGTCGCCGTCATGGTGCGCTCGAGGCTCTCGGGGATCCCATCCATCGGGTGCTTGGCGCCGAAGGTGTGCCCGGTGCTGTGGACGATCCGCAGCTCGGTGGTCCCCTTCCCGCTCGCGGCGTGAAGGCGTTCCGACTCCGCGGAGGGGACGCTCTCATCGTCCTCACCGTGGAGGAGGAGCCAGGGGGCTTTCACCTCGCGGGCGGCGGTCTCGAGGTCGAGCCGAGCGGCACGCTGCTTGTCCACTTCTTCGAGCACGTCGAGGTAGAGGGGGAGGACCTGGTGGGTCCGCGCGTTGATGACATCGATCCGTCCCTTGGCGCGCCAGTCGGCCTTCGTCGCCGCACTCCACCGGTCGACGTTCGCGATCGCGGCCCAGGTGACGAGCGCCTCGACCCGGGGGTCGCGCGATGCCTGCAGGACCGCGATCCCGGCGCCGCGGGAGTGGCCCATCAGCCCGAGGGCGGTGGGGGCCGCGGTCCCGAACTGCCCCTCCCAGAGCGCGGTCAGCACGATGCGAAGGTCGGCCAGCTCGGCCGAGTAGGTGTTCTTCCCGAAGCGGTCGGGGAAGGCGAGGTCGCCCGAGGCATCCGCACCGCTGCCGCTGGCCGAGTAGGTCACCGCCGTGAAGCCGGCGCGCGCCAGGCGATCCGCGAGCGTGGGGAAGAAGCCCCAGGAGCGGAACCCCTTGTAGCCGTGGAGCAGGACGATGGCGGGGCGAGGGGACTGGCGGCCGGCGGCGCGGACGGAGACCTGGATCTCGCCGAGGGTGCCGGGGAGGGTGAGGTCGGTGAGCTTGGGGGTCGCCATGGGGCAAGGGTAACAGCAGAGGGGAGCGCCCGCGAGGCTCGTCTCTGTATTCGTCCGGAATTGCGTGGGGAACCAGAATGAGGAATGATTCGATCGCAATTACTTCTACAATGATTCCCGTTCTCATTTTCTAGGTAATTCGATGCGACTCAACGCTCGGACCCTCCTCGCCGCCGCTTCGGTCGTCGTTTCCCTTTCGATGGCGGCCTGCGCGAACGACGAACTCACCGGACCCCCGGAACAGCTTGAGGGGACCCTGACGGCAGATGCCTCCGCCGGGTGGGCCTATGCCTCCCTCGGCGATTCCGCGATCGTGACCCCAGCCGATCCCGCCACTTCGACCGAGTGGGACGTCGGCTTCAACGCGACACGGGTGATGCTGAACGGGGGCGCGGCGGGCCCCGCCGGAGTCGCCGCGTACTGCATCTGCCAGAACGCCGGAGCCTCCGACGCTCAGGTGATCGCGATGACCCCGGAGTCGGAGCTCGCCGACTTCGAGGGGATCGACGCGGCGGACATCCCGGTCGCCGACCTCTTCGTCTCCGACTCACTGATCCCCGCCTTCAAGGGGTGGTACGCGGGGACGGGGGAGGCCGCGACGGTCGCCTCCGGGAAGACCTGGCTCCTCCGCCTCGATGACGACACCTCGTTCGCCAAGCTCCGCGTGGTCTCGATCACCGGGCCGAGCGCCGCGAACGCGGGGACGGTGCAGGTGGAGTACGCGGTGCAGGTGAACGCGGGGTCGGCGTTCGGCGCGGTGGACACCATCGACCTCCCGGCCGCGGGCCCCACGCTGGTGGACCTCAACGCCGGCGCGGTCGTGAGCGGGGGGACCGCCTGGGACCTCAAGGTCGACGGGTGGCGGATCCTCGCCAACAGCGGGGTCAGCGGGAGCGGGAAGGTCGGGGTGTACGCCGACACCACCGCCTTCGCGAACGTCACCACCGCCGCGCTCCCGGCGCAGGCGTACGCGAGCGACGCCTTCGGCGGCCTCTTCGCCGGTTCCCCCTGGTACCGCTACAACATCGACGCCACGGCGCCGAACCACATCCACCCGACCTTCAACGTCTACCTCCTGAAGCGCGGGGCCGTCGTGTACAAAGTGCAGCTCATCAACTACTACGGCCCCGCGGGGGAGACCCGGCGGATCACCTTCCGCTTCGCCCGGCTCACGGATTGATCGTGCGGACCACTTGTTTGCTGCTCGCCATCCTCCTGGGTGGCGGGCGGCTGTGCGCGCAGGGAACGCCGCTCGCGACGGGAACGTTGTCAGGGGTCGTGACCGAAGGTGGGGGTCTCCCGGTGGCGGGTGCCGAGGTGGTCCTCACCGGGTTCCCGGTGGTGACCACCAACGGGCGCGGCGCCTGGCGGATCACCGACGTCACCGCCGGGAGCTGGACCGTCACGATCCGCCGGCTCGGCTACGCGCCCCGCACGGTGGTGGTGCAGGTCGCCGCCGACCGGGAGACGACGCTCCCCGTGCTGCTCACCCCGATGGCACTCCCGGTCGAGGAGCTCGTCGTCACTGCCTCGCGACGCCCTGAGCGGCTCGCCGATGCGGTGGTCACGACGGAGCTGATCGACCGGCGCACCATCGAATCGACCGCGGCGCCCGACATGGCGGCGGTGCTCACCGAGCAGACCGGGATCCAGCTCGCCGGCGGTCACCCGAGCGGCACCGGGGTGATGCTGCAGGGATTGAGCTCTGAGCGGGTGCTGATCCTCCTGGACGGCCAGCCGTTGAGCGGCCGGCTCTCCGGGACCTTCGACCTCGCGCGGATCCCCTCGACCGCCGTGGAGCGGGTGGAAGTGGTGAAGGGGCCGCAGTCGACCCTCTACGGCAGCGAAGCGATGGGCGGCGTGGTCAACATCATCACCCGCCGACCCGGGGAGCGGACGAGTCGCGTCGACACCCGCATCCTCGTCGGCGGCTCCGGACGGCGTCAGGCCGACCTCACCGGGGAGACGGGGATCGGCGCCGTGCGCGCCAATGCGACGATCGGGATCCGGGAGCAGGACCGGGTCCCGGGAGATCCCGATGCAACGGGAGCACTCGCCAGGGAGACCGACGCGAGCGGGTCGATCGTCTGGCGGCCCGAAGGGATCTACTCGCTCGAAGCCTCCGGGCTCTTCACCAAGGAGCGGCTCCGCTCCCAGAGCGGCTCCCTCTACACCTTCGGCGACAACACCCAGATCGCCGCTCGGCTCGTCGGTCGCCGGCAGACGGAGACACACCTCCTCCAGGCGACGCTGCACGGCTCGGAGTTCGAGAACCTGGCCCGCGCGAGCGCCTTCCCCGAGCCGATCGCCGGGACCGGGAACACCCAGGTGCAGCGGCTGTTCGAGGCCGACCTCCTCTGGCACGGACCGGTGCTTCCACGGCTCACCGCCGACATCGGCGCGGAGGCACGGAGCGAGTACATCTCCTCGACCGATGGACGCATCGAAGGGGGGCCCCGGTCGCTCGGCACGTTCGAGAGCTACGGACAGCTCGAGTGGCGCGTGGGGCGACTCGCGGTGGTGCCTGGGACGCGCGTGAGCGTGAGCGAGCAGTGGGGAACGACCGCGACGCCCCGACTCGCCTTCCGGCTCCTCGCGAGCGATCCGCTCACGATCAGGGCCTCGGCGAGCCGAGGGTTCCGGGCGCCGGACTTCAAGGAGCTCTACCTCGACTTCACCAATGAGCCGGCGGGGTACGCCGTGCGGGGGAACCCCGACCTCACCCCCGAGCAGTCGGTGAATCTCTCGGCCGGTGCCGATTGGGCGGTGCCGACGGGATACGCGCGGGTGCAGGGATACTGGAACCAGCTCGAGGGGTTCATCGAGACGAGGCCGCTGGCGTCGTCAGGATCCCTGGTCGAGTACACCTACGCCAATGTCGCCAACGGGAATACCTGGGGAGTCGACGCCGAGGTCGGCGCCGTCCGTGGCGCGTGGCGCCTGGAGATCGGCTATGGCTGGCTCGGCACCCGCGATGGCGAGACGGGCGGCGTCCTCCTCGGTCGCCCGGAGCACTCAGGGCGGACGATGGTGGGGTTCGCCGCCGCGAAGGGACCGCGGATCACGGCAACCGGGGTCTACACCGGTGCCACGCCGATGGAGCGGGATTCGACCGGAGTCATCTCATCGACGCGGGGGGCATTCGCACGGCTCGACCTGCGGGCCGCTCAGCGGCTGATGTGGGGGATGGAAGTCAGCGCGGGGGTAGACAACCTCTTCAATGCAAAGCCCGCCGAGTGGGCGGGGGCGGTGGGGAGGCAGGGGTACGTGGCGGTCAGTTGGGGAGTGATCAAGGGGAGCTGAAAGGTTGTTGGTTGTTAGTTCCTGGTCTGCGGCGTCAAGTCACAGCGTGCGGTGGAATGGTCACGGATTCAGGGTGGTCGGGTGGTAGCGTGGTGTCTTCGATTCCTACGAGGGCACCATGCAGAGCTTCAAGCAGCTGGTCGTGTGGCAGCGCGCCCACCGCCTGAGCGTTCTGATCTACGACATCGTCGCGACCTATCCGAGCGATGAGCTCTATGGCTTGCGCGTCCAATCCACCCGAGCTGCGGGATCGATCGCCGCGAATATCGCCGAAGGCTGTGGCAGGAATGGCTCCCGCGAACTGGCGCGATTCCTGGACATAGCGATGGGCTCCGCGACCGAGCTCGAGTGCCACTTGCTCCGTGCTCGCGACAAGTGCTTCGCCCCGACCGATCAGATCGATGCGTTCCTCAAGGAGCTGGACCAGCTTCAGCGGATGATCGCGACTTTGATTCGAAAGGTCCGGGCGGCCGGCCAGCGCGGCAACAAGACGTGAAACACCAAAAGGGCCCGCGAACCAAACGGACCCTCGATCATGCACCACCAGCAACTAACGACAAGCGACCTGTCGATGCCGACTACGCCACCGCCGGCTCCAGGAGATCGACCTCACCTGCCGTCGCATCGAGCTTGGCCCGGACTCCGATCGGGACAGTCCACTGCTCGTCGATGTGCCCCACCGGGAACCCGTACGCCACCGGCACTTTGAGCGGCGCGAGGTAGTGCATCAGGACCCGATCGAGCCCATCAGAGCCCGAGTCGCCCCCCTTCTCCATCTCCGTGAAACGGCCGATCAAAACTCCGGCGACCCCTTCGAGCTTCCCGGTGAGTCGGAGATGCGAGAACATCCGGTCGATGGAGTAGAGATCCTCGCCGACATCCTCCAGGAAGAGGATCCGTCCGCGGAGTTCCGGCCACCACCTGGTCCCGATGAGGCACTGGAGGAGGGTCAGGTTCCCGCCGACGAGCTGCCCTTCGGCGACGCCGGGGACCAGCGTCACGATCCGGTCCTTCTGCGGCACCAGGGTCTC
>Ga0315910_10004766_pt1 | contig 11268 bp, 4 predicted proteins | sample EdamamesoilMG_FD_204470 | JGI IMG/M metagenome (GOLD analysis project Ga0315910, IMG submission 204470) | Garden soil microbial communities collected in Santa Monica, California, United States - Edamame soil | ecosystem: Environmental > Terrestrial > Soil > Garden | place: USA: California...
CACCGATGGTCCCTGCGACATGGCTGCCATGGCCGTTGTCGTCCATCGGATTGCCATTCATTGCAATCACGTTGATGCCGTACACGTCGTCAACAAACCCGTTGTTGTCGTCATCGATCAGATTGCCGGGAATTTCGCCCGGATTCCGCCACATGTTCGTCGCCAAATCTACATGCGTATAACGGACGCCAGTATCCACCACGCCGACGATCACGTTTGTCGAACCGGTCGTAATATCCCAAGCGTTCGTGGCTGAAATATCGGCGGCCAGATTTCCACCGAAGTTCCCGAGGTTGTTCAATCCCCAGAGGGTGCCGTTGACAAAGGCTTGATCTGTCGGCGCAGCATGAAGCTGGTAAAGATAGTCCGGCTCTACGTACTCAAACAGGCCGGAACTCTTGAGGTTCTCAATGCGTTGGGTCAGGCGCGCTAGTGCATCAGCAGAATTGGCTGACGGTTGGGTGGCCACATCGTCCAAAACCACCAATCGAGGCAGGATACGGAATGTCTGGGTGACTTTGGATTCCAACAGTGTGAGTTGAGGGGCGGCACTGGCAGGGTCATGCTGAACCTTGAAAGATGCCAGGATCTTGGTTGGGCTGACCGGATATCCGTTGTAAGTGACGCTGGTCGTAGCCGCGCCGGCGTTTAGAACAAATAGCCCGACCACCACCCACATCACGGTCCAGGTGAATGGCGATGTTGGTCGTATATTCTGCTTCTCAGTCTTCATGCAAATCCTATCATTTCAAAATCTTCAATGCCTCTCAACCACTCACATTCCAACCGGTTGCCGACATTGGCACAAAAACGTCAGCTGACTACGCAGCGGCGTCTTTGATTCGCAGTCATTGTCATTCTCGCGATTGCTGAAGTGCCATGGTTTCAAGATCAGGCACAACCGCAACCACTCCGAGCTTCAAGGTTCCAAAAGGACACTTCCAGTCGTATCGGTGCCGGGGAAATTCCCACGCCCGAGATCCAGTTTCTGGAACAAGGCGCCATTGAACTTGATTTGCTTGCCCGAGTGCGGGTCGGTCGCGGTACCGGAGAACAGTCCCTGCGACTTGTTGAGCTTGAGCGAAAGCTTGTTCGCCTCGAGGTTCTTGACCTTGTTGTCGGATGTGATCTCAACCCGATTGGCAAATCCAGCAGTGTCTCCACCCCTGAATTCAACATCACCCACCCCAAAGCCCGTCACCGGCGCGAGCGTGGAATCATATGTCGAACCCGCCGCGTGGAATCCGACATCGAATCCGTCCGGATAAAACTTTTGCGTTGCATTCGCCTGCTTGATCCAACTGATTTCACCACCCATATCCTCGATACCGCGGTCGGCAACTGTCATCCAACCCAGGGTCTGCCCGATGCCGCTGTACAACCGCAGGTAAAGCGGCCATTGGTTCGCGTCGGTAAGTGCCGAACTCAGTGAAACCTTCGTGCCATCGCCCATGGCCCCCTTGAATTTAACCGCACCGGCAGCACTGATGGTCACGGAACCGTAGCCATCCCCGGTCGGCGTTGACGTGTCAGCTGGATCGCCGTTGCCCGGCAGGATGACCGTATAGGTGCCCGTGTTGGGTGCAGGATTGGAGCGGGCATTGTAAACGCTCCGTCCAGCGGACAACGCAGCCGACCAGCTTCCATCCCCGACCGAACCCGTGACAAACTTGTTGCCGGCCTGCAACTGGACGGTCAGCGTGGTATCCCCGTTGCGTGGAATCTGGAAAGTTCCCGCCCCTTCGGAATCAAGCTGCCCCTTGAACGAATACTTGGCATTAGCCAATTGCAAAGTGCCGGAAATGCCCCGGCTGGCAGTGGTCGAAAGCGTCACGGCGCCTGATTTTCCGAAACGCACCGCTTCCGGTTCGTAGAACAACCCGCGGTATGTGGCCGCGACCGGCGCATAGCTGAAAGTCGCCGTGAGCATGAGATTGCTCTGCATGGTGAAGGTCAACTGCGGATTGCTGCTGACGATACTTCCGCTCCATCCGACAAATTGGGCCCCATCATTTGCCGATGCGATGAACGTGTACTTCTGCCCGATAACCAGCGGCAGACCGTTCATGTCCGGTGAAACATTGCCATTGCCAACAACCGTCAGCGCCAGCGGCGAGATATTGAACTTGTCACCGTTTCCTAGGCCGTCATTGCCATTGGGTATGCCATCGCCATCTGAATCAATCAACAGGCTGTCGGCCAGCGCACGATTGACCAGGTAAGTGATCGGACCGCTCGGGGTGTTTGAAACCACCACCGGTACCGAACTGCCCGGACCAGCGAAGGTCGGCACCCAACGCAGCCGGCCATTGAATGCTCCATCCATGTATTCCTCCGGCAGCCGGGGGATCCCGTTTGAGTTCGGGGGCGGGGTGAAACCGACCCGCAGTGCGGCGTAATAAATCACCATGTTCTGCGCAATGTGCAGCTGATTGGTCAGATTCGGCATCTGGCTGAGGTCAAGCACATCCACATACATGGCATTCCGGCTCTCCGACGGGAAGAACCACCAGTGCGGATTGATAGAATTGAATTCGGGCGCGAGCGTCAAGTTGCCGATCGCCAGATTGTTCTGGTAGCCGGCGGGACTGGCGCCGTAATCCGTCGCCGCCCAAGTATGGTTCAAATTGGCCGAAGGAACGCCGGGTGCAAGTGATGTGATGCTGGACTGCAACAGGGAACCGGATTTGGGTCGGCGCAACATCTGGAAGCCATCTCGCAAGGTGAACTGACTCGCGCCGGTCTTCTCCGAGTCCGTCAGGGAGTCCGCGACATTAAAGACCAGGGCGCCGTTGGCGGTCACTTGGGCGAGATTGAATTTGACCGCCGCTGAATCAAAACGCGTGACGTTACCGGAGGTGGTCACACTTCTTTCAAGCTTGGCAGTTCCACCACCGATCTTGAGCGCGCCGCCCGCCGCCAATACTCCGTTGTTCTGAAGGTAATCGCTCCGGATGGAGATACCGGCGGCACTCACATTGCCAGTGTTGACTATCGCCGCGTAAGGCACGGCCCGGTCATTGCCCAGATTCAAGTCGCTGTAGATTGAGATCGTGCCATGGTTCGTAAGCATGAGCAGGTTCGGGGCAGTCGCCGCCGTCCAGCGTTGCAAAGGCTCCAGTTGCAGCACGGAACCGATGATGGGTTCAAACGGAATGGCGCCCGGGAAGCGTAGCGTTCCATTTACGGTCAGGCTTCGACCTTCCACGAGGAATTTTTTCACCACCGAAAGGTTGTCGTTGATTTCAGTGTGTCGTGAACGTGTGACGCCATCGAAGACGGAAACCGGATATCCCGATGCCGACAGTTGCGCCAAACCAATGGTGGCGGAACAACCAATCGCGCAAAAATTGGTGATGGGGTCGAAAATCGCAACCAGATTGGTCCCGACGATATTCGTGCTTCCCGGTGGATCGAAGACCGGGAGATTGGTGAGCAGGTAATTTGTCAGCACGATCTCCACCTGGTTGGTCCAAACCGCGCTCCACAGATAGATCGGCCCGCGCATCCGGCTGACCGTGTCGGGCACCAGATTCTCAACCTTCAGGGCGCCGTTGGTGGAGTTCAAATCGAAGCTGACGTTCTCGCAATCCAGGACCGTACCGTCCGTCGAGACAACATGGGTGGCCTTGAGGGTGATCAAGCCGTCACCGCGCAACCGGGCGTTTTCGAGATTAAGGTTGGCGGCTTCAACATAGATGCGGCCGGGATAATTCGTTTCGCTGGTTCCCGGCAATCCGGAACCCAGGAAACCGACCGGCGGCCGGAATGATAAGCTATCCGGATACGTGCCGTATCCGGAATAATCGCCGGTTGTCACGACCGAGTTGGTCACTTGGTCCCGCCAGATGATGTCCGGGTATAGCAGGTAAAAACCCGAGGCGGTGTAAAAACGCGGATCGGGATAGCCATTGTTTCCGGGGTTTCCGACTCCAAGCGGCCGACGATCGATCCAAAAGTTGCCCGGTCGTCTGGTGAGGTTGCCGCAACCCGCGTTCACCAGATTTGTCCATACCCCCCTGAAGTTATCGGCGGCGAGGGTGTCAGAAATGTTGATGACAGCGGGATCTGAATTGCCGGACGAAACATTGGTCACCGACGTCGAAAACTCCATGAAGGCGTTGTTGTAGAAATTGTTGGGCCGGATGCTGGGAATGAATCCCATATCCACTTGAAAATCCGCCGACGCGGCGGAAAAGATCGCACCTTTGAACTCGTTACTGGCCAACGTGACCGGGGTGATCACAATCTCACCCGGTTGGACATTTGAAATGTTTCCGGTCACATTGGTCACATTAACTACATAGATGTTGAGATAGTTGATGTAGGAATCTGAGATCGGACTGCCAATGCTGATGCTGGGCGACGGGAATGGCGCAGGTTCTGTCGGAGGCGACGGGATGGATGGGGCAAAAGCCGTAAAGCCATTCCAGATCCCGGCAGTTCCCAATGGGTAGGCCTGGGTAAAGTTTGTCTGGGCCCAATATAAGTCTTCGATGGAGATGTCGGGAATGAAGGCGTCGCCACCGACGATATACGCCGTGCCGATGCCATAGTTCCAGACCGGGTTGATCATCACCCCGCTGTCACTCAGATCCACATTTCCCCCGGTCAAACGCATTTCCCCGCTGGCGCCACCGATGATGCTGGCACCCGCCGTCGGAAAGCCTGCGCCCGTCACGATGTTGGACGCCGAGATGAAAAGTTTGCTCGGCCCGATGATGCCGAAATAGCACGGGAAAAGCAGGCTTTGGCTTGTCCAACCCAATGGGGCGTTGATGGGGCTCACCGCCTCCACCACCCCCGGATTGTAGTTGATGAAGCTCGAGGCCATCTTCCGCAAACCGGTTTGGGGAGAAACATAGTCAAAATAGAATCCATTGGTCCCGATCATGGATCCGTAGTTGGTGTAATACAGCGTCCCGGAAGTATCGTACGGCTGGTAATGCACGGTCGAAGGGCCGTCAACAATCAGTGTATCGATACGAAACTGGCCGTGATTCACCACACTCTTCGCATCAATCGAAATCGGCGTGCTGATGATCCCGTGGTTCTCAAAAATCTCATCGGTCGCCAGACAGACGCCAGGCAGCGCCGCAATGGCAAGTAAACTGGTACAAAAAAATCGTTTCATAACTGGCATCTCGTTCATCGGCCTAACACCCGGTTCTCCAAATCCTGAATCGTCGCACCATCCGGGAATAGAAATGGGCGATTAGTGGTTCCATCGAACGCACCCCAGACATATCCCGGCACCACCTGATGCTCGTACAAGAACAGGGGGGTATTGACATTAACATCAATCGTTTTGCCAAACGTGATCACCGCCGTCGGGTTGATGACCCCGGGTCCGGCCAGTGCCGGGGCAGCGGGCGACCCGTTGATAGAAGTATTGTTCGTCCATCCGGAGGTGTCAGTCCGCAAAATCTGCCCGCCCGGTCCAATGTCCGCGGCCGAGAAAAGAATATCCGGGGCGAACAATTGGGCGCGCTCGGTAGTAGTCTTCACCAGCACATTGTTCGTAAAATAGTAGTCCACGTACCGGTTGGTGATTGCGATGAAATTTCCAAACCCGCCCGACTCGAACTTGGCCTCGACAAAGGTGATCTTGTCAACCCCCGGACGCAACGCCGTCGCCACCGTATTGTTGGTGGCGCTGGGATCAACGGGCGACCCGGGCACACCGCCGGTACGTGTCAGCCCGGGAATCGGCGATTCGACGTTGTAGTTGTTGGGCCGATATAAATACCTCAAGCCCCCGACATCATCGCGAGTCAGGCCGGTAACGTATTCACCGATGACCGGGTACCCACCATGCAACCCTTCGATCAGCGAGGCCACAGATGTGTAGGGAATCGCCAGCGGATCCACGCCGAATTCGACTGCATCCGCCCAATCCAAACCAAAAACCTCGCTCGGGAACTCAAAGACGCCGTAAGTGTAAAGCGTACCGTTGACAAAGACGGATTGCTGCCAGGTCACCGGATCATAATTCCGCCTCGTCACCCAATAGGTCCGGGGCGTTTCCACCAGATCGCGTAAGGTCCACGTGTAGCGCTCCGGACTCGCCAGTCCCACTTCTTCGACCAACACCCCCAACGCAATGGTCTTCAAATCGATCATCTGCAGCGCGCTTGCCTCGTAGTTTATCCGCCGGGTGTTCTGCGGAAATTCACTCAAGTCCGCACTCATCTTTGAAATCGGCGGCAGCCCATTTAGAATGGCAACAGCCTTTCTCACTTCCTCCACGCCACGTGCGCCGAAGTAATCCAGAAATGACGGATCGAAACCATAGGTGACCGTCCGGATGTTCCAGCGGTATTCCTCACCCAAAGTCATGGGCCCACCGATGTCACCGTTGAACGGCAGATTGTATCCAATCCGGCCCACCTGCCAGCCATCAAACGGTCCGAGGAGAGAGAAGGCCTGGGAAGTCGAAGCCGCCCCGGCTAGTGCCAGCGCCAGCATCGCAGACTTAACGATTCGCAACATACTATTCATTCCATTTCTACAGATTCTCGGACTCATCACTTACTCCATTGGGCGGATCAACACACGCCCCGACTGGTTTGCATTCAGGAAGAAGCCTCCGCCCTGTTGAGCCTTTTGCAAGACCACGCCTTGGAATGACACCGGTCCGCTCGCCGGCGCCGCCGATCCTTTGAACGTTCCATCTTTCGTCGAGAAAGTCAGTTTCAACAAAGCATCTCCGGTGACGACATTGTTGGCTGCCAGGACAAATGCGACCGCTTCCGTGCTCGCCAAAGGTCCGCCACTTAAAAGCAGCTGTCCACCAGTGACGTTCAAAACCTTCTGGCCGGTGGCCGGTGCATTGTAACGGGAACCGATCACTTCGAGCCCGTTGTTGAAGCCACCGGGATAAAGTGTCGCCGTCGCATCTGCACGTTTGGACCAGACGATCTGCCCGGCGAAATCAGCGTCAGCTTGATTTGCAAACTCCAACCATCCCAGCACCACACCGCCACCCTTATACAAGCTGGCATACAAAGGCATGTAACCGCCCTTGGAGATCACACTCTTTTGGGAGATCTTGGTGCCATCGGCCAGCACCCCGCTGAACTTGATTGCGCCTGCCGCATCAATCTTCAAAGTCCCGGTGCCGTCTCCAGCCGGCCCATCCTGACCGCCACGGATCAACATCGTGTAGCTGCCAGTTTGTGGGGCTGGCTTGGTAAGCTTGTTGAAGACCTGCCGATCCGCTTGCAAATCCGCCCACCAATCACCATCAGAGACGCCACCGCGCAGGGCATCGCCACCGCTCAGGTCCACTTGCAGATAAACATTCAGGGGCATCGCATTCTTCCGGTTGATCACACTCGCACCCCAGCCGGATTCATCGAAGGTACCCTTGAACGAGTAGCTGGCACCCGCCAGAAGCAGTTTGCCGCTGTAGCCACCTTTCGCCGTGGCCTTCACCGTCAAGTAGCCGCTGGAGGTCGCATTGACCCCATACTTGTCGAAGAACAGCCCATTGTAATTTCCCGCAGCCAACGTGAAAGCGTTCGGCACCGGTTCACCAAAGCCAGCCTCGACCGGAAATTCCAAGCGCGGCAACCCGGTGTTCGGCTCTTGAACCGGAGGCAATGCGTTGGTGATCCGTTCCAACGGAATCACCTGCGAACTGGCGAAACGCTGCGCATAAAGATCAAACCCGTTACCACCGCCCGAAAAGCTCGACCAGACCGCAACCAGCTGGGAGTGATTATCGGAAGCCAGCGACGGTTGGAACTGCCGGCTGGCGGTAGTGGTATTGACCCGGAGTTCAGAACCGGACAATGTTCCATCCCCTTCGAAGAACTGGCCATAAATACCTTCGCGCGAGCCGTCCTGCGCCAGGCTTGTCCACAGCACGCCATACTGCTCGCCAAAAGCGCGCACCACGGGACCAAATTGGTCACCATAGGTTTCAGTGTTGGCCGTGATTTCACCTGTCAACGCATTACCTGCCGGTCCAAAAAGCCGGGTCATCACATCCCAACTCCTGGTGGAGCGGGGTGCGACATTCGTCACTGCCAAACCGGTAGCCCCAGAATCGCCGACCGCAAAACGCTGGCTGTCATCCTGACTCCAAGCGATGGCAAAGCCGCCACCAAGCAATGAAGCGGTGATCGAGGGATTGGCGCACGTCTTTGAGTTATTCAAGTTCACGGGGAACTCCCCCCCGACCGGGTTGCCGGCAGAATCGAACAATCGGGCGTACACATCCACACTCACCGAGCTGCGCTGCAATTCGCTGACCCATGCCACCACGTAATTTCCGTTGGTCAGACCAGCAACCACGGGCGCACGCTGATTGTAGATGGTATTCTGATTGACCCGAAACTCACCGCCCAATTTGGTGCCTAACGGTGACAAGCGCTGGGCGTAAACTCCCTGCAAGCTGCCATCCTGACCCACACTGGACCAGACCACCACCACCGAACCGTCTGCCAGTATGGTCACTGCCGGATCCATCTGCACTCCATTCGTATAAGAATTGACACGAACATCACCCGAAACAAAAGCCCCGTTCCCGGCCAAAAACCTGGCATAAATCCGTTGGGCACCCTGCCGGCCACCTTGCCAGACAAAAACCGCACCGCCGTTGCGCAACAACGCCACTTGCGGTTTTTCTTGATCGTTTGCCGGCTGAACGTTGACCCGGAAAGCCGCTCCGACCTTGTTCATCCCGGAATCCAATCGTTGCGCCTTGATGCCCAAGCCACTGTTATCAACGTTGTTATCCTGCCAAACCAGGAACCCGCCGGCAGGGTCGATCGCCACTTGCGGCAGCGTCTGATCGCCGCGCAAATTGCCAGGCTTGGCCGATTCCAGCCCAAGTGGTGCAAAGCCACCCCGGGCCAACAAGGGAAAAACAAGGAGGCCTACCCACAAGGCAGGCTTTACACTGGCAAACTTCAACAGTCGCATAAACTCTTCTTAACTTCGGTCCACCATCACCATTACCATTTTAGCCACCGACCGACTGGCAGCCCATTTTTTTGACCGGGCCAAGCCGGTTTGCTCACTCACAATAAATTGACCTGACTAGTCGCCATGGCAGCCTCGGCCGCGGCTTGCAGCGACCGAAAACCCCAGCGCCCATACAAATCCCGCAACTGTCCCGGCTGCGGGGAACCCAAAACCAAATTGTCTGGTGCTGGCGCAACCGCCAGATCGCTTTTCAATCGCACCAGTTTTTGGTTCCGGCGCACATCGGCTGCGCTTTCCGCAAGCGACATCCGTATCCGGGCGGACTCAATCTCGTCCAGATGCCCGTAAATTGCATCGACCGAACCGAACCGCTGCAACAGCGCTGCCGCTGTCTTCGGACCAACTCCGGGAACTCCCGGAATGTTGTCCACCGCGTCACCCAGCAGGCTCAAATAATCAATAATCTGGCCCGGTTGCACGCCAGTCTTCGCCACAACCTGCTCCGCACCCCAGATTGTCTCGGACTTGTCGCCCGGATTCAACAATCCAACCCCCGGTGCGACCAATTGCATAAAATCCTTGTCGGAACTGGCAATGACCACTTCCAACCCGCGGTGCCTTGCCGCCAGCACCAGCGTCGCTATCAAATCATCGGCCTCTACGCCGTCCTCGCATGTCGAGGACATCCCATCCGCCCGCAAGTATTCAATGATCTCATCTATCTGCGTCCCAAGGTCAACCGGCATCTCTGGCCGTTGCGCCTTGTAACCCGGCAGGTCCGCCTGCCGGCTCACATCCAAACCGCCATCCCATATCACTCCCAAGTGCGTTGGCATCAAAGCCGCCCGCATTTTGGCGAGCATCTTGACGAATCCAAAAATCGCATTGGTCGGCTGGCCCGCGGGCGACCGCATGTTGCGGATCGCATAAAATGCCCGATACGCGTAAGCATGCCCGTCCACCAACAACAACCGCTTCAAATCACCGGATGCCGGATGCGGAGAGTCAGCCTGCGGGCGTTTGCTCACCAGACACCTGACAGTTTTGACATTACTGGGTCACGGGTGATTGCGGCGGGAAGTTGCTCTGGGCAAACGGCATCTCCTCCTCCGAATTCTTGCGGTTGCCAGCCGGATCAATGATGGTCGGCGTCACATAGATCACGAGGTTCTTCTTGCGGGTCGTGGAAGACTCGCTGCGGAACAGTTTACCAACCCATGGCAAGTCACCCAGAATCGGCACCTTGTCCTTCAACCGGGAAACATCTTCACCGATCAAACCACCGAGCACCACGGTCTGACCATCCCACACGATGGCATGCGTGGTCACCTGCCGGACGCGGAAGCGTGGCAGCGGCAATTGAGCGCTGAGCGGCTGACCGATGCTATTGCCACCGACGGCTTGCGCCTGAGGAACGAACCCGCCGGGATCGTCATAGCCGACGAATTCCGTAATCGTCGGGATGATCGTCATCTGCACAGTGTAACCATCCGCCGAGACATACGGGATCACGTCCAAGATCGGCCCGAACGGCAATGGCTGCGTGTTGTAATTGGAGCTCGGCGCCACGGCACCCGTGCCGCCGCCCGTGGTCACCGTCGTGCCACCCGCGCCACCGGCACCGCCCGTGGCCGTCTGGTTCAGGTTCACACCCGTCACAATCGTCCGGATATCCACGATCTGCACCTGCGCCTGGCGGCCGCTCAACGTCGTCACCTCCGGCGCCGTCAACAGATCCGCCCCCTCGCGCTGTTCGAGCGCGCGGATGACCACCTTGAACTGCGGGTCCGTCAAGATCCCCGTAAAACTCGCCAACGCCGGGATCGCCGTCTTATCCGCCCCGAACTGATTCCGGATCCCCGACGTGATCAAATTATCCGTCGCCGAAGGCACCGCCCCCGCCGCCGCGCCCGGGAACTGTCCCCCCGCACCATCACTCAAGGATGGCGACGTTCCGCCACTCCCGATCACCTTCCCGCCGCCCATCGCGAAATTCCCCAGATACCAATCAAACCCGATCGCCTTGTTATCATTCTGATTGATCTCCACAAACTTCGCTTTGATATTCACCATCGGCGGCGCGATATTCAGCACCTGAATCGCATTCTCGATGATATCCAACTCATCCGCCGTCGCCCGCACCAACAACTCCCCCTTCCGATCATTCCAGAACAAATTCTTCGGCGGCTGCAGATCCACCCCCAACGTGATGAAAAACTGCCGCACCGCCGCACTCACATCCTCCATATTATTCGTCGTCGTCGTGAACCGGATCCCCCCCTGACCCGACTGCCCACCACCACCGCCGCCACCGCCACCGCCCCCCTGATTCTG
>Ga0315910_10004767_pt1 | contig 11267 bp, 8 predicted proteins | sample EdamamesoilMG_FD_204470 | JGI IMG/M metagenome (GOLD analysis project Ga0315910, IMG submission 204470) | Garden soil microbial communities collected in Santa Monica, California, United States - Edamame soil | ecosystem: Environmental > Terrestrial > Soil > Garden | place: USA: California...
CTGGCAGTAGACGCAGCGCCAGTTGCAGGCGTTGTTCGGATTGAGGTTGACGCCCACCGACACGCCGCGCGCGCGGCGCGAGACCACCGGGTAGACCAGGCTGCGGCCGCCGCGGCTGCGATCGTGGTCGGCGCTCGTGAGCGGATCGGTCACCGCGCTAGAGTAGCGCTCCACGCCCATGAGCAGCTACGTCCTCGAGACCGGCGACCGCGAGCTCCAGCGACTGGCTTTCCAGCACGAGGTCTGGGGGCCGATCACCGAGCGTTTCCTCGATCGGCTGCAGCTGGCGCGAGGAGCGCGCGTGCTGGACCTGGGCTGCGGCCCGGGCTTCGTGCTCGACTCGCTCGCGCGACGCGTGGGGCCGCAGGGCAGCGTGCTGGCCCTGGACGAATCGCAGCGCTGGATCGAACACCTGCGCCGGCGCCCGCGCGCCGCCGACGAGGCGGGCGTCGAGATCCTGCAGGCCAGGCTCGAGGATGCGCCGCTGCCCGCGGCCTCCTTCGACCTGATCTTCGCGCGCTGGGTGCTCTCGTTCCCTCCGGGCGTCGATGCCATCGTCCAGCGGCTGGCGCTGGCGCTGAAACCCGGCGGCGTGCTCGCGATCGAGGACTACCAGCACGAGGGCATTTCGCTCTACCCGATCAGCGAGGGTTTCAAGGCCGCGATCCGCGCCACGCGCGCGCTGTACGCGAGCCGCGGCGGCGACGCCTTCGTGGCCGGCAGGCTGCCCGGCCTGATGCGCGCCGCGGGCCTGGAGCTGATCGAGCTCAGGCCCAACGTGATCTGCGGCGGGCCCGATTCGCCGGCTTTCCGCTGGGCCGGCGCGTTTTTCCCTCACTACTCCGAGGCGCTGGCCGCCGCGGGTTTCATGAGCGCGCAGGAGCGCGAGCGTTTCCTCGAGGAGTGGAGCGCCGCGCAGCGCAATCCCGACGCGATGTTCTTCTCGCCGATGGTGGTCGACGTCGCGGCGCGCAAGCGCTAACGCCGCGCCAGCTCTTCGACGTGCACGCGCGCGCTGGCCGCGAGCGCCTCGAGCTGGTAGCCGCCCTCGAGCACGCTGACGATGCGGCCTTGGGCGTGGCGCCGCGCCAGGTCCTTCAGCGCGACCGTCAGCGTGGCGAAGGCCGGCGTCCGCACGCGCGTGCCCGAGAGCGGATCGTCAACGTGCGCGTCGAAGCCGGCGGAGATCAGCACGAACTCCGGCTTGAACTGCTCGAGCTCGCGCACGATCCGGCCCTCGAGCGCTGCGATCCACTCGCGATCGCCGCTGCCCGCGGACAGCGGGCAGTTCAAGGTCGCGCCCAGGCCCTCGCCGAGGCCGCGCTCGCTGGCCGCGCCGGTCCCGGGGTAGTGCGGGAACTGGTGCAGGCTGGCGTAGAACACGCTCGCGTCGCGCTCGAAGATGTGCTGCGTGCCGTTGCCGTGGTGCACGTCCCAGTCGACGATCGCCACGCGCGCGAGACCCTGCGCGCGCAGCCAGCGCGCCGCGATCGCGACGTTGTTGAACAGGCAAAAGCCCATGGCGGCCGATTCCTCGGCGTGGTGGCCGGGCGGGCGCACGGCGACGAAGGCGTTCGACCATTCACCCGCCAGCACGCGCTCACAAGCGGCGATCGCCCCGCCCGCGGCGCGCGCGGCGGCCTCGAAGGACTCGCTGCAAACGTAGGTGTCGCCGTCGTCGAGCCGCGTGCGTCCGCCCTCGCAGGCGGCACGCACCTGGTCCACGAGCTGCGGGGCATGGGCTGCGGCGAGCGCCGCGTCGCTCGCACGCGGGGCCTCGAGCCACGCGCTCTCGCGCAGCGAGGGCGCGGCGCGCAGCGCCTCCACGATCGCCGAGAGCCGCTCGGGGCGCTCGGGATGTCCCGGCCCTGCGAAGTGTTCCAGACATGCGGCGTGGGTCACGATGCCGGTGGGGGACATGCGGGAATTCTGCCCGCCGGCCTGCACGCGCACCACCGGGCCGTTAGGCTCTCGCGCCCAGAGCGGGCGGCGCCGCGGCGCGCCGCTCAGGTGCCGCGCGACCGCGCGCCGACAAGGCCCCTCCCTCCATGCTGATCCAACACATCGAGTCGCGCCGTGCCGTGGTCGGCGTCCTGGGCCTGGGCTACGTCGGCCTGCCGCTGGCCAGCGCTTTCGTCGAGGCCGGCTTCCGTGTGCTGGGATTCGACACCGACCCGGCCAAGATCGAGAGGCTCGCGCGCGGCGAGCAGTACCTGCAGCACCTGGGCGCGAGCATGACCGCGCGCATGCGCGACAGCGGGCGCTTCGAGGCCAGCGCGGACCTCGGCCGGCTGGGCGAGGCCGACGCGATCCTGATCTGCGTGCCGACGCCGCTGGGCGAGTCGAAAGAACCCGACCTGTCCTTCATCGCGCTTTCGGGCGAGGCGATCGCGAAGACGCTGCGCAAGGGCCAGCTGATCGTGCTCGAGTCCACCACCTACCCCGGCACCACGCGCGACTTCCTGGGGCCGATCCTCGCGCGCGGCGGGCTCGAGCCCGGCGTCGACTTCCTGCTGGCCTTCTCGCCGGAGCGCGAAGATCCCGGCCGCAAGGACTTCGACACGAAGAGCATCCCCAAGCTGGTCGGCGGCACCTGCGAGGCCTCGGGCGCCGCGGCGCACGCGCTGTACGCGGCGGCGGTGCGCCAGGCCGTGCGCGTCAGCTCCGCCGAGGTCGCCGAGGCAGCCAAGCTGCTGGAGAACATCTTTCGCTCGGTCAACATCGCGCTGGTCAACGAGCTCAAGCTGATCCTCGACGCGATGGGCATCGACGTCTGGGAAGTCATCGACGCCGCCTCGACCAAGCCCTTCGGCTTCATGCGCTTCACGCCCGGGCCGGGGCTGGGCGGCCACTGCATCCCGATCGACCCCTTCTACCTGACCTGGATCGCGCGCCGGGTCGGCCACGCCACGAAGTTCATCGAGCTGGCCGGCGAGATCAACACGCGCATGCCGCACTACGTCGTGGAAAAGACGATGCTGGCGCTCAACGACCAGGGCAAGGCGCTGCGCGGCTCGAAGCTCTTGATCCTCGGCCTGGCCTACAAGCCCGACGTCGACGACGTGCGCGAATCGCCGGCGATCGAGTTGATCGAGCTCTTCGAGGGCCTGGGCGCGCAGGTGCGCTACAGCGATCCGCACGTCGCCGTGCCGCCGAGGATGCGCGAGCACGATCTGCGCCACCACACCTCGCTGGAGCTGACGCCGGACGTATTGAACGGATTCGACGTGGTCGTGGTCGCCACCGATCACCGGCGCTTCGACTGGGACATGATCGCGGCGCATGCCAGGCTCGTGGTCGACACGCGCAACGCGCTCGCCTCGCGCATGCAGGCGCGTCCGAACTACCGCAAGGCCTGAAACCGGCGCGCGATCCGAATCGGCGGTTTGGGCTTGAGGGCGGGGGATCGCGGCCTACAACCGGCGCCTTCCCGAAGCGCCGGACATGGAATGGACCGCCCAAGCCCTCGCCCTGCTTCCAAGCGCTCCGTCGTCGGGCGTGTTCTGGGCCTACGCGGCCTTCCTGGCGCTGGTGCTGGCCTTCCTGGCCCTCGACCTGGGCGTGTTCCACCGTCAGGCCCACGCGGTCAGCATGCGCGAGGCGACGGTCTGGACCCTGGTCTGGGTCGCGACCGCTCTGGCCTTCAACGTGCTGGTCTACTTCGCCTACGAGCGACATTGGCTCGGGCTGGGGATCGACGTGCTGCAGGTGGACGGCAGCATCCGGCCGCTGGTCGGCGGCGTCGAGGCCGCCGAACTGTTCTTCACCGGCTACGTGATCGAGAAATCGCTGTCGATCGACAACGTCTTCGTGATCGCGCTGGTCTTCGGCTACTTCGCCGTGCCGGCCCAGCTGCAGCACCGCGTGCTCTTCTGGGGCGTGCTCGGTGCGCTGGTGTTGCGCGGCGCGATGATCGCGCTCGGCGCCGCGCTGCTGGCCAGCTTCAGCTGGATCATCTACGTGTTCGGCGGGATCCTGATCCTCACCGCGCTGAAGATGGCCTGGATGTCGAGCGCGAGCATCGACCCCGAGAAGAACTGGATCGTGATCGGCGTGCGCAAGCTGTTCCCGATCACGCGCGAATTCGATGGCGGCCGCTTCTTCACGCGCCTGGGCGGCAGGCTCGCGGGCACCCCGCTGCTCCTGGCGCTGGTCATGGTCGAGTTCACCGACCTGGTCTTCGCCGTCGACTCGATCCCGGCGATCTTCGCGATCACCGCTGATCCCTTCCTGGTCTTCACCTCGAACGTGTTCGCGATCCTGGGGCTGCGCTCGCTGTACTTCTGCCTCGCCAACCTGATCCACCGCTTCAAGTACCTGAAGCCGGCGCTGATCGTGGTGCTGCTCTTCGTGGGCGTGAAAATGATGCTGGTGCACACCAGCTACAAGATCGACAGCGCGCTCTCGCTGGCGGTGGTGCTGGCGATCCTGGCCTTGGGCGTCGGCGGATCGCTGCTGGCGACGCGCAAGTCCGCCTCCGGGCCCTGATTCCGCTCAGCCCGTGCGCCGCAGCCAGTAGGCGACGCACAGGGCGGTGAAGGCGTCGGCGAAGCAGCCGGCGTCCAGCAGCGCGGCGACTTCGCTGCGCGTGAACATGCGCCGGAACAGCTGCTCGGAGTCCTCCGGCGCGGGCTCGCGCTCGATGCTGCAGCCCTCGGCGACGAAGGCGTGCGCGTAGTGCGCGCTGATCCCGTTGGTCGGGTAGAAGCCCGGCAACTCCAGCAGGCGCGCGGCGCGCAATCCGGCTTCTTCCATCAGCTCGCGCGCGGCGGCTGCGCCGGGCGTCTCGCCGCCGTTCATGCGTCCGGCGGGAATTTCCCAGTGCGTCTTGCCGTGCGGGTAGCGGTACTGGCCGATCAGCACCACGCGTCCGTCGGCGAGCACCGGCAGCACCGCGACCGCGTCGCTGAGCTCGAAGACGTGGTACTCCTGCTCGCGTCCGCTGGGCAGGCGCAGCTGATCACGGCGCAGCCCGCACCAGCGCGAGTCGTAGATGCGTTCGCTCGAGAGCAGCTCGAAGGGCTCGAAGGGCGCCGGCGGATCGGGCACGTCCTTGGCGCGCGCCGGCGAGCCGTTTTGCGGAGGATCCTGCTGGGACACGGCTCAGTGCGCCTCGGGAGCGTTCTTGGGCCACAACTCGCGCCAGTCAGGGCGCTGCCGCGGCATGCCTTGGAAGCGCGCCAGCGCGCTCGGCGAGACGCGCAGGTTCTCCAGCGCCGTGCGCGCCAGCAGCTCGCCCGCCGCCTCGACGATCGAGGCCGCGTCGAGGTGGTGGTAGGCGTAGATCTCGTCGGGACGGCCGCACTTGGAGAACTTGCGCACCGCCAGCGTCTTCTGTTTGACGCCGACGATCGAGCCGAGGTTGTCGAGCAGGCCGGCTTCGCCGTCGCAGGTGGCCAGGATCGGCACGCGCCTCCCGGCCAGCGACAACAGGCCCGCCTCGCTTTCGCCCGCGCCCTCGACCGCGTGCAGGTCGCCGTCGATGCCCAGCGTCGAGCACAAGTGCTCGTAGCCGGACTGCTCGCCGAGGATGCCCAGCAGCAGCTCCGGCGAGGAGACGTGGATCACGTTGGCGAAGATGCCGCGCTGCAAGAGCAGCGTCGAAGCCTCGAGCGCCTCGGTCGCCACCGAGCCCATGCTGAAGACGTGCACGACGTTGTCGCCCGGCTCGTAGCCGGCGTAGCCGCGCCAGTCGACCAGGTAGTACGCGCCGGCCAGGCAGTTGCGGCGCAGCTCGGCCAGCAGCTCCGCGTCCTCGCGCACGGCGAGCGTGCTCTCGTCGAGCGCATCGACCCAGTTCGCGCCGGCGGGGGCCAGCGGCGCGCTGGCTGCACCGGGCTGCTTCGAGGCCGCGTGCTTGCGCAGCAGCTCGAGCAGCTGGCGCTGCGGGATCGCGCGCGTCACCGCGCGCAGCAGCACGCCGCTGCGGCCCGCGTTCAGGCCCAGCATCTGGCGCCGGATCGCGTCGGAGAGGATCCAGTCCATCTCGATCGCGAACAGCGGCTCCCACGTGACCAGATTGGGCATCTGGATGTCGCTCTTCCACGAGTGCTGCGCGCCCTCGCTGGAAAGCGTGATGCCGGAGGGCGTGCCGAGCACGATGAACTCGCTGCCCCAATACAAGTTGTAGTAGAGCTGATCCAGCGCACGCTTCACGAAGAAGTCGTACACGGTCATGATCGGGCAGAAGGGCAAGCCGGTGAGCGCGCGCAGCGCGCCGAAGGAGCCGGCGGCCGACATGGCGTTGGCCTCGGCGATCTCGAAGCGCACGTGGCGCGTCCAGCGTTCCGAGTGCGAGACCAGCTGCGGATGGCGCAGCTTCAGCTGCAGCTCGGCGTCCAGCGGCTTCTGGTCGTCGGGGCCGTAGATGCGGCTGTCCATCGCGCCCGAGATGTTCGTCGACGTGCCCACGTCGGGCGAGAGCGTCAGCACGAAGTCCGCCGCCGTGCGCCAGCGCGTCTCCGTCGCCGAGAGTTCCTTGGGACCGGTGTGCGGGCCGCCCTCGTCGCTGGTGCCGATGCGCACCAGCTTGGCCGCCAGCTGGCCCCACATCCACTGCGTGTGCGCGCTGGGGAACAGCGAGAGGTCGATGTCCAGGCTCTCGGGGATGCCGCCGTCGCGCTCGATCGCCGCGCGCACCAGGGCGCGGTTCTGCTCGCGCAGCCGGTCGTGGGCCTCGATGCCGGCGCGGAACTGGTCGCGTCGCTGCGCCAGGAAGCGGCCCTCGCGCGAGGCGGGGTCGAACAGCGCGAAAGGCTGCTCCCAGCTCAGGCCGGCGGCGGTCAGGATCGCCTGCTGCTCCTGCTTGTCGGGCAGCGCCGAGTGGTTGGAGGGATCGGCCGCGCAGGCGAGGTTCCAGCCCTTGACCGTGTGCGCGATGATCATGCACGGCTGGTCGGAGGGCTGCTTGGCGAACTCGTAGGCCGCCACCAGGCGCGCGACGTCGTGGCCGCCGAGGTCGGCGAAGGCGCGCACCACGTCGGCGTCGCTCAGCTTGGACAGCAAGGCCGAGGCTTGCGCGCTGCGCGACTTGGCGCGCGAGCGGATCGTGGCCGCGTCGCGCTTGAGCAGCAGCATCTGGTACTCGTAGTCGCTGAAAGCGCGCTCGAAGACCTCGCGCAGCGCGGCGCCGCCCTCCTGCTTGAACAGTTCCTCGCGGAAGGAGCCGTGGCGCAGCTGCACCACGCGCCAGCCATTGGCCAGGGCGGTGCGCTCGATGCGCTCGCAGTCCGCGCCGTGCAGCGTCGTCGGGTTGGAGGTGCGCGTGCCGTCGAGGTTCTGGCGGTTGTAGTCGATGATCCAGCACACGTTGCCCAGCTGGCGCTCGGCGCACTCGGGCATGACCTCCAGCAGCGAGCCCTCGCGGAACTCGGAGTCGCCGATCAACGACCAGAAGTGCGGGTTGGCGGGCAGCTCCCAGCCGTGGTCCTTGGCGTAGCGGTAGGCCAGCGACAGGTAGGCGCTGGCCACCGGCGGGATGCCGACCGAACCCGAGGGCAGGAAGTGGAAGGAGTCGAAGTCGCTCTTGGCGTGGTAGCTCTGGAACACCTCGGGGTGCTCCGGCGTGGAGAAGCGGCGCAGTCCGTGCATCGCGCGCGCGGCGGCCTCGAAGCCGACCCACTGCGGCGCTTGCCCGTCCTGGCCCTCCTGGCGGAACAGCTGCAGCAAATGGTGCAGCGCGTGGTCGACCGGCGAGGCGTGCGGCTTGCAGGCGACGAAGTCCTGGGGCTCGCGCACGACCAGGTGCAGCGCGGCCAGGATGTGGATCGAGCTCGCGCAAGAGGCCGGATGCCCGCCGACCTTGGGGTCGCCGGCCCGTTTGTCCTTGCGGGAGTTGGCGACGTGGATCATGTGCATCGTCTGCGCGAAGGCACGCGAGATGACGGAGGTCAGGAGCTCGAGGTCGATCGGGCGCTCGGTCTGCATGAGCTGGGCGGCGGCCCCAAGGGCCTCTCGGTCGGGGCGGCTGACGAGCGGAGCACGACTCTCACCGGGGCGGAGCGCTTCAGGGCTGGTCTCGGTCGGTCGGGTCATGGATCCCTCATGGGTCGGAGATGCTGTCGGCCAAGGTGGCAGCCTGCGGTTCATCCTGCCCGCGAGCGCCGCTCCCGCCAACCCCGTGCGCCCACCGGGCGTCGGGTCTGCAGCCCCGCATTCTAGCTGCAGTCGCGCGCCCTGTGGACCGGGCGTGCACTTTGTAGCCGCGGACGGCGCCCGCTCCAGCTCAGACGTCGATGCGGCGGAATTCGACCAGGAGGTCCAGGCGCACGAAAGCCATGCCCGCGTCCCCGGGGCACTGCAGGGCATAGATCGGGGCTTCGGCCGCGTACTCGCGGCGTTGGCCATGCTTGTTCGCCAAGGTCACGAAGTAGGTGGTGCTGGCGGACTCCCCGCCGGAGACCAGCGTGCGCTTGTCCACGACCTGGGCGGCGATGCGCTCCACGGGCGCGTTGTTGCGGCGCGACAGCGCGAGCAGCCTGCCGACCAGCGCGATGCTTCCCACGCCCATGATCGCGAGCGGGAACAGGGCCAGCAGCGCGGAGACGGAGGCGAAGCCGAAGCTCACCAAGGATCCGGCCACCAGCCAGAACAGCAGGAAGAACGCGGTCGCCGCCATGCCTGCCGAGGGGGCGCGCGGCTCGTGCGCGCCCAGCCGTTCGAACTCCGCGCTGCGCTCGACCGCGGCCAGACGCGCGACCACCTGCGCGTCGGAGGCCGGCGGCCGCGTGGCGCGCGCGACGCCGGGCAGTTCATGGCCGCAGAACTCGCAGAAGCGCTGCGAGCCGTCGCGAGCCTTGGCGGCGCACTGGGGGCAAGTGGCGGTAGCTTCCATCGAAGGCAGGCGCGCGCAGTCTAACGCGCGCGAGCTATCCCGCGATCGCCTGCGCGTAGACCTCGCGGTAGGCCTCGGTCATCGCTTGCTGGCTGTAGTGCTGGCGCGCGCGCAGGAAGTTCCGCTCGCCCAGCTTGGAGCGCAGCGCCGGCTCGGCGGACAGGCGCACGATCGAGGCGGCCAGCGCTTCGACGCAGCCCTGCGCACCCGGCAGGGTGACGAAGGCCGCCTGCTCGCCGGGCAGCATGGCCAGCACGTCGCCGACGTTGGTCGCCACCGCCGGCAGGTGCGTCGCCATGGCTTCGAGCAGGGCGATCGGCATCTGCTCGGTGTCGCTGCTGAGCGCGAACACGTCCATGGCGCGGTAGTAGGGCCGTGGATCGGCGACGTGGCCGGCGAAGTGCACGCGGCCGGCGAGCGCCGGGCTCGCGGCCTGCTGCTCGAGTTCCGCGCGCATCGGGCCCTCGCCCACGACCAGCAGGCGCACGTCGGCCTGCTTCGCGGCCAGCGCGGCGGCTGCGAACAGGCGCGCCAGGTTCTTCTCCGGCCGCAGGTGTCCGACCGCGCCCACGAGCACGCAGGCCTGTGGGATGCCCAGCTGCTCGCGCAGCGGCGGATTGCCGTCGCGCGGCGTGTGCGAGGCGATGTCGATGCCGTTGGGGATGAAGCGCACGTGCAGCGGCGTCTCGTTCCAGTGCTCCAGCGCGATCTTGCGCAGGGTCTCGCTGATCACCACCAGACGGCGCGTGCGCGGCAGCAAGAGCCTGCGCATCCACACGCGCCGGCGCTTGAGCGCCAGCACCTCGTCGGGGCCGAAGCCGTCCTCGTGGTGTACCGCGGGAATCCCGCCGCACCAGCGCGCGGCGATCAGCGCGTCGATCGCGCCGAAATTGTAGGTCAGCAGCAGATCCGGCCGCGCTTCGAGCAGCGTCTGCCGCAGGCGCCAGGCCGTGCGCAGCGAGCCGGCCTTGGCAGGCGCGGGGAGGAAGCGCACCTCGCTCGCGGCCGGCAGCAGCTCGCGCGCCTGCAAGCGGCCGTCCATGGCCAGGATCGTGTGTCGGTACTCGGCGCCGAAGGCCGCGATCAGCGACAGCGTGCGCAGCTGCGGGCCTGCGGGCACGAAGGTCGAGAACACGTGCAGCAGGTGCGGGCCTTCGCTCATCGAGGGCGGCGAGTGTAGTCGCGCGCGCGCGGCGGAGCGAATCAGCGCGGCTTGGGCGCGTGCACGCGCACCGCGGCGTCCAAGAAGGGCTCGCGGCGCTCTTCGGGCTTCCAGTCCAGGCGTTCGCGCGCGAGGTTGCAGGCCAGCGTCGGCACCAGCGCGCGACTCTTGAGGTCGCGGTAGGAAGGGAACGTGACTCCCGGCCGCCGGCCGGCGAGCTTGACGATCCACTTGCCGATCTCGAGCGCCTGGCTGCGCCACAGCGCGCGCGGGTGGAAGTGCAGATCGCGTCCGGTGGACTTGCGCAGCTCCAGGACCAGCTCGCGTCCGCTCAGGCCGGGGTTCGCCGCCAGATTGAGCGCCTTGCCGTGCAGGTCGTCCTTGGCGTAGCTCGCGATGCGCACCAGGGCGTCGGCGACGTCGTCGACCAGGACCAGCGGCAGCGGGTTGTCGCCGGAGCCCCAGCCGACGCAGTGATTGTCGCGCACCCAAAGTCCGAGGCCCGAATGCTGCAGCGCGGTGCCCTCGCCGAGCACCACGCCGGGGCGCGCGATGACCAGCGGAAGCGCGCGCTCGCGGTGCAGCTGCATCAGCGCCTGCTCGGCCGCGATCTTGCCGCGCGCGTACAGCGCGCGCAGTTCCGGGCGCGGATCGCAGCCCACCGAATCGTCGAGCGGATTCGCGCCCGCGTCCGCGCCCAGGTACAGCGCGGCGATCGAGGACACGTAGATGAAGCGCGCGACCTGGTTGTCGATGCAAGCCTGCGCGATCGCGACCGAGCCGCCGACCATCGCGCGCTCGACGACTTCCCAGGTGCTGCCGTTGCCCGTGGCGATCTGGATCACGCAACTCGCGCCGGCGACCGCGCGCCGCAGCGCCTGCGGATCCTCGAGGCTGCCGCGCACCAGGCGCACGCGGCCGTCGCGCGCGGCTTCCAGGATCTTGACCGGCAGCGAGTGCGCGCGGCGCACGATCACGGTCACGGGCATGCGGCGCGCCAGCAGGCCTTCGACCACGCGCTTGCCGATGAAGCCCGTGCCGCCGAGCACCACGACCTCGCCCGGCCTGGCCGCGCCCGCGGCCGGGAGCTCCGCCGCGCCCGGCGCATCGCCAGCGATGCCCGCGCTGGCCGCTTCGCACCAGTCGAGCACGCGCGCGCCCTCCTCGGCGCTCACCGGCGCAGGCTGGCCGGCGCACAGCGCGGCGTAGAAGGCGTGGATCGAATCGCGCATGCCGACGAAGAAGGCGTCCTGGCGCGCGCCCAGGCCCAGG
>Ga0315910_10004768_pt1 | contig 11267 bp, 9 predicted proteins | sample EdamamesoilMG_FD_204470 | JGI IMG/M metagenome (GOLD analysis project Ga0315910, IMG submission 204470) | Garden soil microbial communities collected in Santa Monica, California, United States - Edamame soil | ecosystem: Environmental > Terrestrial > Soil > Garden | place: USA: California...
GGTGCAGCGGGTAGCGGTGTACAATCCGGATATACTTCCGGACAGGTTACGATCGATGCCATGGTGAATGCCGTGCCGGATATCACAAAACTCGCGAACATCAAAGGTGAACAGATTTCCAACGTAGGTTCACAAGACATGTCGTTCGAGATCATGCTGAAGCTTGCCAAACGTATCGGTGAACTCAGCGCACAAGCGGATGTCGATGGTATTGTAATTACACACGGTACCGACACTATGGAAGAAACGGCTTACTTCCTGAACCTGACCACACACACGGAAAAACCGGTTGTGTTGGTAGGCTCGATGAGACCTTCTACTGCAGTAAGTGCGGATGGTCCACTTAACTTATACAACGCAGTAGCCGTGGCTGCTGATCCGAATGCTAAGAACCGTGGTGTATTATTAGTAATGAACGACTGGATCCACTCAGCACAAACACTAACTAAAGTAAGCACAACTGCTGTGCAGACGTTCATGTCTCCTATCCGCGGGCTCATCGGAACAACTGCTTACGGCAGAAATGAATACTATCGTTATCCGCACAACAAGTATGGTGCGAAGAGCGAATTCAATGTGGATGCTGTAACCAAACTGCCTCGCGTGGATATTATCTATGCCGATGCGGACATGTCACCGGACCTCATTGATTCTTCAGTGAAATTGGGTGCGAAAGGAATTGTAATTGCTGGCGTTGGAAATGGCAACATGAACAAGGTTTCACTGGATGCCTGTGCACGGGCAGCCAAGGCGGGCGTTGTCGTGGTACGCAGCACACGGGTGGCAACGGGTAATGTTGACCGCAACGTAGAAGTGAACGATGACCAGCTCGGACTTGTCGCTTCGTATGATCTGAATCCGCAGAAGGCGCGTATTCTGTTGGCCGTGGCGCTTCTGAAAGCCCGTAAGGTGGATGAAATCCAAAAATTGTTTTACGAATATTAACAGCTGATCAACGAGTCATCGGCCTTTGCTGATGACTCGCTGATTTTATAAAAGAATGATGCGCGTTTACGCTTGTACAACTCTGATTGCAATACTTTTCATTGCTCCAAAAACATCATGGGCCCAGGAAAAAAAAGTGCCCGATGGCACGGAAGGTATTTACTTTCATACCGGTAAAGATTCTGTAACCGGAAAACAAATAACCGATAAAAACGAAGTAGCTACATCCTTTTCTACATTCAAGATCGGCATGGGTCTGATATACGACTTTACTGCGTATGATCAGAACGAAACATTCAAACAGCAAATGGATTCACTGGATATCAAGCTGGATCCGATTGCCAAGCTGCGCGACTTCCGCATTCTCGGAAGCGGCAAGCTGAACACCAAAAGAAATTTATCCTGGAAGTTCGCCTTCATGTGGAATGGCGACACCGAGGAATGGCTGGTACGTGAAACAGGACTCACGATAGGTGTGCCTGAAATCTTCGGTACTATCTTTATTGGCCGAACCAAGGAAGGTTATTCCATGGTGAAAGTGATGAACGGCCACTCGCCCTGGAGTTATGAACGCCAGATGGCATTGGATGTAATTCCCATCTTAGCAGATGGTATAAAATACTTCGGGTACCTGCCCAAGTCAAGAGTTTTCTGGAATCTTGGATACTTCAACGATTTTATGTCGGAAGGACAATCCTTCTCCACCTTCGAATGGCAGTATGTGGCGCGTGTCGGCTGGATGCCATTGTATGATAAAGCGAACAGCAGGCTGATACACCTCGCTGCTAACCTGCGATATGCCAAACCACTCAACGGCCAGATGACACTGAAGAGCCGGCCCGAATCAAATCCCACACCGCAACTGATCAATACCGGAAAATTTGCTACGGATAATTCCGATCACCTCGGTGGTGAAGCATACTATAGCAACAAAAGGTTTATGGCCGGCACGGAAGTGATGGTTCATAAGTTTCATTCCGATACCGGGGAAGATCATAACTTCTTTGGCGGTAACGTGGTGTTCAGTTATATGCTGACTAACACAATCCGTCCCTATAATACAATAGGAAGTATCTATGGGTTTGTTCCTGTAAGAAAATCAGTTTTCAAAGGTGGCTGGGGCGAATGGGAAGCGGTTGTCACAGCTTCTACGCTCAACCTCAACAGCGGATCAATCAAAGGCGGGCAAATGTGGCGTGTTACTCCGATGATCAACTGGTACATGTCGAAAATTGTCCGGTGGGAATTTGTGTATGGATATGGCGTGCTTGACCGCTTCAACCTAACGGGAGCCGCACAGTTTTTTGAAAGCCGTATCCAGTTTACCGTCATGTAATAAGAACTATGAAAGAACAACTTTCCTCCACGATACGAAACCGCTTTTCGAAAACGATGATGATCGTGACTGGAATTCTGTTTATGTATAGTAACACTATGCGCGCACAGCAATTCAACTCCGATAGCTGGATCTCCAAAAAACACGGTACCGTTACGCTCATTCCTACCTGGGGACAACGAAACTCCATGATCATGAACACCTACTCCCTGTTTCCGAAGTGGGAGTTTACCATGGCAGCCTACATGTATAATAATGATGGTGATCCACTTACTAATGATGGATATTCCACTTCGCTTTATGCGAAATATATGTTTTATGAAAACAAGGCGCAGACGGGAGGTGCCGCAGTAAAAGCAGGAACCGGGATGTTCCCCGGATATTTTGATCACGAAGGGCGCGTGAAAGACGCCTTCAAAACGTATTGGATGAATGCACCGATCACCATTCCCTTCAACAACAACACCCTTTCGTGGGATCTGATGCCGGGCGCCAGTGCAACCGTAAATTATGGTGAAGACGGCACAACGGCCTGGTCGTTTACGTACTCCACACGAATTGCCTGGTATCCTGCGGGACCCGAAGCCGCCATCGTAGCTGAATTGTTTGGCTCGGAAGGCGGACCCGAATCAACACCCGACTATAAGATGGGTATACGCTGGGAGCCCAGCCAGTATGTAAACTTTGCCGTTACCTGGGGACAGGAAATTGACGGAGACAATGGCGCAGGACTTGAATTTGGTGTCATGCTATTCACACCCGCGTTTGCCTGCATTGGTGGTTGCGACAAAAAAGAGAAAAAAGTGAAGCCATGAAATTATCATTCTTCTACACGATTGACACCTGGATACTCAGCCTTATGCAGTTTGCCATTATGATGGTCTGTATCAAGCTCGGCCAGGTGGTTGGACGAAAATCAACTAAGAATTTCTCCGAAAGCTACACTACGGTCACCTCATCTTTTTATGCTCTGCTGGGATTGCTATTGGCATTTACGTTTGGTATGTCTGGAGACCGTTTCAAACAGCGCAGGGACATTATCACCCAGGAGGTGAACAACATTGGCACCGCAGTATTACGGGCTGATCTGTACGCGGATTCCGTAAGGCCAAAGTTCCGTGAAAATTTCAGGCAGTACCTGGAAGCCCGGATCAGTTATTACGAAAGCAACGATGACACTGTCAATATTAAAAAAGCCATAGACAAAGCGGCACACCACCAGCAAATTCTATGGCAACTTGCCGCTGATAATTCTAAAATTCCGTCAAACCTTGTTGCATCCAACCAAATGGTTCCGGCCCTCAACCAGATGTTTGACATTGCCACTTCCCGCCTGTGGAGCGAATTAAACCGGACCCCCTACTCTATTCTTACCATGTTGTTCTTCCTGTCATTTGCCGTAGCCTTTGTGGGTGGATACAGTTCAGTCAGTAAAGCGGGATTCGACTGGTTCCTGGCAACAGGCTTTTGCCTCATCACTTCGCTGGTGGTATTCTTCATCATTGACCTGGATAAACCCCGGAAAGGAATTATCACACTCGACAAAAATCAAAAAGCGATGACAGAACTGAGACGAATGTTTGAATGATGTTTACGAAGTACGAGATACGAGATACGATTAAATGGAAAAATTAACCGATAACGGATAACGACTAAAGACTAACAACTTAATTCTCAACAACAAAAAAAAACAACTATGAAAAAACTACTAACACTTGCCGCTGTCTTCTTCACATCACTGGCTTTTGCGCAATCCAACAAGGAAGATGTGGATATCATCCAGTCCCTTTATGGAAAAGAAAAGAAAGCCATCGTGGCTGAATTCATCCAACTGAAGGATGATCAGAAAGATGCCTTCTGGAAAATCTATGACGAGTATGAAACAAAACGTAAAGAGCTTGGCAAAAAGCGTGTCGCTATACTGGAGAAGTATGTGAACACCTATGCTTCAGCGGATGATGCTACCACATCCAAGATCATCGCTGAAACAGCAGCACTTGGCGTTCAGACGGATAAGCTCATTGCCACGTATCAGAAAAAAATTGAGAAAGCAGCCGGAGCAAAAGCAGCAGGACAATTCTTCCAGTTGGAAGCATATCTGCTAAGTGCAATCCGTGTGGCAATCTTTGAAAGCATTCCTTTTATCGGGGAGTTGAAATAAGGAATAGAAGTAAGAATCAAGAAGTAAGGAGTAAGAAGATACGTCTCTTTTCCTTACTCTTTTTCTTTTTATCACATGTAAAACAACCCTCTTCTTTAAAATACAAATCCTAATACTCAACAAGATATTTATGAAACAGCACGAATGGCAGACACCAAAAGCAGTGGCAATTCCTAAAGAAGGATATTTTACTAAAGAGGATGGTCGCTATGGTCCGGTCTTTCCCAAAACTCCGGCCAACTATGGATTTACAGTAATCGCTAAAGTGAAACCCGGAAGAGAGGCCGCTATCCGCGAATACGGAAAAACAATTGAAGCTGCCGTTACTGGGGCTCCGAATGTTCTCGCACCACTTAAGCTTCACTTCCTCCGCTGGGTATTGTTTGATGTGGGTAACGGATTACACTTCATGTACCAGGGAATCTTCGATACCGATTTTGACAAGTATGTAGAGGACGCGATTGCGCTATTCAACAGCACGGGCGTAACCACTGTGTTTGTAAACCTGGAAGGATTTCCGGAGGATTGGAAAACCAACATCCCTGCAGTAGCTAAATTTTTCCACGATCACCAGCGGCCGAGCTTCCTGGAATATGGTGAATACCCGTATGTATCCACTGCCGAGATCAAGAAAGCACTTGCCCTGAAAGCTTCTTTCTCCGAGATGCTTGATCAAATACAGTAAGCCGTAACGCGACCTACTATGCTAGAACTGGACGACATCCAACATTACCTGCTGGCGCGACCTCATGCCACGATCGCGCAATACAATTTCATCACCTTTAAAAATGCCGGAAGCGGACGCCACTGGATCGGTGCGTTACTCGATACCATCGGTGTAGCGAAAACGGTTCTGGAAGCAAATCCCAATGACATGCGCTGGGTATCGCTTGCTTTCACCTGGAATGGTTTGAAAGCACTCGGCATCGATGATGCATCGCTGGCTACCTTCCCGGAACCTTTCCGTCAGGGAATGGCTGCGCGCGCCAGGATACTGGGCGACACAGGCAACAATCATCCGGATTTCTGGGAAGATAAAATGGCCAGTCCCGATCTGCATGCGGTTGTGATTCTCTTTGCCAAAGACCGCGAAGAACGTGAGCGGTGCATCAAAGTACATGAACAATATCTCAAAGAGAATCCCGGTGTTGAAGTCCTTTCAACGCTGGACCTGGAGGCCGTACCTCCCCTCGATTATGTTCACGAACACTTCGGCTATCGCGATCGCATCACCACACCGGTGATCGAAGGCATGGGCATTGAACCTACGCCCGGCTCATCACCACCCAGCAAACCGGGCGAGTTCTTTCTGGGCTACCCGGATGAAACCGGAGGAATTGTTCCGGTACCCTTACCCGAGATCCTAACAAAGAATGGCAGCTACATCGCTTACCGCAAGATGCAGGAACACGTGGGTGCCTTCCGCGACTACCTGAAAGAACAGGGAAGCACACCCGAAGAACAGGAACTTGTTGCCGCGAAACTGATGGGCCGCTGGCGCAAAACCGGTGCGCCTCTGGTATTGTGTCCCGACAAGGATGATCCGGAACTGGGCCGGGACGATCAGCGAAACAACAACTTCGATTATGAAACGATGGACAAAAAAGGATACGGTTGTCCCATCGGTGCACACATCCGCAGAATGAATGTGCGTGACAATAGTGTGTCGCAAATCATGAATCGCAGACTCATCATCCGGAGAGGTGGCACCTATGGTCCTTATCTTCCGGATGACGCACCCGAGGATGGCGCAAACCGCGGCATTGCTGTGTTCGCAGGCTGTGCAGACCTCGCACGGCAATTTGAATTTCTGATTGGCGTATGGGCGAATGATCCCACCTTTGAAGAACTCAATGAACGCGATCCCTTTGCCGGCTCGCACGTAGGCGAATTTGATTTTGCTGTTCCCAAGAAGCCGGTTAAAAAGAAACTCAAAGGTATTCCCGCATTTACCACGCTACGAGGCGGTGGGTATTTCTTCATGCCGGGAAAGAGAGCACTGCAATACCTCGCTTCCTTAAAATAAGTGACTATTAAAAACGCAACACCATGGCTGCACCGAAACCATCACCGAGACAATACAATCATTTTTTAACACCACGTCCATACAGCAAGGGCAAACGCAGATTCAGTGTTTACTGGACCTGGAGCTATCCCTGGGAAGCAAACCGCGACATCACTGAGTTGGACAATCGCTTCTCCACGATGACTGAAGTGAGGCGTGTAGGATGGCCGAACTTTGAATCCATTGAATATTCAGAAAAAATGTTTCTGCAAGGCATTGCCGGAACGCTTGAGCTTTTTCACCTGAGCATAGTTGCCTTTCAGAAACTGGTGACCGAAACAACAGGACAGTCAGTTGCTGTTTATCAGCGCATCGATCAGGCCGGTCAACGTCTTCCTCTCGATGAACGTGTGCTGGATGATACCGATACCCTGATGGTATTTGGTCTCGATCACATGGTTACCGAACAGGAAGCATCGCCCGAAGAAATTGAAGCGCTGAAAAAATTTCTGGAACGTGAAGGTACGTGTCTGATATTAAGTCCGCATCACGATGTAGGTACATCCACCGATCTGAAAGAACGACAAATGGAATACCTGCATCACGGTGATCCGCTCGTTCCGCGTCAGCAGCGTTTTGGAAAATATACACGCTCCCTTATGCAGGGGCTCGGTGTTCCGGTGGAGAACCGTTTTGGTCTTCGTCCGGCAACGATCAGCGGCACAAATAAACTGGTGCCGCTAAACGTCAATCGCGATCTCGATAAATTGAACCTGTTGAACAACGTCAATACATTCAACTTTCACATGCACCTCCCCCACTATGCGGTAACCACGCAGGATGAAAACCTCATTCACGTGCTGGCGCGTCAGCCGATTGACATGGCACACCCGCACCCGTTCATCGAAGCCGGTAACCGCGAGTTCAATATGTTTCTGCGTATGCCTCCTTCCGGAAAACGGCTGGGAGAAATTCTACTGGCAGACTCGACCATCTTCACCACATTGTTCGGTGGCGATGAAAGTCTCGAGCATTTCTGGCGCAACCTCGCCACTATGAAATGATCTGAATTGCTGCGTGAATGAAGTTCAGGTTGCACGTATACATGTCTTTGCTCATCATGACACTGCCCCTTTCAAGTGCAGCTCAGGAAGAAAAGAGCCGCATGGAGGTGTACGGTTTTATCATGGTGGATGGCGGATACAATTTCAACAGCATGGATCCGAAGTGGTTTGATGTGATGCGTCCTACCAAACTACCTGCCTATAAAAATGAGTATGGCACGTCAGGGAATATTTTTTACTCCCTGCGACAAACACGACTCGGATTCAACAGCACCACACCTACCCGGCTCGGTGCTCTGAAAACAAAATTTGAATTCGATATGTTTGGTTTCGGTGCCGATGCCGGCCAAACCACCTTTCACCTCATTCAGGCTTACGCAGAGCTTGGTAAGATCCGCGTTGGCCAGACTCCCTCGGTGTTTATGGATCTGGATATTGTTCCCATCACGCTGGATTACTGGGGACCTTGTTCCCGTAATTTTAATTTTAACATTCAGTTTCGCTACACACCCGTTCAAACCGAAAAGCAGCGGCTTGCTTTCGCGCTGGAACGCCCCGGGGGAACAGCAGATGGAACGAATTACCGCGAGTTCCTTGATCTTGAAAATGTTCAACCGCAGTTTCTTGTTCCCAACTTCACCATCCATTACAGACGCGCTACACCCTGGGGGCACCTTCAGGCAGGAGGTCTCCTTAAACTGATGAAGTGGAAGGACCTGTCGACAACAACGACTTTCAGCCTTAGCGGCCATGATGTGGGATGGGGAATCAATGTCAGTTCACAAGTACGCGCCAGTAAAACACTCACGCTAAAGATGCAGGCCGTGTATGGTGAAGGGATACAAAACTATTTTGCCGATGCACCAGCTGACATCGGTCTGGAAAGAGTTGATGATGATCCGGGTATCCCACTGAAAGGTGTTGCGCTTCCGATAATCGGTGCTTTTGTATTCAGTGAATGGCACTGGAGCGGATCCCTTGCGAGTACGATCGGCTATGGGCTCGAAACCGTGGAGAACGCTGATCTGCAGGATCCCGCTGCCTTTCGCCAAGGCCAGTATGGATTGATGAACATCCGGTACTACCCTGCTCCAAACGTCATGGCCGGGATTGAATATCAATACGGCCGAAGAGACAACAACAGCGATGGATTTCATTCCATAGGAAATAAAATCCAGCTGTCCTTTAAATTTAATTTTTCATCAGGCGAACTAACCAATTAAAACATGGAAGAGTTATTCACACGCGTCCTTGATAACCTCATCGAACGCACCGAAGGACCGATGAATCTCCGGTTTTATATTCAACCGACCATGTCGCTGATCTTCGCCATCCGTGCCGGATTAAAAGACGCAAAGAACGGCACCGTGCCTTTCCTCTGGCGATTCGCTTTCTCCAAAGGCGAACGATCACACATCGCCCGCGAAGGATGGAAAGATTTCGGAAAGATCTTCTTCCTCGCAATTGCACTGGATGTCATCTATCAATTGATTGTGATCTACAAAATAAAATCCAAAGCGTACTTCTACCCATTGGAGTCTATCCTTGTTGCTGTATGCCTGGCGATTATCCCGTATTTGCTGTTCCGGGGCCCGGTAAGCCGTGTCATGAAATTGATAAAAAGAAATAAAACCGCTGAATAACAATTAACTTGTATTAATCAGTTACCAACACCAAACTGAACGATCATGAAACGCTTCGTAAAACCCTTCCTGATTCTTTTGCTTGTCACTTTCATTGCCGCCTCCGCACAGGCACAGTGGCCAAAAGAAATTGTAACCAAAAACAAGGCAACTATCACGGTATATCAGCCTCAGCCCGAATCGCTGAAGGGTGACAAACTCGAAGGAAGAGCCGCCTTCTCCGCGCAACAGAATCCAAAGAGTGAACTGCTGTTTGGTGTATTCTGGTATACGGCATCCATCGTCACGAACCGTGATGATCGTACGGTCACGATGGAAAGCATTCGCGTCAACGCGGTGAAGCTTCCCGGTATTGAAGACACGGCAAAGATCCACAAGCTCCAACAACTCCTGGAATCCGAAATTCCAAAGTGGGAGTTGAAAGGATCCCTGGATGAACTCATCGCTACGATCGAACAGGAACAGGCCATCTCGGATGAAAATCTGAAAAACGATCCACCCGCTATTCACTACGCTACGCAAGCCACCACCCTGGTAATTATGGATGGGGAGCCACGTTTACAGGATGATAAAAATCTTCAGATGAAACGCATCATCAACACACCTTTCTTTATCATTCAGAATCCGGACGATAAAAAATATTACCTCTACAGCGGACAATTCTGGTATACGTCCTCTTCGATGACCGAGGGTTATAAGTCTGTCACCACCTTACCCAAGCGCATTGCCGAGGTGGACAAGCAATTGAAAGCACAACAAAAGGAAAAGACAGTTAAATCAGAAGAAGGGCCTCCCGCTATCCTCGTGAGCACCACGCCTGCCGAACTGATTCAATCCAAAGGGGCAGCCACGTATGCAAACATCACCGGCACGGAACTGCTCTATGTGTCCAATTCGCAAGACAATATCTTCAAGAATGTAGGCGATCAACTCTTCTATGTGTTGATCTCCGGGCGTTGGTACACCGCCAATAAACTCGAGGGGCCCTGGTCATACATTGCTTCCGATAAACTTCCCGCTGACTTTAAAAAAATTCCCGAAGGCACCGATAAAGACAACGTACTTTCCAGCGTAGCCGGCACGCAACAAAGTGTTGATGCCATCCGCGATGCCCAGGTCCCTCAGACTGCTAAAGTAGATCGCAAGACAGCTACGTGTACCGTAACCTATGATGGCGACCCTAAATTCGAAAAGATCGAGGGCACTTCGCTGGAGCTGGCCATGAATACGAGCAGTACGGTAATCAAGGCTGGCAACACCTACTATTGTGTTGAAAACGCAGTTTGGTTTGAATCGGCAAATGCTAAAGGGCCCTGGAAAGTAAGTGAGAAACGTCCGGAAGACGTGGATAAAATTCCGGCAAGCTCATCCGCCTACAACACCAAGTATGTGTACATCTATGAATCTACTCCGGAAGTAGTGTATGTAGGCTATACACCGGGTTACATGGGCTGCTATGTGTACGGCCCAACCGTTGTATATGGCACCGGTTACTATTACTCACCCTGGTATGGACCATATTATTATCCACGTCCCTGCACATTTGGTTTCAGCATGCACTACAATCCATGGTGCGGCTGGAGCATGGGCTTTCACTACAGCGCAGGCTGGTTTCACTTCAGTATGTATGGCGGTGGCGGTTACTGGGGCCCTCCCATGTACAGACCTCCTTACTACCCGCCTTACCACGGTGGTATGTATGGACGCGGGCCGGTACAGATCAATCACTATGGCGACATTAACATTGACCGGTCGAACAACATTTACAATAACCGGAATGGTGTTTCTACCAATGATGTAAAGCGTGGACAGCGTGGAAATAATCCGGGCGTTTCTACCAACGACAGAAACCGTGGACAGGGCAATAATCCCGGAGTGTCAACAAATGACAGAAATCGCAATCAGGCCGGTCAGCAGCCTGCGCAAAAAAGCCGCACCAATAATCTCTATTCTGATCGTGACGGAAATGTCTATCAACGTAACGACAACGGCAACTGGAACCAGCGCCAGGGCGATCAGTGGAAACAAACACAGCAGTCACAACAGATGAATCGCGATTACCAGAACCGTCAGCGTAGCGCACAACAAAACCAAAATTTCCAGCAGATGAACC
>Ga0315910_10004769_pt1 | contig 11266 bp, 10 predicted proteins | sample EdamamesoilMG_FD_204470 | JGI IMG/M metagenome (GOLD analysis project Ga0315910, IMG submission 204470) | Garden soil microbial communities collected in Santa Monica, California, United States - Edamame soil | ecosystem: Environmental > Terrestrial > Soil > Garden | place: USA: California...
CGACGCCGCAGGATGCCGTCGAACTCTGCAGTTCCGATGTGCTGGCCGCTATTCGCCGTATCTCCGCGCCGGAACTGCAAGTAATGCTCGTGCGCGAGCTCGACTCGCTTGCATTGATCGATGTGCGTGAGCCGCGCGAGTTCCGCGACGGACATCTTGCCGGCTCGGCGAATATTCCCATGGGTGAATTACCCAGTCGACTTGAGGACCTCTCGCCCTCACGTACTTACGTTTTTGTTTGCCGCAGCGGCGCGCGCAGTTTGACCGCATGCGGCCTGGCCGCGCGCGCTGGATTGATTCAGCTCGTGCACCTTGAAGGCGGCTTGCTTGAGTGGGCAAGGCAAGTCGACCCCACTCTTAACGTCGCGCCGCCCTAATCCGCGATACGCTGATAGTAAGCGCGATTGCGTTGGCGGTCGGAGATGCCGTGATTGGTGTAGGTGCTTACCGGCGTATTGCACTCCCACTCCAACGCGCGCACCGCCCATTCCCCGACATTGATCCAAACATCCGGGCCGCAGCAACTGTGCAGCTTCGATGAGCTGCCGCTTTGAATTTGGCCGTGCGGATGGATGTGCGAGAGCCCAGGCAAGAAACCGTCTAGCCATAACAGCAGTCGTCGTCCGCCGCGAATCGCCGCTTCGCTCAAGCGCGGACCGCTGGGTTCTCTATCGTTGCCGTAATGACCTTCAAACTCGATGTCGATACCGCGACGGCCACCGCCGTCGTTCAACACATTTTCGATGTCGTGCGTGTAGATGAGGCTGCCGTCCGTGCGCACGATGAAGTGAGCGATGACGCGATCTAACGTATGTCGGCTGGTAATATCGGTGTCGGTAGCAAAATCCGGTAATGGCGCATCGTGCGTTACCGCCATTTGATGCAACACGACGGTGTTTATCGACTCTACCGTGCGACTGACCGTGGCAGTGCGTGCGTCGAAGGGGCGCCGGCCCAGCACTTCCGACGAACGCCGAGCTGCGGTGCCTCGGCCGAAAATAGCGCGCGGTCTGCCGCCATTGACGCCGGGTGCATGTGTTTCATCGGCTGCCGCAGCGCGGCGATCGCGCATACCGGGAACAAATAGATCCACACCGTCACTCCTCTATGAGATGCTCGGTGAACGATAGCAGTGTTTGCTCACTAAGCGAATGCGCGCTTACTGCAAATGGGACAGCACCGGTAATTCGAGCAGCGTCCCGTCCTGAATCGGCGCCGTGGCGCGTAGCTCTATCCATATCGTGTCGCCTTCGATTACGGGGCTCCAATAGGGATCCGGTGAAAATAATGTTGCAGCGGGTACGACACTGGCGACTTTCGCTGTGCCGCGGAAAGCGATCTGCAGGCTCGGTACGTTGTTGGAAATCTTCGCGCCCACTCGCAACGACTTCGCGCCCGGCGACTGCACCGATATGGTGGCTAAATAACCGGTGGATTTCAGCGGCCCCCAGCGCAATCGAGCCAACGGCACACGGCGTTGCTCGGGAGACAGCGTGCGTCCAAAACCCACTTGCAACGGCTGCCCCTTGCCGGTCTGCCGCGGCGCATTCAGCTCCGCTTTGGTCGGCGGCGGCAGCACAATTTGATGCGTCATGTTTGTACTCTGCGACGTTGCAGTGGAGCTGTTGCCCGCACAGCCGGTTACGGCCAATCCGATCACTGCCCATGCAATCGCTCGATGCGATGACATCCTTATGGCGAGCATCATGCCGAGTGCGAGCAGCAGGAGTGCATTGATGTTGCCGCCGCCACCATCGCGGCCCGGTGTAATCGAGGGCGTTGTCGACGCAGACGAGAGCGTTGCCGTCACCGTGTAGTTGGCGGCTTGGTAGCCCTCAACGGCAACGTACCAGGTTGTGTTTCCCGGGGAACCGACGGTGCAGGTTTCAGGCGTCGTGATGGTCGCGTTGGATATGCAGGTTGCAGTTGCGCTCATAGAATCGCGAAATAGATAAAGGTCCGCGTCGGCATTCATTCCGTTAAGGACCACGCTGAGCGAGGTATGCGATGAGCTTGAAGTAATGCGATACCAAACGATTGCATCAAGCGCGACAGAGCCGCTTACCGATACGCCCGATGTCAAATCCGTTACCGTCACGGGCGGTGGCTGCGGCGGACCGCCGGGGCCGGGCGCGAGCCATGGTTGCAACGATGCGTACGCTTGATCGAAGCGCCCATACCAGTCGGGTAGGTTCTGACTATTTACGCCGCACGCTGCATCGCCGCCGTGCAATGTACCCACCAATTCGAGTGTGGCATTAAACAGGCCGGAACCACTGCTGCCGCCCTCCGTTGTGCCTTCGCTCCACAGTACACGGATGTGCGAAGCGGAATTATTGTTGCTCGCACTGTTGAAATTGCTAAAGCCCTGCATCGCACCGCCGCTGTATTTCTTGAGATCGCCGGCGGGATGATGCAATCCGACAATCGCATTCCCTTGCATTACGGCGCTGGCTGTCCACGCCGCATAAGCGGCGCCCGGCGGGGGTGGCGCTGTGAGCCGGACCAGTGTTTGATCGTTGTTCGACACGGTTGCTAACAGTGTCGCGCCACCGGTTGTTTCGGTGGTGGTGGTCGGAACCGTTCCCATGCAAGCGGCGCGTTGAAAAAACCAATAAAGATGCATTGACGACGCCGTACGCTGTGTGGGCACGCAATGATGCGCCGTTAGAAAGTACGCAGGCGGCGTGCCAGAGGAGCCGGTGGAGTTCATCAGCGTGCCCGTGCATAACCCGGTTGCTCCCTGCAAATTGGTGATCAGGTATTTGGCGACGCTGCTGCCGGCGGCAACCCAGGCGGGGCGGCAGGCAATGTCGATGTTGCACGCGCCTGATGCACCGATGTCCTGGAGACTCTTTTCTTCCGTCGATCGCACCGACGTCACCAAATGCGACACCATGGGGAGCGATAGCGGGCGCTTGCTCGTGCGCGTCATCGAATCCGCGTACAACTCCAGTCGCACCGTGTCGCCCTCGATCGCCGGCAGCCAGTAGATGCCGCCGTCGTTGGACATCGCCAATTCGCTGGCGGTGTAGGGTCCATACGTCAACTCCGGCATGGCCGTGCCGTAGACAGTTAGCGTCACGCCTTTGGGCAAAGAGCGCGGATCGATTGCCAAGCGCAATGCCGCCGCGCCGATCGATTGAATTTCTAATGTTGTGTAGCCACCATCGTTGGAGATCGGCGTCCAGGTTATTTGCTCAAGCGCAATTTGTTGCTGAGCCTGCGGTAGTGTCCGCCCGACGCCGATTTGGAATGCCTTGGCTGAGGCGTTTGATGGCGCATTGGATGCGCGCAGCGCCGCCTTGTCTTGAGCAGTGATCGCGGGCAACGAAGCGCGGTATGCCGGTGTAGCGTAGGGACCGCCGCGGAGACGCGGCGCGGCCGCTTGCGATTTATTTGCAGATCCCGGTTCGACTAACCGTTGTGGTGCCGAGTCTTGCGCTTGTGCGACGGTACCGAACAGCGCAATTGTCGATGCGAGGAATGAGAGTAGCGGCCTGCGGCGTAGGGCCAAATGACACGTCATTTTTGGAAGTCCCTGTTATGCGAGTCGGAAAGAGTAATACGGCGTAGGCCAGTTTACATCCGTCGCCGGCCCAAGACATCTCGCTCAAAGTGATCTATCGAGCAGTTCGATGAATCAACGCTAATTTTTGCGCTATTCGCGGGCGGCATTTGACGGTACTTTGGCATCATATAAAACCTGATTGGGAGGTCATATGTTGGAAGTCCGTCGCAGTAACGAACGCGGTTACGCCGATCACGGCTGGCTCAAGTCGTTTCATACTTTTTCGTTTGCCGATTACTACGACCCTCAGCATGTCGAGTTTGGACCCTTGCGCGTGATCAACGAAGATCGCGTCGCACCCGGCGCAGGGTTTGGTACGCACGGCCATCGCGACATGGAAATCATCAGCTACGTGCTGGACGGAGCGCTGGCGCACAAGGATTCCATCGGCACGGGTTCGACGATCAAACCCGGCGACGTCCAGCGCATGAGCGCCGGTCGCGGCGTGATGCACAGCGAATTTAATGCGTCGAGCGAGCAACCTGTGCATTTTTTGCAAATCTGGATTCAACCGAATGTGCGTAACGTCGAACCGAGTTACGAAGAGAAGCATTTCTCTGCCGAAGAAAAGCGCGGCAGGTTACGGCTTATCGCTTCGAGCGACGGCGCGATGGGATCGGTGCGGATTCATCAGAATGCGCGCGTCTACGCCGGCCTGTTCGATGGCGATGAAACCGCACAATTGACAGTCGCCGGTGATCGTCAAGCCTATGTGCATGTAGCGCGTGGTTCGATCGAAGCAAACGGCGTTTCGCTGAGCGCTGGGGATGCGCTGCAATTGCGTGATGTGGCCGAACTGAGCATTTCGAAGGGCGACAACGCCGAAGTTATCGTGTTCGATTTACAGGTTGATTGAAGTAAGTTCGGAGTAGGTCGGCCTGAAGGCCGACCTACTTCGCATAGCTTTCGGTCATTGCAGCGTAGGTAAGCGTGCGCAATTCACGTCGCACGGCGTAAGTGCTCGACGGCATGAGCTGCGTCAAGAAAATCCCGATAAGTTGTTCGACGGGATCGACCCAAAATAACGTAGTGGCCATGCCTCCCCAGCTGAATTCGCCGTTGGAGCCGAGAATCAACGTACGCGGTTGATCGACGGTGACGGCGAATCCGAGGCCGAATCCCACGCCGTTATAGGTGGCCTCGCTGAACATCGAACGCGAGATTTGCGGCAGCTCCTTTTTATCGGGCAAGTGATTCTGCGTCATCAATTGCAGAGTTTTCGGGCTTACGTAACGCACGCCGTCAAGCTCACCGCGATTCAAAAGCATGCGGCCGAATTGCAAATAGTCGGCGGCCGTCGAGACGAGGCCCGCGCCGCCGGAGAAAAAAGTAGGCGGTTTTAGATAGGGGCTACTGACCGGATCGTCTTGCAGTTTCATCTTCGCGTCCGGCGTCGCAACGTAACAGGCAGCGAGGCGCGAAGCCTTGTCAGCCGTTACATGAAAGTCGGTGTCGAACATTTTGAGCGGTTTAAGAATGCGTTCACGTATGAACACGTCGAACGGCCGGCCGGAAATTTTTCCGACCAAATAGCCCAATACGTCGGTAGATACGCTGTAGTTCCAGGCCGTGCCGGGCGAAAATTCCAGCGGCAGGCCGGACAGGCTGCTAATCATATCGTCCAACGTGGTATCGGTAATGAAGTTACCGATCTGTAGTTGACGATACGCGGCATCCACAGGGGTGCGCATTTGAAATCCATAGGTAAGGCCGGACGTGTGTCGCAGCAAATCGATCATGCGCATAGGCAGGCGCGTGCGCTCGGTTTTGAAAGCGCCGTGCTCGCCGCTCGCATACACGCCCAGGTCACGCCACTCGGGAATGAATCGATGCACGGGATCGTCAAGCGATACCAAGCCTTCTTCCACAAGCATCATGAACGCAATGCTGGTGATGGGCTTGGTCATCGAATAGATTCGATACAGCGTGTTTTCGGCTGCAGGTCGCTTGCGTTCCACGTCCATTGTGCCGAGTACGGTTTGATACACCGTTTCGCCGCCGCGTGCGATAAGAACCTGGGCACACGGTAATTTGCCGGTGTCCAAATAGCGTTGCTGCAACACTCGGTCGATGTTCTTTAGACGATGGGACGAAAAGCCGAGCGATTCCGGATGAGTTGGCATAACAGGCTCTAAGGGCGCTGACAAGGCGGATAAGCACGAAAGGGTATCATCAAACTTAATTGCAAACTTCCGCTGGGCATGACCGGGTCGCTGGTCCATAATCCCGCGCCAAAATTCCTTCGAACCCGGGGCGTACCCATGCGTTTTCTGTCGGCCTTAATGCCTCGCGAGGGGCAGTTTTTCGATTTGTTCAATAAGCATGCGGATTTGATCGTCGAGGGCGCCAAAGAGCTCTCCGCTCTGCTGCAAAACTATCAAGACGAATCGAGTCGCGCCGGCATTATCGACAAGATCGCGCAGACCGAGCGTAACGCCGACCGCGTGACGCACGACACCGTCAATCTTCTGCACGCCACGTTCGTCACGCCCTTCGATCGCGACGACATTCATCGTTTGATTTCGCGCATGGACGATATCCTGGACTTGATTCAGGACGCAGCCGAATCGTTGATGTTGTACGACATTCAGAAGCTCACACCCGAAGCGGCGCACCTCGCCAACTTGGTGCAAATTTGTTGCGAGCGCGTTCACGACTTGGTGGAGCTGCTGCGGTCGATGGATAACGCGCCGAGCATGCTGAAATTGGCGCAGGACATCGATCAGCTCGAGTCCGATGCCGATCGCGTAATGCGCGGCGCCATTTCCAAATTGTTCCGCGAAGAACCCGACGTTCGCCAGGTCATTAAGCTGAAGGCCGTGTACGAATTGCTGGAAACCGCAACCGACAAATGCCAAGACGTGGCCAATGTCATCGAAGGCGTGGTGTTGGAAAACGCCTGATCGCCGGCCGGCCTGATCGCATGCCAGCACTGATATAGAGAGTTCGGATGACGCACGACGCCACATTTATTACGCTGGTGCTGTTAGTAGCGCTCGCACTTGCGTTCGATTTCATGAACGGGTTCCACGACGCGGCGAACTCCATCGCCACCGTTGTGTCCACCGGCGTGCTTAAACCGCATCAGGCCGTAATGTGGGCCGCGTTTTTCAACGTCGTAGCGATCTTGTTGTTGGAGTTGAAGGTAGCGGCGACGGTGGGCAAGGGCATCGTCTCGCCGGACTTTATCGACAACCATGTGATCTTCGGAGCGCTGTTCGGCGCATTGCTGTGGAACATCGCTACATGGTACTTCGGCATTCCTTCGAGTTCGTCGCATGCGTTGATCGGCGGCATGATCGGTTCTGCGATAGCGAAGGGCGGGACCGCTCCGCTGTTGGCGCCGGGCATCATTAAGACCGCGGTCTTCATCGTGTTGTCGCCCATGATCGGGTTTGCTCTCGGCGCGGCGATTATGATTTTGGTCTCGTGGGTCTTTTTCCGCACACCGCCGCGCAAAGTCGATACTTGGTTTCGGCGTATGCAGCTATTTTCATCCGCTCTGTACAGCATCGGCCACGGTAGCAATGACGCGCAAAAGACCATGGGCATTATTTGGTTGCTATTGATTTCCGCCGGTGTCACTACGCCCGCGCATTTGCCGGGCTGGGTCATTTACAGCTGCTTTGCGGCGATCGGTTTGGGAACCTTGTTCGGTGGCTGGCGCATTGTAAAAACCATGGGTCAACGCATTACCAAACTCAAACCCGTCGGCGGTTTCGCGGCCGAAACGGGCGGCGCCATTACGTTGTTTACCGCGTCGGCATTTGGGATTCCGGTATCGACTACGCATACCATCACGGGTTCGATTGTCGGCGTCGGGTCGGCGACACGCGCACGTGCCGTCCACTGGGGCGTTGCCGGCAACATCGTCGTTGCATGGTTACTGACTATTCCCGCATCTGCAGCCATGGCCGCGGCGGGATGGCAATTGAGCAACTACTTGTTCTAACTTAAGCGAGAGCAAACATGAGCATTCGCGAAGAAGTCATTCGATATCGCGACGGCGACGCAAATTGCGAAGGCATTTTTTGTTACGACACCACACGGACTGGGCCATTGCCCGCCGTGCTGATCAGCCATGCTTGGGGAGGTCGCGATGAATTTGTGGCGCGCAAAGCCAAGCGCCTGGCGTGGCAGGGCTATGCTGCGTTTGCATTGGATATGTACGGTGATGGCAAACGCGGCAAGACCACCGAGGAATGCCAAGCCTTAATCGCGCCATTCATGGCCGATCGCAATGTGTTGGCAAGACGAATTGGCGCCGCGCTAACGACGGTGCGCGGATTATCGCAAGTGGATCCGAAGCGAGTCGCCGCGATGGGCTTTTGCTTCGGTGGATTGTGTGTGCTCGATTTGGCGCGCAGCGGTGCCGATGTGCGCGGTGTCGCCAGTTTTCACGGCTTGTTGGGTCCGAGTGGTTTACCGACTAAGCCGATCAAATCCAAAATACTGGTCATGCACGGTTACGACGATCCGATGGCACCGCCCGATCAGGTCTTGGCGTTAGCGAAAGAATTCACCGACGCCGGGGCTGACTGGCAATTGCATGCATACGGCAAGACGATGCACGCCTTCACGAATCCAGAAGCCAACAATCCATCGTTCGGTACCGTGTACCAGGCTGACGCGGATCGCCGATCGTGGAAGACGTTGATGACGTTCTTGGAAGAGGTGCTTCGTTAAAGTGAATGGTGATGCGTGATGCGTGATGGGCAAGAATCGAATCTAGATCTTCTCCGCCGCGTCCTCGCGCTGTCGCGTACCGGTTTGCACTTTACCGGCGAGCAGTATCGCAGCGACGGCAGTCGTACTTTCGATGCCGAGCGGTACGAGGAGATCGGCCAGTTGGCGGCGCAACTCATAGCACAACAAACCAATGCGCCCGTTGGCGAGGTACTTAAGGCATGGCACGCCGACGACGGCTATGTCACGCCGAAAGTGGACGTGCGCGGTGCGCTGTTTCGAGAAAACAAGGTTTTGTTGGTACGCGAGCGCAGCGACGGCAAATGGACGCTGCCGGGCGGATGGGCGGACGTAAACGAGACGCCATCGCAGGCCGTGCTTAAAGAAATCGAGCAAGAGTCGGGCTTTACCGCTCAAGTCCTGAAGCTCGCCGGCGTCTACGATCGCAAGACCCGCAATCATCCGCCGTCGGTGTTTTATATCTGGAAACTATTCTTTCTTTGCGAGATTACCGGCGGTGAAGCGCGCATCAGCAACGAAACCGATGCGGTGGAATTTTTTCCGATGGATGCGTTACCGGAGCTATCGACAGGTCGGTCGGTCCAGTGGCAGATTGAAAGAATGTTCATGCATTATCAGCAAAGAGATCTCCCCACGGATTTCGACTAATTGCCTTGTATTGCTGAAGGGAATGAAAAACATGAAGAAGTCAGTCCGTTTCTGCGTTGGAGTCGCCCGCTTGGCGGGATACGTTTTGTCGCTCGGGGTCTTCGTTTCTACGGCGCATGCCGACTACCGTTCGGCGGTAACCGCGTACTTGGAGAAGGATTACGACAAGGCGTACCGGGAGTTGCGCGAGTTAGCGGAGTTAGGCCATGCCGATTCACAATTGGCGTTAGGATCGATGTACTACAACGGTGAAGGAGTCAGCAAGAATTACATGCTGGCCTATGGTTGGATCAAGATGGCCGCCGATAATGGTTCAAAAAAGGCCATCGAACTCGAACCAAGGGTTCGAAATTCGATAGATGCGGAGAATGTAGAACGTGCTCGCGGTTTGCTCGCGAACTACACGCCTTCGGCCATCAACAATCGCTTACTGCCAAAGATTTTGGAGAATTGCGAATACCAAGACATAAGTCCGGCAGTCGCGTTGAAGTTGCGGCCTCTACCCGAGTATCCGCTGCACCTCAGGAATTCCAATCTTCAAGGGTCCGTGTTGGTGGAGATGATGATCGCGGCGGACGGAACGGTACGCGATGTGCGCGTTATTCAAGCCTTACCGGAAGACGTGTTCGACGAGTATGTGCGGAAGGCGGTTTTGAAATGGAAGTACTTGCCTGCTAAGCGAGGCAGTGCGCCAATCGCAAGCACTACGATGACAATGTTCAATTTTGTCTTAACCAACGCTGCCGGGTCTTTGAAGCTCAGCGCCTATTTAGAAGATCTGCGTAAACAAGCCGACGACGGCAATCCGTCGGCGCAGTATTACTATGGATTGGTTCTATCCGGCTACCCTACGTACCGTAAACCTTGGAGCGAAGTGTTGCCGTGGCTATTGCGGTCGGCGCAAGGGGGATTTGCCGACGCTCAATACCAAGTAGGTCGTAGCCTAAGCCTGGGTCGTGGCTGTCAAGCCGATTCGATCAAGGCGCGTGAATGGTTTCATTTGGCTGCCGCGCAAGATCAAGCAGATGCACAGATTGAACTGGCGCGACTCGCGTTAAAAGTCGGCCCCACATACGAACCCCAGAAAGCGGTGTTCTGGCTGGAGAGAGCGGCGAAAGGGGACAACGTGAAGGCTAAAAAATACTTGGCGTCGGTGCTCGCAACTTCACCCATTGAAAGTTTGCGCGATCCAAAACGTGCGCTTGAATTAATCAAACTCGTATTGAAACAGGAGAAGGGCGACGCGGTCGCGCTCGAAATTCAGGCGGCTGCTCTTGCCGCAAACGGCGAGTACGACGCGGCGATAGCAGCCGAAGAGCGTGCGCTTAAACTTGCTAAATCGTATGAATGGAATACCGAGGAACTATCGGAACGCCTTAAGCTGTATCGAGCGAATAAAAGCTGGCAGGGCGAATTGCTGATTTTTTGAGCGAATGACAAAAAGCGAGCTATGGCTTCCGCGCCTCGGTTTGCGCAGTGTTCGGTTCTTGCGGAGGTGCACCGGCATCGATGACCACCGTCACCGGCTGGTTCCGCTGCTGTTCCAGACGCTCTTCGGTCTGCTGCTTGCGAATTTCCTTGATGTTGCGTTCGGCGGCGACCATTGCTTGCATCCACTTGCCGACGCCGAGAATCAAGCTGGCCACTAACAAAAAAGTAATGAGACCGGCGAGCGCCGCGGGACCTAACCAACGCAGCGCGCGCCGCGCGCGTGCCTTTACCGCTTGATCGAGCTCCGGCGGCGGTGCCTCGACATATGCCTTTCTATAGCCCATAGACAACGCCGACTTGCGATGCAGGTAGTTCCGCAGGTCAGGGTCGTCGCCCGGCTCGTTCACTCGGTCATCCTCGCGCATGAGTTGATTTAGTCTTCGCTGTCTTGTCGCCAGTTTGCGTGCAACGCTGTCTCGGGTTCGCCGTCTAAGGAGTTCTGCGCAGAACCGAGCGCTTTGCGCAGCTTGCGCACAGCATAACGCAAACGGCTCTTGGCTGTTTCCACTCCGACGCCGGTAATTTCGGCGATCTCTTCTAGCGGCAGACCGCTTTCCTCGAACAGCACGAAGGCCGCGCGTTGCTCGTGCGGCAGCTGTTCGAGAGCTCGATTGAATGCCGCTCTAAATTGGCTGTTGGCAAGCAAACGATCGGGCCGTGCGCTTTCCGGCGCCGCTAATTCATCGGCGCATTCTTCTACCGGCGCCGATTGACCGGCGTAAGTGCGATCGCGGCGCCGAAATTGGTCGACAGCGCAATTGTGTGCGATGCGATACAGGAAGGCGGCAAACTTTGCGCGCGCTCGATAGTGTTTGCGATTCTTGATGATGCGTCCCCAAACTTCTTGGA
>Ga0315910_10004770_pt1 | contig 11265 bp, 8 predicted proteins | sample EdamamesoilMG_FD_204470 | JGI IMG/M metagenome (GOLD analysis project Ga0315910, IMG submission 204470) | Garden soil microbial communities collected in Santa Monica, California, United States - Edamame soil | ecosystem: Environmental > Terrestrial > Soil > Garden | place: USA: California...
GGCCGGCTTCGACACGAGCCGCCTCGCGCCGGGCGCCCTGGGCGGCGCCCGCTATCGCGGCGACATCCGCGAGTCGATGAGCACGCTCTGGTACCACGACCATCGCGTCGACAACACCAGCCAGAACGTCTACAAGGGCCTGGCCGGCTTCTTCCTGGCGTTCAACGAGTTCGACACGGGCGACGAGCTGACGGGCTTCCACCTGCCGAGCTTCCCGGCCTTCGACGTGCCGCTGCTCCTGACGGACAAGCTCTTCGATCCGTCGAGCGGGCTCCTGTGCTTCGACCTCTTCGATTTCGACGGCCTGGTCGGGGACAAGTTCCTCGTCAACGGCAAGATCCAGCCGTACTTCGAGGTCAGCCGGCGCCGCTACCGCTTCCGCATCCTGAACGTGGGACCGTCGCGTTTCTACCAGCTCTACCTGACCGACCTGGCGCACCGCAGCACGTCCATCCCGTTCTGGGTGATCGCCAACGACGGCAACCTGCTGCCGCGGCCGGTGCAGGTCACGAACGTCCGCCTGGGCGTGGCCGAGCGCATGGACATCATCGTCGACTTCGCCGCGCTGCCGAACTCGCCCTCGGTGCTGTACCTCGAGAACCGTCTGGAGCAGGAGGACGGCCGCGGGCCGACCGACGACATCGTCTCGCCCGGGCAGGGCGACCGCCTGCTCGAGTTCCGCGTCGGCAACGGCGTGCGCGACGACAGCGTCGATCCGGCCACGCTACCGCACTTCTACGACCTGCCCGACACGGGCGATCCGCCGCGCATCACGCGCCACTTCCGCTTCGAGCGCACGAACGGGCAGTGGGCCGTCAACGGGCGCTTCATGAGCTGCAACTCGACGCGCTTCCGCGTGCGGCGCAACTCGGTCGAGCGCTGGGTCATCGAGAACAGCTCGGGTGGCTGGCAGCACCCCATCCACATCCACCTGGAGGAGGGCCAGATCCTGAGGCGCAACGGGCACCCGACCGCGCCCGGCTCGGTGGAGAACTCGCGCAAGGACGTCATCCGCCTGGGCTTCAACGAGACGGCCGAGCTCTTCTACCGCTTCCGCGACTTCCGCGGCGACTACCCGATCCACTGCCACAACGTCCTGCACGAGGACCACGCCATGATGCTCCTGTTCGGGGTGGACGACGACGGCGACGACGACACGCGGCCCTGAGGAGCTCACCATGGATCCGCGTCGCAGGGCTCGCCTCCTGACCGTGCTGGCGCCGCTGGTCGGCCTGCTCGCGGCCTGGGTCGCGCACGCGCGCCCGCCCGGGCCGCGGCCGGCGCTCGCGCCGCGCGAGCACATCCAGAGCCGCCACTTCCCCGACGTCACGCTGCTCACGCAGGACGGGACGCCGGTGCGCTTCTACGAGGACCTGATCAAGGGCAAGAAGGTCGTCATCAACTTCATGTACTCGCGCTGCAAGGGCATCTGCTCGCCGGTGACCGACAACCTGGTCGACGTGCAGCAGAGGCTCGGCGAGCGCGTGGGGCGCGACCTCTTCTTCTACTCGATCTCGCTCGAGCCCGAGGACGACTCGCCGGCCGACCTGAAGGCCTACGCCGAGCGCCACGGCGTCGGCCCGGGCTGGCTGTTCCTGACCGGCGCACCCGAGGACTGCGAGCGCCTGCGGCGTTCGCTGGGCTTCGTCGATCCCGATCCCGAGCTCGACCGCGACGTGACCAACCACGCCGGCAACATCCTGTTCGGGAACGAGCCGCTCATGCTGTGGGCCGCCTGCCCGGGCCAGGCCGACCCCGACTGGATCCGCCAGTCGATCCTGGCCGAGGTCGACCGCCCAGCTCGCTGAGCGCTGGCATCCGACGCGCGCGGTCGGCAGGATCGCGCGCCATGGATCCGTCCCGGGGCATGCTCACCCAGAGCGAGCTCGTCGCGCGCGTCGAGGAGGGTGCGATCGACACGGTGGTGGTGGGCTTCACCGACCACTACGGACGCCTGATGGGCAAGCGCCTGGACGCGCGCTTCTACCTCGACGAGGCGCTCGCGCACGGCGTGCACGCCTGCGACTACCTGCTCACCGTGGACGTGGAGATGAATCCCGTCCCGGGCTACCGCTTCGCCAGCTGGGAGCGCGGCTACGGCGACTTCCACCTCGCGCCCGATCCGGCCACCCTGCGCGTGGCGAGCTGGCTCGAGAAGACCGCGCTCGTCCTGTGCGACGTGCTCGACGTCAAGACGCACGCGCGCGCGGCCGTGGCGCCGCGCTCGATCCTGCGCGCCCAGGTCGAGCGCGCCGCGCGCGCGGGCCTCGTGGTCCAGGCCGCCTCCGAGCTCGAGTACTACCTCTACCGCCACGGCCAGGCCGAGGCCGCCGCGCGCGGCTGGCGCGGGCTCGAGCCGGTGGGGCACTACCTCGAGGACTACGACCTCCGTCAGGGCGCGCGCACCGAGCCCTTCCATTCGGCCGCGCGCCGGCACCTCTCCGATTCGGGCGTGCCGGTCGAGACCTCCAAGGGCGAGTGGGGCCTGGGGCAGCACGAGCTCAACGTGCGCTACACCGAGGCGCTGGCCATGGCCGACCGGCACGTGGTCTTCAAGCAATGCCTGAAGGAGCTCTCCGACCGGCACGGCCTCGCGCTCACGTTCATGGCCAAGGTGGCCGCCGACCAGGCCGGCTCATCGTGCCACATCCACATGAGCCTGGCGCGCGACGGCGAGAACGCCTTCGCCGGCGACGAGCCCTGTGGTCCGGTGCGCGGCTCGGCCGTCTTCCGCCACTTCCTCGCCGGCTGGATCGCGCACGCGGCCGAGCTCATGCCCTTCTACGCGCCCACGGTGAACAGCTACAAGCGCTACCAGAGCGCCTCCTGGGCGCCGACGCGGCTCGCCTGGAGCCACGACAACCGCACGGCCGGCTTCCGCGTCGTGGGCGCGGGTCCGAGCCTGCGCATCGAGTGCCGCATCCCCGGCGCGGACTGCAATCCCTACCTCGCCTACGCCGCGGCGCTCGCCTCGGGCCTGGACGGCATCGAGCGCGAGCTCGAGCCGCCGCCCTGCTTCGCGGGCGACCTGTACGCCGCGCGCGAGCTCGCGCGCGTGCCGGGCAGCCTCTGCGACGCCCTGGCGCCCTTCGAGGAGAGCCCCTTCGCCCGCGCCGCCTTCGGCGCCGACGTGGTCGAGCACTACGCCCACTTCTACCGCTCCGAATGGGAGGCCTGGGAGAGGGCCGTCACCGACTGGGAGCGCCAGCGCTACTTCGAGCGCATTTGAGAGCCCGGCAAGGATGCCTCCGGCATCCTTGCCCGGACTCGAAGGATCCTCCTGGGCGCGCGATCCTCGCGCGCCCTCTCGGAGCCGCACGCGGTGAGCAGCCCGGAAAACGAGAGCGGCCCGGGCCGAGGCCCGAGCCGCATCCTCCTCAGACCCGCGCGCGCTCAGGCGCGCTTGTAGTGGTTGGTCATCATCTTGAACTCCTTGCCGTCGGGCATGACGGCGAACATCTCGAAGATGCGCTCGTTCTTGCTGACGTGCTTCTCGGTGGTGCGGTGCTTCAGCACCGAGTTCGTCATGCAGCTGAAGAACTCGCCCTCCATGTGGATCGTGTCGCCCTTCTGCTTGCCGGTCAGCGCGCACAGCACGGGCGCCATCGAGTCGACCCAGGTCGAGACGAACTTGCCGCTGTGGGGCTCGAAGCCCAGCGTCGCGCGCCCGACGAAGGGCATGCCCATCATCGAGGTCTCGTACTTGCTGACGGTCCAGAACTCGCCCACCATCTCGATGGTCTCGTTGGCGGTGGTCTCCATCGGCGGCTGGCTGGGGTCCATGTAGAACTTGCAGGCCACCTTCCAGTTGCCGGCGTGGTCCTTCAGCAGCTTGTGCTCGGTGGTGGGCTTGGGCATGGGGGGGGCGGCTTGGTCCTTCATCGCGATCCTCTTCCTCGTTCTCTTTCCCTTGGGGATTCGTTCACTCGGACCGAGCGGGTCCGAAGGCGCCAAAGCTAGCGGCCCCCGGCTCGGCGGCAACGGTCGCACCGGATAATGAACGCGCCTCGAACGGGCCCCGTCGCCTACCCTCGCAGCGTGTCCCGCGTGCACCTGTTCGCGTATGGGAGCTTGCGGCGTGGAGAGACCCTGCACGCGCACCTGGCGGGCCTCGTCTGCCTCGGCCGCGGCTGGTTCGGCGGGCGGCTCTACGACCTCGGCGAGTACCCCGGGGCGGTCCCGTCGCGCGCGGGCGAGCGTGTGCTGGGGGAGGTGTACGAGCTCGCGCCCGACGACGCGCGCCTGGCCGAGCTCGATCGCCTGGAGGGCTGCGATCCCGGGCGGCCCGAGCGCGGCCTGTTCGTGCGCCGCGGCCTGACCATCGAGCTCGCCGCGGGCGGCTACGTCCGCGCCTGGGTGTACCTGTTGGCGCGCGTCCCGGCGCACGCCGTGCTCATCCCGGGCGGGGACTACGCGCGCCGCGGCCCGCGCTCGCCCCTCGATCCGGCCGGCGGCCCTTCGTAGAGTTCCCGCCGATGCCGGCCGCGCCCGTGATCGGGGTCACGACCTATCCGCCCCTGCCCGAGGCGCCGGACCGGCGCTTCCACCTGCCCGTGGCCTACGTCGAGGCCCTGCGGCGTGCGGGCGCGGTGCCGGTCCTGGTCCCGCCCGGCGAGGGCGAGCTCGCGACGCTGCTCGAGCGCCTGGACGCGCTGCTCCTCACGGGCGGCGGCGACGTCGCGCCCGAGCGCTACGGCGGGCGCGCCCATCCGACGATCGAGCGCGTCGACCGCGCGCGCGACGAGAGCGAGCTCGCCCTCGTGCACGCCGCCGTCGAGCGCGGCCTGCCCACGCTCGGCATCTGCCGCGGCTGCCAGGTCGTCAACGTGGCCCTGGGCGGCAGCTTGGTCGAGCATCTGCCCGACGAGGTGGGCGAGCGCGTGCCGCACCGGAGCGCGCCCGGCCAGCGCTCCTTCCACGGCGTCTCCATCGAACCCGGCTCGCGCCTGTCCGAGATCGTGGGCCAGCGCGAGCCCGCGCCCTCCTCCTCGCACCACCAGGCCATCCGGCGCGTGGGCCAGGGGCTCACGGTCACGGCGCGCGCGGCGGACGGCACGATCGAGGCCGTCGAGCTCGCGCGCCACCCGTTCCTCGTGGCCGTGCAGTGGCATCCCGAGCACACCGCCGCCGACGATCCCGCCCAGCAGCGCCTGTTCGACGCGCTCGTGGCCGCGGCGCGGCGGCGCTAGACCCCCGACTCCAGCGAAGACATCCCCATGCGTTTGAACGGCAAAGTGGCGCTGATCACCGGCGCCGGCGGTGGCATCGGCGGCGAGGCGAGCCTGCTGTTCGCGGCCGAGGGCGCGCGCATCGTCGCCCTCGACGTCGACGAGAAGGGCGGCCAGGCCACCCTGGAGCGCCTGAAGCGCGCGCGGGGCGAGGGCGAGTTCTACGTGGCCGACGTGACCAAGGACGCCGACTGGACGCGCGTCATCCGCGAGGCCGAGCGCGCCTTCGGCCAGATCGACATCGTCTTCAACAACGCCGGCATCATGGACCCGGCCGACGACGACGCGGTCAAGACGCCCGAGTCGGTGTGGGAGCGCACGCTGTCGATCAACCTGAAGGGCGTGTTCCTGGGCTGCAAGCACGGCATCGCCGCGCTGCGGCGCGCGGGCGGCGGCTCGGTCATCAACACGGCCTCGTTCGTGGGCCTGATGGGCGCGGCCACCCCGCAGATCGCCTACACGGCCAGCAAGGGCGGCGTGATCGCGCTCACGCGCGAGCTGGCGGTCGTGCACGCGCGCGAGGGCATCCGCGTGAACGCCCTGTGTCCGGGGCCGCTCAAGACCGAGCTCCTGATGAAGTTCCTCGACACGGAGCAGAAGAAGCAGCGCCGCCTGGTGCACATCCCCATGGGCCGCTTCGGCGAGGCGCGCGAGATGGCCCAGGCCGCGCTGTTCCTGGCCTCCGAGGAGTCGGCCTTCATGACCGGTGCCTCGCTCGTCGTCGACGGCGGCATCACCGCCGCCTACGTGACGCCCGAGTAGCCCCGCGGCTTCAGCGCCTGAAGTGCACGCTCTTCGGGCGCGTCAGGTGCAGGTAGCCGTGGCGCGAGAGGGTCGAGCCCAGGCCGCTCGCCTTCACGCCCGTCCAGGGCAGCGAGGGATCGAGGTAGTCGCAGCGGTTCTGGAAGACGGTGCCGACCTCGAGCTCGCGCGCGAAGCGCTCGGCGCGCACCGCGTCGCGCGTCCACACCGAGGCCGTGAGCCCGTAGGCGCTGTCGTTCATGCAGGCCAGCGCGCGCTCGTCGTCCTTCACGGGCACGACCGGCAGGACCGGGCCGAAGGTCTCCTCGCGCAGGGCCAGAGCCTCCTCGGGACACTCGGCCAGCAGCGTGGGCTCGAAGAACCAGCCGGCGAGATCGCTCGGCCGGCGTCCGCCGGCGAGCAGGCGCGCGCCGCGGCGAACGGCGTCCTGCACGTGCAGCTCGACCTTCTCGAGCCCGGCGCGGTCGGCCAGCGGGCCCATGCTGGTCGTGTCCTCCAGCGGGTCGCCCAGGCGGTAGGCGGCCAGCGCCAGCAGCGCGCGCTCGAGGAAGGCCGGGTACACGCGCTCGTGCACGTACACGCGCTCGACCGCGCAGCACGACTGGCCGGCGTTGTAGCAGGCGCCGTCGACGACGTTGGCCGCGGCGAAGTCGAGGTCGGCGTCCTCGGCCACGTAGGCCGGGTCCTTGCCGCCCAGCTCCAGGCCCGCCCCGATCAGGCGCTCGCTGGCGGCGCGGTACACGCCGCGCCCGGTCGCGACCGAGCCCGTGAAGCACACGTGGTCGATGCGCGCATCCGCGACGAGCGCGCCGGCACGTGAGTCGGGCACGATCACGTTCTGGAACACGTCCGGCTCGGTGAGCGCCGCCAGGGCGCGCGCGTAGTGCTCGCCCGCGCCGGGCGTCTTCGGGCTGTGCTTGAGCACGACCGCGTTGCCGGCCGCCAGCGCGGGGAAGACCACGTTGACGGGCACGATCAGCGGGTAGTTCCAGGCGGCGACGTCGAGCACGACGCCCAGGGGCTCGTGCTGGATGCGCAGCTGGAAGCCGGGCTGGGCCGGTGGGAACTCGCTCGCCAGGGCGGTGGGCGCGAGAGCCAGCATGTGCTCGGCGCGCGCGAGCAGCGTGTCGACCTCGGCGCGCGCCTGCGCGATGGGCTTGCCCATCTCGAGCGTGACGTTGCGGGCCACGACCTCCTTCTCGCGCCGGAAGTGCTCGAGCGCGCGCCCGAGCTCGCGCAGGCGCTCGGCCAGCGGCCGCGCGCGCCAGCGCCGCTGGGCACGGCGCGCGCGCGCGAGCTTCTCCTCGATCGCCTCGGGCGTGTCGCACGGCACCTCGCGCAGGAACGCGCCGCTGGTCGGATTCTGGATGCGCAGCGTCTCCATGGCCGGAATCCTGTGGAAACGCGGGGCGCGGTTCCAGTGCCGGCCGCGCGTCAGCCGCGGGCGGCGCGCTGCGCGACGCCCTCGGCCCGTGACTGCGGGCCGCGCGGGCAGCCGGGCGGCAACGCGCGCTCGTCCACGAAGCCGTACCAGGTGTTGCGCCGGCGCGGCAGGAAGCCAGCGGCCGTGATCGTGCGCTCGATGCCCTCGATCGACTCCAGGTGGAAGCAGCCCGCCGCGCTGACGACGTTCTCCTCCAGCATGGTGCCGCCGAAGTCGTTGCAGCCGGCGCGCAGCGAGACCTGGGCCATCTTCATGCCCTGCGTCACGTAGGAGGTCTGCAGGTTCTCGACGTTGTCGAGGAACAGGCGCGCCACGGCGTTGACGCGCAGGTACACGGCCGGCGTGGTCTTCTCGGGGTAGAGCGCCTGCTCGGGCACGCCCTCGGGCTGCAGGTTCCAGCAGGCGAAGGCGGTGAAGCCGCCGGTCTCGTCCTGCAGCTCGCGCAGGACGCGCAGGTGCTCGATGCGCTCGGCCGCGCTCTCGACGTGGCCGTACATCATCGTGGCCGTAGAGCGCAGGCCGGCCTCGTGCACGCGGCGGTGCACCTCGAGCCAGCGTTCGGTGGTCGTCTTCTTGGGCGCGATGATCTTGCGTACGCGCTCGACCAGGATCTCGGCGCCCGCGCCGGGCACGCTGCCCAGACCGGCCGCCTTCAGGTCGGCGATCACGGCCTCGACCGGGCGCTTGTCGAGCTTGGCCAGGTGGTCGAGCTCGGGCGCCGAGAGCGCGTGCAGGTTCACCTGCGGGAAGCGCGCCGTGAGGTCGGCGAAGAGCTCGCACCACCAGTCGGTCTTGAGATAGGGGTGGTGGCCGCCCTGCATGAGCACCTGCCGCCCGCCGAGCTCGGCCACCTCCCGCACCTTCTGCACCAGCACCTCGCGCGGCAGCACGTAGGCCTCGCCGTGGTTCGGCCGGCGGTAGAAGGCGCAGAAGCCGCAGTCGGTGATGCAGACGTTGGTCGGGTTGACGTTGCGGTCGACGATGTAGCTCGTGACGCCGTGCGGGTGCAGGCGCGCGCGCACGAGATCGGCCAGGCGCCCGAGCGTCAGGAGGTCGGCCTGCTCGTGCAGCAGCAGGGCCTCCTCGGGCGTCAGCCGTTCTCCGGCCTCGACCTTGCAGGCCGCCTCGGTCACGCCGCGCGCCGCGCGCGCGCTCGACAGGAGCTGGGTCACGGGGGGCGAGTATAGGGCCGCCGCCGCCGCCCGCGGAAGGACGGCAGACTGCCCCTCTGGCGGGCGCCATTCGTGTACCCTTGCCCTTGCATCACACCCTTCCAAGGCTCCGGCCATTTTCGAGGTGCTGCGATGGCTCTTGCTCGAAGGACCCTTTGTCACCGGTACCGCTGGTCCCTCCTGGCCGCGTTGTTCGCCGGTACGCTCGCGAGCGCGCAGAGCGTCCGCCTGAACCGCGATCTGCCGCGTGGTGCGCCCGGCGGCGGCAGCGACGTGATCGGGCGGCCGCAGGTCACTCCCGATGGTCAGTGGGCCGTGTATCGGACCAACCTCGACGGGGTGTTCGAGATCTTCAGCGTGCCGGTCGACGGCAGCGCCGCCCCCCGCCCCCTCAACGGTGCGTTCACGCCCGGCCTCGTCCTGGTCCAGGAGACCCTCATCAGCCCGAGCAGCGAGCGCGTGCTGTACAGGGCCGAGCAGCTGATGGACGGAGTGACCGAGCTGTGGAGCGCGCCCATCGATGGCAGTGCGCCGGCCGTGCGCATCAACGCCGCCTTGGGGCCGGGCGGCGAGGTGTGGGGGGTCCAGTTCACGCCGGGAGGGGAGCGCGTCGTCTACCTCGCCGATCCGGGCGCGAACGACGTGTTCGAGCTGTGGAGCGCGCCCGTCGACGGCAGCCAGGCGCCGGTCCGGCTCAACGAGTCGGGCGGGGATCTGAACACCCCCCTGGACGTCGCGATCGCCGCCGACGGATCCTCCGTCGTCTACCGGGACGATCAGGCGACGCCCGGCGTGATGGAGCTGTGGCGCGCGCCGATCGACGGCAGCGCCCCGGCCGTGCGCCTGCTGCCCGTGCTCGCGGCGACCGCCGACGTCACCGCCTTCCAGATCAGCCCCGACTCGACGCGGGTCGTGTACATCGCCGACGCGAGCCAGGACGGAGTGTTCCACCTGTGGAGCGCGCGACTCGACGGCAGCGGAGTGCCGGTGCGCATCACGGACTCGTTGAACGGCAACCGGGGGGTCGCCTCCTTCCGGGTGGAGCCGGATTCGAGCGCGGTCGTCTTCCGTGGCGACGTGACCGTCGACGAGCGCTACGAGCTCTACCGAGCCGCGATCGACGGCGCCGGCTCGCCGGCGACGATCTCCGGGGCCCTCGTGACGGGGGGCGACGTCGCCGCCCTCTACGAGCTCACCCCCGACGGCGCCTCCGTGGTGTTCCTGGCCGACGCCGAGGTCGACGGGGTATCGAACCTCTACAGCGTGCCCGTCGGCGGCACCCCGCGCCGGCGTCTCAGCGACCCGGGCGATCCAGCCCATCCGCCCTTCGACTGGGAGATCACGGCGGACAGCAGCCGGGTCGTCTACCGGACCGGTCAGTTCACGTTCACGGGTCTCTGGTCGGCCCCGGTCGACGGCTCCTCCGCGACCATCCGGCTCGAGGAACCGGGACAGAGCGCCAATCCGGGAGTGCAAGGATTCCAGCTGGATCCGGCCGGGGCCTGGGTGGCGTACTACTTCCAGAATCCGCACGGCTTCGAGCTGTGGAGCGTGCCCGTCGATCGCAGCCTCGCTCCGCGGGCGCTGCAGCGCGCGCAGCTCCTGGCCGGCTTCGCCGCCTCGAGTGTCGCGCTGACGGCGGCGCGCGCGGTCTTCGTCGCCGATGGCGCCACGGACCAGCTCGAGGAGCTGTGGAGCCGCCCGCTCGACGGATCGCAGGCGTCGCTCCGGCTCAACCAGGACCTCGCTCCGGATCCGATCGCCGGCGACGTGAAGGACTACCTGTGGGCCCTGGGCGGGGACGGCGTGGTGTACACCGCCGACCAGGAGCAGGACGAGCGCACCGACCAGCTCCTCGCCCGCACCGATCAGCCGCCCAGTCCGCGCTCGCTCTCGATCGGCAGCAACCCGATCGCGAGCGCGGTGAGCCCGGACGGGCGCTGGCTCGTGTGGCGCACGATCCAGACGATCTTCAGCGCGCCGCTCGACGCGAGCCTGCCGGCGACCGAGATCGGCTTCGCGTCGTTCCTGGGCGACTTCGCCATCGCTCCGGACAGCGAGCACGTGGTGATGGCCGGCAACATGGCCGGTGGCCACTTTCCCGCCTTCTACTACCTGATGAGCCTGTCGATCGACGGCCAGAGCCCGGCGATCCTCCTGAACCATGACAGTCCCGGGACCGAGATCGTCGTCATCAGTCTCGTCCTCTCGCCCGATGCCTCGCGCGTCGTGTACGTCGAGATGAACGACGGCCTGCGACGCCTGCAGAGCGCCCGGCTCGACGGGACCCAGCCGCCGCAGACGCTGCAAGCGCCGCTCGCGCCCGGCCGCACCATCGACAGCGTGCAGGTCAGTCCGGACGGGGCACGGGTCGTGTTCCGTTCCGACCGGGATCAGGCGGGCGTGCTCGAGCTCTTCAGCGTCCCGCTGACCGGAGGCACGCCCGTGCGCCTGCACCCCGCGCTCGCGCTCGATCGCGACGTCGACCGCGCCTACCGCATCAGTCCGGACGGAACGCGCGTCGTGTACGTTGCCGACGCCGACGCCGACGAGGAGTTCGAGCTCTTCAGCACGTCCATCCTGGGCTCGTCGAGCCCGATGCAGCTCAGCGCCGCGCTGGCCGCGGGCGGAGACGTGGGCCTCGCCGTCACGCAGCCCG
>Ga0315910_10004771_pt1 | contig 11261 bp, 10 predicted proteins | sample EdamamesoilMG_FD_204470 | JGI IMG/M metagenome (GOLD analysis project Ga0315910, IMG submission 204470) | Garden soil microbial communities collected in Santa Monica, California, United States - Edamame soil | ecosystem: Environmental > Terrestrial > Soil > Garden | place: USA: California...
GTCCACGTATTGCCCTGTCCCGTGGATTGATACGACCGATTGCAACCGACCAATCTGTACATCTGATTGTCGACGCCGCGCTCGCCGTTCATCCCGAGCAAGTCCGAATGTGCGCACGTGCCAGGTGCCGGCTTGCCTTTCTCGCGCGAGTCCTTGCCGTCGATATTTATTCCGTACGCTTTGATGTTCTCCACTTTTACCGTCCGATAGTTCGGATCGGGCCCGAATTTTTCGGGATTCAGGCAGGCATTGGGACGGCTCGGGTCCATCATGCGACGAAGGAATTGCCGTTCCGCTTCTTCGGCACTTACGGCACCGCCGCCTGCGGGTTGTGATCCTGCGGCCACGCCCGCCGGTCGTTGCCCAGCGGGTGCTCCGCCCGGCGCGTTATACGACATGCCTTCGGTCATGCCGTCTGGACACGCACCACTCTCGGATGCGTCTTTCGCTAACGCGTACTGAATTTCCGAAACAACAAAACCCGCCTGGCCGTTTTGTACAAAGCTCGCTTGCTCCGCAAACGTCAGCGTGGCACTGCCGAGCGCCAGCCCACCCAACACCATCGCTTGCTTAACTATCGAATTCATCGGCACTCCAACATCTATCGCCAAGTGTGCGTGAAAGAACCGCGCGGCTTCTTTCCTAAAAATCTCCGGCACGATCCTGCGACTCTGCGAGAACCGAAAGTATCGGACGACATTAGCTTTGAAACTCAGGCCCTTGCTCATCATCAACTGTCGCTTCTACGCACTGCCGACACTACAACTAAATAGCGCCGCGGCACCTTTCATGACGTTTCTTAATAGTGAATAATGCCGCGAGATCGGCCGTACTGTTCTGTAACATCGTCTCGTCGCACGCTCACATTCGTTTGAAGGCTAAGAGATGCCTCAGTCGTGAGCAATGCATGTGTCACGATCTCGACGGTCTTGACCTGACACCGCAATCTTGCCAATCGACTTCGCGGCCAAATGTAGGACAAACACTGCCGTTGACACCGTAGACTCTTCGGATACATTCAACGCGTTGCTTAATCTTGCGTTGCACAAATCAATGAAAACTGTGGCTGATAAATCCACCGCCCACTCCTCTCCGGTCGCCATGGACGCCCGCATGCTGCGCAGCCGCGAGGCATTGCGCACCGCACTGTTAGAGCTGCTGCAACGAAAGCCGCTTGAACAAATCACCATTCGCGAGATCGCGACGCAAGCCGACGTCGGCTATGCGACCTTCTTCCGCCATCATCCCACCAAGGAGGCGTTATTGCGCGACTTGGCAGATGACGAAATCAATGGCCTGGTTAACATGGCGTTGCCGACGTTGGATGTCGGCAACAGTCGCGCCTCCTCCCTTGCGCTCTGCGCCTACGTTAATGAACGGCGAACCTTGTGGTCCACGCTTCTGACAGGCGGCGCGGCTGCAGCGATGCGTGAAGCCTTTATTCAAATGGCTTCGCGCGTGGCCGCCAAAATGGACGCGCATGCTTGGCTCCCCGCAGAACTAGGCGTTATTCATGCATCGAGCGCCATCATCGAAATCCTCGCCTGGTGGCTACGGCAATCGAAGCCCCTTCCCGTCGAACGTATTGCCGAACTGATCGATCGCCTTGTTATTGGTCCCTTAGTGACGACTGATTAATACTCCCGGCGAGATCCCACGCAGCAGAGGAGTTTTTGCCTCGGAACAATTGACATCCTCACCCCAAAAGATATGATCCATTGTGTATCACATAGGATCCAGCATGTCCGCCGAAGCCCCAGCCTCTTGTCCGTTTCATGGCGTTGGTGATGACCGCAAATCCGCTGCCGTCGCCGCTCAAAATGCACGGCCCGACACCGGCGCCGTGGTGCAGAAGTTCAGTCTCGGCAAGGACATTCTGAAAAGCCCAGCGCTGAAACAAGCGGGCCTAGGCGCAGATCAAGTGGTTATAGACGAACCCAGCCACGCGCCGGTGTTTTTCTTGGACGGCGAACATCATCGTAATAAGCGCAGCGCCATCGCGCGCTTTTTTACCGCCACTGCCGTCGAAACGCGCCATCGTCCGTTCATGGAACGCAAAGCCGATACGCTACTGAGCGAGTTTCGACGGAAAGGCCGTATTTGTCTCGATCAAACTGCCTGGTTGATGGCCGTTGCGGTAGCGAGCGAGGTCGTCGGCTTGAACCACAGCGACACAGCCGGTCTGGCGCGCCGCATTAAAGGTGTGATGCGACAAGTGGAAGTGCATGCGATGAATCCGGTGACGCGCTTTTTTCTAACGCCGTTACTGCGATTTTACGTACTGCTATTCCATTTCAAAGATGTGCGACCGGCGATCAAAGCGCGCCGTGAACAGCGCAAGGACGACATCATTTCGCATCTTATCGACGAGAAATACTCGGAACCCGCGATCCTGATCGAGTGCATGACATACGCGGGCGCCGGCATGGTGACAACGCGCGAATTCATCACCATGGTTGCTTGGCACTTCTTCGAAAGACACGAGCTGCGCGATCGCTATCTCAACGGCAGCGAAGCGGAGCAGAACGCCATCTTGGAAGAAATCCTGCGACTCGAACCGGTCGGTATGTATCTGTACCGCCGCACGGAGACGGAAGTGCCTGCGGCCTTGGCGGCGGAGATTCAAGCAAGCTCAACTTATGCTATCGATGTGCGGAATGCCAATCTAGACGAGTCGGTGACCGGCCCATGTCCGCACATGATCGATCCCGATCGTGCCAGCCGCATGAAAGTCACGGGTTCGTATCTAAGCTTCGGCTACGGCAGTCATCGTTGTCCTGGAGCGCAAGTCGCGCTCGCGGAAACCCGGATATTCATCGATCGCCTGTTCCGCATTCCCGGCGTCCGGCTTGAAAAGCCACCGAGCATTTCGTGGTGCGCCGCTCTCAACAGCTATGAGTTGCGCGATGCCATCGTTGTTTGCGACGTTGCATAAACCTGGCGACGCATTCAATTCACGGCGCGAGTCTTACCTTCCCAATAGGGCTTGCGCAATTCGGTCTTTTGAATCTTGCCTGCGCCGGTAGTCGGCAACGCGGCGCGGAACTCCACGGTACGCGGGCACTTGTATCCCGCGATTCGTTGCTTGCAGTGCTCAATCAGCTCCGCCGCCAACTGATCCGTGCCCGCGCCCGCAGTCGGTTTTAGAACCACTACCGCATGCACTGTTTCGCCCCACTTATCGCTCGGAATGCCGATCACTGCAGTAATGGCGATTGCGGGATGTTGCGATAGCGCGTTTTCGACTTCGGCGGAATAAATATTCTCGCCGCCTGACACAATCATGTCCTTCATGCGATCGACGATGAAGAGATAACCGTCCTCATCCATCTTGCCACCGTCGCCGGTATGCATCCAACCGTCGCGGACCGCGGCGGCGGTAAGCTCCGGCTTGTTCCAATAGCCCAGCATCACACCCGGACCGCGCGCCGTTACTTCACCAACCTGGCCGCGCGGCACTTCGCGACCTTGAGTGTCCACTACTCGCAATTCGCACGTTAAATTTGCACGCCCCGCCGAATGCAGCATTTCCGGCTTGGTGCTGCGATGATCGCGCCCATCCAAATAAGTGACACAAGGGGACAATTCCGTCATCCCGTATGCTTGAATGAACTCGACACCGGAAAAATACTTCATCGCGCGCCGCAACACGCCTTCGCTGATGACCGACCCGCCGTAAACCAATTTCCGGACGCTCGAAACATCGTATTGCGCGGCTTCGGGAAAATCCGTTGCGAGCTGAATCATCGTGGGCACCAGCAGCGCGTGCGTAACGCGATGTTGTTGGATGGCGTGCAACGCACCTTGCGGCGTGAACATCGGAACGATGACAAACGTGCCGCCAACTATCGAATGAGCGTTCATCAGCACGTTGCACGCAATATGAAACATCGGCGCGATCAGTAATGCCTTACCGTCGGCGTGAGTACACCCCTCGGCTACGAACCCCAACGCGTTGCTGGCCAAATTCTCGTGACTGAGCATCACGCCTTTTGGAAAACCTGTCGTGCCGCCTGTATACATCACCGCGGCAAGATCGTTGCCGCTCGCGCCGGCATCGAGCGACGGAGTAGCTTGCGCCAGCAACTCTTCGAAATTAAGCATGCCCGCCGGCGTATCGCCGTCACCCGTATATATAAGTGTTTGCACTGCTTTGCTGCGCGTACGCAACTCGCTGCCCATGTCTTTGAACTTGTCGTCCACAAACAGAATGCGCGTCTCGCAATCGTCCAGTGAATACGCGACCTCGCTTGCAGTCCAACGAATATTCACCGGGTTCACGGCGCCGCCGCCCCACCAAGTGCCGTAAAAGAATTCCAGATAGCGATCGGAATTCAGCGCCAGCATGCCGACCCGATCGCCTCGACTCATGCCGAGTTGTTGTAACGCCGCCGCTAACCGGGCTACTCGATCGGCGTACTCGCGATACGTGCGTTGCCGATCGCCGCAGATAGTGGCGATACGCTCCGGATGGCGCTGCACGGCGCGGTGCAGGCCTTGAGTCAGGTAAAACGGCACAGTTATCCCCTGTCTTTATTTGTATGCGAGTTTTATACGAAATACCCTCCGATGAGCAACCAAAACCGAAAAAGGCCGTCAATCCATCAGCGTTGACGGCCGCGCCTACTACGCGCATTTAGACTTTACTATTTCGCCATAGATTGAAGGCAAACAGGAACAGCCCCAGCGCAGCCGCAGTCGTACCTATTCCGATAAACGGCCCGCCGATTTTAGAGCCGCTCATGACTAGGACCGTGAAGCCCAGCATGCCGATCGGCAACCCCAGGTTGTGCAGCCAGAAATGCCACGCCGCCAAACGGCTCGCCAACATGCGCGGATAAAGGTGATATGCCACCGCCGTTAGCGCTAGGGTAGCCCAACCCAGTAGATTCAAATGTACGTGCACAGGTCGCAATTGAAAGTTGTGGGTGTTACCCATAAACACGCCCAACGCCACGCCGATCACTAGATAAACCACAGCCAGCTTGAATAATCGATTCACCATCTCTACACCTCTTAGTTAACAAGCTTGAGTTTTGAATTATTTTTGCGAACTTACGCGCTGCACATTGTCTGCATCGGCAGCCCGCCCGCCGAGAAGAACATTGACCAGTGAATAGTTTCCTTCGTGGCATGCGCTCTCGAACATCTGCTCGCTCGTGCGCAGAAATCGGACCTCGCCTGTCCACGCTTGTTTGTAATATGTGGCGTCCTCGACGGTAAACGCATACGTGATCTCATCGGCAGCGGTACGAGTGAAACGCTCGACGACCGTCGTTTGCGGCGACACGAAAAACAAATGCTGCGGACCCATGCGCGGTGCACTGGTTGGCGAAAAATACTTTGTCTCGACCACCAAGGTGTCGCCTTCCCACCAACCGATCGAATCGCCCAACCATGACAGCACTGTCGCCGGACCATGCGCTCCGTTCATGCGAATAATGCGAGCGTCGTGAATTTCTTCCGAAAAGATCGCAACGATGCCCGGTGCTTGCACAATCTGCCTTAAATTATTTGCGGGGATCACCAACATAGGCGGCGCGGACGTCGGCGAACCCAAGCAGCGCTCGGAAACTGGGCGTTGTTCTGGTCCGTCAAACGCCGTCAACATTGCTTCACGCGCCTGCGCCGCTTCAGATTTGAAAAGATCGTTGCCCGGAATAATGCCTGTCGGCGGATCGATGATGATGGAGCTGCGTAACTCGCCGCGAATCGAATCGATATGCGGCGCATCGAAATACAGCGAGGGTTCGGCGGGTTTATTCAAGTCGTCGCGTCTCGCCGCAACCTTATTGCGTATCTGTTCCGCTTCGGCCGGCGTGATCACCAATGACTTGAACTCATGCGATCGCTCCAAAGGCGTCACGCTCGTATTAGTCCACATACCTTGCAGATCAACGCGACCGTCGCTGAGTCGCGGCGGGCGATAACTAGGTTCTTTGGCGAGGGTCATTCCTGCCGCTAACCACGCGATCAATATGTATTGTCGTAAACGACGCATAACGCCCTCAGTGATCCTATGTTTCGCGATTAATTGCCGACCCGGCGCGATGTGGAGCGAGATTGTGATCGGCGCGGCCGCGATGAGTAAGGGACATAAGTCCCGCGCGCCGGTTATCGTCGCGCGATCACTCGGGACAACTGTCTCGTGAATCGATCGCCAAGAGTTCCGATACTGCGAGCATTCCAATCGAGTACTCGCAATGAACACCAGAGTGATGCGATCGATCGCCACGGCAAGACCGACCCCTTTATCGATGGCGGACGCGACCCACTCTCGAATTCAGTCCATCGACTTAGTGCGCGGCTTCGTCATCGTCCTGATGGCGCTAGACCACGTACGCGACTACTTCAGCAATGCCCACGTCGATCTACTAGACCCTACGCAAACCACCGGCGCGCTATATCTGACGCGCTGGATTACGCATTTGTGCGCGCCGATCTTCATCCTCCTAGCCGGCGTCAGCGCCCACCGAATGTCGATGCACATGTCGACCGGGCAGCTCAGCCGCTTCTTACTAACGCGCGGGCTTTGGTTGATCGTGTTGGAAGTGACCGTCGTTCTGTGGGCGTGGAGCTTCAACATCAGCTATCAACGCGGTGTCTTCTTACAGGTTATCTGGGCTATCGGCGCATCGATGTTAATGCTCGCCGCTTTGGTGCATCTCCCCGTCCGCGTCATCGGGGTATTCGGTGCCACGATGATCATCGGCCACAACCTTCTCGACTCGCTTGAGCCCAGCGATTTCGGCGTTTGGGCGCCACTATGGAACGCATTGCATGTACAAGGCCCGTTGCCGATAGGATTTCTTTCGTATCCGTTAATTCCTTGGCTAGGAGTGATGGCGCTCGGCTTCGCAATGGGAACGCTGTATGACTTGAAAACGAACCGTCGGCGCACGGCACTATTGACCGCGGGAGTTAGCGCCTTGACGTTGTTCGCAGCACTGCGCCTCGCTAACTTTTACGGCGACCCGCAACCGTGGCAAGTGCACTCCACCGTGTCCGCCACGCTAATGTCGTTCTTCAATGTGGAGAAATATCCGCCATCACTACTCTATTTACTGGCGACGCTTGGCATCGGCTGGCTGTTACTCGTTGCGGCGGAATCTCTCCATGGACGGATAGCAGTCGTACTAAATACCTTCGGCCGAGTCCCGCTATTCGCTTATGTTGTGCACATCGCGATTGCACACGCGCTTGCGGGTCTTATTGCGGGTAGCCTGGGCTTTGGAAGCGCGGTGCTTGCCGTTGACTTTACGCAGTTCCCGCGCACCTGGGGCTTCGATCTACCGCTGGTTTATTGCGCGTGGTTGCTAGTATTGCTGTTGTTGTATCCGGCGTGCGTTTGGTTCGGCGAGATCAAGCGCAGACGCAGGGACTGGTGGCTTTCCTATCTTTAAGCCTGACACCGATTCAGCCGTAGCCCGCGTCGCGAGCACGCACGATTGCTTGCGCCCGACTCTCGACGCCCAGCTTTTCAAAAATCAACGACACTTGATTGCGTACGGTTTTCTCGGAAAGATTTAGTGTCGCTGCGATCTGCGCGTTATCGCGGGCCTTTGCCAGCAACTGCAGTATCTCCACCTGACGCTCCGAGAGCGTGCCGAATACCGGATCCATTGGCGCGACTTCTTCGGCCGGCAAAAAGTGAGCTACGGCATCGAGCCATTGCTGCCATCCAGACTCGTGGCCCAGCAATAGGTGGTTCTGGCTATCGATGGGAATCAATCGTGCCCCCGGGATCGACGTCGCCAGCAACCTGCCCTCGGAAAAAGGCACACGAGCGTCGCGCAAACTGTGGAGCACCAGCGTCGGACAATCGACGCGTGACAACAATGACGTAATGTCGATGCCATTGAACTCCTGCATGAATCGCGCGGCGTTATCCGGCGACGTGGAGTGTCGCTGCATTTCGTTGAACCATTGATGCTGCTCCGGCGTGCCGCCTGGAATAAACTGCGTAGTGAAGAACTGGCGGAAGGAAGGCTCCTCTTTACCCCAGCCCAATCGTGCAAGGTTGCACATCATCTCCGCTTCGGCGCGCTCTTGCGGCGTGTTGCTTCGCACGAGCCTGCCGCGCGCGTAGCCGCCGTGCAGTATCAAGTGGGACACTCGCTCAGGATGCCGCACCGCATAAGCAATGGCGACCGCCGCGCCCTGCGAGATGCCTAACAAAGCGAAACTTTCCGCGCCGACAGCGTCGGCCACGGTTTCTAAATCGCTTACCCAACCTTCAAAGGATAGATCGGCAACATCCCAATCGGATAAGCCGCACCCTCGCTCGTCATACCGGACAAACTGCGACCGCGCCGACAACTCGCGCAGCAAGTGACTCCACACGGGACTATCCCAGTCTTGCTCCAAATGCGACAGCCAAGTCGCGGCTTTAATCACGACATTCGAACCCGCGCCGCTACTTGCATAGGCAAGACGCACGCCGTCACGACTCTTAGCAAAACGAATGTGTTGTCTGTTAACCGACATGCCGGGTTCTTGCCTGCATATACAGTCAAGTATCGCTCAGAACGATGACAGCTTGCCACACGGGACAGCCGTCCCGCGCTATGCACGGCGATACGGATCACAATATGCGGCATGGCTACGCAAATCAGAATTGGCGACGCACCCGCAGGCAGCGTCGATAGCGCCGCTCGAAGCTTCGACCGCGACTACAAACGGCTGTCGGCTCAGGCGCAAGTGTGGGAACAAGCGACCGAACGCGCGCTCGACCACGTGTCGCCCGGCTACGCCGCACACGCATTGGACGTGGGATGTGGCTCCGGTGAAGGCATGCGCGCTATTGCAAAACGCGTCGGCCAATTCGGCATGGTCACCGGACTCGATATCGAAGCGCGACTGGGAACGCTGCTGGCACCGCTTTGTACGGCGAACCCGGACTTGTATCGTTTCGTCGTGGGCGACGTGCGCCACCTATCGAGTGTTGCCGATGGCCCGTTCGATCTGGTATTCACCCGACTTTTACTCATGCGCATCGAAGAGCCTGAAACGATACTGCGCAAACTTTGGCAGTGGGTGCGGCCGGGCGGCGCACTGTTGGTAATGGATTACGATCTCACGGGGATGCGCAGCACGCCGCAGCACCCGGTTATCGAACGGGGCTTGCGCTTGGTCTGTGCGGCTTACCGACGTGCGGGCCGCGATATCGAAATCGGCTCGCGCATGCCGGAACTCTTTGTCGAAGCCGGCATCGACACCCCGGACGGCTGCGAGATCAGCAGCGTGATTCTTTCGTGTGCTCAGAGCATGCACATGTTGCTGGAGATCCTTGCCAGCCTGCGCACCGTTATCCTCGATTGTCAGTTATCCGACGTTCCTGCGCTGGAACGATTGGAGCGCGATTTAGTAGCCGCCGCCGATGCGAAGTCATTCATACGTTGGCCCGACATGGTTGCCACATGGAAGCGAAAACCGGAGTGCGGCGATTACTCTGCGCGATGAGAACTAACCTCCATGCGCGGTCACAACTATCGTTCGGCGGTGTCCGTCGTGGCGATGCTCCCACAGATAAATCCCCTGCCATGTTCCAAGCAACAATTGGCCGTTGCCGATCGGAATGTTGAGCGACGTACAGGTGAGCACCGACCGCACGTGTGCCGGCATATCGTCCGGACCTTCGGCATCGTGCTCGAATAGCGCATCACCGTCCGGAACGGCACGTGCAAAGTAACGTTCCAAGTCGCGGCATACCGCCGGGTCGGCATTTTCGGAAATAATGAGCGACGCGCTGGTATGTTGTACAAACACATTGCACAGGCCGTGCGGCGCAGTACAACGCGCAACGGTCTTGGAAACCTCGCGTGTAATGTCGACCAGACCGCGGCCTTGCGTTTGGATGTGAAGAGTGTCGCGCTCTATCATCATCGGTCTTCTATTTTCGCGCGCCGAGCCGAGCCAACATCGCCGAGAGCTCATCGGGATGAATATAAAAATGATCGCAGACGCGACCCCAAAGCATCGCTGTCGGGACATTGCGATCGCCGCGTTCCTGCTGCGTTTGGTGCAGCACCCACAACACGACTCGCTCTCTGCGCGTCAGGCCATCGTACGCATGCGGAATTTGGTCGAATTGCGTGGTGCAGGACATCGTTACGTAAACTCTACCGTTCCCGCCTCATGAAACGCGCACTCACGAATGCAGCGGCAAGTGCCAGTATCGCGCTCACGTACGATGCCGCGTGCAGCGAACGAGTAAAGGCTTCGCGCGCAGTCGATACGACATAGGCTTGGACTTCACCTTGAGCTGTTTCCGCGACCGCGATTGCCGCAGCCAAAGTTTCTCGCGCACTAGCGATTGCCTCGACCGACAAACCGGGAAACTCCACTTCATTCATGTGCCGACGATAAACCGCGCTGACGATACTGCCAAGCACAGCCACACCCAATGCCGCGCCAAACTCGAAACTCGTCTCCGACACCCCCGACGCGGCGCCGGCCCGCTCCGGCGGAACGTCCGACATCACCAAATCGGTCGTCAATGTACCCATAGGCGCCAGGCCTGAACAAAAGAGCAACATGCCGACCATGAGAACCCATAGATCGCCGCTTGCGTCGACCTGCGTCAACACGCCGTACCCGATGGCAGTCACGAGAAACCCGCACGCCAGTACGGTACTCGGCGCATATCGCCTCACGATGGCCGGTGCGAAGAACGCGCCCAGCATGAAAATCAAGCCGGTCGGCATCAGCCACAAACCCGCTTCGAACGGACTCATCCCGATTACCAGTTGCAGATGCTGTGTAACAAACAGAAAGGAACCGAATGCGGAAAAGACGCCGACAATATTGGCGAAAAGCGCGGCACTAAAGATCGGCCGCTTGAACAGCCGCAAGTCGATCATTGGATCGCTGAGTCGTTGTTGTCGCCGCACAAATGCGGCGCCGAGCACAAGACTCGCAACGATTGCAAGCAGAGCGGTCGTTTCCACACCGTATACCGCGATATGTTTTGCACCGAAGATCAGTGTCAGCACAGTGGATGTAGCCAATACCGCACTTGGAATATCCAGCTTGCCGGCGTTGGGGTCGCGATATTCGGGCAACAAGATCGGCACCAAGATCAATAACACCGCCATCAGCGGCACGGCGAGCAAAAAGACAGAACCCCACCAGAAATGTTCGAGCATCAAACCGCCGACAATGGGACCGATGATGCTGCCGGCGGAAAAACAACCGACCCAGACGCCAATTGCCCTGGTGCGCTCTTGTGCGTCGAGAAACATATTACGAATCAACGACAA
>Ga0315910_10004772_pt1 | contig 11258 bp, 11 predicted proteins | sample EdamamesoilMG_FD_204470 | JGI IMG/M metagenome (GOLD analysis project Ga0315910, IMG submission 204470) | Garden soil microbial communities collected in Santa Monica, California, United States - Edamame soil | ecosystem: Environmental > Terrestrial > Soil > Garden | place: USA: California...
TCGGCGTCGGCAGCGGCTTCGTGTGCGCCCGCACGGAGAGCGGCAAGGTCTTCTGCTGGGGCAGCAACCGGCTCGGCGCTGCCCCGAACGGCTTACCGGGGGCAGCCGCGGAGCCCGTCATCGTCAGCGGCCTGTAAGGCCGGCGCACCCAGCTGCAGCGGAAGGCTCGCCTCTAGCGCAGGCGGGCCATGGCGTTCAGGCTGCCCCGCATGTGGAACAGCTGGCGGGTTCCGTCCGGCGTCAGCGCGACCACGTCGGCGGTGCCGTCCTCGATGGCGCCGGTCTCGCTGACCTCGAAGTAGGTCACGTCGTCCACGCGAAAGGTGATGCCGCTGACGGAGAGGCCGCGGGCGACGTCGGGGTACGGCTGCATTTGCCCCGAGGCGGTGTCGACGAGGAACGGTGCTATCGCGGGGTTGTCCCAGTACAGACCGGGATCCTCCGGCAGGGCGACGGCCGGGTCCCAGCGCGGTGGCGCTCGCCGGCATGCAACGGCGCCCTGTCCGGCACACCCGACGCCCGGGTCCGAGCTCGAAAAGCTCGCGGTCAAGCCACGTGAATCCCCGACAGGACGGCGCTGGCAGCGCCCTCGGACCGATCTGATGCGGCGGCCGGTGGCACAGTCTTCGGTCGCACCGGCCCGGGCGGAGGTGTAGGCTCACCCCGGGGCGGGGGGACGACGTGGGGATCGGTCGAAGCGACGGGACACAGGCGGGCGGTGCGCCGAGGCCAGACGGGCCGGCGCCGCCCGACTGGCAGCGAGGGGCGAGCCAGGGCTCAGGCCGGTCTGGTGCTCGCCAGCTGCCGGGGAGCCCGGAACCGCTCGCCGAGTTGCAGCTGTATGCCGAGATGGCTCGATACGCGCAGATCGGCCTGTGCGTGTGGGAGTCCGAGCCGGGGCTGGGCACCAGCCTGGTGCTCGTCGCCATCAATCCCGCCGCGGAGCGGGCGCTCGAGCTGCCCGCGGGTGGTAACGCCGGCCAGCGCCTGGAGGCCTTTCCAGAGCTGGCGAGCGCGGGGCTCGCGGAGATGCTGCAGCGGGTTTTGCTCGATGGGCAGGTGCGAGAGCTGCCCCAGCACCGCTTCGCCAAGCCGGGCGGCATGCGCCGCACGCTCTCGCTCGAGGCCTTTCCCCTGCCCGGCGCTCGCGTCGGGCTCGCGCTCGAGGACATCAGCAAACAGACGCTGAGCGAGGAGTTGCAGCTCGCCGAGCGGCGCGTCCTGGAGCGCCTGGCCGCGGGCAAACCCCTCGCCGACGTGTTCGCCGAGCTGATCGCGAGCATCGAACGCCAGGCGCCCCACACGCTCGGCTCCATCTTGCTGTTGCATGCCGAGACGAGCTGCGTGCACGTCCTGGCTGCGCCCCACCTGCCGGAGGAGTTCAATCGCGCCGTCGAGGGTGAGCCGATCGGGCCCGCCGCTGGCTCGTGCGGAACCGCCGCGTACATCAAGAAACCCGTGTACGCCAACGACATCGCCAGCGACCCGCGCTGGGTTCGCTACCGCGACGCGGCGCTGGCGCACGGCCTGCGCGCTTGCTGGTCGACGCCCATCCTGGCCAGCGACCACCGCGTGCTCGGCACCTTCGCCTTGTACTATCGGGATACGCGCGGGCCGACGCACGAGGAGCTGGAGCTCATCGCGCGCGTGACACACGTCGCCGGTATCGCGATCGAACGCCGTGAGCTGGACGAACGTCTGCGCGCACTGGCTGGCCATATCGAGGCCGTCCGCGAGGAAGAACGCACCGGGATCGCGCGCGAGATTCACGACGTGCTCGGGCAGTCGTTGACGGTGCTCAAGATGGACGTGGCCTGGCTCGGCCGGCACCGGCCCGAGGCCGCAGGCGCGAGTGAAACGCGCCTGGCGGGGCGGCTCTCCGAGATGTCCCGAACCATCGACGATGTGATCCACCAGGTCCGGCGCATCGCCGCGCAGCTGCGCCCGGGGGTGCTGGACGACCTCGGGCTGGCTGCCGCCATCGAATGGCAGGCGCGCGATTTCGCGGAGCGCTCGGGGGTGGCCTGCGGCTTCGAGTCGAACATCGTCGAGGCGCACTTCCAGCGCGACGTCTCCACGGCCGTCTTCCGCATCCTGCAGGAGACGTTGACGAACGTGGCGCGGCACGCCAACGCACGCCGCGTGGACATCACCTTGCTCGAGAGCGACGGGCATCTGCGGCTCGAGGTTCGTGACGACGGCAGCGGCTTGCTGCCGGAGGCCACGGCTCGCCCCGCCTCCCTGGGGCTGCTCGGTATGCGCGAACGCGCGCACCGCCTGGGCGGCAAGGTGTCGCTGACCAGCTCGCCCGGCGGCGGCACGCGGGTCGTCGTGGACGTGCCGCTGCGCGCTGCGGGGCCTGCATGATCAAGATCCTGATCGCCGACGACCATCCGGTGGTCCGGCGTGGGTTGCGCCAGATCCTGGAGGAAGCGCCCGACATCGTCGTCGGTGCAGAGGTGGGTTCTGCGCACGAGGTGCTGCGCGCCGTGCACGAGCAGAGCTGGAGCGTGGTCGTCCTGGACATCAGCTTGCCGGGCGGCAACGGCATCGATCTGCTCAAAGACATTCGCCACGAGCGCCCCGACGCCCGCGTCCTGATCTTGACGGCGCACGCCGAGGAGCAATACGCGGTGCGGGCGCTCAAGGCCGGGGCCGCAGGGTTTCTCAACAAGGAGAGCGCACCGGGCAAGCTGCTCGAGGCCATCCACCGCATCGCCGCTGGCGGCCGCTACGTGAGCCCGGCGCTGGCGGAAACGCTGGCGTCGATCCTCGCGGGCGACTCGCGAGGCCAGCCGCACGAATCCCTGTCGGATCGCGAGTTCGAAATCTTGAAGCTGCTCGCGTCCGGTAAGACCGTCTCGGAGGTGGCGGGTGGCCTGGCGTTGAGCGTCAAGACCATCAGCACGCACCGGACACGCATCCTGAAAAAAATGAACATGCGCACCAACGCCGAGCTGACCCAGTACGCCGTCCGTCAGGGCCTCGTGACGTGAGAGAACCGCGGCGCCGGGCCGCGTAGGACAAACACCGACGGCGCTTCAGCCGTCGTCCGACCGCGGAAAGCGCGCTGCGCCGATAGCTGGAAGGCCAGGCCGGCGTATCGTATCGGAGTGCGAGTTTTGATCGTCGACAACTGCGTCGCAGTCCGAGAGCGTCTGCTCGACCTGCTCCGAAGCTCGGACGCGGTCGGCACGGTCGTGCAAGCGGCCGACGCGACTTCCGCGCTCGCGGTCGTCCGCGACGAACCGATGGACGTGGCGATCGTGGATCTGGAGCTCGGGCGCGACAGCGGCCTCGACTTGATTCGAGAGCTGCGGGCCTCGTGCTCGAACCTCGTACTGGTCGTCCTGACGAACAGCAGCACGGACATCCACCGCGAGGCCTGTCTGCGGCGGGGGGCCCATTACTTCTTCGACAAGTCGCTCGACTTCGAACGAGCCATCGCGGTCGTCGGGCTGGTAGGAGAAACCCGAAGTCTGCGCCTGGGGTCGTAGGACAAACGCGCTGGGCGCGGCGGCACTGTCCGACAGGGAGGCGTGTACCCTTCCTACGCGAAACAGCGGCTGCGGCCGACAGCCTCGCGCCCCTGTCCGCGGCACGCTCAGCGCATGACCGATGCAGCTTTGGTGAGCACGCTGGGTGCCTTCGTCCTGGAGCAGCTGGCACAGCCCGTGATCGTGCTCGATGCGACGGGCAACGTGGTCGCGGCCAACCGCGCCGCAAACTCCGACGCTCACAAGGGCCTCTTGGCGCAGTTTCAGAGCGGCAGGCGGCCCGCCGAGCTCGCGGCCTTCGTCGAGCGGCTGCGCAGCGTCGGCCACGCCAGCCTGGAGCTGCCGGCGGACCCGGCCGCGCCCGGGCAGCCCGCGTTTCGGCTCGGCGGCACCGCGATGGCCCTGCTGTTCATCGTGACCCTGGAGCAGCGTGCGCGGCCCGCGCCGCGCGACAGCGAGCAACGTCAGCTACGCCGGCTCGACACCCTCGGCCTGCTCACCGCGCGCGTGGCGCACGACATCAACAACCTGCTCACGCCGCTGCTGCTGCTCAGCCGCGAGCTGGTCGTCGACCTGGAGGCGAGTGGGCAGAACCCGAGCCTGGCCCAGGAGATCGAGCTGACCGCACAACGCGCCGCAGATCTGATGCAGAGCCTGCTCGGTTTCGTGCGCCCGGCGCGCACTCGCTCCGACCTGTTGACGCTGAACGCGGCCGTCTCCAACATGCGCCCGCTGCTCGAGCTTCTGCTCGGGCCCCACGTCGAGCTGAGTCTGCTGCTCGATGAACGGCCCGCGCGAGTCCGCGTCGACCGCGTGCAGCTCGAACAGAGCCTGCTCAACCTCGCCTCGAACGCCGTGCATGCCATGCCCGACGGCGGCGAGCTCCGCGTCAGCGTCACGCAAAGCAGTGGTCCCGAGAGCCCGAATGGCGCGAACGGCGCGAACGGCGGCTCGGCGGCTTACGCCGTCCTGGTCGTGGAAGACACCGGCTGCGGCATGAGCGCCGAGGTGCAGAAGCGAGCCTTCGACCCGTTCTTCACCACACGTGCGGCAGCCGGCGGGACCGGGCTGGGTCTGAGCTCTGTCCAGCACTTCGTCAAGGAGCACTCGGGCTTCCTGCGCCTCGACAGCGGGCCCGGGCGGGGCACGCGGATCGCCATCCACTTGCCCGCCACGGCATGAGCCGGCGCCGCGGCGCCGGGGTCTCGAGGCTCAGCGCAGGGACTCGAAGAACGACAGGATCTGCGTGTTCGCGAAGCAGGGCCAGCCGTGGTTCGTGGGGCCGCGGTCGTCGACGTAGTGCGGATCGTCGTGGTTACAGAACAGCGTCGGCACCGCGCAGCCGTCGAATTGCCGGCAGCCGGCGTTCACCTGTTCGTTGGTGCCGGCGAACGTCGTGCAAGTGGGCACGTTCACGGCCTGGAAGGTGTTCCCGCACTGGTTGCTGCGGGTGTACTGGGTGATGTCCTGCGCGCCGTCGAGGTCGTTCGGGCGCTCCAGGTCATCGAGACCGTGAATGAGCATGGTCGGCACGGGCTGCCAGGTGGCGCCGATGTCGTTGGACGACACCGGCACGACGCCCGCGAAGCGCTGCTCGCTTCGGTTGCCGAGCATCTGCGCGATGAACTGTGCGCCTGAGCTGTGGCCCATCGCAAACAGGTGCGCCTCGTCGACGCAGAACTGAGCGAGCATCTGGTCGAGCACGGCCTCGAAGCGCGGGTAGTCCGTGTTCAGGTCCCAGGCGGCGCCCGCGCTCTTCACGAACGCCATCACGTAGCTGCTCTCGAGCCCGCTGCCCACCGTACGCGAGTCCTGCATTTGCATTTCCAGGTTGCTGCGGTTGGCGCCGTGGAAGGCGAAGAGCAGCGGCACCGGCGTGCTGCCGTCGTAGCCATCGGGCAGGGTGACGATCGTGTTCGGCACGTTCAGGGCCGGCGCCGCGTTGCCGAGCGCACAACCGGCGCTGGCCGTGGCCCCCGGCGCAGGCTGCCCGGGCGCAGGCTGCGCCGGGGCGGGCTGCGTCGGGGCGGGCTCGCCGGGCGCCGCCGGCGTCTGCGGCGCCGCTGGCGGCGGGGTCCCCTGCACGCCCGTGCCGCCGTTGGCTGCAGGAGTACCGCCCGAGGGCTGCAGCGACGGCGTCGGCGTCACCTCGCCTCCGTTGCCCGTCCCGTCACCGACCGGGGCGGGCGGCGCGTTCGCGGGCGCCCCGGGCACCTGCGTGTTGCCCGGAGTCATCGGCGCCGGCGGCGTGAACTGGGGGACGCCTCCCTCCGAGTCCTCGGCAGCGCCGCAGCCCCAGAGGGCGGCGAGAGATAATAACGAGGAGCAGAGGCACGCGCTCGAGCGACGGATCATGGCGGCACTCTAGCGAGGAGCGCGGCCGCATTCATCCTCCCCGTTCACCTTCCGAGCAGGATGCAAATCTGCATCCGCCGGTGCCAGCTCCGATTCATTTCGAAGCGTTGGGCGAGCCGAAGGCAGACGCTTGAACGCCAGCTGATCTGCCTGAAGCCACGCGCGTGCGCGTCCGACGTGACGACGTCTCGTCGGAGGCAGGCCAGACGGGCGCCGCTAGAGCGCATCTTCTAGCGAGCGCCGCGCGGGGGCACCACCCACCACGCTTCGACGCTCGACGGTGGCGTCCGTGGCATCGTCGGGCGGGACCAGACGCCTTCGGCGTAACGCTCGCAGGAGCCTGCGGCCGAGCGATAGCGTGCGGGCCAGTCCGGCGGCAGCTCGCGCTTGGACATGAAGACCTTCACCTGCGAAAAACCGCCCTTGGCGAAGCGGCGCTGGATGCGCTCTTCCGAGGCGAAGCACTGGAAGAAGCTGAGCTTCAGGCGCGCGCGATAGGTGGCCCCCTCGGTCAGGACGATCGACTCGCTCGGGCCCGCCAGCGCCAAGAGCGGCGCGAGCAGCAGCGCGGCGAAAACGGGCCAGCAGCGGCGCGCGGCACGCGCCCGGCCGATGCCGTGGAGGCGCGTCGGGGCGCGAAACGAGCGGCTCGGGCTCGGGGTCAATGTCTGATCCATCGGTCGGGCTCGGCGTCGCTTTCATGAGGTACGCGACGGGCGCCGAAGTTGTTCCTGCGCGTCTGTCGATTCTCGTTCCGCCCTGGCTCGAATGCCGGGCTGCGGCTCGGCCTCGAAACTCAGAGGCTCAGCCTCCGCGGCCCGCAAAGTAGGCCCGCAGCCGCTCCGCGTAGGGCGCCCGCTCGGCGGGCTCCGTGTAGCGGTGCAGGTGGTCGAGCGCGTACAGACCGTCACCCGTGTAACGCGGGAAGACGTGGAGATGATAGTGCCAGACCTCCTGGTACCCGGCGGGCTCGTTGTGCTGGCGCGTGGAGATGCCCTCACAACCGTACACCTGCTTCATGGCCAGCGCGACCTGGCGCGACGCCTCGTGCACGTGCACCGCGATGCTCGGCACGAGCTCGTAGATGTTCTCGACGTGCACGTTCGGCACCACCAGCGCGTGGCCGGGGTTATTCGACCACCAGCGCGAGTTGATAAACCCCGTGATCTCGGGGGTGCGCCAGAAGACGTCCGACTGCTGCGTGTGCGGCGCGGGGTTGTCCTGTCCGGCGACCACGGCGCAAAACGGACAGCGGTAATCGGCGGGCGCGTGGCGATACACGAGGCTGGCTTAGCATGTTCCAGAGCGGAACTGCCGCCAGACCCGCACTCGAGTGGCGGCGCTGCTGCCCGCCGGCGCCGCATGGCGCGCCCCCTCGGACGCTTTCAGACTTTGTGTTCGTCACGTTGATCCGGAAGGAACTCGATGCGGGGCAACACGTGCAGTCTTTCGTGTTTGGGGTTCGTGCTGCTGGCCTGCGGCGGGACGGCAGATCGGCCGGGAACCGCAGGCACGGCCGGCGCCAGCGGCTCCGCGGGTAATGCGGGCAGCAGCGGCAACGCGGGAGAAGCCGGAACGACGACGCAAGACGCGGGGAGCGAGCCGCTGCCCGACGCTGGGCCGCCGAACGTTGCCGTCGGACCCGTCGACAAGCTCGACCTCCTGCTGATGCTGGATAACTCCCGGTCCATGGGTGACAAGCAGGGCATCCTGCGCGTCGCCGTGCCGGACCTCGTGAGCCGCCTCACCAATCCAGCCTGCGTGGACGCGAGCGGAACCCTGTTTCCGCCCGCAGCGCCCGGGCAAGCCTGCCCCGCCGGGCAAGAGCGAGAGTTCACGCCGATCGCGGACATCCACATCGGCGTCATCTCCTCGAGCCTCGGTGATGTCGGCGCAAACCTGTGGTGCCCGGGGCCCGGTTTCCCGCAATACAGGCCGGATCGGATCGACATGGCGCACCTGATCGGCAGCCTGCCGCGGGGGCAGGAGGCGGGCCTCGAGAGCGCGTTTCTGAAGTGGGCGCCGGGCCGTGACGCCGCGACGTTCAACGCAGGGGTCGATCAGATGGTCGCGAGCGTCGGACAGACCGGCTGCGGTTACGAGTCTCAGCTCGAGTCCTGGTATCGCTTCCTGGTCGACCCCTTCCCCTACCGCTCCCTGGTTCGCGTGACGTGCCCGGGGTCGACGTCGACGGCGCTCAACTGCGTGCAGCAGGAGGTAGACGTGGACAACCGCATCGTGCTCGACACGGTTCTGCTGCAACAGCGGGCAGAGTTCCTGCGCCCCGACTCGATGCTGGCGGTCGTGATGCTCACGGACGAAAACGACTGCTCGGTGCAGGTGGGGGCCCAGAGCTGGGTCGTGCTCGTCGCGGACCCGGGGGCGCCCCCCATGTTTCGCGGCTCCGCGGTGTGCGCCGAGAACCCGAACGACCGCTGCTGTTACACCTGCCCGCTCGGGCCACCCGTGGGCTGCAACGCCGATCCGATCTGCAACGCCGACCCCACGAACGACGTGCTCCAGAACCGCCTGCCCGCCGATCAGGATGGCATGAGCCTGCGTTGCTTCGACCAGAAGCGCCGCTTCGGCCTCGATTTTCTGTACCCGACCCAGCGTTACGTCAACGCGCTGCGCGAGCCTGTCTTGTGCTGGAACGCGCTCGACCTGGCGAGCGGGGGTTGCGCGGCGAACGACCTGGTCGTGAACCCGCTGTACTCCGGCGGCCGCCCGCCGGAGCGGGTTTTCCTCACCGGTATCCTCGGTGTGCCCTGGCAGGCGATCGCGTCCAGCGTGGACGCCGCCGGTGCAGCGTTGCCCGATGGCCAGCTGCGTTACCAGAACGCACGCGAGCTGGTCGACAACGCAACCTGGTCCGCCATCCTCGGCTCACCCGGCGTGCCCTGGCGTGCCGGCGGCGGCGGCCTCGCGGAGCAGCCCGGCAGCCCGCCCGTCCCCCCGACCCTGCCCCAGATGGTCGAGTCCCCGGAGCCACGCCCGAACGTCGAGGCCGGCAATCCCATCAACGGCCGCGAGCACGACACCCGCCAGTACGGTGGCGTCGCTGCCGATGACCTGCAGTACTCGTGCATCTTCCGGCTGCCCGCGCCGCGTGACTGCGCCGCGCTCGACCCCGCCATCGACGATTGCGACTGCTTTGCGGGCATGAACGATAGCCCGCTCTGCGAGGAGACACCCGGCAGCAGCCCGACCGGCACGCTGCAGCACTGGGCCAAGGCCTACCCGAGTGGCCGCGAGCTCGAGGTGCTGAAGGGCCTCGGCGACAATGGCATCCTCACCTCCATCTGCGCCCGCAACCTTCACGACGACACCGCCAGTGATTTCGGCTACCGCCCAGCCATGGCGGCGCTGCTCGAGCGCCTGCGCGAACAGCTGCCCTGACCCGGTCGATAACTGCTGGCATATCGAGCGACGATTCTTCGCGAAGTGACGAGGGGCCACTCATGTCGGTGCAGAGGGCTGCCGCTATGCTGCTCAGATGCAATCGAACAGCCCGAGGAGAATTCGCATGCGCACGCTCACACTCGCCGCCCTGTCGTCCGTGGCTGCCCTGACCCTGTTCGCGAATGAGGCGGCGGCCGAACCGCGCATCGGCGCGGGCCTGGTCTACGGCACCGAGATCGAGGAGGTTGGCCTCCAGCTCAATGGTTATTACGGCCTCGATCAGGTGCCGGGGCTGCGCGTGGGCGCGGAGTTCGCTTATTACCTCGTCGACGATCCCGTGTCGTTCTGGACGCTCGACCTCAACGCCCAGTATCGCTTCATCGAGCCAGGTCCGTTTGGCGCGTACGGCATCGCTGGGCTCGACATCGCACGCGTGTCGCTCGATCTCGATCTGGGCGACTTCGGCGGCGACGCCAGCACCAGCAGCACCGAGATCGGCCTGAACCTGGGCATCGGTGCCGAATATGCCGTGGTACCCAACGTCGAGCTGTTCGGCGAGATCAAGTACGTGATCAGCGATTACGACCAGGCCGTGCTCGCCCTCGGCGCACGTTACCTGTTCCTCTGAGCCAAGCGCTGCCTGGCGCTTGTGCCAGCTGGCACAGGCGCCGGTTCGGGACACGCAACCCCGCGTAGTGCCGCGTCTGTTGCACCGAGCAACGTGCGGCACGCAGCGTGCATCCTGGGGGCGGATGTTGTCACGACGGACCCCTCCCCTGGCACTGACGGCTCTACTGGCGGCGGCAGCGGCGCAGGCACCCGGCCGGGCCTCGGCGTGCAGCGAGGCCGATCCGCCGGAGTTCACGCTCACTGCCATCATGCCCGCCGCGGGCGCGACCAGTGTCCCGCGCGACACCGGCATCCTGGTGACGGGAGAACCCTCGTACGAGACGGCGTACAACCGTCTGGACGTGGTGGTCACGCTCACCGACGTCGAGACGGGCCGCGTGGTACCCGGGCGCAGCATCCACTGGTCCTCGGAAGAGGCCACGGCCGCGTGGTACCCGGACGAACCGCTGCTGCCCGGCCGCACCTATCACGTCGAGGTGATTCCTGCGTCGACCGGCGGCATACCGATCGACGGCAGCACGCCGATCAGCGCCAGCTTCGTGACCTCGAGCGCGCTGCTGGAGCCACTGGCGTTCAGCGGCGACATCCAGGTCACGGTCAACGCCTACGACGCGACAGTCCAGGAGTGCGAATACCCACCCTGCGGCCCCGCGAGCAACTGCGTCGACGTCGGCACGCGTCGCGCGCTGCGCGCCCGTCTCGACCTGCCCGCTGTCGTGGGCGGGCAACCCGACGCCGGCCAGTATCGGGCGCTCCTGTACTTCAACGACGAGAAGACCCCGGACGTCACGCAACCGAACCTGGAGGGTGTCGTCGAGACCGAAAGTTTCCGTATCGCAATGGCGGAAGCCCTGCTGCCCACGGCGGGGCAGACCGTGCAGCTCGACCAGGAGCTCTTCGAAGAAGATTTCGACTACACCCCGTGCTTCACGTACGTCGTGTGGGACCCGGCGGGCCACAAGATCCAGACCTCACACTGCCTGCCCGTTCTGACACAGGCCCAGTACGCCGACGCGACCGACGCTCCGGCGCTCGCGCAGGTCCCCTCGGGCACGCTGGACGATACGGCCACTGCATCGGCATCATCGGCCTCGGCCTCCGACGACGCGCTGCTCTCGGGCGCCGAACGCAACCCGATCGACGCGCAGTCCGCCGGCTCGGGCTGCACGTTCGGGAGCACGCCCACGACCCCCGGCGCCGTCTTCGTGGCCCTGGCAGCGCTGCTCGGCGGCCTGGCGCGACGGCGCTCGCGCCGCCAGCAGCGCCAGTGAAGGAGCGACGGCGAGCGGCGGAGCCGCGTCGTGTCGTCGAGCGCGGGGCGCCCGGATTTGCCCGGGCGCCGGGACGTCCGGGGCCGCCGGATTCGCGGCGCGC
>Ga0315910_10004773_pt1 | contig 11256 bp, 7 predicted proteins | sample EdamamesoilMG_FD_204470 | JGI IMG/M metagenome (GOLD analysis project Ga0315910, IMG submission 204470) | Garden soil microbial communities collected in Santa Monica, California, United States - Edamame soil | ecosystem: Environmental > Terrestrial > Soil > Garden | place: USA: California...
GCCGCAGCCGCCGCCGAAGTCTCCCGACAAGATCGTACTCGTGGGTGCCGGCGCAGCCGGCGCGGCTGCGGCGGGTCGGCTCCGTCATCTGGGATACGAGGGCTCGATCACGCTCATTGGAAACGAATCGCCCGGGCCCGTCGATCGTCCAAACCTGAGCAAGGATTTCCTCGCGGGCACGGCACCGATGGAGTGGGTGCGGCTGCGCAACGATGACTTCTACGACAAGCTCGGGATCAATCTGATCAAGAACGAGACCGTCGTCGACCTCGATCCAGTGGGCATGTCGGTGACGCTCGGCAGCGGTCCTGTGATTTCCTGCGATGCGCTGCTGCTGGCCACCGGCGCGGAGCCGTTACGCCCGCACATTCACGGAGCGAACTTCCCACACGTCAAGACGCTCCGCACTTTGACCGACGCCCAGAACATCATCGCGACCCTGGCGCCCGGCCGTCGTGTCGTCATCGTGGGGTCGGGATTCATCGGCCTCGAAGTCGCCGCGTCGTTGCGCGCGCGCAATCTCGACGTGCACGTCGTGAGCCGCGACAGGGTTCCGCTCGAGCATTCGATGGGCGAGGAGCTGGGCCGTTTCATCCAGTCTCTGCACGAAAGTCAGGGCGTGCATTTCCATTTCGGCACTTCACTTCGCGAGATCCATCCACACGCGGTCGAGCTCCAGGACGGCCACAGGCTCGCGGCCGATGTCGTCGTGCTCGGCGTCGGCGTGCGGCCACGCACTGCGCTTGCTCAAAAGGCGGACCTCGAAGTCGAAGATGGAATCGTCGTGAATTCTTTGCTGCGAACCAGCGCGCCGAACATCTGGGCGGCGGGAGACGTCGCGCGGTACCCGGAACTCCATCTGGGCACGACGGTGCGCATCGAGCATTGGGCGGTCGCGCAGCGGCAGGGGCAGGCCGTCGCAGCGGACATGTTGGGTCTCGGGACTGCGTTCAGCGCCGTGCCGTTCTTCTGGAGCCGCCACTATGACGTCTCGATCAACTATGTCGGTCATGCTAGCCGCGAGTCCTCGATCAAGGTGATCGGCAACCTGCAGAAGCGGGACGCGACGGTGATTTTTCGGCACGCTGGCCACACGCCAAGCTCGAGGCGTGGACGCATCACGGCGGTGGCCACGGTCGGGCGCGACCAGCAGAGTCTCGCGATCGAAGCCGCCTTCGAACGCAACGATGATTCCGCGGTTGAAGAACTGGTGCGCTCACCCGTTCCGAAAGCACAGATGAGGAAATGAAACTTCTCGTGGCTGACCGCATGACTCAAGGTAACCCTTCATCGCGAGAAGGTGGACTGGGACTCGGACTTCCACTGGTTCGAGCGCTGGTCGAGAGCCATGGTGGTCGTGTTACCACGGCGGGCGATGGCACCGGGCTTGGCAGCAAGTTCTGCGTCCGCCTGCCCGCGTTCCGGCAGTCTTATAGCGGGTTCTGGTGATCTCTCTCGCGACGCGCGCGCCGTTTCATCTCGAAGCAACGGTGCGCGTGTTGCAGCGGCGGCCAACGAATGCAAGTGATCTGTGGGAACGCGGGAGCTACCTGCGCGTATTGACTCTGACGTGTGGCAACGCGCTCATCGAAGTGCAAGACCAGGGAACTGTCGACAATCCTGACTTGCGTCTTTCAATTCGCGCCGGCGTCCAGACCGTGGGGGCACGGGTCGAAGTTCGCACGGCCGTTCACAGGATTCTCGGACTCGACATCGACCCAGCGCCTCTGCAGCGCAGCGTGAGCGCCGAGACTGCGATTCGCGCCAAGTGTCACGCGCTTCGGGGCATGCGGCCCCCGCGCTTCGCGGGCCTGTTCGAAGCATTCGCTAGCATTGTGCCGTTCCAGCAATTGAGTCTGGACGCCGGCGTTGCCATCGTGGCAAGGCTCATTGTGCGCTTCGGCTCTCATCTCGAGCACGACGGTCGCCGGTTCCATGCATTTCCGACAGCACGGCAGATCGCCAATGCGCGTGTGGCCTCGCTGCGCTCGTGTGGCCTGAGCCAACAGAAGGCGCGGACTCTAATCGGTCTTGCCGGCATCATTGAATCCGGCGAATTGACGGAAGCTGATCTAGCCGGAAAGAGCACTAGCGCCGCCCTGGCGAGATTGAAGTCCCTGCCCGGAGTTGGTCCCTGGAGCGCGGGGCTCGTGCTGCTGCGCGGGCTGGGCCGTCTCGATGTATTCCCGCCGGGTGACGTTGGTGCCGCGCGCGGACTGCAAGCGCTCGCGGGTTTGGAGCCGCGCTCGCTCGAATCCTTCATCGAAAATTTCGGCGAGCATCGCGGGTACTTGTACTTTTGTGCGCTGGGCGCCTCCCTGCTTGCCAGAGGGTACATCCATTCGGCGCCCACCGAGGCTGCTCCCGAAGAGGTGCCTCGTCGCCAGAAATGAATAGAAACGCGTCGGTCGCGGGGTGCGCGTCGAGGGCTCGAAGCTTGGAGTAGCCGGAGATGATTGGGGTGTCAGCAGGGAATACGTCGAACGCATTCCAGATCCCGCCGACGCGCGCGCCTATCGGCTGCACGTCACCAAGCGCGGGCTTGCCGCGCGGCAAGGTGACCGGCGTCGGCGGTTTCGACGGCACGCTAGGCGACGCAGTGTTTTCCCGGTAGATATGGAGCAAGTGTGTCTCCTGACCCGGCCGGAGTGTCGCCATGAAATCGCACATCGCCGCCTTTGCGTTCGTCCTGGCGATCGCCGACACCCATGCGGCCTCGAACTGGGACAATCCCTCCGAACGGTACAGCAAGGCCTATGAGGCATATCAGGATGCGAAGTGCCCAGTCGGTGTGAGCACGATCAAGCACTTCGTATACCTGTCCCGTGACCGCCATCGACTGCGCGATCACGCGTTCCTGCGGAACTCCCGCTTTTCCGGTGCGCAGATCATGTATGCCTGGGAAGAGCTGGAGCCTGCAAGGGGCCAATATGATTTCTCGATCATCGAGGCCGACCTGGAATACCTGAAATCAAGGGGCCGGACACTCTTCATCCAGTTGCAGGACGCGACATTCGATCCGAAGTACAAGGCGGTGCCTGACTACCTGCTGAGCGATGAATATGACGGCGGGGCGGTCTTGCAGCGCGGCGACGACGGCGGCTGGGCGGCGAAGCGCTGGAACAAGGCTGTGCGGGCGCGATTTGTCGAACTACTGCAGGCGCTGGGCGAGCGCTTCGACGGGAGAGTCGAAGGGATCAACCTGCAGGAAACCGCCATCGGGGTGACGAGCGAGCTGGACCCATCGTTTACACCCGAAAGGTACGTCGCCGCGATCCAGGAAAATCTGCTCGCGCTCCAGAAAGCCTTTCCTCATTCGACCAAGTTGCAGTACGCGAATTTCATGCCCGGCGAGTGGCTGCCGTGGGAAGACAAGGGATATCTGCGGTCGGTCTACAGCTTTGCCGAGAAGACAGGCGTGGGTCTCGGCGCGCCCGACCTGATGGTTCGCAAGAAGGGCCAGCTCAATCACGCACTCGCCCTGATGCACGAGCACCAATACTCCGTGCCGCTGGGCATCGCAGTGCAGGACGGCAATTACATCGGACTGACGAATTCCAACAAGGTCGTGAGTCGCCGCCAGAACCTGGTGCCGATGCTGCATGGATTCGCGGCGGAGTTCCTGCGCGTCGACTACATGTTCTGGGTCGACCAGGCGCCGTACTTCGAAGAAGACGTATTGCCGTGCTTTCCGGAGCGGGCCGGATGATTGCCGCCGAGTAGTCGAAATACCCTTTCAGTCGGCGTTGCGCGTGAGCGCGGCCGCGCCCCAAGTGACCGGAAGTGCTTCGTTCTGGTTGTTAGTGCTGCGCGCGACCAGTTCGATCACTGCAACGCCCGAGACGTCGACTTCCACGGGCTCGGCCGGCATTCCCCACTTCAGCGGACGGGATTCGGCCAGGCGCTTGCCATCGCCGTAAACCGCGAAAGTCACCTCGTGGCTCTTGTCCGTCGCCGAATCGTCCACGCCGACGTCCGCGGTGAATCGCCGATAACCGTCATTGCGCACTTCCAGGCGCGAGTTGGCGAGGATGCCGATTCCGGATGGGTACGCCTTGCGCGCGATCTGCAGCGTCTGTCCGTAAGGCGCGCTGTCCGCGCGCGCACCGCCCCAGCCCGCGTATTGCGGCCGGTCGCCGGCGCCATGTGTGCCGCCCCAGCCATGAGCCGTGCGGAAAATCGTCGGATCGGCGATCGGCCGCGTCACGCCATCGACGGCGGGATTCACCTTGCCGGGCTGTTCGGATAGATAGAGGCCGTCCGCCAGCGCGCGTGTGCCGATCGCGCGAAAGATCAGCGTCTCGCGCGGCGCGACGCGCAGCTTCGTGTCCTTGGTGAAGCTGAACCGCTTCTTCGTCCAGAGGTCGGTCATCTCGACGGGCGCGTCGTCCCGATACTTCAACTGCGTGGCCTGCAGGCTCACGTCCAGCGCGACCGATCCGCGATTGAAGATCGCGACGGCCTTGTCGCCATTGCCGAGGGCTTTGAGGAGAACCTGCAAGTCGCTCGAGTCATAAACGACCGTCGCCTGGTTGCCCGCGGCGTCTTGATTGAGCGCGATGATGTCGGCATTGCCGAGAATCTCCATGAGCGAATCCGGCATCGAGGGCAGATCGGCGCCGATGAGCAGCGGCGCGTTCATCATCGCCCACAGCGCGAAATGCGAGCGCGCCTCGGTCAGGTGTTCGGCGTCGAAATCCCCGGCGCCGATGTGCAGCATGTCCGGGTCGTTCCACGAACCCGGGTGCGCGTAGAGCGCGCGATGCACGGCGCTGTCGTAGTTGACCATCAGGCGGCCCCACGCCGGCGAGATATCGTCGCTGGTGCGTGAGACATTGCCCATGTCCTTCGCCCACGCGCGCACGTTGGCCGCGCCCCAGATGCAGAGCGAATAGACGAAGTCGCCGTCCGGATTGTTGCGCACGATCGCCGCGCCGACCCGGCGGAAAAGATCCTGCACTGCCGGGACATCGGTGCGCGTGATGGCGCCAAGGTCCATGATGGGCGTCAGCGCGCGCGCTTGGCCGGCTTTCACCTTCGGTGAATTCGGACCGAAATCACGCAGGCCGCAACCGTCGACCTTGATGTAGTCGAAGCCCCATTCGCGGAAATACAGCGCGATGTCCTGGTCGATGTAATCGTGCAGACCCACCTCGCGTTCCGCGACGCTGCCCTTGGGGAGATGTTCCTCCGTCGTGCTCCACGCCTGCGCGCAGGTGTTGCGGCCCATGTCGGAATAGATCCCCGCCTTGAGGCCCATGGCGTGCAGCTTGTCGGTGAACGGCTTGAACGACGGCGTCTTGCGGTTGCGCGCGACCGACGAGGGAAATTTGTCGGTGCGGATGATCAGGTGGCCGTCCGGCTGGCGGCGCTTTGCCGCCCAGCCATCATCGAGATTGATGTACAGGTAACCCTTTCGTGCGAGGCCGCTGTCGACGATGCGTTTCGCCGAGCCCATGACCTTCTCCTCGTCGACCGCGCTGGCGAAGGCGTTCCAGGAATTCCAGCCCATCGGCGGCGTCGCGGCACGGCCCGCGGTGTAGGCGGTCCACCGGCCCGTCGGTGCGAGCGGATCGGCGTCCTGCGCATGCGTCGCAGTGGCCAACAACATCGCCACGAATGCCGGCTTGATCTTCTTCATGCTGCAACCCCCTCGATTTTGCAGAAGCTACCATTCGCGGAGGGCTTTGGCCGATATCGAACGCTGTGCCATTGGATATACAAACGCGTATGCAGGCGACCGTCGCGCCGCGCGTCTCTTTGGTATGGTTGTTCCCGTGAGTGACTCGTCTTTCCCGCGCCACCGTTCACATCTCGCCGCCCTGGGTGGAGCGATCGTTGCGGCACTCTTCTGCGGTGTTTCGCTCGCCAGCGAGAGTCCGATGAAGGGCCCGGAAAAATTCTTCGACCAGTACTGCGGCGACTGTCACTACGAAGATGCGAGCGGCGGACTCGATCTCAGTCTCCTGAAGTACGACCCGGACAACCGCGACAACTTCGCGACCTGGGTGCGGATATTCGATCGCGTGTCCACCGGCGAAATGCCGCCGAAGAAACGCAAGGAACGCCCGGCACCCGCGGACCTCGCGACGTTCACGCACAGCGTGTCGACGTCGCTCGCCAGTTTCGAGAAGGAGCAGACGGCCCGCGAGGGGCGCGCCATCCGGCGCCGGCTGAACCGGTACGAATACGAAAACGCGCTGCGCGATCTGCTGAATGTTCCGTGGGCGCGGGTGAAGGACAAGCTGCCACACGACGGCGAGGCGTATCGCTTCAACAAGAGCGGCGAAGCGCTCGACGTGTCTTTCGTGCAGATGGAGCGCTACCTCACCGCGGCGGACCATGCGATGCGCCAGGCGATGGCGGCGGCGTTCGAGCGTCCGCAGAAGTCGGTGCTGAAGATTTACGCGCGCGACGCCATCGGACAACGCTATCAACCGCGGGAGAACGGCACGTTGTCCGACCGCCTGATGTTCCCCGTGCTCGACTCGCACGCGCAGCCGGAGGTGCGCGCCGGACGCGCTCCCAATTCCAGTCAGGAAACACGCGAGCGCGAGGCGGTTGGAAAGGTGTCGAGCATCTTCAGCGATGCCGGTGGTTACGGCTGGGGCTTCAATGCGCCGGTCGGCGGTCGCTACCGCATCCGGCTGAAGGGTTATTCGGTCTGGGTGAGCGGCGGCGGCATCGGACGCTGGTTCTACGAAGGGCAAGGCGCGGAGAAGGCGCCTGTCTACTGGCTGCCCGTCTGGCACCGGCCGAACGCCGATGAAATCTGGCCGGGCCGCAACGACGAGCCGATGGGAATCTACGCGCAGAGCTCGGGCCAGACGCGGCCCGTCGTCGTCATGGATTTCGCGCCGAAACCTGCCGTGGGCGAGATCGAGGTGCTGCTCGCGGGCGGCGAGGGCATCCGCACCGATGCGATGCGGCTGTTCCGCACTCGCGTCAACGGCACCGACGAGCAGTACGTGAATCCGCTGGCGACGCGCGAGGGGATGCCCGGTTATGCCGTGCAATGGCTGGAAGTCACGGGGCCGCTCGAGGATGCGGACGCCACGCGTGGCTACCGGCTGCTGTTCGGCGATCTGCCCATGCGGCGGGTCGAGGAAGGGGCAAAGGGCGGTGTGCCGCTCGAGACCGTGGCGCCTTACAGCGCTCCACCTGTCGGAGGGCCCACGGGTGCCGCGGCATTGGGCTTCCCGGGCGGATTCCTGCGAACTCCCTTCAAGACGGCTACGGTGGAAGTGCATTCCGATTCGCCGCAGCAGGACGCGGACCGGCTGCTGCGCAATTTCATCAAGACTGCCTACCGGCGCCCGGTCGACGAATCGGAAGTGCAGCGTTTCCTCGGCCTGTTCAAACGCGAGTTTGCTCTCGGCTCGGGCTTCGCGCGCTCGATGCTCACCGCCTACACCGGCGTGCTGGTTTCGCCGGGCTACGTGTTCGTCGACGAGCAGCCGGGCAAGCTCGACGACTGGGCGCTCGCGACGCGCCTGTCGCTGTTCCTCTGGAACTCCACGCCCGACGCCGCGCTGCGCGCACGCGCCGAACGCGGCGAGCTGCGCAGGCCCGAAGTGTTGCGCAAGGAAGCCGAGCGACTGCTCGCCGACCCACGGTCGCGCCGTTTCGTCGACGCCTTCACCGACTACTGGCTCGATCTGCGCAAGATCGACGACACCTCGCCGTCCGCGACTATCTACAACGACTACGAACTGGACGAGCCGCTGAAGTCGGCTGCGCTGCAGGAGACGCAGCTGTTCTTCGCCGAGCTGTTGCGCGCCGATCTGCCAGCGCGCAACGTCATTGCCTCGGATTTCACCTACCTGAACGAGCGTCTCGCCACGCACTACGGAATTCCCGGCGTGAAGGGCGCGCAGATGCGTCGCGTCGGGTTGCCGCGAGGCAGCGAGCGTGGCGGACTCATGACCATGGCCAGCGTGCTCAAGATCACCGCCAACGGCACCACCACCTCGCCGGTGCTGCGCGGCCACTGGATCACCGAGCGGATACTCGGCATCGAGACTCGCCCACCGCCGCCGAGCGTGAAGGCTGTCGAGCCGGATATCCGCGGCGCGGTGACCATCCGCCAGCAGCTCGCCAAACACCGCGACAGTCCGACCTGCGCGGCGTGCCACGTGAAGATGGATCCGCCGGGCTTCGCGCTGGAGAGCTTCGACGTGATGGGAGCGCATCGCGAGCGATATCGCGCGGTCGCGGAGCACGTGAAGCCCGAACCAGGCTTCGGCCTGAATGGCCAGGCGTTTGCCTTTCATTACGGCCTGCCCGTCGATGCCGCCGGCGAAACACCCGACGGCCGAACGTTCCGCGACGTGAAGGAATTCAAGCGGCTCATACTCGAGGACGAAGCGACCGTCGCCCGCAACCTTGCGAAGCAGCTGGTGGTCTTCGCGACGGGTGCGCCGGTGCGCTTCACCGACCGCGATGAGCTCGAGCGCATCCTGCAGCGTGCCAGCAAGCAACAGTACGGCGTGCGTACGCTGGTCGAAGAAATCGTCCGCAGCGAATTGTTCCAGAGCAAATGAACATGAAACAGCGCATTCCCTTCATCGCCACACGCCAGGCGCTCTCGCGCCGGCGGTTTCTTCGCGGTCTCGGGGTCGCGATGTCGCTGCCGCTGCTGGAGGCGATGCAGCCGAGATTCGCGCGTGCTGCGTCCAATCCGGCGGGCGGAACGCCACGGCGGATGCTGGGCATCTGCAACAATCTCGGTCTGCGCCCGGACCTGTTCTTCCCGCAGGGCGCGGGCCGCGACTACGTGGCGTCGCCGTATCTCAAACTACTGGAGGCGCACCGCAACGACTTCACGGTGATCAGCGGCGTCTCTCATCCCAACGTCGATGGCGGGCATCCATCCGACATCAGCTTCCTGACCGCCGCACCGCACCCGGCGAGCAGTTCCTTTCGCAACACCATCTCGCTCGATCAGCACATCGCCGAACGAGTCGGAAATCTGACACGTTTTCCGTCGCTTACGCTGGCCGTCAACGGAGCGGGCCGCAGCCTGTCGTGGACGGGCGCGGGCGTCGCGATTCCGCCCGAAGAGCAGGCGTCCGAAGTATTCAATCAGCTGTTCCTGCAAGGCACGCCCGAACAGGTCGAGGCGCAGATCCACCGGCTCGACACCGGGCGCAGCATTCTCGACGCCGTTGCCGAGCAGGCGCGCGAGCTGCAGCGTGATGTGGGCGCGCGCGACCGCAATCGCCTCGAGCAATATTTCGCCAGCGTCCGCGATCTCGAGCACCGGCTGCAGGAATCACGCGAGTGGGAGCGCCGGCCCAAGCCGGTCGTGAGCGCGTCCGCGCCGCCGGAGCTCACGAATCCCGCGCAGTACATGGACAAGCTGAAGGCCATGTACGACCTTGCGAGGCTCGCCTTCGAAACCGACTCCACGCGCGCCATCACGCTGATGTTGAACAGCGTCGCCACGCCCGTCATCACGCTGCGCGGCGAGGCCATCACCGACAGCTATCACAATCTTTCCCATCACGGAAAAACGGACGAGAAGCTCACGCAGCTCAAGGTGCTGGACGAGTGGCACATGAAGTTGTTGAACGAACTCTTCACCGACCTGAAAGCGGTCGGTGAGGGTGGTGAGACCTTGCTCGATCGCACCATGATTCTCTACGGTTCGAATCTCGGCGACGCCAACGCCCATTCGACGGTCAATCTGCCCACTCTGTTTGCCGGCGGCGGGTTCAGGCATGGCCAGCATCTCGCCTTCGACCAGGCGCAGAACTATCCATTGCCGAATCTCTTCGTTTCCATGCTGCAGCGGCTGGGTCTGGAAGACGACAAGTTCGCCTCGTCGAACGGCACGATGCGCGGGCTCGAGATGGCATGAACCACCGCTTCGCGTTGATCTTCGCCCTGACGGCTGCAGTTACCCCCGCCATCGCGGAGGAGGTCGTGATCGACTTCGAGCAGGCCGAGATCGGCAAGCCCGTACTCTCCTGGACGGAGAAAGGCGTGGTCTTCAAGCTCGCCGGGCCGCTCACGCAGAGCAAGGCGAAAGGGCGGATCATGTTCTTCCCGCACCTCACGACGAACCACAAGGGCATCTTGAACGCCATGGCCACCGAGCAGGCCATTCCGGTGCTGGCAACATTTCCGGTGACAGCGTCCTCCGTCACGCTCGTGCTCTGGGGCTCGACCGGGTGCCCGGCCTTGCTCGAGGCTCTCGACGAGAACGGCGCGGTCCTCGACAAGGCGTCGCTCGCCGCCGCGCCCGGCCGCAAGGCGCCGGTCGATCCCGTGCCTCTTTTCGAGCTGACCGTGAAGGCGCCGGCCATCGCGGCCATCCGCTTCAGCGGACCTCGCGACGGCGAGTTCCTCGCCGCGGATGAGATCCGCTACACGATCGCGGAGTAGGTCGACGCAAGCGGATCGCCGGCTGGACAAGCAGCGCCTCGGCGGCCAGCCGGGCTGCCACGCCCGGTCAAAACGCCGCTAACATGCCAGCGCGCCAGGATTCCGGTGCGAGGAGAAAGCCGTGTCGACGAGGAACTATCGCCCGCTGCAGATGCATCGGATCGCCTACACCGACCTGACGGACAGCCAGGTCATCCAGGCGCTCCGGCCCACGACGGCGGGTCCTCGGACGAAGTCGACTCAGTCGCAAGTGCTGGCGGGCAAACGCCTGAGGATCGTGACCGACGAGGGCGGGCCGCTGCTGGAATATCGCTTTCGCACGGATCGCGGGCTCGAGCTTTCCGAGAACGGTGGCAAGACCATCAAGGCCGGCTACGGCGCATTGGAAAGCCGCAGCCTCGTGCTGGTGGCGCACATGATTCCGGGCACCGCGCGCGGCTACCAGCTGGTGATCGACCAGGACACGCGGCTCGTGACAGTGTTCGAGGTGTATTTCAACGGCTACGCGCAGGACGAGATCGCCGCCGCGCAGGCGGCGAAACGCGAGCCGCGGTTCCGGAATGGCCGGCGGAACCGCGAAGCCCAGCGCAAGATCTGGTTCGGTCACCTCGATGACGGGGGCGCGGCGCCAAAGACGCGCCATGCAAATACCAACCGGCTAGAAGGCAAGGGCATCTACTGGAAGCTCGACAACGAGGTCGAGATCCTCGAGTTCTATCTATCCATCCTGTACTCGAACTTCATCGAGCTGACGCGATTCGGTGGCGAGATGACGGTGGCCGCGCCTTCGGACTACATCATGGTGAACGATCATCAGTTCATCTATTCGCGCGTCGAGTGCGAGTTCTCCGGCACCTTCACGTTGCA
>Ga0315910_10004774_pt1 | contig 11253 bp, 11 predicted proteins | sample EdamamesoilMG_FD_204470 | JGI IMG/M metagenome (GOLD analysis project Ga0315910, IMG submission 204470) | Garden soil microbial communities collected in Santa Monica, California, United States - Edamame soil | ecosystem: Environmental > Terrestrial > Soil > Garden | place: USA: California...
CTTGGAAGGTGCGCGTCGCCGGGTCCTGATGTGGCTCGCGCGTGGGAACGGCTTTTGCCACGATCTGGGCAAGTTGCCGTGTGCGGTCGACAGGCCCGATCGATCGAGCCGCAACAATCGCTCTTGCAATCTGTTTAGCAAACCGTTCTTCGCCATAGCGTCTGATGACCTCCCCGATCTCTTGTTCAGATGCCCGTTCGAGCCACTGCGCTGCGGTCTGCCCGCGACTCGTGTCCATGCGCATGTCGAGCGGCCCGTCGGACCGGAAGCTGAATCCCCGTTCAGCCTCGTCGATCTGGGGCGAGGAAACGCCGAGGTCGAACAGCACCCCGTCGACGCGCTCCGCGCCCTGCCGCTGCAACACATTCCCCAATCCGCCGAATCCAGCATGGACCATGGCGAAACGCGGATCGGACATCGGCGCGGCGTGCTCGACGGCGTGCGGATCGCGATCGAGCGCAATCAGCTTTCCGTTCCCGCCCAGCCGCTGCAGGATCGCGCGGCTGTGGCCGCCACGACCGTATGTCGCGTCCACGTAAATTCCTTCCGGCCTGATTCGCAGCGCCTCCACTGCTTCCTCAAGCAATACCGTTCGATGCGGGCTCACGCTGCGCTCCGGCCATGCTCAGAGCGCAAAGTTCTCCATCCCGGGCGGCAGCTTGTCCGGGCTCGTCGCCAGCTGTTCGAGTTGTTTTTCCCACGCCTCTTGGCTCCAGAGCTCGAAGTGGCTGCCCTGGCCGACCATCATCACGGCCTTCTCGAGGGAGGCGTATTTGCGCAATTCGGGGGAAACCAGCAGGCGGCCGGCGCCGTCGAGCTCGATTTCCTCGGCGAAGCCGACCAGGAGTCGCTTCCACAGGCTCGCCTGCGGATCGAAACTGGAGAACGCCATGATTCGGGAACGGATGGGCTCCCACGCCGGGGCCGGATAGAGCAACAGGCAGCGATGGGGGTGCGCGGTGAGCACTTGCTTACCGGCAGACCCCGACTGAAGCTCGTCCCGATGGCGCGTCGGGACCGCAAGGCGGCCCTTCGCATCGAGATTCAGCGCTGTTGCTCCCTGGAACATGGTTTTTCGCCGGTCCGTGGTATCGCGTTATTCCTGTTTTCCCACAAAAACCTACTTTTCCCCACTCTAGTGCAAAAAAAATGGCCGGTCAAGGGTGACCAGCCATTTTTTGTAGCTCTGACAAAGACTTACAGTAGCCTCTTGAGAACCGGACTTAGACAAAGTCTGATCTATTAATAAACAGATATTTATATTTAATAATTAAAGTGTTTTAGAGAATGTGAGGGCAGGCGAGTGCCAGCAAAGCAGGTTGTTTCCTGGTGGGAATCTCTGAAGAAAATGGAAGCTGGCCTGTAAGCCGGGTTCTGTGGGCCGCCTTGCGGCAGTCCGGCAATCATTCATCTGGGCCGCCAGTTGCCTGGCAGCTCGAGCGACCTACCCGGGAGCAGCGCGAGCCGCGCTATCGCCCCCCTATTTGGTCTTGCTCCGGATGGGGTTTGGCGTGCCGTCCGTGTTGCCACGTCCGCGGTGGGCTCTTACCCCGCCGTTTCACCATCGCCGTCCTCATTGCTGAGGCTTGGGCAGTCTGTTCTCTGTGCCACTTTCCATCGCTTCACAGCGTCCGGCAGTTAGCCGGCATCCTGCTCTGCGGAGCCCGGACTTTCCTCTGCGCAGTTGCCTGTGCAGCGATTGCCCGGCCAGCTTCCATCGCGATTATCGCGCATTGCGCATCGGAAAGCCGGGATTCCCGATCGACGCTCATGCGGCCGGTGCGCCCCGCACAAACCGCTTCCTCGAAAAGAAAAGGGGCCCAGCGGGCCCCTTCCAGATTCGCAGCCTCGAATGCGGACTGCTAGTTCTTGCCGTTCACCGCGGCCTTGAGTCTCGCTCCCGCGGCGAATTTCGCCGTCCTTGCCGCCGGAATCTTGATCTCCAGGCCCGTCTGCGGATTGCGGCCCGTTCGCGCGGCCCGCTTGCCCTGCGAGAACGTGCCGAATCCCACCAGCGTCACGTTCTCCCCTTTCTTCAAGGTCATCGTCACGGAATCCACCAGCGCATCGATCATGTTGTCCGTCATCGCCTTGCTGGCACCCGTCCTGCTGGCGATGGCGTCGACCAATTCAGCTTTGTTCATGCATCCCCCCGTCATGTTGTCGAAGAGCCACGATATTGATAATCGGGACTTTTCAGCTCTTGTTCGCACACGGAAACGGGAATCTCGTTGCGATGCGTCAGAAGCATGGCGCAAACGCACTGTCGTTCGATTCGCCATTTTCGATGCGCCTCTCCCCCCTTCGCGAACCATTATCCACGAGTCGAGCAAGGGGCAACAGGGACGGGCTTTTGCCCGGGAAGCGCCGGGATGTCAGCCGACGATGCGCCACGCCACGGTGGCGCCGGCGCGCAATGGCACGAGCGAATCGCTCCCATAGGGAAGTTCTTCGGCAACCGGCATGGCGACCTTCTCGAGAACGATGCTGTCGCCATTGCGCGGCAGCCGGTAGAAATCGGCGCCGTGCTCGCTGGCGAATCCTTGCAGCTTGTCCAGCGCGTTCACCGCGTCGAAAGCCTCGGCGTACAGCTCGATCCCCGCGTGGGCGGTGTAGACGCCGGCGCATCCGCATGCGTGCTCCTTGGTGTGGCGCGCATGCGGCGCGCTGTCCGTCCCCAGGAAGAACTTCGGGTTGCCCGATGTGGCCGCCTTGACGAGCGCGCGCCGGTGCTCTTCGCGCTTGAGGATGGGCAGGCAATAAAGATGCGGGCGGATGCCGCCGCGAAAGATGTCGGTGCGGTTGAGCAGCAGGTGATGCGCGGTGATCGTCGCCGCGATGTTCTCCGGGGCGCCATTGACGAAGTCCACCGCTTCGGAAGTGGTGATGTGCTCCATCACCATGCGCAAGCCCGGAAATTCCCGGGCCAGCGGCATCAGCGTCCGCCCGATGAACACCTTTTCGCGATCGAACACGTCCACGTCCGGGTCCGTGACTTCGCCATGCATCAGCAATGGCATTCCCGCCTCGGCCATCGTTTCGAGCACGCCGGAGCACTTGCGGATGTCGGACACGCCCGCATCGGAGTTGGTGGTGGCGCCCGCCGGGTAGTACTTGACGGCATGCACGAACCCGCTGTCCCGCGCCCGCCGGATCTCGTCGGGCCGGGTGTTGTCCGTCAGGTAAAGCGTCATCAGGGGCGTGAAGCGGCTGCCCCGCGGCAGGGCATCGGCGATCCTTTTCCGATAGGCATCCGCCATCGCCACCGTGGTCACGGGCGGCTTGAGGTTCGGCATCACGATCGCGCGCGCGAAGCGCCTGGCCGTATCGGGAAGCACGGCGCGCAGGGCATCGCCGTCGCGCAGGTGCAGGTGCCAGTCGTCTGGCTGGGTCAGTGTCAGTCGCATTTGAATCCGGATCGCGGGACGCAGTCGCGCCCTCGCGCTTCAGCCTTTCGTGAGCTCGAGTGCTTTTTCATACAGCGCATTCTTCTTGGCGCCCGTGATTTCCGCAGCGAGCGCAACGGCGCGACTGAGCGGAAGGTCGCGAAGCAGGACCTGCAGGACTTCCTGCGACCTGTCTTCCGGTTCCGCGTCATCGGCGCGCCCCTCCACCAGCAGCACGAATTCACCGCGACGGTGGTCTTCATCCGCCCTCAGCCAGTCCGCCGCCTCGCCCAGCGCGCAGGCGTGGATCTGCTCAAACATCTTGGTCAATTCCCGCGCCAGCGTGATGCGGCGCCCGCCGCCCAGCACGGCGGCCATGCTCTCCACGGACTCGACGATCCGGTGCGGCGCCTCGTAGAACACCTGTAGGCCCGCCTGCGCCGACACGCCGCGCAGCATGCGCTCGCGCTCGGCCTTGCGGCTCGGCAGGAAGCCGTGGAAGCAGAACGGCAGCGCAGCCATTCCCGATGCGGAAATCGCCGCGAGCACGGCGCTTGCGCCCGGAATCGGCACGATGCGAAATCCCGCTGCCCTGACATGCTCCACCGCGACCGCGCCCGGATCGCTGATGCCTGGCGTGCCCGCATCGGTGACGAGCGCGACGGATTGGCCGCCGGCGAGGAGTTCGGCCAGCCGGACTGCCGTCTTTTTCTCGTTGTGCTCATGCAGCGACAGGAGCCGGGAGCGGATGCCGTGGTGGTTGAGCAGGTGCTGCGTCACCCGCGTGTCTTCAGCCGCGACCACATCGACGAACCTCAGGATGTCGAGCGCCCGCAACGTGATGTCGGCGAGATTTCCGATGGGGGTGGCCACCACATATAATGTCGCTTCGGCCACTTCCCCGGGTCCGGTCAAGCCAGTTTTCACCATGCAGCCTCGCCCCGCCCTGACGTCCACGATTCGATCGTTACTATACTGGGGGCTCCTCGCCTTAGCCACAGCCGCCGCGTTCGCGCAGGATTCCTCGCAGGTCGCGGAGCCCCATGTCGCGGTGATCCTGCCCCTGCAATCCCCCTCGTTCGGCAGGCACGCCGACTCGGTGCGGCTGGGCATCCTCGCGGCCGCCGGGGCCGATCACGGGAACGGATCCCGGATCCACATCTACGGCACCACGGACGATGCCCAGCAGATCCTGTCGGCGTACCAGCGCAGCATGTCCCTGGGGGCGCGCGCCGTGATCGGACCGCTCACCCGCAATGGCGTGACCGCGCTATCGCACAGCGGGCTCGTGGCCGTGCCGACACTCGCGCTCAATGCGCCGGAAGGCGAAGTGCTCCTGCCTCGAAACCTTTACGTCTTCGGCCTCCAGCTCGAGGCGGAAACCCGCCAGGCCGCCCAGCTGGCCTTCCAGCAACGGGCGCGCCGCATTTTCGTGATCTCCGGCGACACCCCGCTGGACAATCGCATCCAGCAGGCATTCCTCGCGGAGTGGGCGCAACTGAAAGGGGAGGTCGCGGGGCAATACCTCTACACCACCGAGCCCGCGGGCCTGGCAAAGCTGCGGGATCAGATGGCGGCCGCGAAGGCGGATGCCGTCTTCCTGACGATGGGCGCGACGCGCGCGCGCTTCATACGCTCGTACGTGGGAAGCAGCCTGCCGATCTATGCCACCTCGCAGGTGCTCGTTTCCCAGAGCGACACGCTGGCCAACTACGACCTCGAAGGCGTGCGCTTCCTCGACATGCCCTGGCTGCTGCAGCCGGACCATCCTGCGGTCATCAGCTACCTCAAATCCGACGGGCCCGGCGCCGCGGTGGACCAGGAGCGCTTTTACGCGCTCGGCATCGACGCCTACCGGCTGGTGCAGGAACTGCTCTACCCCCACCGGAACGCCGATCCGCTGGATGGCGTGACCGGGACCATCACCCTGGGCGATGCGCAGCAGTTCCAGCGCACGCTCGTTCCCGCCCAATTCGTCCAGGGCACGGCCCGTCCGACGGGGGCTCCGGGCCGATGAGCGGCAAGGGCGCGGCGGCGGAGGATGCCGCCGCGCGGTTCCTGGCGGGTCGCGGACTTGAACTCCTGGAGCGCAACTACCGATGCCGGTTCGGCGAGATCGACCTGATCCTGCGCGAAGGACGCACTGTCGTATTCGTCGAAGTGCGCTACCGTCGCAACAAGTCGTTCGGCGGCGCCGCGGAAAGCATCACGGCGTCCAAGCGCGAAAAACTCCTGAAAGCGGCGCGCCACTACATGGCGGAACAGAACCGCTTTCCGGCCTGCCGCTTCGATGCCGTGTTGCTGGACGGCGACAATGACAATGTCGAATGGGTGACCAATGCCTTCGGCGAATGAAAGTGCGCGGGATTGCCGCGCGCGGCGCGCTTGGGTGAAACGCTTTATGCAATAATTCAAGCCCAGTCAGAACGGGAGGCACGGCTCCGCATGGATCTCCTCGGCAGGATCAACCAGCATTTCCACGATAGCGCGCAGCTCAAGCTGCAGGCGGCCAAGACGCTTGCCCAGCCGCTCGCCCTTGCCTCCGAACGCATGGTGCAGTGCCTGATGAACGAGGGGAAAATCCTGTCCTGCGGGAACGGCGGGTCCGCCGCCGATGCCCAGCACTTTGCAGCCGAACTGCTGAACCGGTTTGAAATGGAACGCCCGCCGCTTTCGGCGATCGCGCTGTCCACCGACACTTCGACGCTGACCTCGATCGCCAACGACTACAACTACAACGAAGTGTTTTCCAAGCAGGTGCGGGCGCTGGGGCGCCCGAACGATCTGCTCCTTGCCATCTCCACCAGCGGCAATTCCCCCAACGTGATGGAGGCGATCCGCGCCGCCCACGACAAGCAGATGGGAATCGTGGCGCTGACAGGCAAGCAGGGAGGCAAGATCGCCGGGATGCTCAAGTCCACGGATGTCCACATCTGCGTTCCCGCGGACCGCACCGCGCGAATCCAGGAAGTCCACCTGCTGTGCCTGCACTGCATGTGCGACGCCATCGATACCTTACTTCTGGGAGCAAGTGAATGACCCATTCCGTCCGCGTTGTCGCATTGTTGATCCTCTTGTCGCCGGCATTGCAGGCCTGCGTCCCGCTCGTCGTGGGGGCCGGCGTGGGAGCCGGCGTCATGATGGCCGACGACCGCCGCACCAACGCCGCGATCCTCGAAGACCAGACCATCGAGGTCAAGGCGCGCAATCACATCGAAGAGAAGTATCCGGACCGCCTGCACGTCAACATCACCAGCTACAACCGCTACGTGCTCATCACCGGCGAAGTGCCGACGGAGGAAATCCGCCTGGACGTGACGACTTTGGTGCTCGAGGTTCCGAACGTGCGCAACGTGCAGAACGAAAGCGTCGTCGCAGGCAACGCCTCCTTCACCTCCCGCAGCAGCGACACCCTCACGACCAGCAGCGTCAAGGGCCGGCTCACGCAAAACAAGGAGGTCGGCGCCAACCACGTCAAGGTCATCACCGAGAACGGCACCGTGTTCCTGATGGGCCTGGTGACGCGCAAGGAAGCGGAAGCCGCGGCGCAGACCGCTGCAACGACTTCCGGCGTGCAGCGGGTCGTCAAGGTGTTCGAATACACGGACTGAAGCGGGCCGAACTGCATCCGGGAAAAGCCCCGCAAGGGGCTTTTTTCTTTTCCGGCGCGCGCTTACTCCTCGTCGCCCCCGCCGGCGGACTTGTAGATCTCCAGCGTGCGCTGCCTGGCCGTGGCGTGGTCGACGACCGGCAGCGGATAGTCCCTTCCGATCGCGAAGCCTGCGGCCTGCTGCTCCAGGGGAGGCAGGGTCCACGGCGCGTGGATGAACGCGTCCGGGATGTTCGAAAGTTCCGGCACGTACAGGCGGATGAATCTTCCGCCGGGATCGAACTTCTCCGACTGCGTCACGGGATTGAAAATGCGAAACCAGGGCTGCGCATCGCAACCCGTGGACGCCGACCATTGCCAACCGCCGTTGTTGGCCGCGAGGTCGAAATCGTTCAGCCTCTCGGCGAAATAAGCCTCGCCCAGGCGCCAGTCCACATGAAGGTCCTTCACCAGGAACGAGGCCGCAACCATGCGCAACCGGTTGTGCATGTAGCCGCTCTGGTTCAGTTGCCGCATCGCCGCGTCGACCAGGGGATAGCCCGTGCGCCCCTCGCACCAGGCCGTGAAATGCCCGGGGTCGTTCTCGAACCCGAGATTCTCGAACTCGCGCCGGAATGCATGTCCCTCGACGTGCGGATAGTGGTGGAGGATGCCGAAATAGAAATCGCGCCAGATGAGTTCCGACAGCCAGGTCTCTGCGCCCGGGCCCGGCATCGGCGCCGCTGCGGCCACCAGTTCCCGGATGGAGATCGTGCCGAAGCGCAGGTGCACCGACAGGTACGACACGCCGCGAACGGCGGGAAAGTTGCGCCGTTCCTGGTAGCCGTCGATCCGCTCGAGGAATTCGCGGAACAGGCGCTGCGCCCCCGACATTCCGGTCGGCAGTTTCATGTCCGTCAGATTGGTTCGCCGGAATCCGAGGTCTTCCAGCGCCGGCCGCCGCGGACACTGGCCCGCCGCGAAGGAGGCACGATACTTCGCCACCGGGTAGGCGGTGTAGTGGAAAGGCCGGAGCTTCGCCAGCCAGGCCCGCTTGTATGGCGTGAACACGGTGAAGGGTCCGCCGGCCTGGGTCAGCACTTCGTCCTTTTCAAAAATGGCCTGGTCCTTGTACGTGTGCAGGACACGGGCCGATTGTTCCAGGCTGCGGGCGACGTCTGCATCGCGGCGGATTGCCGCGGGCTCGTAATCGTGGTTGGCGTAGACCGCCTCGGCCCCGAGCTCGCGCGCCAATCCGGGGATGACTTCGCGCGCCCGGCCGCAAAGCACCCTCAGCGGGGCGCCCCAGGCCTCCAGGCTCGCCGCCAGCTCTTCGGCGGCGTGCCAGATGAACTCGACGCGACGGTCCTCGCGGTTCGGGAGTCGGTCCAGGATTTCGGTATCGAACACGAATGCGCAATGCACCGATTGCGCCTCGCGCAAGGCGTGATGGAGCGCCGCATGATCGTGGATCCTGAGGTCGCGGCGGAACCAGACCAGCGCCGTCTTGTAACGTTTCGTGTCGGAAGCCTGCACGGAAGCCACAGGATACTTTGAACGCCCGGGAGACGTCCGGGGCTTGGCGTGGCCGCGCGCCATGTATCATGGCGCGAATCGTGAAACCCGCCTTGACCACCCCTGTCGCGTTCGAGAACAAGATCTGCCCGCCGGGGGAACTGCCTGCCCGGCTGCCCGCCCTGCCCCGTCCGCTTGTATTTACCAACGGGGTGTTCGACGTGCTCCATCGCGGGCATGTCACCTACCTTGCCGAATCCCGGGCCTTCGGCGCGAGCCTGGTCGTTGCGCTCAACGCCGATGCCTCGGTCCGGCGCCTCGGCAAAGGCGCCGACCGTCCCGTCAATCCGCTCGAAGACCGGCTCGCCGTTCTTGCGGCGCTCGAAAGCGTGGCCCTCGTGACTTGGTTCGAAGCCGACACGCCCCTCGATGTCATCCTCGCGTGCCGCCCGGACGTTCTAATCAAGGGCGGCGACTGGCCGGTGGATCGGATCGTCGGCGCCCCCGAAGTCCTGGGGTGGGGCGGCAAGGTGCATTCGATCCCGTTCCAGCACCAGCGATCCACCACGGACCTGCTGGCCCGCATCCGCAAATCCTGAAAATCAAAATTCCGGAAGGAAGTCCCGATGGCTGCCCGTAAATCCTTTTTGCGCGATGTCTGGCGCCTGATCAAGCCTTACTGGAACTCGGAAGAACGCGTTTCCGCCTGGATCCTGCTGGCCTCCGTGGTCGCCCTGACGCTGGCGATGGTCTACATGAGCGTCCAGTTCAACGAGTGGTACAACGTGTTCTACAACGCGTTGCAGGAAAAAAACCAGGAAGTCTTCTGGAAGCAGATCCTGAAGTTCTGCATTCTCGCGGCCATCTATATCGCGATGGCGGTATACGTTTTCTACCTGAACCAGATGCTGCAGATCCGCTGGCGCCGGTGGATGACGGACCGCTACCTCAAGGAGTGGCTGGCGGACCGTGCGTACTACCGCATGCAGCTCGAGGGCAATCCGGCGGACAACCCCGACCAGCGCATCGCGGAAGACCTCAAGCTGTTCGTCGATACCACGCTCGACCTGAGCCTCGGGCTGCTCCATTCGGTGGTCACGCTCGTGTCTTTCACCGCGATCCTGTGGACGCTGTCGGGACCGCTCGCTTTCACGCTGGGAGGCCGCGATTTCGTCATCCCGGGCTACATGGTATGGGCCGCCGTGCTCTACGCCATCGTCGGCACCTGGGTGACGCACAAGATCGGCAAGCCGCTCATCCGCCTGAACTTCGAACAGCAGCGCTACGAGGCGGATTTCCGTTTCGGGTTGATCCGCTTTCGCGAGAACGGCGAGAGCGTGGCCCTCTATAACGGCGAGGCGGACGAACTCAAGGGCTTCCGCGCCCGCTTCGCCAGCGTCGTCGAGAACTGGTGGCGCATCATGAACCGGCAGAAGATCCTGATCTCGTTCACGGTGGGCTACAACCAGATCGCGAACATCTTTCCCTTCGTCGTGGCGGCGCCCCGCTTTTTTTCCGGCGCCATCCAGCTCGGCGGCCTGATGCAGATCTCGAATTCCTTCGACAAGGTGCAAGGCGCGTTGTCGTGGTTCATCGGCGCTTACACCACATTCGCGGCCTGGAAGGCGACATGCGACCGCTTGATCGGGTTCCGCGAAACGATCGATCGCGCACACGAGCAGGCGCGCGAAAACACCGGCTTTCAGTTCGAGCGGGGCGGTTCCGCGGAACTCGCGGTGGAAGGCGTCGCGTTGGCGCTGCCCGATGGCCGGCCGCTGGTGGCCCCATCGAGTTTCGCGGTGAAGCCGGGCGAAAGCGTCCTGATCCGCGGCAGTTCAGGATCAGGCAAGAGCACGCTGTTCCGCGCGGTCGCGGGCATCTGGCCGTATGTGAAGGGCAAGGTGCGCCTGCCCGATGCGCGGGATGTGCTGTTCCTGCCGCAACGCCCCTACCTGCCGATCGGGACCATCCGCGATATCGTCGCCTATCCTTCCCAGGAAAAATTCACCGACGAGCAGATCCGGCAAGTGCTGTCGGATGTCGGCCTGGCCGCCCTGGCGGGTCGGCTGGACGAGCAGCAGCCCTGGGCGCTGCAGCTCTCGCCCGGCGAGCAGCAGCGGATCGCCTTTGCACGCGCGCTGCTGCAACAGCCCGGATGGCTGTTCCTTGACGAGGCCACCTCGGCCCTGGATGAGGAAGCCGAGACCGAACTTTACGGATTGCTCCGGGAACGCCTGCCCCGCTCGACGGTGGTCAGCATCGGCCATCGGCCCACGCTGGCGGCGTTTCATGACCGCAAGCTGGAGCTCAGGGACAACGGCAGCGGGACGCGGGCACTGATGCCCGCCTGACCTAGCCGGCAGGACACTCCACCGCGCGCAGTTCCGTGCCCGCGAACTCGGATTTGAGGACCACCAGGCTGGCGGATTCCTCGACCGAGGGCGTCCGCAGCAGGAACGCGGACTGGCTGACGCGCTGCTCGCGGTTGCCGACCACCGCGGAGCGAATGCCCTTCTTGCGCAGGGTCGCGAGGAATTTCTTCGCGCCCTCCTCGCTGCGGAAGATGCCGAGCGAAATGGCATAGCGCCAGCGCCCCGGCTCCAGCACCGGGTAGTACTCACCGACGCCCAGATTGATGAGTTCGTTGACCTTGCGTTCCATCTCGGGCCGCGATCTCATCGGCGGGATATAGACCCAGAAATCGACGGTCACGGGCACCTCGATCCTGCGCACGCGCTCTCCCAGCGCGAGCCGGTCGATTGC
>Ga0315910_10004775_pt1 | contig 11253 bp, 13 predicted proteins | sample EdamamesoilMG_FD_204470 | JGI IMG/M metagenome (GOLD analysis project Ga0315910, IMG submission 204470) | Garden soil microbial communities collected in Santa Monica, California, United States - Edamame soil | ecosystem: Environmental > Terrestrial > Soil > Garden | place: USA: California...
TCCTGCAATTGCGCTGGGACAGTCGTGGTGACGTCGGGACGCGCGGCCTTGGGTCCGGCGCGCTCCGCGAACTGGTCCCTTCGCGCCGATCCTTTCTAGAAGCGCAGCCAGGATGCTATCGAGCACGTTCTCGCTCGCCGCCCGCGTTGTCTGCCTCGTCGCCGGGGTCCTGGTCGCTCGGGAAGCGTCCGCTCAGGCCCCGGCCCCGGGGTGGGCCGAGCCGCCGAAGCCGTCCGGGTCATGGTCCTCCGGCGCTCCGGCAGCGCCGCAGAGCGGCGCGGCGAGCTCGTTCGAATCCGGCACGCTCTACGTGACCAGCGCCGCCTATGGCATCGGCCTCGGCATCTGGCTGGATGCGGAGCTGGAGCTGTCCGATCCCTCGCTGCTGTTGATCCCCCCCACGGTCCTGGGCGTCGCCGCGCCGCTCGGGGCCTACATTCTCAACCAGCCCCGCTTGCCGCGCGGCGTGCCGGGCGTGATCGCCGCGGGGCTCTTCATCGGCGCGGCCGAAGGGGTCGGCATCGCCAGCTTGCAGATGGTGACGTCGGACGATCCCTGGGGGTTTACGGCCATGTCGCGCGCTGCGGCAATCGGGTCCACGCTGGGCGGCATCGGGGGTTATGCCCTGAGCGAATTGCAGCGACCCTCCCCGAACATCAGCGCGTTCGCGGTCAGCGGCGTGGTCTGGGGAACCTTGATCGGCTCGGCGATCGGTCTGGGGGCCACAGAGCCCGACATCGACTTTGACAGCGCCGACGACTCGATGGCGCGAGGCGGCCTGGCGGGCTTCAACGCCGGCTTGCTCGTGACGATGGCGCTGTCGACCGCCTTCGTTCCCACGTTGGACCAGCTCTCGTGGATGTGGCTCGGCGGCGGCATCGGTGCCCTCGCGTCGCTGCCCGTGTACCTGTTTTATATCGACGACGACGGGCCACCCGCGAAGCGGGGCCTGCTCTTTACTGCCACGACGGCGACGGTGGGTATCGTGGCGGGCGGTGTGTTCGGCCCCCAGCTGGGTGGGGTAGGGTTCGGTGCGGCGCGCTCCGCCCTCGCCCAGGTCGATTACGTCACGCCGTTCATGGTGCGCGGCGGGCTGGGTCTACGGGTCGGGGGAACCTTGTTTTGATGGTCCTTGCCGGACTAGAGTCGCTGCCATGGTTTCGAGGCTCCTCCATGCCGCGCTGCCGCATTCGACGCGGACCGTTCGCTCGCTCTGGCGAGCTTCCAGTGTACTGACCCTCGGCGTCGCGCTCGCCTTCGGCGGCGCTGCCGTGGGCTGCTCCAAGCCGCCGCCGCCCACCACGGCCAACGTCAAGGCGGGCGACCTGCCGCCGAGCGGCGACTGGTCCGGCGTGTTCTACAGCCCCCTGTATGGCCACCTGCATCTGGTCAAGGAGGGCAACAGCGTGAGCGGCAAGTGGCGCACGTCCGGCGGCGACAAGTGGGGAGAGTTGCACGGTGAAGTGACCGGCGATCTGCTCAAGTACAAGTGGGTCGAGCACAAGATCGGCATGGTCGGCCCGGGCGCCACTACCGAGGGGCGCGGCTATTTCAAGTACTACGTGCCGGCGGACGAGACCGCGAACCACGAAATCAAGGGTCAATGGGGGCTCGACCGCAGCGAGATCGGTAACGTCTGGGAAGCGGTGCGGCAACGCAACATGCTGCCCGATGTCGAGTCGGTGAGGCCTGACGAGACAGAGCGCGTGAACATGCCCGACGAGTGGGATTCCTCCGGTAATTCATCAGGAGACAAGCCGGGCGCCGGTGCGCCGGCCGGCGAAGGCGAAGAGAGCGGCGAGGAACAGTGATCATCGCAGCCGACATCGGGGGCACGAAGACCAACGTCGCCTTGCTCGAGCCGCCGCGCGGCACGGTCGACGCCAGCAAGGCGTCGGTGCTGGTCGCACGCGCCAAGTACCAGAGCAATCAGCACTCGGGCCTGACCGCCATCCTGAGCGATTTCCTCGCGACTTACGACATCGCTCCGCGCAGCGTGCGCCGCATCTGCGCGGGCGTGGCGGGGCCCATCGTCGAAGGTCACGTCGAGACGCCGAACTTGCCGTGGAGCGTCGACGCCGCGGAGATGAAGAAGTCGCTCGGCGTCGGCGCGGTGACGTTGATCAACGACCTGGAGGCGACGGCCGAGCGCGCCGCGACGCTGACCGAAGCGGACGTGTTCGTGCTCAACCGCGGGCGCCGTCCGGCGGGGCCGCTGACCAACGGCGCTGTCATCGCCGCAGGTACCGGGCTCGGAATGGCGCTCCTGCACCCGATCGATGGCGCGTGGTGGCCCGTGCCGTCGGAGGGGGGTCACGTGGACCTCGCTCCCAAGAACGAGCTCGAGATCGACCTGCTGCGCTTTCTGCTCGACAAGAAGCACAAGCGCCGGGTCAGCATCGAGCGCGTGGTCTCCGGCCCCGGCTTGCACGCATTGTACGAGTTCTTCGTGGACCGCAAGGAGCTCACACCGAACGCCGAGGTGCTGGCTGCGCTCGACGCTCCGGACTCGGACGCTCCGCGTATCGTCAGCGAGGCCGCGCTCGAGAATCGCTGCCCCGTCGCAAACGCAGCGCTCGACTTGTTCGTCTCGTTCTACGGCGCGGCCGCCGGCAACCTGGGGCTGATGGCGGTGTCGACGAGCGGGTTGTTCGTGGGTGGAGGCATCGCCCCCAAGATCCTCGACCGGCTCAAGGCCGGGGGCTTCATGGAGGCATTCACCAACAAGGGCCGCCTCAGCCCGCTGCTCGAGCTGATGCCGGTGCATGTCATCCTGGACGCAGACGCGGCCTTGATGGGCGCTGCACGCCGGGCAATCCGCCTCGAGCTCGGCCTGGTCCGCGGCTGACGCGGGCCCATTTTGCCGCACCGGAGCAGCGGCTCCGGTGCGCGGCGGCGGCCCGCGATACTCGGCCGCGACACACGGCCGGAGACGGCGCAGAGGGAGGAGGCGGTGTTGGGTGACCTCGTCCGAGATCTCGAAGCAGACAGCGAGCAGTTGATCGAGACCCACATCTCCTGGGTCTTTCTGCGCGCCCGCGAGGTGTTCAAGGTCAAGAAGCCGGTGAGCTTCGGCTTCCTGGATTTCTCGAGCCTCGAGGCACGTCGCAGCGCTTGCCACGCCGAGGTGGCTCTGAACTCGCGGCTGGCGGCCGGCGTGTATATCGATGTCGTGCCGGTCACGCGCGATGACCGCGGAGCTTTTGCCATCGGTGGCTCCGGAACCATCGCGGACTACGCCGTGCACATGCATCGGCTGCCGCTCGAAGCTCGGGCGGATCTGCGCCTCGCCCGCGGCGACCTGGCGCCGGAGCAGCTCGACGCTCTGGCGCAGCTCTTGGCCCGTTTCCACGCCCGCTCCGACCCGAGCGAGCGCATCGCGGAGTTTGGACGCGTCGAGGTCATCCTCGGGAACGTGAAGGAGAACTTCGCTCAGGTGGGGTCGCTGCTGAGCCAGCTCGGCCCAGAGGGCGCGGAGCGGGAGGTGGAAGCGCAGCAGCTCGAGTTTCTAAGGGCCCGCGCCGCGCTGTTCGAACAGCGCATGCGCGCGGGCAGGATTCGTGACGGGCACGGCGACCTGAGGCTCGAGCACGTGTACATGGTCGACGGCGCCGAGCCCGTGATCATCGACTGTATCGAGTTCAACGAGCGCTTCCGCTACGCGGACGTGTGCGCGGACATCGCTTTCCTGTCCATGGACCTCGCCTGGCACGGTCGCACGGACTACAAGGAGCGCTTCCTCGCGGCCTACGCCCGAGCCAGCGGCGATGACGATCTGTACGCCGTCGTCGACTTCTACGAAAGCTACCGGGCCTACGTGCGCGCCAAGGTGTGCGCGCTGTCGATCGGAGCTGGTACGCCCTCGCTCGAGGCGCGTGCCGCGCTCGAGGCGCAGGCGCGTCGCTACCTGCTGCTGGCGCAGGCCGCCGAGCGCCCGCCGCTCGAAACGCCGCGCTTGATCGCCGTGGGCGGCTCGATCGCGTCGGGCAAGAGCAGCCTGGCGGACGCCGTCGGCAGGAGCCTGGGGGTCCCCGTGATCTCTTCGGACGTGATTCGCAAACGCCTGCTCGGTCTCGAGCCGACGACGCGGCTCGAGCATGGCGCCTGGCAGGGCGCCTACAGCCCCGACAGGCACCGCGACGTGTACACCGAGGTGTTGCGCCGCGCCCGCGTGGTGCTGGAGTCCGGCCGCAGCGTGGTGCTCGACGCGACGTTTCGTCGTCGCGCCGATCGCGAGGCGGCGCGCGAGCTCGCGCGGGCCTGCGGCGCGGGTTTCGGCTTCATCGAGTGCCGCACCTCGGACGCGATCGCGCGCGCTCGCCTCGAGGCTCGCGCGCGCGGCCCGAGCGAGAGCGACGGGCGGCTGGAGATCTACGCAGAGCTGGCGGCTTCGCAGGAGCCGGTCACGGAGCTGGCGGCCAGCGAGCATGTGCGCGTCGACACCAGCGGTAGCCTGGAAGAGAGCCTCGCAGCGCTCGCGCGCGTGGGCTTCATCGCGGGCCAGCGTTCGGCTTGAGCGCGCCCGTTGCCTCGGCCCGCAGCGAGGCGTCGCCATGGTTCTGCAGCCGGGCTGTCGCCTGCTGCAGGCGTTCGAGGGCGGCGTTCAGGCGCGCGACGTCGCCGCTCTGGGCCTGCTGCGCGTAGCGGGACGAGAGCTCGCGCGCCATGGCGGCGATCTCGGTGGCAGGGGCGAGCAGCTCACTCGCCGCCTCCCGCAAAGCAGCCGCCGCGTGCTCCAGCGCTTCGCCCGCCGCGCTCGCGCCCCCTCGAACGCCCTGTTGCGAGAGCTCGCGCAGCGTGCGCTCGAGCTGCTCTCGGTAGAACACTTCAGCCTGGAGCAGCCGCTCGCGCTGCTCGAGCAGGCTGATCTCGCGCAGTCGGTCGAAGTCGCTGCCGGCCTGTCGCGCGAACCTCTCTGTCGGGAGCACGTGCGAGTGCAGTCGACAGACCTCGTGAAAGCGCTGCGACTCGTCGTGCTTGTAGAAATTGCGCATGGCGTAGCCGCAGAGCAGCGCGATCTTGCGTTCGTCGCACAGCCTGCACCACGTCTCTTCGAGCTGGAGAGCGGCGCTGGCTTGCCCCTGTTGCCAGAGCCGATCGACCATCTCTCCGAAGGCACGAAACGGGGCGCCCGCAGCGGCTGCTGGAAGCTCGCGGAGCACGAAATCGAGGGCGCCGGCAAAAGCTGGAACGGACACGTCGCCGCCGACCACGAAGCGAGACAGGAGGGCGTCGGCGTCGGCCAGCACGAGCCGCTTCTCGGCGAGCGCGCTCGCGACCCGGGCCTTGCCGAGGCGTTCGATGATGCCGTCCGTGTGCTCGGGGGTCGCGATCGCGAGGACGGAGTGCCCAGCGTCCAGCCCATGGATCATGAACTGGGCCACGGTCTCGACGAGAAACCCGTGGTCGTCGTAGAACTGGACCGCGTGCGAGCCGCTGGGGGGGCGCTCCAGATATCGCGCGGCCAGATGGCGCCCCGCGGCCTGCGGCATGGACGAGCGCGGCGGAAACGGGACGACGTTGCTCACCCGCGCCGTGCCCTCTGCGTCTCGAGCTCCGCTGGTTGCCGAATTCCTGCGACCAAACCGCGTTCAGTGTGAGACTCGCTCGCAACTACGTCAACGGTCGTGCCGCCCCAGCGCTGCAGGATGCCTCGCCGACGAGCACAGGCAGGCGTTCAGAGCGCCCCTGCCGCTGCCTCCGTCCGTGGAATCACCGTCGACGTGTCGCTGTCGCCGCTCTCCGCTGATGGCGTCTCGTGCGGCGGCGCCAGCACACGGGCACCCGCATCACCACGGCGAGCGGGCCTGTCTGTGGGTGCGTGTGCTGCGGACTGCGCTCGTGTCAGGCCGTGATCGACTTGTCTTTCTTGGCGGCGCGCTTGGCCAGAGCCTTCTGTGCGAGGTCCGCCGAGGTCTTCGTGACGCCCTTCGGCGTCACCGCATCGCAGCCTGTCTCCAACGCTTCACGGAAACGTGCCTTCATTGCCTTGCCGAGCGTCTGCAGGAGCTCCTCGCTGATCGCCTCTTCCACCTGAGGGAACAGCTGCTCTTCCTCTTCCATCACATGGTGCGCGAGCAACTCTTTCAAGGCGCTGACCCTGGCCTTGAACGCAGGCTCGGTGGGATCCGTTATCATCAGCCGCTTGAGAGCCACCTCGACGAGCGCGTGCTCCTCGTAGCTCTCGTGGATCAACTCCTCGTCCACCGCTGCGATCGCCGGATAAAAAAGGTCCTGCTCGATGGCCATATGCGCGCCCAGGTTATTGGCGAGTGCGCCCAGGATGGCCGCCGGGTGGCCGCTGAAGCTCTCCAGTTGCGCGAGAAGAGCCTCGATGACCCGGTGTTGGTCCTCGAGCAAGGATGTTGCGTTCATGTTTCTCTCCACTGTTTCAGTGCTCCCGCTGCAAGAAGAATGCCTCGGGCGATACGCCACGGCGCGCTGCACGAGAAAATCGGAAAACAGCAGGGATGCCCCACTTCACGCGTGGCACCAAACCTGCAAAATAGAACAGAGACAGGACAGACATCGTAGAACGAAGCGATGAATAAAAGGTGAATGGAACTGGTAACGGTCTGGCCTAGCGAGCTCGACGGGCGCCGTTGCCGGCGGCCCCGCACTACCTAGCGACTCGAGCTTCCCATGACCACTCAGTGAAGGAGCCTATGGCGCAATCGAGTACCACCCTGCACGAAAGTAACCTGACGCCGGAAGTCGTCGATCGCCACCGTGCGATCGTGTCCTTGATGGAAGAGCTGGAGGCGGTCGATTGGTACGACCAGCGGGTCCAGGCCGCCACGAACGAGGAGCTGCGCGCGGTACTCGCGCACAATCGCGACGAGGAAAAGGAGCACGCCGCCATGACGCTCGAGTGGCTGCGCCGAAATGACGCGGGCTGGGCCGAGCATCTAGCGACCTATCTCAATAGCGAGGGGCCGATCACCGAAGTGGAGGAGACCACGAAGGCGGCCGGCGCAGGCGCCGAAGCGGTTGCATCCGCAGCGCCACGGGACGGTTCACTGGGCATCGGCAGCCTGAAGGGGAAATGAGTCATGGATGATCTTCTGCGTAAGCTCGCCCCAATCTCCAACGAGGCCTGGGAAGCCATCGACGATGAGGCGAAAAAGCACCTCACCGTCAGTCTTGGCGGTCGCCGCATCGTCGACTTCAAGGGGCCGCTCGGCTGGCAGGCGTCCGCAGTGGACCTCGGGCGCGCGCATCCCGTCGAAGGGCAGCCCGAGCCTGGTGTCAGCGCCGCCCTGCGCGAGGTGCAGCCGCTGGTGGAGTTGCGCGCTCCCTTCGAGCTGTCGCGGCAGGTGCTGGCGAACATCGCCAGGGGCTGCCGCGATCCCGAGCTGGAACCCGTGCGTCGCGCCGCTCGAGCGATCGCGCTCGCGGAGGACCGCGCCATCTTCCACGGCTATCCGGCTGCGGGCATCACCGGTCTGTTCGAGGCGTCGGCGAGCAACGCATTGACGCTCACGCGGGACTATCAGAAGTACCCGCTGGTCGTCTCCGAAGCGCTGGCGCGGCTGCACGAGAATGGGGTGGGCGGGGGTTACGCGATCGCGCTGGGTCCGGATTGCTTCAAGGGACTCACCGGCACGGCGACCAGCGGCGGTTACCCGGTCTTCGAGCACGTGCAGCGCTTGATCGCGGGGCCCGTTTTCTGGGCGCCGGGCGTGCAGGGCGCGCTCGTGGCCAGCCTGCGGGGTGGCGATTTCGAGCTCACCGTTGGGCGTGACCTGTCGATCGGCTACGAAGAGCACTCATCGGCCACCGTGCGCCTCTATCTGCAAGAGAGCGTCACCTTCCGCGTGCTCTCGCCCGAGGCCGCCGTGCCGCTCGTCTATCGCTGAGTCGTTGCCAGCCGCAGACTCGGGCCCAGCATGAGCTCGGGGCCAGGGGCGTCGCGCCACGGTGACCTACCAAGTCGCCGTGGCGCGCTGGCGTCATCGCCGCGGGGTCACCCGTGGCACGGCCCATGCAACTTCGTCGAGGCTCACGACGAGCCCCGTCTCGGGGCAATGGAGGACCGTGAACATGACGCTAAAATCAATCGGGTGTGCCGGGGCAGTTCTATTGGCTCTGGCGGCCTGCGGTAGAGACCAGCGGCCACCGGAGGTGGCGATGGCCGAAGCGCGAGAGAGCGAGAGCGGTTCAGCGGTAGAGTCCATCACCGAGGCCCGCTGCGCGCGAGAGTCGCGCTGTGACAACGTCGGGCCCGATCTGAAGTACTCGTCGATGGAGGACTGTGCGGCGCGGATTCGTGACGACTGGCGTGGCGATCTCGACGCGCGATCCTGTCCAGCGGGCGTGAACCGAACGCAGCTCGACGAGTGTCTGAACGAGATCCGTGCCGAGGAGTGTTCGAGCCCCTTCGATACGCTGGAGCGCGTCGCCGCCTGCACTGCAGGCCAGATCTGCGAGCAGTAGCACTGCTTCGACGCCGTCATATTGGCACTCGAGGTAGCGCCGCCGGCTTCGCTACGGAGTCGGCGGCGCCGCAGGAGGAGAGAACGATGGAACCGAGCGCTGCACGAGACCCGTTGGATGAGATGAGCCCGGACACACCGCGTACCCCGCCCGATCCGGTCCAGCCGGATCCTCATGACCCGCCCCCCGATCCGCGCGACCCGCCGCCGTATCCGAGGTACGAAGACGTGCCGCCGACACGCCCGATCGACGGAGGTGTCTCGTGACAGCCGGGGAGCTGAGCGAGTCGCCCGCGGTCACATTCGACTTGCTGCGTATGGATCGCGAGATTCAGCAGCGCGAGACGCGCCGTCGGCTCACCAAGACCGTCGCTTGGACGAGCTTGATCGCTGCGTCGATATCGAGAGGCAGAGTGCTCGGCTGGCTGCTCGCTGGAGCGGGAGTGTACGGGCTCGTCCATGAGCTGCTCGATTGGCGCGACAGCCGTCCCGAGTGGAGAAAGCATGTCGGGCCTGCCCCCCACGGTGTGCTACGCCGGCTCCTCGCGCGACACCCACGAGACGTCGTCGACAACCAGTCCAAGTTCTCCTTTCCGGCGAGCGACCCCCCCGCGCGCGCGACTCAATAGCGGGGCCCTCGCGCTGGGGCGCGATGACTCGCGCCGTGTGCCAGCGGGTCGGCTTGACCCCTCGTTTCGCCGCGGACGTGCGCGACGCACTGTCGCCAGATCGCCGCGAGCGTAGCCCGGGGTTGAGCCGATTGTCGCGAAGGATCGCGGCGTTCGAGCGCGTCGGGGCAGCGCGGGTCCGTCGCGCCGAAGCCGCCGAGAGGGGTCGAGGCATGGTTCCTGCTTTGGCTCTCGCGCCACGATGTCCGCGGAAACCGAAGTTCTGGTGATCGACGCGCCCGACGGCGCTGTCGCATTGGGTGCGTTTCGCCCACAGCTCGATCGCACGCACCTGATCTGTCGCTGGCCTGGAGAGCTCGCGACAGCGTTCACGCGTCGCGTATCGGAATACCTACAGCGCCTGCAGCGGCGGGCGAAGGTGGTCGCGATGACGCTCGTGCTCGGCGCGGACGGGACGACGACGCACTTGCCGCAGCTCGGGCGCGCCGTGGCTCTCGTCCTCTCGCCGACGGCATCGCTGACGTTGGTCGGCGCGGGAGCGAGTCATGACGCCGTGGTCGAGTCGTTTGAGCTGCTGCGCCAGCTCGTGGCGCCGTCGGTCAGCCTCGACGTCTGGTTCGGGGCCCCCTGAGCGAGCGACGCTCGCGTCGCGAGCGTCGTCGTCGGCGATGGGCGCCGGCGGTCTCTGCGAGTCTAGATTGGGAGTCTAGATGTGGCGAAGGCCGGCGCTGCGTTTCGCAGGCCGGCCTCGTGCCACTCGAGCGCCGTTCTTGGCGCCGCTCCACATCAGATCGGTGCGCGACGGCCCATCACCAGCGCCACGATGGCGAGGACGATGAACAGCACGAACAGGACCTTGGCGATGCTAGCTGCGCCGGCGGCAATGCCACCAAAGCCGAACAGCGCGGCGATCAAAGCGATGACGAAAAAAACAGCTGCCCAATGCAACATAGCTCCTCCACGATGGTGATAAAAACGCGAGCCGCGGTCGTTCCGTTACTTGGCGGCCTCGGGTAGAATCAAAAGCAGAGAGCGTGCCAAGCGCTCACGAGCACCAAAAATGCAGCCTTTGTCGCTGGCTAGGGCTCTCTCGGCGGTTTCTCGGGAGTTTTCTCGCGCGTCGCTTCGGCACGCGCGCCACGCGCGGTCTGCCGGCGTGGAGCAAAGGCGCCCCTCGAGGTCAAGGCGCGGTCTGCACCGGACGAGCAGCGCCGCCGGGCGGGGCAGGGGTGCAGCTGCGCAACGTGGCGGGCTGCCTCGTGCCGTAGCGTTCGACGCAGCACCGTTGGCGCTCGCGCTGCCGCGGCTCGCAGCAGGTCCCACATGAAACACCGGTGCCGGGGCCCTGCGGGCATTGCCAACGGGCATGAGCATCGAATAAATTCACGTTGGACGGCCGCCGGCAGCGGTCGACGGAAACCGAAAGTGGAGTGGTCGCGAGCGCCCGCCTATCGAGCGCTCGTCCCTGGAGGCAGGGTCGCTGGACGCAGGCTCGCTGGAGCCAATCAGATCTCTCGAGGCCACTAGAATTGTCTGGAGGCCGCGATGGTCTGGAGGCCCTCAGATCCTTGGAGGAATGGCCGAGCATGACCCAAAAAGTACCCGCGGGCGAAACCCTGCTCGAGCTGTCCGAGGCGCTGGCTCAGCGCCAGCTGCGCGAGGCCGGCGCGGAGATCGCGTCGGCGATCGCGCATGCGGTCGGCACTCCGCTCAACGTCATCAGCGGGCGAGCGGAGCTGATCCGCCACGATCCGTCCAACGCGCTCGCTCAAGTGGCGCGCATCGAGGAACAAGTAAAGAAGCTCGCGACGGGTCTACGGCAGATCGTCGATTATCTGGCGGTGCCGGAGCCTCCGCCAGCGGCTGCTGCGGGCGCGCGTGCGGGGGCGGGGGCGCCGGCGGGGCCCCCGCTGCTCCCCATCGAGGTCGTGGATGCAAAGGCGGTCCTGCGCGATGCGGTCGCTTTGGCTGAGCCGGTCTCCCGCGCGCTCGGGGTCGAGCTCGAGGTCGACGGTGAGGCGCTGTCCGGAGGGCGCGTCGAACGCTGGCACTCACTCGGGACGTTGAGCTCGCTCGTCTCCGCGGCGCTGAGATATGCAGCGGTGGGGGGACATTCAGCGGCCGGGGGACATCCGGCGGAGGGACAGACGCGCGAGCGCGACGCTGGCGAGCGCATCGCCATCGGCGGC
>Ga0315910_10004776_pt1 | contig 11247 bp, 6 predicted proteins | sample EdamamesoilMG_FD_204470 | JGI IMG/M metagenome (GOLD analysis project Ga0315910, IMG submission 204470) | Garden soil microbial communities collected in Santa Monica, California, United States - Edamame soil | ecosystem: Environmental > Terrestrial > Soil > Garden | place: USA: California...
CGATGTGACCCGGCAGCAGCACCAGCAGCATGCCCAGCGCCAGCGTCGCCGTCACGGCGAGTTCGATCGACAGCAGCGACAGGTTGCGCGCCGACAGGAACACCGGCTGCTGCCAGGCGAAGAAAGCCCAGATCAGCGCCAGGGCGACCAGCATGAACCATTCGCGTGTGTGCGAGGCCTGCATCAGGCAGCCCTCCCCGCAGGTCGTCCCATTGCAGCCGACAGCAGCGCTTCCTGCGTGGCTTCACCGCGGTTGAACTCGCCGCCGATGCGTCCATCGTGCAGCATCAGGATGCGATCACTCATTCCCAGCAGCTCCGGAAGTTCGCTCGATACCAGCACGATGGCCTGACCCTGCGCCGTGAGCCGGCCGACCAGTTCGTAGACCTCGACCTTGGCGCCCACATCGATGCCGCGCGTCGGCTCATCCAGCAGCAGCACGCGCGGCCTGGTGAGCAATGCCTTGCCGATCACCACCTTCTGCTGGTTGCCACCGGAGAGCGTGCCCACCGGCGCCTCCAGCGTTGCCGCCTTCACCCGCAGCTCGGTCGCCATGGCACCTGCGGTCAAGGCTTCAGCCGCCGCATCGATGAAGCCGCCCGCAGCGATGGCGCGCAGGGAGGAGAGCGTGAGGTTGAAGGCCACACCGGCGTCGGGCACGAGGCCGAGGCGCTTGCGATCCTCGGTGACCACCGCCATGCCCGCGCGCATTGCCGCGCGCGTATCCGCGGCGGGCAGGGAAGTGCCGCCGATCTCCACAGTGCCGCGGAGCCTGTGGCCCCACAGACCCATCAGGTGCAGCAGCAGTTCGGAGCGTCCCGCTCCCATCAGCCCGCCGATGCCCAGCACCTCGCCGGCGTGCACGGTGAAGTCGATGTCCTGCAGCCAGGCGGCCTCATGCGGACGGCGCGCCACGGCGAGTCCGCGCACGGCCAGCACCGGTGCCCCGGGCGAGACGTGCCTTCGGGGATAGAGGTCTTCGATGGGACGACCCACCATCAGTGCGATCACCGCGGCGGCATCGGTCTCGCGGGCGATCAGCGTGCCGCGCGCATCGCCATCGCGAAGCACGGTGATGCGGTCGGCGAGGGCGAACACCTCGTCGAGCTTGTGCGAGATGTATACGCAGGCCACGCCCTGGACCTTCAGCCGCAGCACCAGCGCCAGCAGGGTATCGGTCTCGTGGCGCGACAGGGCGGCAGTGGGCTCATCGAGCACCAGGATGCGGGGGCGGCGCCCCAGTGCGCGCGCGATCTCCACCAGCTGCTGCTGGCCGATGCCAAGGTCAGCGACGCGTTGCGCCGGATCGACCTCGAGTCCAACCTCATTCAGCAGGGCCCGCGCCCGCACCTGTGTATCGTTCCAGTCCACAAGTCCATGCTTTCGCGGCAGGTTGCCCAGCAGCAGGTTCTCGGCGACGCTCAGTTCGGGAAACAGGGCCAGCTCCTGGTGGATCACGGCGATGCCGGCCCGTTCGGCATCGCGCGTGGAGCGGAACTGCACTTCCTGACCATCGACCAGGATGCGGCCCTCGTAGCTGCCATGCGGATGGATGCCCGCCAGCAGCTTGATCAGCGTGGACTTGCCCGCGCCGTTCTCTCCGCACAGCGCATGCACTTCACCGGCCGCGAGCTCGAAGCTGACGCCGTGCAGGGCGATTACACCGCCGAAATGTTTGGCGATGCCGCTGGCCTGCAGCACCGGCGCCGTCATGGAAAGATTTCTTCGTGCCGGTACAGGCCGTCCTTGACGACCGTCGCATCGATGTTGTCCGAGGTCACGGTGACCACGTCGAACAGCACCGAGGGCACATCGATGGCGCCATTGTTCACGGTGTGGCGGGCGACCACGGGCCTGCCGGTCGCCATCTTCACCGCCAGTTCGGCCGCGCCCTGCGCCAGCGTATGCAGCGGCTTGTAGATGGTCATGGCCTGCGTGCCGGCGGCAATTCGCTGCAGGGCCACCAGGTCCGCGTCCTGGCCGGTGACCAGCACCTTGCCGGCCAGGCCTTCCTCCGCCAGCGCCTGCACGGCGCCGCCGGCCGTGCCATCGTTGCTGGCCAGCACGGCATCGATGCGCGGGCCGCGCGCCGTGATGGCGGCATTCATGATGCGCTTGGCGTTTTCGGGCTTCCAGTCCTCGGCCCAGTCTTCGTGCACCACCTCGATGGAGCCGGCCTTCACCAGCGGATCGATGACGCTGTCCTGGCCGGCCTTGAAAAGCGAGGCGTTGTTGTCGGTGCGGGCGCCGTAGATGCGCACGATGCGGCCGCGCCCGCGCGGCAGGTGTTCGGCGAGGAAGCGCGCCTGCAGTTCTCCCACGCGCACATTGTCGAAGCTCACGTACAGGTCGAGATCGGAATCGCGGATGATGCGGTCGTAGGCGATGACCGGAATGCCGGCCTCGTGCGCAAGGCGCACAGCCTTGGCCATGGCGGTGCCGTCATGCGGCACGATCACCAGCACATCCACGCCCGAGGTGATCAGCTTCTCCACATCTCCGATCTGCACGGTGTCGTCGCCATTGGCGGCCAGCACCTGCACGGTGGCACCCAGTTCGGTGGCGCGGCGCACGAACATGTCGCGGTCGGCCTGCCAGCGTTCCTCCTTGAGCGTGTCCAGGGAAAGGCCGATGCGCACGCCCGAAACGCCATCCGCGCGGACATCGGCGCTGCCCTGCCGTGAAAGTGCCAGGCCGAGCAGCACACTCAGCGCCAGTGAAACGGCCACCAGGGCCAGTCGCGTCTTCATTAGTTGTTGTCCCCCGCCTCGGCTAATCGCGCCAGGAGGCTCCGGCGCACATCCCGCGCCCGCCCCTTTGGGGCCATTATCCCTCAAAGTGGAGCTATCGCGCCGTCCAGGTTTCCAGCGACTGGCGCTGCCGGACGCGCGAAACGTCCATCAGCATGCGCCCGGCCCAGCGATAGACATTGTATTCGGCGACCGTCCGGCGCATCAGCTGCATGCGCTTCTGGCGCTCGCCGCGCGGCATGTCCAGCGCGGTGGATATCGCGGCGGCGGTTTCTCCCACGTCGTAGGGGTTCACCAGCAGTGCCTCGAGCAGTTCCCGCGAGGCACCCGCGAAGGTGGAGAGGATGAGCACGCCATCCTCGTCGTCGCGGGCCGCGACGAACTCCTTCGCAACCAGGTTCATGCCATCGTGCAGGCTGTTGACCAGTGTGAAGTCGGCGGCGCGGTACAGTTCGAAGATCTGCTCGGGTTCCTGGTGCTGGCCGATCAGAACGATGGGCTTCCAGTCGGCAGTGCCATAGCGCGCATTGATGCGTTCGAGTTCCGCGTGGGTCTGCTGCTGCAGCGCCTGGTAGGCCGGCAGCTTGCTGCGCGAGGGCGCGGCCACCTGCAGGAAGGTGAGCCGGCCGCGCCAGCGCGGGTGCTTCTCGAACAGGGCCTCGAGTGCGTGGAAGCGCTCGATGATGCCCTTGGTGAAGTCCCAGCGCTCGACGCCCAGGCCGAGTTTCACGCCGGGCGCGATTCCATGCCGCTGCAGCACCGCCATGCGTGCCTGCGCCGCGGGCGCCACCTGCGCCAGCCAGCGCGGCGGCCATTCGATCGAGATGGGGTAGGCAATCACATTGCACAGGTGGCCCTGGTGCGTGATGGTGAGACGCTCGTGGTCGATCTGGCATTCCACGTAGCGGTCCACGGTGGCCAGGAAGTTCTGGCAGTGGTAGAGCGTGTGGAAGCCCAGGATGTCGGCGCGCAGCATGTGCTGCAGCAATTCCTTCTTCCACGGGCATACGCCGAAGGTTTCCGCGTTGGGCCAGGGAATGTGCCAGAACAGCGCGATCGTGGCCTTCGTGCCGCGCTCGCGGATCAGCTTCGGTACCAGTGCGAGGTGGAAATCCTGGATCAGGATCACCGCCTCGTCCTTGCCGGCTTCCTCGCGCAGGGCATCGGCGAACTTCGCGTTGGCGGCGCGGTACTGCACCCAGTCGCTCTCGCGGAATACCGGGCGCACGTAGGCCAGGTGGCACAGCGGCCACAGGCCTTCGTTCGAGAATCCGTAGTAGTAGCCCTGTTCCTCTTCTTCGGAAAGCCACACCCGCCGCAGTGTGTAGACCGGATCCGACGGTGGCACTGCGATGTGACCGGAGCGGTCCACCACTTCGCGGTCGGCCGAACCGCTGCCGTGCGCGACCCAGGTGCCGGAGCAGGCGCGCATGATGGGCTCGATCGCGGCCACCATGCCGCTGGCCGGCACCTGTACGCGCACCTCGCCTTCGCTGTTGCGGGTATGGATGTAGGGCTCGCGGTTGGACGCCACGAGCATCCGGCAATCACCCAGGTGATCGCGTACCACCTGCTGCAGTGCCTGGGGCGTCCAGTTCTCGTGGAACTCGATCTCCAGTCTCTGGCGTGCCTCCACTTCGCGCATGGCCTCGCGCACGCGCCGCAGGATGGGCGCGGACTCGGCCGCCGACCGCGCGTCATCCAGGTACCGCCCGCCGCTGATGTCGCCGAGCAGGATGCGGATCCAGCGATTGACCAGCAGTCGAACCGAGAGCCCCACCAGCAGCGCCAGCATGACCGCGGCGATGACAATGGTGGCGAGCACGAAGTTGCGGGCCGTGCTCTGGCGCCTTTCGATGAAGCCCAGATCGTGCACCATCAGAATCTGCCAGCTCATGTTGCCGGCCAGCAGCGGAAAGCGCGAGATCTGGATCGGGCCCTCTGGCGAGTGCAGCAGCGCGTCGGCATCCGCAATTGCATTTTCCGGGCTGCAGGCGACGATCCCGGGAACCTCGGCGGTCTGCATCACCCGTTCGCCCAGGTCGCCGCAGACCACGATGCCCATCAGGCGCTCGTCGTCGGTGACGCGCACCAGGTAGTCGCGCGCACGTGCGTAGCTTCCAGCCTGCAGCAGTTCGCCCAGTGGCTGTTCGATGGAGTTCATCACCAGCTGCGCCCGCAGCTGCACGTCGGCGCGGAACCAGCCGGCCAGCAGGCGCTCGAGATAAGGCACACCGAGCAGCGCCAGCACGCTCACCGCGGCCGTGACCGGCAGCACGTAGCGCAGCGCGAGGCGGCGCAGGGTGGCGGGCCAGTGGCTGCGTGTGCCGGAGGGTAAGCTGCTCATGGGCCGTTCATGGCGCGGATTCCCAGGGCCGGCTCAGGCGCAGCGCGCAGGCGATGATGCCCACCATGCTGTAGGTCTGCGGATAGTTGCCCCAGTGCTGGCCGCTGCGTGGATCGATGTCCTCGGACATCAGCCCGAGTGGATTGCGCCGCCGCAGCAGCCGGTCGAAGTGTTCGCGCGCGGCATCGATGCGGCCGGTGGCAGCCAGGGCGTTCACGTACCAGAACGCGCACACCGTGAAGGCAGTTTCCGGATGGCCGAAATCGTCGCTGTGCCGGTAACGGAACAGCAGCTCGCCGTCGGCCAGTTCGTGGCCGATGGTGGCGACGGTGGCCACGAACCGCGGATCCTGCCCATCCACAAGTCCGAGTTCCGGCAGCAGCAGCAGCGAGGCATCCAGGTCATCGGTTCCATCGAGCGATGCCACGAAGGCGTTGCGCCCCGGATTCCATGCCCTTTCGAGGATGGTGGTGCGCATGCCCGCGGCTCGACCGCGCCACATCGCCGATTCATCCTGCAGGCCGAGCAGCACGGCCAGCCGCGCGAGCCGGTCGCATCCTGCCCAGCACATGGCAGCCGAGTACGTGTGCACGCGCGCCATGCCGCGGAATTCCCAGGGACCGGCATCGGGCTGGTCGAACATGCGCCAGGCGCGCTCGCCCAGCCGCTCCAGCTCGCGGAACAGGTTCACATCGCCGGGATTCACCAGCCGGCGGTCGAAGAAGAGCTGGGCCAGCGCGAGAATCACCGCGCCGTAGACATCGTGCTGTATCTGCTCGGCTGCCTGGTTGCCGGCGCGCACCGGCCCCATGCCGAGATATCCCTCGAGGGTCGACACCATGCGCTCCTCGAGCGCCGCATCGCCCGCGATGCGATAGACGGGTTGCAGCAGCGCGTCGCCGGCGCAGGCGACCACGCGATCTATATAGTGGAGGTAGTTCTCCATGGTGCGCGTGGTGCCGAGCCGGTTCAGGGCCTGCACCACGAAGTACGCATCGCGCAGCCAGCAGAAGCGGTAGTCCCAGTTGCGGCCGCTGTGCGAGCTCTCCGGAATCGACGTGGTCAGCGCGGCCAGTACGGCGCCGGAATCCTCGACCGTGCACAGCTTCAGTGTTATCGCGGCGCGTATCACTTCGTCCTGCCATTCGAAGGGAATGGCGAGGCCCCGCGACCAGGTCTGCCAGTGCAGACGCGTCTCCTCGAGCCACTGCAGGGCCAGCGCGCGCGGCGCCTCCTCCAGTGTTTCATCCGGACCGAGCACGAAGGTCAGCGGTGCATCGAGCACGGTCTGCAGCGACTCGGTGAGCTGCCGCAGCGAGCCATCGGTGGTGATGCGGTAGCGGTAGTCCTGTGCTTCGTAGCTGAGGTGATGGCTGCCGCTCGCGGTTGCGCCGGGCGCGGCCCCGTATTTCTGTTCGGGCGTCAGGCGCAGCTGGATGCGCGGACGCCCGGAAACAGGTTCGATGATGCGCACCAGGGAATCGGGACGGAATATCCTGCCGCGCGCTTCGAAGCGAGGGCAGAAGTCCGTGATGCGCACGGCACTGCCATCGCCGGCGGTGAGGGTGGTCTCGACGATGGCCGTGTTGCGCTGATAGGACTGCGTGGCCGATTGCAGATCGGCCAGCTCGACGGCGAATACGCCCTGTGCGGACTCGCCCAGCGCCGGACGCAGCAGCGCATTGAAGACGGGGTCGCCGTCCGGATGCGGCAGGCACATCCACACTATCGTGCCGCGCCGGTCGATCAGCGCCGAGATCTGGCAATTGCCGATGACGGCGAGGTCCAGTGGTCGTGGATCAGACATGGGCGCCCTCCAGCCACTGGCGCACCGCGAGGACGCCCGGCAGGTGATAGTCCCCCGTGATGCGCGTGCCCACCGCGACGCCGTAGCCGCCGTGTGCCCGGGCGATGGCGATTCCCTCGGCATCGGTGATGTCATCGCCCACGAATACGGGCCTGCGGCCCTCGAATGGCGGCTCGCGCATGAAGGCGTGCACGGCGCTGCCCTTGCTGGCCATCTGCGGCAGCAGCTCGATCACGCAGTTGCCCTCGAGCAGGCGGAACCCCGCGCCGCAGCGTTCAAGCTCGCGCATCGCGAGCTCGCGCAGGGCCGCTTCGCGGGCGGGCGCGCGGCGCCAGTGCAGGGCGATGCTGCCACCCTTGTTCTCCAGCTGCGCTAGCGGCATGTCCGCCACGGCCCTCGCAAGACGCCCTGCCGCCGCCTGAAGCGACTCATGAGGGGCACTGCTGGTGTACGTACTGCCCGTTGCATCGCGCCTCTCCAGCCCGTGCAGGCCGGCTGCGGGGAAGCGATGCGGTGCGAACTGGGCATCGAGCCTGGCCAGTGGCCGGCCGCTGATGATGGCGAGGGCGCCGCCGAGCAGCATTGCGCATGCGTGCAGCAGCTGCGGGAGCCGCTCATCCGGCGGAATGTTCTCCGGATCATCCTGCAGGTCGAGCAGGGTGCCGTCGAAATCGAGGAACAGGCAGTCAGTAGCTTGCAGACGCGGGGGGTGGACCGCATGGCGTGACGCGCTGCTCATCGCGGCGGTGCGTCACATGGTGAGCATGCAACGTTGGTGCACGCCTTGATTGTCATGCCAATACGGGCAAGCACGCTTGCCCGGCGCATGACGTAGGAGTTTTCCGACATCAGAAGCTGCATTACTCCCGGTTCATCGCCGCTCGCGAGGAAGTCTTCTGTATAACATCAAAATTGCGGGAAGGTCCGGCTGCGTGCCGGTCGCTTTTGCCTTCTGCAGAAGTTCGAAAGGATTCGATCATTCAGACAGGAGCGCACATGAACACCGTAATCCGTACGGATTTCCGTGCCGTCCGCGCATGCTTGCGTCGCGTGCTGTTCGCCGGAGCACTCGCTGCCGCCACGATCTCGGCAACGGCCGCGGAAGCCGATGCCGACGACGCGGAAGACGTCGAGCTGGAAACCGTGGTGATCACCGGCACGCGCATCTCATCACCGAACATGACCAGCACCAGCCCGGTGCTCACCGTCTCGGACGATGACATCCGCGTGGGCGGTCGCATGGATGTCACCGACTTCCTCAACCAGTTGCCCCAGATCAACAGCAATTCGCTGGGCCAGGACCTGGGCAATCGCACACCCGGCCTCACTTCAGCAGGCGGCGTCGCGACGGCCGACCTGCGCGGCCTGGGTCCCAACCGCACGCTGGTGCTGGTGGATGGCCGCCGGCTGGGCACGGGCTCACCGCAGACGGTGATCCAGTCTCCAGCGCCGGACCTCGACCAGATTCCGGCGGCGCTGATCCAGCGCGTGGACGTGGTGACCGGCGGTGCTTCAGCGGTCTATGGCTCCGACGCCATCGCGGGCGTGGTCAATTTCATCCTCAAGAGGGATTTCGAAGGCTTCCAGGTGGACGCGCAGTACGGCGGCAACTGGCACAACAACGACAACAGCAACGCGCGTCGCATCATCGGTGATTCCGGATTCGAGTTTCCCACCGGCAACGGGTGGGACGGCCGGACGGTGAACGTCAACATCACCGCCGGCGCCAACATACTCGAGGGGCGCGGCAATGTGACGGGCTTCCTGGGCTACCTCAACATGCACCCGGTGGACGGTTCCGAGCGCGACTACAGCGCCTGCCAGATGTTCTACACGGCGGCACTTGATGACATGGAGTGCGGCGGTTCGGGCAATTCGAACTTCTTCTCGCCGACGAATCCGCTTGCGAACCCCGGAGGCCAGGTGTTCTCGGTGCTGGGCGACCAGTTCATCGTGCGTGGCACCGCCGAAACGGTGCCGCCCGCCGTGTTCAACACCCAGCCCTACATCTTCATGCAGCGCCAGAACGAGCGCTTCAATGCCGGGTTCATCTCGAGCTTCGAGGTCAATCCTGCCGTCCGCCCCTATGCAGAGCTGTCGTTCATGAACGACCGCACCCACCAGGAGGTGGCGGCCACGGCGCTGTTCCGCGGTTCCAATGTGCTGTCGGACACCGGCAACTACCTCATCAACTGCAGCAATCCACTGCTCAGTGAGCAGCAGCGGGCGTTGATGTGCACGCCGGCGGAGATCGCCGCCGACACCCTGGCTCCCGGATCCGTGAGTGCCGACGTGGACATCGGCCGCCGCAACGTGGAGGGCGGACCTCGCCAGTACGAGTTCGAGCACACCAACTACCGCTTCGTGCTGGGATCGAAGGGCCGCATCACCGAAGCGTGGAACTACGACACCTACGGCCAGTACTACTACACGAACTTCTCGAACTTCAACGGTGCGGACTTCGCCTTCGACAAGATATCCAATGCCCTGCAGGTCACCACCGACGAGGACGGCCTGCCGGTGTGCATCTCCGGTGGCGCATGCGTGCCGTACAACATCTTCCAGGATGGCGGTGTCACGGAAGAGGCGCTGGGATACCTGAACACGCCGGGCACCGCGGCCGGCAATACCGAGCTGACTACTTTCCATGTGGACTTCACGGGCGACCTGGGCGCGATGGGCCTGGCCTTTCCCTCCGCGGGCGAAGGCATCGGCGTCAACATCGGCTACGAGTACCGCGAGGAACACGTGCTGTACCGGCCCGATGCGGCCTTCATCGCCGGCCTCATCGTCGGACTCGGTGGTGCCTATCCGGCCCTCGACGCCAAGCAGTCCGTGCACGAGGGCTTCGCCGAGGTGCGCGTGCCCATCGTGCAGGGCCGTCCCGGCATCCACGACCTGGTGTTCGATGCGGGCTACCGCTATTCGGACTATTCCACCGCGGGTGGTGTCGACACCTACAAGTTCGAGCTGCAGTACGCGCCCATTCCCGACCTGCGGTTCCGGGCTTCGTACAACCGGGCCATCCGCGCGCCCAGCATCTCGGAGCTGTTCAATCCGGAGCTGGTGGGCAAGATCTCCTTCGGCGAAGACCCCTGCGCTCCCAGCGAGGAGGACGGCTCGCTGGCCGCCACATTGGAGCAGTGCCTGCGTACCGGCGTGACGCAAGCCCAGTACGACAACCGCTCCATTCCGCAGGGCACTGCAGGACAGCTGACCCAGCTGCAGAGCGGCAATGCGGAACTGAGTCCGGAGCGCGGCGACACCTACACCCTCGGCGTGACGTGGCGCCCGCAGGCCTTCCCGCAGTTCACCGGCAGCCTCGACTACTACCGCATCGACATGAAGGACCTGATCAGCACGCTGGACGCCACCATCATCATGAGCAACTGCCTGGATACCGGCGATCCCCTGTACTGCAGCCAGCTGGTCCGCCATCCGATCACGGGAACCCTGAATGGCGCGAGCGTGGAGTCCGGCGGCTACATCGTGCAGAGCAACGTCAACATCGGTGCCGCGAAGATGGAAGGCATCGACGTGCAGGCGGGATACCGCTTCGAGCTCGGTGGCCTCGGGGGTCTCTCGCTGGCCCTCAACGGCGCCTACATGCTGAACAACGAGACGACGCCGTTGCCCGATGGCGGCTCCTATGACTGCACGGGGCTGTTCGGTGCGACCTGCCAGACCGTCAATCCGGAATGGCGGCACAGCCTCCGCGGCACCTGGGAGTTTCCGCAGAACTTTGCGGTCACGCTGACCTGGCGCTACATGAGCCGGGTCAACATGGACAACAACGACTCCAACCCCCTGCTGCAGAACTCGGTGCTGGGTGCGCCGGCGATCTTCCGGGCCTCGATTCCGGCCTACCACTACATTGACCTTTCGAGCGCCTGGGACGTCACCGACAACCTGCAGCTGCGCGCCGGCATCAACAACCTGCTGGACCGCGACCCGCCCCTGGCTCCGAGCGAGATCATCGGGGGTGGCTCTCCCAATACCTACGAGTTCTATGACGGGCTCGGAAGGCAGGTCTTCCTGGCCCTGACGGCCAAGTTCTAGGCCCGGTTCCGGACCGGGAGGGGTGCTGCAATGCAACATCCCTTCCGGGACTCGGGAAAAGCCGTGACTCCGGTTTGACAGCCCATCGGGCCATCCCTAAACTTCCGCGCCTCTTCCGGGGGCCACAAGGCCCCAGGACAAACCGTCGCCGGCGCCTCAATCACGTCTGCGGCAGACCACCCGCCAGCTGCAAAGGTTGGGGTCGTGGCCCCGGGTTCTCCCGCTCCATCGAGATCGGGATGTTTATCGGGGAGCAGCGACCTGCCGCCGTGCCTCTGGCGAAA
>Ga0315910_10004777_pt1 | contig 11245 bp, 9 predicted proteins | sample EdamamesoilMG_FD_204470 | JGI IMG/M metagenome (GOLD analysis project Ga0315910, IMG submission 204470) | Garden soil microbial communities collected in Santa Monica, California, United States - Edamame soil | ecosystem: Environmental > Terrestrial > Soil > Garden | place: USA: California...
GCAAGGGTTACTTCTGCGTGAACCAGGCCGGCCATCTGGTAGTTCGGCCCGACATGAATCCCGCGCGCGAGATCGACCTGTTCGACGTGGTGCAGGGACTGAAGGAACGCGAGCTCACCACGCCGGTCGTGGTGCGTTTCTCGGACATCCTGGCGCACCGCCTCAAGCACCTGCACGACTCGTTCGCGCAGGCGATCGCCGAGAACGATTACCAGAACCGTTACACCGCGGTGTTCCCCATCAAGGTGAATCAGCAGCGACTGGTGGTCGAAGAGGTCTACCGCTACGGCAAGCCCTTCGGCTTCGGACTCGAGGTGGGCAGCAAGCCCGAGCTGCTGTCGGTGATGTCGATGACCGCGGACTCGCCCGACCGGCTGATCGTCTGCAACGGCTTCAAGGACGACAGTTACCTGGAGGCGGTGATCATCGCCACCAAGCTCGGCCGCACCATCATCCCGGTGGTCGAGAACTTCAGCGAGCTGCCCGCCATCCTGCGCATCGCCGAGAAATACAACGTGCGCCCGCGCATCGGCGTGCGCGTGAAACTCGCGAGCGAAGGCTCGGGCAAGTGGCGCGAGTCGGCCGGCGACAAATCCAAGTTCGGCCTGTTCATCACCGAGATCCTCGAGGCCGTGGAGATCCTGCGAAGCAAGGACATGCTCGACTGCCTGCAGCTCGTGCACTGCCATCCGGGCAGCCAGCTGCAGGACATCCGCCGCGTCAAGGACGCGATCAACGAGCTGGCGCACGTGTACGCGGAGCTGAAGCTGCTCGGCGCGGGCCTGCAGTACATCGACGTGGGCGGCGGGCTCGGCGTCGACTACGACGGCAGCGGCACGAACTTCCATTCATCGATGAATTACACGCTGAACGAGTACGCCAACGACGTGGTGTACCGCATCGCCAGCGTGTGCAACACGCGCAAGATCCCGCACCCGATGATCGTCAGCGAGTCGGGGCGCGCGGTCGCCGCGCATCACAGCGTGCTCATCTTCAACACGCTCGGCAGCCAGGCGCTCGACCAGTTCCGCGTCAGCGGCAAGGAAGACCAGGAGAACGGCGGCCGCGACCTGCCGCAACCGGTGCGCGACCTGCTGGACGCGTATCGCACGGTCACCGAGCGCCGCGTGGTCGAGTGCTACCACGACGCGCAGACCGCGCGCGACCAGGTGCTGCAGATGTTCAACCTCGGCCTGCTGACGCTGCAGCAGCGCGGCCTGGCCGAGCGCCTCTACTGGGCGACCTGCGCGCGGGTGCGCGACCTGACGCGCAAGCTCGACGAGGTGCCGGAGGAACTCGAGGAGCTCGAGTCGATCCTCTCGGACATCTATTTCTGCAACTTCTCGGTGTTCCAGTCGCTGCCCGACAGCTGGGCCATCGACCAGCTGTTCCCCATCATGCCCATCCACCGCCTGAACGAGCGGCCGACGCGCAAGGGCGTGCTCGCGGACATCACCTGCGACTCGGACGGGAAGATAGACCGCTTCGTCAGCCAGCGCGACGTGAAGAAGACACTCGAGCTGCACGCCATCACGGCGCAGGACGAGTATTACCTCGCGGCATTCCTGGTCGGCGCCTACCAGGAGACGCTCGGCGACCTGCACAACCTGTTCGGCGACACGCACGTGGTGCACGTGCGCTTCCACGACGACGGCGGCTGGTGGATAGAGGAAGTCGTCAAGGGCGACACCGCCAACAAGGTGCTCGAGTACATGGAGTACGACGTCGCCGACCTGCACCCGGCCCTGGCGCGGGACTGCGAGCGCGCGGTGCGCGAAGGGCGCATGACGGTGGCCGAGTCCCAGGCCATCAAGCGCTTCTACGAAGGCGAACTCAACGGCTATGCCTATCTAGAATAAGTGCGATCCCGCACGCCGGATGCCTCAAAAGTGAGCGCTACCATGTCCACGACCGGTGCCGTATCTAGCTAAATTCCCTCGATTTGCTGCATTTGCGTGCGCGCCCCTTCGCCCGCCGAGGTCGTTATTTACAGCTTCTCGAAACGAGGAGTAGCATCCTTCGCGTTCGCTGCGTCCAATGGAATTTCCCTGAAGAAGTGCACGAACGATGGTGCAGGCCGCTGTGCCCCAAGACCTACGAATTGACTGCAGTCACGTGCGCCTTGAAGCCTTGACCTGTTTTTAACTGACCGCGGTACATGCAGGGGCCGCGTACCTGCCGCTGTCCGCTTTTTGAGCGAGAAGTCCGGGATGACGACGATCTATGTGGGCAATCTGCCCTTCTCTGCGACCGAGCAAGACATCAAGGTGCTCTTCGAGCGCCATGGCAAGGTTGATTCCGTAAAGCTGATCAACGACCGCGAAACGGGCAAGCCCCGCGGATTCGGCTTCGTTGAAATGGGCTCGACCGAGGCGCAAGCCGCGATCCAGGGCCTGAACGGCTACCAGATGAACGGCCGTCCGCTGCGCGTCAACGAGGCGCAGGAACGTCCGCCGCGCCCGCGCCAGGGCGGCGGCGGTCCGTTCCGCCGGTAAGCCGGCGACGCAAGGCTAACTACCTGCGAACTTGACTTCGATTCGAACCCCGCCCGGTGCGGGGTTCTTTTTCCTTTGCCGGAGAGTCCGCATGGGGTCGCGCGTCCGACTGGTACTCCCGGTGCTGCTCGCGGCGCTGGCCGCGGCCTGCGCCAGCTCCACGCCACCCCCGGCCGCGCCCGCTCCGCCGCCTCCGGCGGCGCCCGCTCCGCCGCCTCCGCCGCCGCGTGACGAGGTCACCGCGGCGGCGATAGGCCTCGCGCTGGCGGGTGAGCATCGCGCCGCCGGCAATCGCGAGCGGGACGCCTACCGCCATCCGCTCGAAACCCTGCTGTTCTTCGGCATCGAGCCGGACATGACCGTGGTCGAGGTCTGGCCCGGCGCCGGCGGCTGGTACACCGAGATCCTTGCGCCGCTGCTGGCGGAGCGCGGCAGGCTGTACGTCGCCCAGCTGCCGCCCGCGCCCGGCAATCCTTACGTGAGCAGCACCCTCGCGGACTTCTCTTCCAGGCTCGCTGCGCGACCCGATGTGTACGGCAAGGTGACGGTCACGGCTCTCGGTCCGGACGGCGGCGAGATCGCGCCGCCGGGCAGCTGCGACATGGTCGTGACCTTCCGCAACGTCCACAACTGGATGCACCTGGGATACGCGCAGCGCGCGTTCGAGTCGATGGCGCACGCGCTCAAGCCGGGTGGAATTCTCGGTGTCGTCGAACATCGCGCCGCGCCGGACCGGCCGCAGGATCCGCGCGCCGGCAACGGGTACGTCAACGAGGCATACGCCATCGCGATGATCGAGTCCGCCGGCTTCGAGCTGGTGGCGCGTTCCGAGATCAACGCCAATCCCAGGGACACGAAGGATTACGAACAAGGCGTCTGGGCGCTGCCGCCTACCTACCGCGCCGGCAACCGCGACCGCGAGAGGTACCAGGAGATCGGCGAGAGCGACCGCTTCACGCTCAAGTTCCGGAAAAAGGGGGCAGCCCCCGTTTCCTAGCAAAAGGGGTCAGCCCTCGACAAGGACTGACCCCTTTTGCTGGGAAATGGGGGCTGCCCCCAATTCCGTTACCACATCTGCTTGAGGCGCGAGGCGACGTCGATGGTGCCGGATTCGGCGGCCGTCTCCTCGATCTTCACGTCCACGTTCGAGCCCTGGAAGGACTGCTCGTCGAAGCAGCGGATGACCTTCTCGGTGAGGAAGCGGCTGCGGCCACCGTACACGTGACCATCCGAGGTCTTCGGCTGGCTGGTGATCTGGAAGCGCAGCGGCACCACGCAGGTCAGCTCGTTGCGCGCACGGGTCATGGCGACGTACAGCAGGCGGCGCTCTTCCTCGATCTGCTCGGCCTTGCCGGTGGCGAATTCCGACGGGAAGCTGCCGTCGACCACGTTGAGGATGTAGACGTGGTCCCACTCCATGCCCTTGGCCGAGTGGATGGTCGAGATCACGAGGTAGTCCTCGTCCGCCGAAGGCGGGCCGGCCATGTCGCTGGTGGCGTGCGGCGGATCGAGCGTGAGCTCGGAGACGAAACGTTCGCGCGTCTGGTACTGCGATGACAGCAACTCGAGCTGGTCGAGGTCGCCGATGCGCGTGTGCACGTGTTCGTACATGCGCTCCATGTGCGGCTTGTACCATTCGCGCGCCAGCGCTATCTGGCCGCGCCATTCGCGCGCCGGGTCGCCGAGCAGCACGAACAGCTCGTGGAACTTCTTCCACGCGATACGCGTGTCATTGGGCGGTTCGTATTTCTCGAAGGACGCCCACAGGCAGTTGTTGGCGACAAAATGGTCGAGCGCCTTCTTGGCGTTCGCCGGCCCCATGCCGGGCATGAACTGCAGCACGCGGAACGCCGCGAGCTGGTTGTGAGGGTTGTCCGCCCAGCGCAGGATGGCCAGCAGGTCCTTGACGTGCGATGCCTCGAGGAACTTGAGGCCGCCGTATTTCACGAAGGGGATCTTGCGCTTGGCGAGCTCGATTTCGAGCACGTCGCTGTGCGAGCCGCTGCGGAACAGCACCGCCTGGCGTTTGAGCTGCATGCCGGCTTCGCGCGCCGCGAGCACGCGGGTGCAGATGAATTCGGCCTGGGTCTCCAGGTCGTTGACCGTCACCATCTTCGGCCGCGGCCCCTGGCCGCGCATCGACAACAGGTGCTTGCGGTACTGGCGCGGGGCATCGGCCATCAGCGCGTTCGCCGCGTCCAGCACGCTCTGGCTGGAACGGAAGTTCTGCGCCAGCGTGATCACTTCGGCCTTGGGCCTGAAGCGATCGGGAAAACCCAGGATGTTCTCGACCGCGGCAGCCCGGAACGAGTAGATGGCCTGCGCGTCGTCGCCGACCACGGTCACGCCCTGCCCGTCGGGCTTGAGCGCGTGCAGGATGTCGGCCTGCAGCTTGTTGGTGTCCTGGTATTCGTCGACCAGCACGTGATCGAAATGCGCGCCCACGGACCTGGCGATGCGCTCTTCGCTCATCATCGCGTGCCAGTAGAGCAGCAGGTCGTCGAAGTCCAGTACCCGGTACTGCGACTTGCGTTCGACGTAGCCGCGCAGCAGCTTGCCGATGTCCTCTTCGTGACTGGCGCACCAGGCGTACTGGCCTTCGAGCGTCTCGCGCAGGGATTTCTGCGTGTTGACGCGCGACGAATAGATGCCGAGGCAGGTGTCCTTGCGCGGGAAACGCTGACCCTTGCCCGAAAAGCCCAGCTCGGTGCGCACCGTGTCGAGCAGGTCGGCGGCGTCGGAACGGTCGAGCACGTTGAAGGTCGGATCGAGCCCGACGTGCTTGGCGTAGTGCCGCAGCAGGCGGTTGGCGATCGAATGGAACGTGCCGGTCCAGGTCAGGCGCTGCGAAATCGCCTGCGCCTTGCCGCCGAGCTTGTCGTTGAACGCCTCGCGCATGATCTCGTTGGCGCGGCGCTTCATCTCGATCGAGGCGCGGCGCGTGAACGTCAGCATGAGGATGCGCGCGGGATCGACGCCGCTCATCGCGAGATGCGCGACACGATGCGCGAGCGTATTGGTCTTGCCCGTGCCCGCGCCCGCAACGATCAGCAGCGGGCCCGCGCGAAAACCTTTTCCGCCGGGAAGAGGTTCGCCATGGGTCACCGCGCGCTTCTGCGGCGCGTTGAGACTTCCAAGTTGTTCGGCTGTGGACATCTAATAAAACAATATACGAAAGGCCCGGAAAAACTGGCTCGAAACCCTGACGAGGCGTGACGCATGTCACGCCCGGAGTCGTCGGAATGTGACGCCTTTTTGTTCCCGTTTTGGGGCGCGGCCCGGGGCCGCGAAACAGTGGCTGCGATTATGTGCGCCCGGCATCGGGCGCGCCAGAAAGCTTCCACAGCCGCGCTCGTGCACCGGGCGCGGCGAACGTTTTGCCTCCGCAGCCCTACTATTTTCCGCTGCACAGTATCGCCGTGCAGCTGATACTGGATGGAGCGCGCAGCTGCGTGCGTTCTGCGGCCCAAGGAGTCCCCGCACGATGACCATCGAACGAAAAATGATCTACGACGGGCGCGTCATCAAGGTGAGCGTCGATCACGTCGAATTGCCCAATGGCATGCGCGTGCCGCTCGAGATCGTGCGCCATCCGGGAGGCGCCGCGGCCGTGGCGGTCGACGACCGGCAGCGTATCTGCCTGCTGCGCCAGTACCGCCACGCGGCCGGCGGTTACATCCACGAGCTGCCGGCGGGAAAACTGGAGCCGGACGAGCCGCCCGACGTCACCGCGCGCCGTGAACTGGCCGAGGAGGCATCACTCAGCGCGGCCCACTGGTCGCCACTCGGCGCCTATTTCAGCTCCCCGGGCGTGTTCACCGAGGTCATCCACCTGTACCTGGCCACCGGGCTCACGGCCGTGCCATCCGCGCCGGAGGAGGACGAGGTCTTCCAGGTGGAGTGGTGGCCGATGACTCTGGCCGTTGATCGCGCTACCAACGGAGAGTTGACCGACGCGAAGACCATCATCGGAATTTTGCGAGCTGCCTCACGTTTAAAAATTGCGTGAAACGGCTCACAGGCTTCGATTTGCGCTAGCCGTAATGTTGGCTATGTCAAAACCCGGAATCGGCGCTTCGGTCATACTTCACACCGTGAACGACGACAATTCAAACGGCAAACCGCCTCAGGCCAGCAACCGGCGCCGTGCGTCTCAGATCGTGCACGACGAACGTGGTAACGCGCGCGTCGAATGGATCGACGCGGGCTACGCCGGGGAGCCGCTCGAGCGTGCGCCGCTCAGCATCCAGGACACCCCGGCGCGCGGCGACGCCGCGAAGCTGTCGGTGGAACGCGTCCGCTCATCCGGCTTCGATCCGTACGCGCGCGTCGGCGCGGCGCACATCCCTGCGCAGAAAAAGCCGGCCGGTAAGCGCGACCTCAAGAAGCTCGGCGAGTGGATCAAGTTGAAACGCGAGCTCGAGGCACGCAAGTCCGTCGGCGACGACGTCGGCCCCGACGAAGAGTGACGCGCGCTACACCAGCTGCTCGATGAAGCGCAGCTTGCGGGCATTCCCCCAACGATAGAAACGGCGCAGCTCGCTGAGCAGCTCGCGCGTCGCACCGCGCGTGCCATCCGCGAGGCGCGCGGCCACGCGGCGGCAGAATCGCCCGGCGTACGACGACGCCAGCTGGTAGAGATCCGCCCGTTCGCCCGCGGCGTCCGGGTCGATGCGCGCGCGCTCGAACAGCGCACGGTGCAGCTCGCGCGGGAAACGGCCCGCGCCCTGCTCGCGCAGCAGCCACGCGCCCAGCACGTACTTGTCCACTTCGGCCTGCAGCTCGAGCTCCAGCAGCGTGACCGGCTTGTCGAAGCCCGCGTTCCAGGCCACGTAGACGAAGTGGCTCACGCCTTCGGCGGCCGTCAAGTAGTCCGCGAGATTGTGCTGCGTCAGCGCCGCGAAGGGATCGAGCTTCGACAGCCGCTCGAGCACGCGGGCGTCGATGTACAGCGCCAGCGAAAGTGTGTCGCCCTGCTCCTGGACCAGCAGCTGCTCGTCGCTGTTGCGCGCGACAGCGTGGCAGCCGAGGTGCGCGCGGTCGGTCAGCAGGAAAGGTGCGATGTCGGGAGTCGCCGGCAGGTCGTAGATCTCGGCGAGAGCAGACTGCAGCGACGCGAGAGTGTCGCTCATGATCGTCCGCTAATGCGCCAGCTGGCTGCGCGCCGCCGGCGCCGGCTCGATGCCGAGCTTGCGCAGCAATGAACGCGAACGCTCGCTGCCGGTCTTGACCCACAACTCGTAGAGCCGCAGGCGATCCCGGTCGGAATGCTGGTACGAGCTCTCGCTGATCTCGTTGAGCGCGTCGACCATGGGCGTGAACTTGGCGGCCAGCTCCGCGAATACCTGGCGCAGCGTGCGGCCGCGCGCCGGTCCGCAGTTCTCGGCCAGCGTGCCGTAGGCGCGGCCGCCCATGGCGATGTGATAGTCGACGTCCACCAGCTTGCGCGTGAAACCCGCGGAGAAGAAGCCGGCGATGAACAGCGAGACGTCGCCCAGGCGTTGCAGCCCGCGGAAGCGCGCTTCGTGCGTGGGGGCGTCGAGCGCCTCGCCGAGCATCACGGCGAGCGGCTTGAGCCGGGTGCGCTGCTCCTGCGCGCCGGTTTCGCGCTCGAACAGCGCGTCGGCATCGGAGAACAGCGTGAGCAGGTTGACGACGTAGTGTTCGGTCTGGTCGTCGACCGCCACATGCTGATGCGAAAGCGCGTCGTGCAACGCGTCGCGGAAGAATTCCTTCAGGCTCGCTACCGTCTGGATGGTCATCACGTTACCCCGATCGACTGACCTCACCCGGAATATCGGCACCTCGTAAAACTATTGAGCGCCCGAAAGCCCGTGTGTTCCGTGACGCAGCAACAGCTTTTGACAAACCGGCCCGGCGAGCGGCGCTGGCAGCCGACCGTGCCGAGTGCTGACTGCCCGCGTAACGCGGCAGGCCTCACATCCGGGTCGACAGCAACGCCACCAGTTCGTCGAAGCCCGCGATCGAATGGTCGGGTGGATCGAGATCCGCCGGCCACTCGTTCGCGCCTCGATTCACCCATACAGTTTGCATGCCAACGCTGCGCGGACCGGCGACATCGGCCTGGGGTTCATCGCCTACAAACAGTATTTCCGCGGGTTTCAGCGTCAGCGCCGCCGCCAGCGCGGTGTAGGCACGCGCATCCGGCTTGGCACATCCGAGTGCGGCGGCGTGCAGGCTCACCTCGAAATGGTGCGCGAGACCGATGGTCGCGAGGTTGGCGTTGCCGTTGGTGAGCGTGGCGAGGCGGTAGTGCGGCCTGAGCTTCTGCAGCGACGGGACCACGTCGTCGAAGGGCACGCACAGGTTGCGCGCCGCGTGCCATACCGCGAAGGCTTCCTGCGCCATGTCCCGCTCGTAGCCCACCGACTCTGCCAGCCGCGCCAGGTTCTCGAGGCTCATGTGGGTGAGGTCGTGCGCCTGGTGCGGCAATTCGCGCATCAGCGCCGCGCGGGATTCACGCATGTCCGCCGGCGAGTAACGCTCCGGGATCCGCGGGTATCGGCTCGCGAGCCAATCGGCGAGAATACGCTCCGCGCGCTCGAGCACCGGACCGATGTCCCAGAGAGTGTTGTCGAGATCGAAACAGATCGCGCGAAGGGCGCCGGTCTTCATGGCGCACATGGTAGCCGGGGGAGCTCGTGGCCGAATTGAGATTGACGATCGGGAACAGGAATTACTCGTCCTGGTCGCTGCGCGCGTGGATCATGCTGAGACATCTTGGTCTCGAGTTCGGCGAACGCGTGATGGCGCTCGACACCCCGGAGTTCGAGCGCGACATCGGCGCCATCAGCCCGACGCGCCGCGTGCCCGTGCTCGAGCACGGCGAGCTGCGCATCTGGGACTCGCTGGCCATCTGCGAATACGCCTGCGAGCTCGCCGGGCGCGGCTGGCCCCGGGAACGCGCGGTGCGCGCGCTGGCGCGCTCCGTCAGTGCCGAGATGCATTCCGGCTTCGGCGCGCTGCGTTCCACGTGGCCGATGAACGCACGCGCCCAGGGCCGGCGTACGCCGCCCGACGCCGCACGGACCGCCGAAATCGCGCGCATCGAAGACATCTGGGCCGGGTGCCGCGAAAAATTCGCCGCGGCCGGTCCCTGGCTGTTCGGCGAGTACAGCGTCGCGGACGCGATGTACGCGCCGGTGGTGCTGCGCTTTCGCACCTACGGCCCCGGGCTGCGCCCGGCTTCCGCCGAGTACTCCGCCACCGTGCTGGACGACACTCACATGCGCGAGTGGCTGGCCGGCGCGGCCGCCGAGAGCTGGACCATTGGATATTCCGAGATTGGTTGAAATGGAGAACGTCATGAAGTCATGGTTGCGTGTCGCAGTGGCATGCGTGTACTGCCTGTGTATGCAGCAGCCGGCCCTCGCGGCGGATACCGGCCGGGCGTTCACTCCCACGGATCTCAACATGCTGGCGAGGGTCAGCGAACCACTGGTCTCGCCCGACGGGCGCTACGTGGTGTACGTGCAGCGCGACACGGATCTCGAGGGCAATCGCGGACGCACCGACCTCTGGCTCGTGGACCTGGAATCTCCGCAGAAGCCGCGCCGCCTCACGCAGCATGCGGCGAACGACACGCACCCGCGCTGGTCGGTCGACGGCAGCAGCATCTATTTCCTGTCTACCCGTGCCGGGACTTCGCAGATCTGGCGGCTGCCGCTGGCGGGTGGCGAAGCGGTGCAGATCACCGACTACCCGCTCGACGTCGGCAACTTCAAGTTCTCCCCGAACGGCAACCGCATCGCGCTCGGCATGGACGTGTTCCGGGAATGCGCCGACCTCAAGTGCACGCGCGATCGCCTCGACGCCGCCAAGGCCAGCAAGGCCTCCGCGCGCAGCTACGATCAGTTGTTCGTGCGGCACTGGGATACGTGGAGCGATCACACGCGCACCAACCTGTTCGTCGCGCCGGTCAATGCCGACGGACGCGCCGGCGCGCCGATCAACATCAGCGGTGCGCTCGACGCGGACGTGCCCTCGAAGCCCACCGGCGGCGCCGAGGAATACACCTTCGACGCGAACGGCGGCCGCGTGGTTTTCAGCGCACGCGTCGCCGGCAACGGAGAACCGTGGTCGACGAATTTCGACCTGTACGAAGTACCCGCCGACGGCAGCCGTCCGCCGAAGAACCTGACGCCGGACAATCCGGCCTGGGATACGCAGCCTGTCTTTCTCAAGAATGGCGACCTGGCGTGGCTCGCGATGCGCCGTCCGGGCTTCGAAGCCGATCGATTCGCCATCAAGCTGCGTCGCGGCGACAAGGTGCGCGAGGTCGCGTCGCAGTGGGACCGCTCGGTGGCCCACCTCGACGTGGCGCGTGACGGACGCACGCTGCTGGCCACGGCCAGCGATATCGGGCAAGCGCCGCTGTTCACCGTGGACGTGGCGGATGGAAAGGTAAGACGCATGTCCACCGGCGGCACGGTGGCCGAGTTCTCCTCCGCCCCGCGCGGCACCGTGGTCGTGTGGCACGATCTCGCGACGCCGCCGGATCTGTATCTGGTCAACGGCAATGGCGAACGCCAGCGGCTGACCAACGTGAACGCCGAGCGCCTGAAGGAACGTACGCTCGGCGCGTTCGAGCAATACAGTTTCAAGGGCTGGAACGACGAGACGGTGTATGGCTACGTGGTGAAGCCGCCCGGCTTCGACGCCGCGCGCAAGTACCCGATCGCGTTCCTGGTGCACGGCGGCCCGCAGGTCAGTTTCCAGAATCAATGGAA
>Ga0315910_10004778_pt1 | contig 11245 bp, 8 predicted proteins | sample EdamamesoilMG_FD_204470 | JGI IMG/M metagenome (GOLD analysis project Ga0315910, IMG submission 204470) | Garden soil microbial communities collected in Santa Monica, California, United States - Edamame soil | ecosystem: Environmental > Terrestrial > Soil > Garden | place: USA: California...
CCCATGGCCTATCGCTTGACCTTTGTGGAAAGACCCGGTTACCTTCATCTCATCGCCACTGGAGAGAACACCCCCGAGGACATCCTGGGCTACCTCAAAGAGGGCCTGGCGATGTGCGAAGGCCTGAAGGTCCGCAGGGTCCTGGTGGAAGAACGGATGGAGGGCCCGAGATTGGGGCTCCTGTCCATCTTCCCCATCGCGGTGGAGATGGCTTGGAGGGCCCGAAGGCTCCTCGATGAGGTGGCTTTCGTGGAGGTCAACGCGGAGAACGAGTTGAGCCATTTCGCCGGGAACCTGGCTCGCGCCAGGGGGTTGGGGGTCCGGGTCTTCGCCACGGTCCCGGAGGCGGAAGCCTGGCTCGCCGTCAAGTCGGTCCCTTGAGGAGCTGAACGATGCGTCTTCCTTCCCTTTCTTATATCGTGGACCACGCCAAGGCGGCCTTCCACCGCTTCCCCTATGTGCTCATCTGCGCGACCCTCTGCGCGGTGCTTTCCATCACCCTCATCGAGAACGAGTCCACCGACTTCTGGTTCACCAAGCTCTTCATGACGGTGGGCCTGGGCCTCCCGCTCTTTTTCTCCCTGACCCTGTACCTGGAAAAACCCCTGCCTTCCTTCCGGCCGCGGCCCGTGGTCCTGCTCCTGGGAGGCGTGACACTTTTAGTGGGGTTCTACTTCCTCTCCGGGGACGCTCCCACCCAGACCTTCTTCCTCAATTACGCCCAATGGGGGCTGGCCTTCCACCTGTTGGCCGCCTTCTCGCCTTTCCTGTCCCGCGGCGAGGTGAACGGCTTCTGGCAGCTCAACCGGTCCATGTTCCTGCGCTTCTGCCTCTCCTTCCTTTACACCTCGGTCTTTTATGTGGGGCTGGCCCTGGCCCTGGTGGCCTGGAAGAACCTGTTGGGATGGGACCTCCATGAAAAGCTCTTCGCCGAGCTCTGGGTCTTCTCGGTCTTCGTGCTGCAGACCTGGCATTTCACGGCGGGGCTCCCGACCGACCTTCGGAAACTCGACCGCTGGGACGATTATCCGAACGCCTTGAAGATCTTCGCCCAGTACATGCTAGTGTCCCTGACGACCCTCTACGTTCTCATCCTCTTCCTCTATCTGGGGAAGATCCTCGTTCATGGGACCTGGCCTAAGGGGGTGGTGACCTGGCTGGTGTCCTTCGTGTCGGTGTTGGGCGTGCTTACCCTGCTGTTGCTCCACCCGGTCAAGGAAAAGAAGGGGAACGGCTGGATCAAGGTCTTCGCCAAGGGTTTCTACCTCTCCTTGCTACCCCTCTTGGGGATGCTCTTCGCGGCCGTAGGCCAGCGGATCGGGCAGTATGGGGTCACCGAACAGCGTTATTTCGTCTCGGCCCTGGCGGTGTGGATATTGGGCATCGCCCTCTACTTCCTTTTCGGTAAGGGAGGCAACATCAAGATCATCCCCCTTTCGCTCTTCGCCATCACCCTGGCGACCTCTTTCGGTCCTTGGGGGGGCTACTCCGTTTCCCAGACCAGCCAGGTCGCGCGCCTCAAGGCACAGCTCATCCAAGCCGGGCTCTGGGATGGCGCCAAAGCCAAGAAGGCCGTGGGAGAGGTGACCTGGGAGCAGCGCAAGGAGATCAGTTCCATCCTCGATTACCTGGTGGAGAACCATGGGGTGGATTCCCTGCGGGACTGGTTCTCGGTCGACCTTTCCCCCTGGAAGAAGGACAGCGACCTAAGCCGCTTCGGTTATTCCAACGTCACGATGAAGGTCTGCGAGTCCCTGGGCATCGACCCGGTCAACCGGTGGGAAATGAAAACCAAGAGCGAACAGTTCTATTACTATTCCGATAAGAGCGCCGAACCTCTCCCCATCGCAGGTTACGACCTCTTCCACGAACTGGACTGGAAGGACAAGCTCTCTTTCGCGGGCAAGACCTATCCCGTGACCTTGGTCGGGGGCCAACTGAAGGTCGGGGTGCCCACAGGAAGCCCCCTTGTCTTCGACCTGGGGAAGTTGCACCAGCAGGTCGAGAAGGACCCTCAGATCGTGAAGGGAGGGGCCACCCCGACACTTCCCAGGGAAAGGCTGTCCCTGACAGCCGGGAACGGGACCTACGAGGGAAAGCTTTTCCTGAAAGTCCTCTCTGGGGAGAAGAAGGCCAAGGGGGTTGAATTCGGGAAACCCCAAGGCTATCTGTTATTGAGGAAGAAAGGAGAAGGTTCATGAGGGTCATCGCGGACCTATGCGTCATACCGTTGGGGGTGGGAGTGTCGGTGTCCGAGTATGTGGCGGCCTGTGAGAAGGTCCTGAAGAAGGCCGGGCTCAAGATCCAACTCCACGCCTATGGCACCAACATCGAGGGGGAATGGGACAAGGTCTTTTCCGCCATCAAGAAGTGCCACGAGGCGGTGCACCGGATGGGGGCGCCGAGGATCACCACGACCCTCAAGTTCGGGACCCGTGTCGACCGTAAGCAAACCATGGCCCAGAAGGTGGCGAGCGTCAAAAAGAAGCTCTAGCTTTCCCTTGAAAGCGTTAAACACCCCTTCCGGCCCGCCTGGCATCGTGACTTCCGCGCGCGGGACCCTGTCATAAACCCCGCTCCCCCGTCAGGACCCACGACTCGTTTTCCCTGGGGTTAAAGCGCAACCCTGACCACCCTCACATTCCCCTTTGGCGTCCTCTCGGTCCGTCCCATACTGAACACGAAGACCGGTCGTGAGGTTGCGATCTTCGACTCTTATCCAAGAGAAGAAGGAGGCGGCTCATGGTCAACGAAGCGTCAGGTGGTTTCGCGCAGGTCGTCCTGTCGGTCCTTTTCTTTCCCACGTTCTTCCAGGAGCAGATGCTGGCATTCACCTGGGGGGCGGGAGAGCCTTTCTGGGTGATGATGGGTAAGAGGGTCTTCCTCCTCCTGCCCGTCGGGGCGGTGATCCTCTGCCTTTGGGCCTCCATCCTCTGCCTTCTATCCGTGATCGTCCGGCAGAGGCGCACCGAGTTCATCAAGAGCTTCCTCTTGACCTGGTGGGACCTGGGGAAGACCATCTTCGCCTTTTGGGGCGGCTTCTTCCGATTCGTCCTGGTCCTTTTGAACTCCCTCTACGGGTTCCTGAGGGTGTTGGTGACCGGGATCTGGCTTCTCATCCAGGACATCCTGTTGGTGCCCTTCAGGGTCATCAAGACGGTGGCCATCAATATCTCCGCCCCGGGCCTGCCTTGGATCGCGGTGGTCCTGACCCTCGTGTGGTGCCTCATCGAGGCGGTCATCTTCACCTATGTCATGACGCCCCTGGTGCTGGACACCCTCTCCAACATGACGGGCGGGGAATTGACCGAGGCCATGGTCCGTATCCCCCTCTTCCTGTTCCTCCTCTTCCTCATCCTGGGTAGCTACGCGGTCCTCTCCAATTGGGCTGAGGCGGTGGCGTCCCGGAATGTCGCTTCCATCGTGAAGATCACGGCGGTGGAAATGGTGGCGGTCCTGGTGGAAGTGATGTTCCTCTACCGGGAGATGGTGGATTCCTTGGCCCCCTGGTTCGCCCAACACGCCTCCAAGGATTTCGACCTGGGGATCGTTGGGACCCTCGCCATCGCGGTGCTGGCCTGGTTGGGGGTCAGGGGCATGACCTGGTTCCTCTTCGCGGCCCACGGAGTGCCGGTCGTGACGGCCGTCATCCAGGGTCGGGGCCTGAGGCCCACCGAGGCGGGGGAGAGAGCGCAACTCAAGGACACCTTCGCCTATACCGTGGGCTTCTACTATCACATCAAGACGGACATGAAGTACGTGCAGGAGAAAGGGGACGACCTTCTGGGAGCCTTCATCCTGCCGCCGATGCAGATCGTCTCGGCTTGCGTGAACTTCTTCACTTTGTTGGTCGCGGGGCATCACTTGTTCGACGTCCCCTTCAAGAGCGTCCGGGACGTGATGCGGTCCCAGGAAGTGCTCGCGGGGGGCAATGGCAAGAAAACGAAGCCTTCGCCCAAGAAGGGGGCCAAAGCCACGGAAGCCCCGGAGGCACAGGGGGGTGCGTCATGAGGATCCTCGCGCTGGTCTTGGCGGGGACCCTGTTGCTGAACATGGGATGCGGGAAGGTGGACCAGCCGGCCAAGCCCCGCTTGGCCATGTTCGTGGGGGTGGATGTGAGCGGGTCCTTCATGAGAGGCCCTCATTTCCAGGACTCCATGGATTTCCTGGCCCGTTACCTCTACGCCCACCTCAAGGGTTTGGGTGGGGCCGAGGTGCCTTCCGCCCTCTTCGTGGGGCGCTTGGGAGGGGTGCGCAAGGGTGAGGCCAAGTCGTTCTTCCCCATCGAGGTCTTCCAGGACAAGAGCGTGGAGGAGATCCGCGCCAAGCTCGAGGAGATCATCCCTGGCAAGAAGGAAGACCCCTACACGGACCTGAACGCCTTCGTGGAACAGGTCTGTGACACGGTCAAGAACCGCAAGATGGTCCTCAAGCCCATCTCGGTCGTGATGGTCTCGGACGGCATCGTGGACCTGCCTGGCCAGAAGGGGAAGGATTACCGGAAGATCGACCTCTCCCCCTTGGAGAAGCTCTCCCGCAACGTGACGGTGCGCCTGCTCTACACCGACGCGGTGGTGGGGAAGAAGTGGCAGGACGAGATCAAACGCCGCAGGGTCAAGGTCTGGACCGCTGACGCGGTGGTCATGGAGACCTGGAAGGACCCGAAGATCTACCTGCCGGACACCCCGATGGAGGAACAAGGGAAGTTCTTGGGGTGGGTGAAGAGCAACGTGGATTTCGGGGTGAGGATGAAGCGCGTGGATTGAAGAGGGAAGAGAGGCTGGGTCGGGAGGCCCCTCACCTTGGGTGGGGGGCCTTTTTTATTCGTCATCCTGATCGGATCGAAACCGAGATCCTTCGACTCGCTTCGGGCTTCGCCCGAAAAAGGCGCTCGCTCAGGATGACCCATTTCCCCCGATGGAGAAATGGGTCATTTGAAGAGGAAGGTGGCGGCGAACTGGATCCCCAATTGCGTGGTGAAATCCCCCGGGAGGGGGCTGTCGTAGAGGCTGGGTTGGCCGTACCAGAGCAGGAAGTCCCCCAGGAAGGGCCCGTCCCGGAGACCGGCCCCTAAAGTGATGGTGGTGTTCACCCTGCGGGTGCCAGGGGCGACGGATCCGAGGGGGAGCTTGTAAGGCTGGGTGCCGGTATTCAGGTCGTTCTCGAAAGAAAGGCCAGTGCGAAAGGCCCAGGTCTTGCTCAGCCATTTCTCCCCACCCAGGATGACCTTGTAGCCCATGAACTCGGCGGCCCCTTGGGTCACGGTGACGGGGGTCTCGAGATCGCCCCCAGCCAGTTCCAGTTCCAATTGACCTCCCACGAGGAAATCCCCCTTCTTCTCCACGCCCGCCCCGGCCTGAGCCTTCCACTTGGAGCCCCGGCTCTCGTCCGTCAAGGCCCCCGCGGGGTCGAAGTGGGTGACCCTGGAGGTCTCGAAGATGAGGGCCGCCCCCATCTTGAGCGATTGGGTCTTGGAGAGGGGATTCTCCGCTTTGAAGACGGCCATCCCGCCCCAGTGGGTGAGGGTCTCGTAGGGGAACTCGGGCGTGACGAGACTGGCCGCCGAGGAAGCCGTCTCGCGGGAGGCCGCAGTCGTGGTCATCCGGCCCGCCAGCCCGGCTTGGAAGGAGCCTGGCACCTCGTAATAGACTTCCGGACCGAAGGAATGATAGGAGGTCCCTGTCTGCATGACGGAAAGGGTCTGGGTGGTGGGTCCGCCCGAGTCCACTAAGGAAAGGTCGAGCTTGGCCTCGAAGGGGAGGGGTTGGGTCGCGTAGGCGCCCCCTATGGTCAGGCGGGCTTCCTTGTCGGTGGGGTCGGGGGGGAAACGGGCTAGGAGGCCGCCCGTCAGGTCCCATTGGGAGATGTTGGCGGACCCATAGGCGTTCCCCGAGGAGAAGGGTTGGAAGACGAAGGTGATAGGGATCTGGCTGGGCATGGCTTCCACTCCCAGGACGAAGGGCCCGAAGTCGTAGGCGACCCTGAGGAGCCCCTGGATGCGATCGAAGCCGTCGGAGACCAGGCCTATTTGGTACTCCTCCCCCACATGCCGGAAATCCGCGTCCAGTTGGAGGGCGAGGCGGTCCGCCGGGAATAGGAGAAGACCGTGGAACTTGGGACGGGCCACGCCCAGTTCCCCGGAGCCGTAGGTCTTGGTATTCCGACCCAAGGCCAGGTCATCTTGGTCGAAGAAAGAGGCGGCCAGGTCGAACCGGCTTTGACGGGGAAGGAAGGCCAATCCTGCGGGGTTCCCCATCAGGAAGGGAACGGGAGCGAAGGCCTCGTCGGTCATCACGAGGCTCAGCCCCCCGGTCGAGGACACCCGGGTGTCGGAAGCCTGGGAGGAAAGGGGGAACAGGAGGGTCGCTAGGGACAGGACGAGAAGGATGTTCTTTTTCATGGGGTCGGGACCTGCGCGACAGTATAACACGGGCCCTTTCAGCCCCGGAGTTGTGCGGGTCCCATGACAATCCGCTAGGGCGGGGCTATAATTTGGCCCGTTCCAAGAACCAGGGGAGCCCACCATGAAAAGCAGGACCTTCCTTCCGATCGCCATCTTCCTCCTTATTCTCGCTCCTTTGCGGGCCGAGGACCTCCTGCCGCCGGTGCCAGAGGGACTTGACGGGCCGCCTCCCCTTGAGGGGGACGAGCAGCTCCCTTCCCTACAGGATTTCGACAAGTTCCTGCCTGGGATCGATCCCACACAGACCGACCTGGAGCCGGGCCCCGCCAAGCCCGAGGCGGCCCTCCAAGCCATCGAGAAGGCCCTGCCCACGGCCACTCCTGTTATCGCCACCCCGACCCCGGTGAAGGCTTCCGTCCCGCCCACCCCCACGGTCCGCCCCGCGGTCCCTACCCCCACATCGGTCGTCGTGGCCCCCGCGACGGAGAAGGTCCCCATGACCTCCGAGAAGCAGAAGCCCGCGTCCGGCTCCGCTCCGAGCGGAACGACATCCGCACCCTCCGGCGCAGCTCCGGCCGGGACCCTGTCAGGCAAGCCTGCCACGGCCCCTGGGGCGGCCGTTCCTCCCGCCGCGGCATCGGTCGCCCCTAGCTCCGGGAGCTTGACGGATTATTTCCCCGTCCAGACCGGGATGAAGTGGAACTACGAATATCTCAAGGCGGGTGCGGATGGCGCGAGGAAGGCCCGGGTGGTCGAGTGCGTCGACGTGCAGACCTTCGAGAACGGGACCCTCCGAGCCTCCTTCACGGTGACCGAGGCGTCGCCCGTCAAGGTGGGTTATTCCATCCATAACGGATCGGTCCAAAAGACCTTGGTGGGGAGCAGGACCCTGGACGCGGATTTCGCCTTCAAGTTCCCCAAGCCGGGTGTCCCCTCCGCATGGACGGCCACGGGGGTCGACGGCACCTTGAAGACCTGCAGCGCTTCCTTCGGCAAGGCCCAGGTCTACGAGAAGACCTATCCCGATTGTGTGGTGGTCAAGGAGAAGGTCGGCGTCCAGACGCTCTTCACCTTCTATGCCAAGGGCATCGGCCTGGTGGCCTTGGAGGTCTATGGGGCCGGGATGAAGCTCGACCCAGCGAGGTCCTACGCCCTCACGGGCGGTCCGTCGAAGTAGACCCGCCTTGGGTCCCTGTCCTTTCCCTTACCGCCTTGGAACGAGGCCGCGTCCATGAAAGCCATCGTCTTCAAGGAGCACGGCGGGGTCGAGAAGCTCGAACCCTTCCAGATGCCCGATCCCATCCCGGGCCCTGGCGAGGCGGTCGTGAAAGTGGCGGCCTGTGCCTTGAACCACTTGGACATCTGGGTGAGGGAAGGGCTCCCGGGTAAACCCACCCTCCCCATGCCCCACATCGGTGGCTGCGATGTCTCCGGGACGATCGAATCCTTGGGTCCCGGTGTCGATCCTTCCCTCAAGGTCGGTTCCCCCGTTCTCGTGGCCCCTGGGATCGGTTGTGGGGAATGTCCCGCCTGTCTCGCGGGCCGGGACAACCTCTGTCCCAAGTTCAATGTCCTGGGTTTCCAGCGCCAAGGAGGTTTGGCCGAGAAGGTCTTGGTCCCGGCCAAGAACCTGATCCTCCTTTCCACCGTGTCCCGCCATTCCCTCGCCGATTGGGCGGCCTTTCCCCTGGTCTTCACCACCGCTTGGAGCATGTTGGTGGACAAGATGAAGCTCCAGAGGGGGGAGACGGTCCTCATCCACGCGGCGGGGTCCGGGGTGGGAAGCGCCGCCATTCAATTGGCCAAGCACTTGGGCGCGAGGGTCTTGACCACCGTGGGGGAGCCTTGGAAGGTGGAGAAGGCCAAGGCCCTGGGGGCAGACGAGGTCATCGACTATAAGAAGGAAGATTTCGAGAAGAGGTCCAAGGAGCTCACGGGCGGGCGGGGAGTGGACGCGGTCTTCGAGCATATCGGCCCCGAGGTCTTCACAGCCTCCCTGCGCTGCCTGGCCCCGGGGGGCCGATTGGTCACCTGCGGGTCCACTTCCGGCCCGGACGTCGCCTTGAACCTCAGGGCCATCTTCGCCCGTAACCTTTCCATCCACGGCAACTACATGGGTCCGATCCAGGGCCTGAAGGAATGCGTGAAATTGGCCGAGGCGGGAGCCCTTCGTCCCCTTGTGGGGAAGACCTTCCCCTTGGACCAAGCCCGAGAGGCCCAGCAATGCATGTTGGACCGGGCTTTCTTCGGAAAGATCCTAGTAAATATCCCCTGATCCGATCCCACTCAGGGGTCTTCTCCCGCCGAAAAACTCCGATATTTCCAAGCACCTTCCCCCTTTTTCCAGGGTTCTTTGCGCCAAAAACGGCCCCGTAACAGTTGCGGAGCCGTCTTGGGGGCGGTTATCATGCATCCCTTGTCCGGCCGACCTCGGCCTTTTCGTTCTTTATAAGAGACCCAAATCTTAATATATGGAGGAAGTGTTTCATGGATAACGAGATCATCGTTGGAGTCGGCGGCGCGGCCGGGGACGGTGGCGCTTCCACGGGTGACAACTTGGCGCAGGCTTGTTCCCGCCTCGGCCTTCACGTGTACGTCTATACCAGCTACCAATCCCTCATCCGTGGCGGTCATTCCTGGATCCGCCTGCGCATCTCCGCCAAGAAACTCCACAACGTCGGGGACCAGGTCGGGGCCATGATCGCCTTGAACCAGGATTCCATGGACCGCCACCTGCCGGAATTGGTCGCGGGCGGTATCTGCGTCTACAACGGCGACAAGGTCAAGCCCGGCAAGGCCCCCGAGGGTGTGCAGCTTTGCCCCCTCCCGGTCTTCGAGCTGGCTGGCAAGGACGCCCTTCCTATCATGCAGAACACCGTGGCCTTGGGCGCCTTGACCCAACTGTTGGGCTTGGACTTCTCGGCCCTCTCCTCGGTCTTCGAACACACCTTCGCCAAGAAGCCCCAGGTCGTGAAGGCCAACGTGGACGCGGCCAAGGCCGGCTACGATTTCGCCGCCAAGACCTACAAGCAGATCGCCAAGCCGATGGGCAAGACGGACCAGAAGCTGGCCATGGTGCACGGCAACAACGTTTTCGCCATGGGCGCCGCCAACGCTGGCTGCAAGGTGTACTGCGCCTATCCCATGAGCCCCGCCACCGGCATCCTCCATTGGATGGCGGGTCACGGGCCTTCCCTGGGCATCTGCGTGCGCCAGGTCGAGGATGAGATCGGCGTGGCCAACATGACCATCGGCGCCGGCCACCAGGGTGTGCGCGCCATGTGCGCCACCTCCGGCGGTGGGTTCGCCTTGATGACCGAAGCCATCGGAATGGCCTCCATCATGGAGGTCCCCGTGGTGATGATCAACGTGATGCGCGGTGGGCCCTCCACGGGACTTCCCACCAAGCAGGAACAGGGCGACCTGAACCAGGCGATCGGCGCCTCCCAGGGTGACTTCCAACGCTTCATCATGGCCCCCACCTCGGTGGCCGATTGTTACGACACCATGGAGGAAGCCTTCAACCTGGCCGAGAAGTACCAATGCCCGGTGCTGGTGCTCTCTGACCTCCTCCTCTCCGAGGGTCGCTTCTCCATCGAGACCAACTACCTCGACCGTGAGTTCAAGATCGATCGCGGCGAGATGATCTTCGAGGACGACGGGAAACCCAAGAATTACCTGCGCTTCAAGGACACGCCGTCGGGTATCTCCCCGAGGGCCATCCCTGGACTGCCCAACCACCTTTACGTGTCCGCCACCGACGAGCATGACGAGGATGGGGTGACCATCTCCGACGTCTACACCGATCCCGTCATCCGCAAGAAGGTCGTGGACAAGCGTGATCGCAAGTTGGCGGGCGTCGCCGAGAAGTACGCCAAGCCCTTGAAGCTCGAGGGGCCGGAATCGGCCGATGTGACCCTGGTGACCTACGGGTCCACCTGGGGCGTGGCCACAGAAGCCGTGGAGCGCCTCAATAAGGAAGGCATTAAGACGAACCTTTTGGCCTTCAAATACCTGGTGCCCTTCCAAGAGAAGGAAGCCCTGGCCATCCTCGGCAAATCCAAAAAGATCGTGGTGGTGGAGCTTAACAAGGGCGGCCAGTTCGCCCGCCACTTACGCGCCGAGACCGGCATCACGGCCCACGCGCACATCCGCAAGTACGACGGCGAGCCGATGGAGCCCAAGCACGTCGTTGCTGGTGTGAAGGAGATCCTGAAAGGGAAGACCCTGGTGGAGACCGCCTCCCTGGAATCGGGTTGGCGCACGCCGCATCCTCCGGGTCCCGGAGTGCTTTCCACGTCGTCCACTCACTGATCGAACTATCCACGCCCCGCAAGGGGCCAACTTTAGGAGGAACTTATGCCGACAGCGGTCGCCACTCCCCGAGACGCGAAACTCTATAAGCCGGAAGTCCCGCCCGATTGGTGTCCAGGTTGCGGGGACTATGGTGTGCTCACCGTCCTTCAGCGTGCCTGCGGCGAGTTGGGCATCCCCAACGAGCAGCTCATGGTGGTCTCGGGGATCGGTTGTTCCTCGAACCTGCCGGGCTTCTTCCGCTCCTACGGCATGCATTCCCTGCATGGCCGGTCGCTTCCCGTGGCCACTGGGGCCAAGATGGCCAACCACGAGATGACCGTCATCGCCTGCGGCGGGGACGGGGACGGCTACGGCATCGGCCAGGGCCATTTCATCCACTCCATGCGCCGCAACGTGAACATGACCTATATCGTCATGGACAACGAGATCTACGGGCTGACCACCGGTCAGACCTCCCCGACCTCGGAGCCCGGCATGAAGACCAAGTCCACTCCCCACGGAAATCCCGAGGGGCAGCTCAACCCG
>Ga0315910_10004780_pt1 | contig 11243 bp, 8 predicted proteins | sample EdamamesoilMG_FD_204470 | JGI IMG/M metagenome (GOLD analysis project Ga0315910, IMG submission 204470) | Garden soil microbial communities collected in Santa Monica, California, United States - Edamame soil | ecosystem: Environmental > Terrestrial > Soil > Garden | place: USA: California...
CCCTGCAGCAGCGCCACGCTGAGAGTCCCTCCCGCGGACCAGGTCCACCGCACGTCGCGCAGCGCAAGTCCCGCCGTCCACGGCAGCACCAGCACCACCAGCGCCAGCGGACGCCACAGACGCTGCTGCTGCGCCAGCGTGACCAGCGCGCCGCCACCGGCGATCAGCACCAGACTCAGCAGATGCACGCCGCCCACCGGCGCCAGGCCAGCCAGCCAGGTGTCCGTCTGCGAGTAGCCCAGTGAAAGCCAGGGGAAACCGGAAAGGAACCAGCCCCGCCACCATTCCACGAATACCCAGGCGGCAGGTACCAGCACCATGGCGCCAGCCGGGGTGCGCGGTGCGAGCCAGCGCACCACCACGTAACCCAGGCCCGCCTGGTAGGCCGACATCATCATCACCAGCGCGGCCATGACGAGCAGCGCCACCCACATCGGCGCCTGGCCGAATCCATGGATCGAGATGTACAGCCACCACGTGCCGCTGGCATACAGCCCCAGGCCGAACAGCAGGCCGAGCAGCGCGCCTTCGCGTGCGTCCGGGGCACGGCTCCACAATGCGATCAGTGCCGCCGGCGCCAGCAGCGCCAGCCACCAGTGATCGTGCGGAGCGAACGCGGCCGTGAGGGCCGCGCCCGCGAGCAGCGCAAGGCCTCGCCGCCAGCCCCTGCCGGCGATCCAGCCGGCCGCCCTGCTGGAATCAGCCACTTTGTTCCGAGGCTGCTACGTTGTCGGCAGTGACCGGGGGCCCCGCGGGCGCCTTCACGCGCACCGCCTCGACCCGCCGGCGATCGGCGCGCATGACGCGGAATTCGTAGCCGCCCAGCACCGCGCTCTCACCGCGGCGGGGCAGACGACCGAAGTGCTGCGTGATCAGGCCCGCCACGGTATCGATGATCTCGTCGGAGAACTGCGACTGGAAGTAGTCGTTGAACTCGCTGACACGGGTGCGGCCGCGCACGAGGAAGTGCCCATCGCCATCGCGGCGGATGTTCTGCTCATCCTCGATGTCGTACTCGTCGTCGATCTCGCCGACGATCTGCTCGATCACGTCCTCGATGGTGACGAGGCCGGCAACGCTGCCGTACTCGTCCACGGCGATCGCCATGTGGTTGCGGCCGATGCGCAGTTCCTTCAGCAGCACGTTGACGCGCTTGGACTCGGGCACGAAAAGCGGCTTTCGCATCCAGTCGCCCAGCACGAAGCCTTCGGTGCGATGAGTGGCGAACAGCTTCAGCAGATCCTTGGCCAGCAGGATGCCGACCACGCCCTCTCCCTCGGCATCGAGCACCGGGAACCGCGAATGGCCCGAATCGATGGCCACGGACAGGATGCGCTGCGCCGGGTCATTGCTGCGCACGCTGATCATCTGGTTGTGCGGCACCATGATGTCCCGCACCTGCAGATCGGCAACCTCGAGCACGCCTTCCAGCATCGAAAGCGCGTCGGAATCGAAGAGTCCCTGCGCGGCGGAGTCGCGCATCATCTCGCGCAACTGGTCGCGGTCCTTGGGAGCCGCGAGCCGCCGGATACGGCGAAGGACCTTGCGTGTGGCGCCGGTATCGCTCATCTGGCCGCTCCGCGCATCGGGATTCCCCGCATCCCGGCCTGGGGCCCGCCACCTGTACGGTATGGATTGGCGAAACCCAGCCGCTTCAGCACGGTGATCTCGCGACGCTCCATGCGTGCGGCATCGGCATCATCCTCATGATCGTAACCGGCGAGATGCAGCGCACCGTGCACCACCAGATGCGCCCAGTGCGCGCGCTCGGGCTTGCCCTGCTCGCGCGCCTCGCGGCGCAGTACCGCCGGACAGATCACCACATCCCCCAGCGGCTGGGGTGCCGCGCCCCCGGCCACCACCACCGGCGACGGAAAGGCCAGCACATTGGTGGGCTTGTCCTTGCCGCGGAATCTCCGGTTCAGTGCGCGCATGCGCTGCGGGCCGACGGTCTGCACCGCCAGCTCGCGCCCCGTGCCCCGCGCGCCCAGGGCCGCATCGGCCCAGCGGCGCAGCAGCCGCGGTGAAGGCACCGCGTCGCCCGTCGCGAAACTGCAGTCGACCACGAGGTCCCGGCGGCTCAAGGCGCGCGCTCCTCGTAGGCGCGCACGATGCGCTGTACCAGCGGATGCCGCACCACGTCGCTGGCATCGAAATGGGTGAACGCCACGCCGGTCACGCCCTGCAGGATGTCCAGCGCCTGGCGCAGTCCCGACGGCCGCCCGGTCGGCAGATCGGTCTGTGTCAGGTCACCCGTGACGACGGCATGTGAACCGAACCCGATGCGGGTCAGGAACATCTTCATCTGCTCGGTCGTGGTGTTCTGCGCCTCGTCCAGGATGATGAAGGATTCGTTCAGAGAACGGCCGCGCATGAAGGCCAGTGGCGCCACCTCGATGACATTGCGCTCGATGAGCCTGGCCACGCGGTCGAAGCCCATCATCTCGTAGAGCGCGTCGTACATCGGCCTGAGGTAGGGATCCACTTTCTGCGTCAGGTCGCCCGGCAGGAAGCCCAGGCGCTCGCCGGCCTCCACCGCGGGACGAACCAGCACGATGCGTCGCACGCGCTCGCTGTGCAGCGCCTCCACGGCGCAGGCCACCGCGAGATAGGTCTTGCCCGTGCCCGCCGGACCAATGCCGATGGTCAGGTCATGCCGGCGGATGTTGGACAGGTAGCCCTTCTGGTGATCGCCGCGCGCGCGGATGAGACCACGCGGCACGCGTGCGGCATCCTCACCCAGGGGCACCACCGGCGCGGCGCGGACTTCGTCGCCTTCACCATCGGCAGCGGGCTCGGCATGTTCTCGCAGCGCCAGGTGCACATCGGGCAGGTCCACGTTCTCGCCACCTGCGGTCATCTCGAACAGGTCCTGCAGCAGTCGCGCCGCGCTCGACGCACGTTCGCCGACCACGCGGAACTGGTTGCCACGCCGGCGCACGGCCACACCCAGGCGCTGCTCCACCAGGCGCAGGTTCTGGTCCAGAGGACCGCACAGCGCCGCGAGGCGCGCGTTGTCCTCGGGTTCAAGTTCGAAGTCCACGGGCTGCGCCGCAGCGCTCTCTCGGCGTGCCTTCACGCGCGACATTCCCGCGCTTCGCCGGCCAGCCCGATGAAGCGGCCACGCAGTGAGTTGTTCATCGCCTCGGTGATCTCCACGTCGACGAACTGGTTCACCAGGCGCGCGCCGCCGTCGAAGTTGACCCAGCGGTTGTTCTCGGTGCGGCCGGCAAGCTGCTTCGGATCGCGGCGCGAGGGACGCTCCACCAGCACACGCTGCACGCTGCCGACCATCGACCGGCTGATCGCGCGGCCCTGTGCGTCGAGCAGTGCCTGGAGCCTCGCCAGGCGCTCCGCCTTCACCTCGGGGGGGACATCATCCGCCAGCGAGGCCGCCGGCGTACCGGGCCTGCGGCTGTAGATGAAGCTGAACGACTGGTCGAATCCAGCCTCCTCGGTCAGCGCCAGGGTCTGCTCGAAATCGCGCTCGGTCTCGCCGGGGAAGCCCACGATCAGGTCGGTGGAGATGGTGATCTCGGGGCGCACCGCGCGGAGCCTGCGCAGCTTCTGCTTGAACTCCAGCACTGTATAGCCGCGGCGCATCTGCGCCAGGATGCGGTCCGAACCGCTCTGCACCGGCAGGTGCATGTGATTCGCCAGCTTGTGCGTGCGAGCGAAGGCATCGATGAGCGTGTCGCTGAAGTTCAGCGGATGCGAGGTAGTGAAACGGATGCGCTCGATGCCGGGCATGGCGCTGACCGCAATGATCAGCGCACCCAGGTCCATCGCCGCGGCCCCGGGTCGCGGCCCTTCGTAGGCATTGACGTTCTGCCCCAGCAGCGTGATCTCGCCGACACCCTGCGCCGCCAGCGCGCGCACTTCCTCGAGCACCGAGGCCGCCGGACGGCTGACTTCCTCGCCGCGCGTGTAAGGCACCACGCAGTAGCTGCAGAACTTGCTGCAGCCTTCCATGATGGAAACGAAGGCGGTGGCGCCATTGGCGCGTGGCGCGGGGAGCCGGTCGAACTTCTCGATCTCGGGGAAGCTGACATCGACCTGGCGGCGTCCGCTGCTGCGGATCTCGGCCAGCATCTGTGGCAGGCGGTGGATGGTCTGCGGACCGAACACCAGGTCCACCTGCGGCGCGCGGCTGAGGATGGCGGCGCCTTCCTGACTGGCCACGCAGCCGCCGACGCCGATGATGATCCCGGGCCGCTGCTGCTTCAGCGCGCGCCAGTGGCCCAGCAAGGAGTAGACCTTGTCCTCGGCCTTGTCGCGGATGGAACAGGTGTTCATCAGCAGCACATCGGCGCCGAGTTCGTCCTCCGAGGGCGTCAGTCCCGCATCTGCACTCAGCACGTCCCCCATCCTGGAGGAGTCGTACTCGTTCATCTGGCAGCCGAAGGTCTTGATGAAATAGCGACCGGACATGGGACCTGGAGCGGGGAAACCGGACCCGGGATTTTACCCATTGTGCGGTGCACAATGCTCGTTCGGCGGCGGTGCGCGAGGATTCAGGCCTTCCCGCGCGCAGCGCCCGGCCAACGGCGGCCCGGAAGGCCGCCTGGGAGGCTAGAAGGGAATATCGTCGTCGAAATCGGCTGCCGGCGCGCCGCTGCTGCCGCTACCGCTGGAGCCGCCACCGGACCCCTGCGCATAGGCTTCGGCGCCCGGATCCCGGCGATCGCGGGTTTCCTGGGCCGCACCGCCCCCGCCACCACCCCCGCGACCGCCCAGCATCTGCATCTCGCTGGCCACGATTTCGGTGGTGTAGCGGTCATTGCCCTGCTTGTCCTGCCACTTGCGGGTCTGCAGGCGGCCTTCGATGTACACCTGCGAGCCCTTGCGCAGGTACTCCGCGGCGATCTCGCCCAGCTTGTTCCACAGCACCACGCCATGCCATTCGGTGTTTTCCTTCATCTCGCCCGACTGCTTGTCGCGCCAGCTCTCGGAGGTGGCGATGCGGATGTTGGTGACGGTGGTGCCGCCCGGGGTGGTGCGGGATTCCGGATCCTGCCCCAGGTTGCCGATGAGAATGACCTTGTTGATGCCGCGCGCCATGACTGACCCCTGCGATGAAAACCCTGTAATGCAAGCCTAGGTGGGACGTCGCCGGGACTCCCGCCGACAAACTGTCGCGAGTATCCAGATAGGCGCGTCGGGCCTGTTCCGGCGGCTATAGTAATCGTTTTCCCCGCCTTCGGACCCATCCCCGAATGGACCTCATACGAGTTCGCGGCGCCCGCACCCACAACCTGCGCAACATCGATGTCGATCTGCCGCGCAACCGGCTGATCGTGATCACCGGCCTGTCGGGCTCGGGCAAGTCGTCGCTGGCCTTCGACACCCTGTATGCCGAGGGACAGCGGCGGTACGTGGAATCCCTTTCCGCCTACGCACGCCAGTTCCTGTCGATGATGGACAAGCCGGACATCGACAGCATCGAAGGACTGTCGCCGGCCATCGCCATCGAGCAGAAGGCCACCTCGCACAACCCGCGTTCGACCGTTGGCACCGTCACCGAGATCTACGACTACCTGAGGCTGCTGTACGCGCGCGCCGGCATTCCGCGCTGTCCCGACCACGGCATCGAACTGGCGGCGCAGACCGTCAGCCAGATGGTCGACCAGGTACTGAAGCTGCCCGAAGGCGAGAGCTGCCTGCTGCTGGCGCCCATGGTCGCGGCGCGCAAGGGCGAGCACCAGGAACTGCTGTCGGAGCTGGCCACGCAGGGCTTCGTGCGCGTGCGCATCGATGGCACGGTGACCGAAATCGACTCCGCGCCGGCGCTGGACGCGAAGCGCAAGCACGACATCGAAGCCGTGGTCGACCGATTCAAGGTGCGCGCGGACATCGCGCAGCGCCTGGCGGAATCCTTCGAAACGGCGCTGCGCCTGGGCAATGGCGTGGCGCGGCTGGCCTTCGCGACGGCAAAGCGCGACGAGATCGTTTTCTCCAGCAAGCACGCCTGCCCTGTCTGCGGCTACAGCGTGCCGCAACTCGAACCGAAGATGTTTTCCTTCAACAACCCGGCCGGCGCCTGCCCTGGTTGCGATGGCCTGGGTTACCAGGAATTCTTCGACCCCGCGCGGGTGGTCCTGCATCCGCAGCTCTCGCTGGCGGGCGGCGCCATCCGAGGCTGGGACCGCCGCAACGCCTACTACTTCCAGATGATCCGCGCGCTGGCCACGCACTACCGCTTCGACATCGAGGCGCCCTGGTCAAGCCTGACGGAGGATGTCCGCACCGCCGTGCTGCACGGCAGTGGTGATACGCCGGTGGAGTTCCGCTACACCGATGCACGCGGCCGCGCGGCGAAACGCTCGCATCCCTTCGAGGGCATCATTCCGAACCTGGAACGGCGGTTCCGCGAAACCGAATCCGTCACCGTGCGCGAGGAACTGGGCAAGTATCGCGGCATGCGGCGCTGTCCCGACTGCGAGGGCTCGCGGCTGAACGTCACGGCGCGCAATGTGCTGGTGGGCGGCGTGCGCCTGCCGGATGTCTCGGCGCTGTCGGTAGCCGGGGCCCTGGAGCACTACTCCTCGCTGCAACTGGCTGGATGGCGAGGCGAGATCGCGACCCGCATCGTCAAGGAAGTGGCCGACCGGTTGCGCTTCCTGGTCGACGTGGGACTGGACTACCTCACGCTGGATCGCAGCGCGGAGACGCTGTCGGGCGGCGAGGCGCAACGCATACGCCTCGCCAGCCAGGTGGGCTCGGGGCTCACGGGCGTGCTGTACATCCTCGATGAGCCCTCGATCGGCCTGCATCAGCGCGACAACGAACGGCTGCTCGCAACCCTGAAGCGGCTGCGCGACCTGGGCAACACCGTGCTGGTGGTGGAACACGACGAGGACGCCATCCTGTCCGCCGACCACGTGCTGGACCTGGGCCCGGGCGCGGGCGTGCACGGCGGGGCGGTGGTGGCGCAGGGAACTCCGAAGCAGGTCCGGGACAATCCCGACTCGCTGACGGGCGCCTACCTCTCGGGGCGCCGTGCCATCGAACTGCCGCAGCGCCTGTACACGCGTGACCCGGCGCGCGAGATCCGCGTCATCGGCGCCAGCGCCAACAACCTGCGCAATGTGTCGGCGGGATTTCCCATCGGACTGTTCACGTGTGTCACCGGCGTGTCGGGATCCGGCAAGTCCACGCTGGTGAATGCCACGCTGTATGCGGGCGTGGCGCGCAATCTGGGCCTGACCGGCATCGATGCACCGAAGGTCGAGTCCATCGAAGGGCTCGAGCACATCGATCGCGTCATCGACATCGACCAGAGTCCCATCGGCCGTACGCCTCGCTCCAATCCGGCAACGTACACGGGCCTGTTCGCGCCGCTGCGCGAGTTGTTCGCGCAGGTGCCCGAATCACGCGCGCGCGGCTATGACGCGGGACGCTTCAGCTTCAACGTCAAGGGCGGGCGCTGCGAGGCCTGCCAGGGCGACGGCGTCATCCGCGTCGAGATGCACTTCCTGCCGGATGTGTACGTGCCCTGCGATGTGTGCCATGGCCGGCGCTACAACCGCGAGACGCTGGAAATCCGCTACCGCGGCAAGACCATCCACGACGTGCTGCAGATGACCATCGAGGATGCGATGGCCTTCTTCGCGCCGGTGCCGATGATCGCCTCGAAGCTGCAGACGCTGATGGACGTGGGCCTCTCGTACGTGCAGCTGGGACAGAACGCCACCACGCTGTCGGGCGGCGAGGCGCAGCGCGTGAAGCTGGCGCGGGAGCTGGCCAAGCGCGCCACGGGACGCACGCTGTACATCCTCGACGAGCCCACCACCGGCCTGCACTTCCACGACGTGGCGCAGCTGCTCACCGTGCTGCACCGGCTTCGCGACGAGGGCAACACGGTCGTGGTGATCGAACACAACCTGGATGTGGTGAAGACCGCGGACTGGATCATCGACCTGGGCCCCGGTGGCGGCGCCGGAGGCGGCGAGATCGTCTGCACCGGCACACCGGCGCAGATCGCGCGGTGTGCCGGTTCATTCACCGGTCAGTATCTGGCCCCGTTGCTGAAGCCGCGCAGAAAGACCGGCTGATCAGAACGACCACTTCACGCCGGCCGTCAGCTGGTCGACGTCGGAAGTACCCAGTCCATCACTGATGTGCGTATAGCCGAAGCGCAGCGCCCACTGCGGACGGAAATTCCAGGTGGCGCCGATCCCCAGGATCACTCCGGTGTCCTCATCCGAAAACGAATCCGCGCCTTCGTCCACGCCGTCGGTAAGGTTCACGGTGATCTTCGTCTTGGCGAAGTACGCGCCGACACGCGCCTCGACCGACCATGCGGGATTCAGCGGCAGCGAGCCGATCAGCGTGACCGCGGGACCACTAGACTTCACCTTGGCATCGATAGCCACATCAATCTGGTCCACGCCGTCGCTCAGGGTGACATCCGCGTTGTAGCTCACCGCGCCGAGGTCCATGTACGCGCCCTCGATGGCCCAGTTCTGGTTGAAGCTGTAGCCCAGCACTATCGAATAGCCGATGTCGCTGTCATCCAGATCGGACTCGCCCGAGGTCACATCAAAGCCGAAGTCCTCGAAGGTACTCAGGATCACATCGTCCAGTTCGTCCTGGTTCGCGTCGAACTTGCTCATGCTCAGGTCGGCCGCGACATAGAATCCACGTCCTTCGGATCCCTGCGCCGCCGTTGCAGGCAGCACCGCGCACAGCAGCACCATCGCCACGCCGCCGGCACGAGCCAGTTTCAGAACTTTCATTGCGCAACTCCTCCCTGTATTGGTTGCAGGGGCAGACTTTAAGGACTGCCCGGCATGCGAATCCTAGACGCGCATCGCACGCGCAATGACGATGGATTGGATTTATTGCAGTTGCGTCGGCAATCGCACGCGCAACTACGAAGGGCCACGAGCCGCGTCAGCTGGCGTGCCGGCCGCGCTCCACCGTGAAGAACTGGTGGATTTCACCGTGCGCATTGTGTTCGCGGTAGTCGCCGCGGGTATATGCCGAAACCACGCTGCGCCAGAACTTCACGGCGTCGGGATTGCGCGAATACTCCACGATCTCCCAGCGTCCCGCGAAGCGGTCGAGGATCAGCCGCACCGCGCTGCGGCCAACGCCTCGGCGACGATAGGCGCGCGAAACGAAGAATTCCGCCATGCGGAAGTCGCTCTGCCTTGCCGCGCGCGCATCCTTTGCCACCAGTGCGAATCCCGCCGGCTGGCCATCATCGAGGATGGTGAGCAGCGTGATGGTGCTGTCGTTGAACCAGTGCTGGAGCTGATCCGGTTCGCGGTGACCGACTTCGCCCAGGGCGGGGAAGAGGCCCGTATTCAGCAGGCCCAGATCGTCGAGATAGTCACGATAGACGCCCTGTATCCAGCGTCGATCGGCCTCATGCGCACGCGCGTCCCGCACTGTGACTGTCATGTTGGCTGTCCGGAAAAGAAAAGCCCGGACAGGATAGGCTTCCCGGCCGGGCTCTTGTTCGTCCGAGTTCTCATTCGGACGAAAGCAGTATCAACTACTGCTTACTTCGGGGCCTCGGCCGGAGCGGCCGGAGCGGCAGCGGCGTCGGCAGCCGGAGCAGCGGCTTCAGCAGCCGGAGCGGCTTCGGCAGCAGGAGCGGCCTCAGGAGCCGGGGCAGCCTCGGCAGCCGGAGCAGCCTCAGCAGCGGGAGCAGCCTCTTCCTTCTTCGCGCAAGCGGCCAGAGCCAGCGCAACGACGAACGCGCTGAGAGCAAGTTTTGTTTTCATCGAACAATTACCCCAGAAAATGGATGGATAGAGCAGAGACCTAAATACAACAAAGGGCGTGATGCCCTGACGACTTCACATCGCTGCACAAAATTCTAGCGCGTTTGCCAGCCGATTCAACGGCGAACGGGAATGAATTTCCCTCGCCTGTCGTCGCCAAATCACGACATGGCGAGCCGGGCTGCGCTGCTGCTGGCAGTATGTCCGCCATGAACAGCATGGTTGCCGACGACACCCTTTTCCCCGCCCATCTACGATATGTGATGAGCGCGATCGGCGATGCGCTGCGCGAACTCGATCTGGACGCGCTGGCCATCGCCGCGGGTGATTCGCGCCTGGCATTCCAGGACGACCAGAGCTATCCGTTCCGGCCCAATCCCTGGTTTCGATGGCCGGCGCCCGCGCCTCACGCACCTGGCAGTATTTTCCATATTGGAAACAATGAGTTACCAGAACTCATCCTGGTCACTCCACGCGACTACTGGCATGCACCGCCCTCAGTGCCGGATGCGCCCTGGACACGGCAGTTGCGCATCACTGCCGTGGAATCGGCAGCACAGGCGCTGCAGCGCATCGAGTCGACGACGGCCCGCACCGCGTGGATCGGGGAATCTGCGCCGCCCCGGGCGGGTTGGCCGGTGAATCCGGCGCCGCTGCTTTCCCGTCTCGAACAGGCGCGCTGCCGCAAGACAGCCTATGAACTCTCCTGCATGCGTGCTGCCAGCCTGCGCGGTGCGAAAGGCCATCTGGCGGCCGAACGGGCCTTCAGGCAGGGACTTTCCGAACTGGATATCCACCTGGCCTTTCTTGCCGCTTCGCGGCAGAACGAGGCGGACCTGCCCTACGACAGCATCGTCGCGCTGAATGAACATGCCGCCACACTGCATTACCAGCTGCGCGATGCCTGCGCGCCGGCCTCACGGCTGTCCCTGCTGATCGACGCCGGCGCCACCGAGGCGGGCTACGCCAGCGACATCACCCGGACCTGGTCCGCAGCCGCGGGTGAATTCGAACAGCTCATCGCCGGCATGGAGCATCTGCAACAGCAGCTCTGCGCCGAGGTGCGCGCCGGAGTGGACTGGCGCGAACACCACCTGCTGGCGCAGCGTCGCATCGCGGCGCTGCTGCGCGAGGCCGGCGTGCTGAAGATGGATCCGCAGGAGGCGGTGGACAGCGGTGTTTCCGCGGCCTTCATGCCGCATGGCCTCGGGCATCTGCTGGGGCTGCAGGTGCACGATGTCGGTGGCTTCCAGCCTGCTGCCGGTGCGGCGCCCGTTGCCCGGCCACCGGGGCACCCGTCCCTGCGCCTGACCAGGCGCCTGGAGCCGGGCATGGTCGTGACGGTGGAACCTGGCCTCTATTTCATCGATATGCTGCTCGCGCGGCTGCGTGAAGGCCCGCATGCATCGGCCGTGGACTGGCCGCTGGTGCAGCGGCTGCGCGGCTGCGGCGGCATCCGCATCGAGGACAATGTCGTCGTCGGCGGGAACGGCGGCGAAAACCTCACCC
>Ga0315910_10004781_pt1 | contig 11243 bp, 11 predicted proteins | sample EdamamesoilMG_FD_204470 | JGI IMG/M metagenome (GOLD analysis project Ga0315910, IMG submission 204470) | Garden soil microbial communities collected in Santa Monica, California, United States - Edamame soil | ecosystem: Environmental > Terrestrial > Soil > Garden | place: USA: California...
ATGGCGAACTACCTCGCAGGAAAGCAATGAGGCAGGCGCCCTTCGAGGCCGCGCACACGCCCGAGTGGGAGGCCTTCGAGCAGTTCCTCGACGGCCCGAAGAAGCCGCCGTTCGATCCCGCCGAGATGCCGGCGCGCTTCCGCCGCATCTGCCAGCACCTCGCGCTCGCCGCCGAGCGGCGCTACAGCGCGGAGCTGGTCGACCGCCTGAACGGCCTGGCGCTGCGCGGCCACCACGCGCTCTATGTGAACCGCCGGCGCGAGTCCGGACAGGTGCTCGACTTCGTGCTCGCCGGCTTCCCGCGCCTGGTGCGCCAGGAATGGCGCCTGGTGGCGGCGGCCGCGCTGCTGTTCTTCGGGCCGCTGCTCGGCCTGATCGCGGTGCTGCAGATCTATCCGGACTTTGCGCACTACCTGCTCTCGCCCTCGCAGATCGCGAGCTACCACGGCATGTACGACCCGGCGAACAAGCGCCTGGGCATGCGCGAGGCCGACACCAACGTGATGATGTTCGGCTTCTACATCTGGAACAACGTGCGCATCGGCTTCCAGACCTTCGCCGGCGGCATGCTCGCCGGCGTCGGCTCGGCCTGGTTCCTGGGCGCCAACGGCGTGATCATCGGCGCGGTCGCCGGCTACCTGGTGCAGGCCGGCTTCGGCGAGACCTTCTGGTCGTTCGTCGCCGGCCATTCCGCGCTCGAGCTGAGCGCGATCGTGCTGTCGGGCGCGGCCGGCTTCAGGCTCGGCCTCGCCGTGATCGCGCCGGGCAACCTGTCGCGCAAGGCCGCGCTGGTCGCGGCGGCGAAGCCGGCGGTGCGCATGATGTACGGCGCCGCGCTGATGTTCTTCGGCGCGGCCTTCGTCGAGGCGTTCTGGTCGCCGCTCACCGGGATCCCGTACGACTGGAAGATCGGCGTGGGCATCGGCGCGTGGGTCGTGCTGCTCGCCTACTTCCTGCTCGCCGGACGCGCGCGTGCAGCCCGCTGACATCGCCATCACGCTGCGGCGCCGCTCGCCCTGGGAGGCGATGGACCTCGGCTTCAGCATGCTGCAGCGCTGGTGGCGCCCGGCCTACGCCGCGCACGCGATGGTGTTCGTGCCGATCGCCAGCCTCGCGATCGCGGCGTGCTGGGCGAGCGGCGTGCTGTGGCTCGCGATCTTCATCATCAAGTGGCTCGAACCGCTCTACGACCGCGTGGTGCTGCACGTGCTGTCGCGCGCGGTGTTCGGCGAAGTGCCGACGTGGAGAAAAGTCATGGCCGAGGCGAGGCAATGGCTGGGTACGGGCCTCTTCTGGGCCTTGACCTTCGACCGCTTCGACCTGGCGCGCTCGTTCAACCTGCCGGTACGCCAGCTCGAGGGCCAGCGCGGCGCCGCGCGCCGCGCGCGCAAGAGCGTGCTCGGCCGCCGTACGCGCAGCTACGCGGTGTGGCTCACGGTGGTGTGGGTGCATTTCGAGGCGGTGGTGCTGTGGTCGGCGATCGGCATGGTCTCGCTGCTGCTTCCGGCGCAGGCCGAGCGCGCGCGCGGCGATGGCGACGACTTCTTCACCGGCCTGTGGGACCTCATGCAGCGCGCCTCCTGGGAGGATGCGGTGCTCCATGCCACGGTGCTGTTCCTGCTCGAGCCGTTCTACGTCGCCGCCGGCTTCGCGCTCTACCTCAACCGCCGCACCCTGCTCGAGGGCTGGGACATCGAAGTCGCGCTGCGCCGCATCGCGGAACGGGCGGCTGTTGCGGCACTCGCCGTGGTGTTTGTCGTGGGGCTGGCGCTGCCATCCCCGGCCTACGCGCAGCAGGACCCGAAGAAGGAAATCGCCGAGGTGCTGAAGGCGAAGGAGTTCGGCTACCACCGCGAAGTCGAGCGCTGGCAGCCGCGGCCGCGCGACAGCGACGACGAGAAGAAAAAGGAGCCGAGCCCGGGCTGGGGCTGGGACGGCATCGGCTATGCGATCGCCAAGGCGCTCGAGGTGCTGCTGTGGATCGCGGCCGGCGGCCTGATCGCCTACGCGCTGTGGTGGGCGGCGCGCATGCTGCCGGGCTGGCGCGAAGCGCGCTCGGCGCAGCCCTACCGGCCGCCCGCAGCGCTGTTCGGCATGGACCTCGCGCCGGAGAAGCTGCCGGCCGACGTCGGCGCCGCCGCCGCGGCGCTGGCGCGCGAAGGCAAGCTGCGCGAGGCGCTCGGGCTGCTCTACCGCGGCGCGCTGTCCGAGCTGGTGCACAAACGCGGCGTGCAGCTGCTGTCCAGTCACACGGAAGGTGAAGCGGTCAGGCTCGCCCAGGTGCCTTACTTCGCGTCGCTGGTCGATGCCTGGCGGCTGTGCGCCTACGCGAGACGCATGCCGCCGGCGAGCGAGGTCGAGCAGCTCGCGACCGGCTACAAGGCGGCGTTCGCATGAGGACCCGGCTTCTGCTCTTCGGCGGCGTGGTGGTGCTGATCGCGCTCGCCGTGGTCTGGTTCCGCAACAACTTCGAGAAGGTGCCGGTCAAGGAGTGGGTGGGCGCCTCGGGCGAGGCGCAGCGCCGCCCGTTCCTCGCCGTGGCGCGCTTCGCGGAGCGCATGGGCTGGCGCGCGCGCGAGCTGCGCTCGGTGCCGGAGCTGGAGGCGCTGCCGGCGAGCGGCGTGCTGCTGATGCCGAACCGGCGCCAGGCGCTCACCGCCGAGCGCCGCGAGGCGCTGCTGCGCTGGGCCGAGCGCGGCGGCCACCTGATCGTGGAGGCCGAGCTCATCGGCGTGCCCGATCCGCTGCTCGACCAGCTCGGCGTGACGCGCACCGGGGGCCCGCTGCCGACCAAGCCCGTGCGCGTCGAGCCGCCGCAGGGCCGGCCGCTCAACGTGTTCATGCCCTCGACGGTGAAGCTGGGCGGCGGCACGGGCGAAGTGCGCCTGCGCGCCGGGGACCAGGTGCTGTCGCTCACCCGCGGCCGCGGCACGGTGACGGTGGTGAGCTCGCTGCTGTTCGCGCGCAACCGCTCGATCGGCACCGGCGACCACGCGGAATTTCTCTGGCACCTGTTCAGCATGACCCCCGCGCGCGAGCTGGTGGTGTACTGGTCGCCCGGGCGCCTGTCGCTGTGGACCTTCCTCAAGGCCAACGCCGCGCCGGCGCTCGCCGCCTGCGGCGCGCTGCTCTTCCTCTGGCTGTGGAGCATCATGCCGCGCTTCGGCCCGGTCGCGCCCGACGCGCCGCCCGGCCGCCGGCGCCTGCTCGACCACCTGCGCGCGAGCGGCCGCTACTTCTGGACCAAGGGCCTGCGCGCGCGGCTGGTGCTCGCCGCGCGCGACGCGGCGCTGCGCCGCATCGCGCGCGCGCAGCCCGATTTCGCCGGCGCGACCGACGCCGAGCGCGCCGCCCGCCTTTCATCGTTGGCTGGAATTGCCAAAGAAGACGCCGCACGCTTCCTCGTCGCCGCCGGCGCGATGCGCGGCGCGGATTTCATCAAGCTCACCCAGCACGCGCAGCGCGTGCACAGCGCATTGGAGAAGGGAACAAAATGACCAAGCCCACCCCAGAGCAGTTCGGCCAGGCCGCCAAGGTCGCCGGCGCGATGCGCGCCGAGATCGGCAAGGTGGTGATCGGCCAGCCCGAGGTGATCGACTCGGTGCTGTGCGCGCTGCTCGCCGGCGGCCACGTGCTGGTCGAGGGCGTGCCCGGCCTCGGCAAGACGCTGCTGGTGAAGGCGCTGGCGCGCACCATCAGCGGCACGTTCGGGCGCATCCAGTTCACCCCCGACCTGATGCCGGCCGACGTCACCGGGCACACGCTCTACGACCCGAAGAACCAGGTGTTCACCACGCGGCGCGGGCCGGTGTTCGTCAACCTGCTGCTCGCCGACGAGATCAACCGCGCGCCCGCCAAGACCCAGGCCGCGCTGCTGGAGGTGATGCAGGAGGCGCAGGTCACGATCGAGGGCGAGGCGCACAAGCTCGAGCCGCCGTTCATGGTGCTCGCCACGCAGAACCCGATCGAGCAGGAGGGCACCTACGCGCTGCCCGAGGCGCAGCTCGACCGCTTCCTTTTGAAGGTGAAGATCGACTACCCGACGCAGGCCGACGAGCTCGCGATGGTGCGCCACGTCACCGACGGCAAGGTCGGCGACAAGCTCGAGGTCGACCAGGTCGCCGCGCTGGTCAAGCCGTCGACCGTGGTCTCGCTGCAGGCCATCGCCGCAGCGGCGCGCGCCGACGACGCGGTGCTCGACTACGCCATCCGCCTGGTGCGCGCGACGCGCTCGTGGGCCGGCGTGGTGGCGGGCGCCGGGCCGCGCGGCGCCATCTCGCTGGTGCGCGCGGCGCGCGCCGCCGCGCTGCTCGAGGGCCGCGACTTCGTCACCCCCGACGACGTGAAGAAGATGGCGCTGCCCGCGCTGCGCCACCGCATCCTGCCTTCGCCGGAGCTGGAGCTCGAGGGCCAGAGCACCGACGGAATCCTCAAGGGCCTGCTCGACAAGGTCGAGGCGCCGCGCAAGTAATGGTGCCGTCCACCCGCCTGCTGTGGATCGCGCTGGTTGCCGCGGCGATCTCGATCGCGGTGTCGATCTACCCGGAGTTCCAGCTGCCGTGGACGGCGGCCGGCGCGGCGTTCCTGGTGCTCGCGCTGCTCGACGCGGTCGCGGGCCTGCGCCTTGCCACGCCCGTGCTGGTGCGCCACGTGCCGGGCTCGCTCGCGCTTGGCGTGCGCTCCGAGGTGCGGCTGCGGGTCGCCAACGCGGCAGCCCTGCGCGTGCGGCTCGACCTGCACGACCACCACCCGGCGAGCTTCGAAGCCGAAGGCCTGCCGCGCCGCCTGGACATCGCGCGCGGCCAATGGACCGAGGTCGCCTACCAGGTGCGGCCGGTGGCGCGCGGCGAGACGCAGTTCGGCGCCGCCGAGGTGCGGCTGCACTCGCCCCTGGGGTTATGGTTGATCAGGAAATTCTCGGGAAACCCGAGCAAGGTGCGCGTGTATCCCAATTTCCGCGCCCTCGCGAAATACACGCTGCTCGCCACCGACAATCGCCTGTCGCAGATCGGCGTGCTGCAGGTGCGCCGGCGCGGCGAGGGCATGGAGTTCCACCAGCTGCGCGAATACCGGCAGGGCGACGCGCAGCGCGCGATCGACTGGAAGGCGACCTCGCGCACCCAGCGCCTGATCGCCCGCGAGTACGAGGAGGAGAAGGACCAGCGCGTGCTGCTGGTGATCGACTGCGGCCGGCGCATGGCGTCCAAGGACGACGAGCTGTCGCACTTCGACCATGCCCTGAACGCCGCCCTGCTGCTCGCGCACGTCGCGCTGCGCCAGGGCGACGCGGTCGGCATGATGACCATGGCCGGGATCGAGCGCTACAGCGAGCCGCGCAAGTCGGTGGGCGCGGTGCACACGATACTCAACCAGGTCTACGACATCGAGCCGACGCTGGCGGTGCCCGACTACGACCTGGCGGCGCGCCAGGCGATGCTGCGCCTGCGCCGCCGCTCGCTGGTGATCGTGCTCACCAACCTGCGCGACGAGGACGACGAGACCCTGCTGCCGGCGCTCAAGCTGCTGCGCACGCGCCATCTCGTCGTTCTGGCTTCTCTAAAGGAGTCCATTATTTCCCGGGCGTTGTCGACCCGCGTGGACAGCTTCGACCGGGCGGTGACCCACGCGGCTGCCGCCGAGTACCTGGCCGGCCGGGAGCGCGCCTTCCGCCGCATCAGCGCCGCCGGGGCCGTCTGCCTCGACGTGGAGCCCGAGAAGCTCGCCATCTCGCTGGTCAACCGCTATCTCGAACTGAAGCGCGAAGGTCGCCTCTAGGGCTATTTTTTCCTTTATAATTCGCGCCCTATGAAATCAGGCACCCATCCCGAATACAAAGCGGTGATCTTTCTCGACACCAGCTCGAACCACCCCTTCCTGACGCGCTCGGCGATCGACACCAAGGGCCGCGAGACCATGAAGTGGACCGACGGCAAGGAGTACCCGGTCGTCAAGGTCGAGGTGTCCTCCGAGTCGCACTCGTTCTACACCGGCAAGACCAAGGTGATGGACACCGCGGGCCGCGTCGAGAAGTTCAAGCGCCGCTACACGAAGAAAGCCAAGGCCTAGCGGGCCGGGGGATGGTCCCCCGCCTCAGCCTCCCCCCGTCTCCAGCCACGCTGGCGCTCATCGCGCTGGCGTTCGCGCTTCCCGGTCTCGCCGGGCACGACCTGTGGAAGACCCACGATGCCATCGGCCTGGGCATCGTGCACGACATGTCGACCAGCGGCTCGCCGCTGGTGCCGAGCGTCGCCGGCCAGCCCTGGCTGTTCGACCCGCCGCTCTACCACTGGCTCGCGGTCGCTTTCGGCAAGCTGTTCCAGCTGGTGCTCGAGTTCCACTCCGCGGCGCGCCTGGCAAGCGGCGCGCTCGTGCTCACCGCCTTCTGGCTGATCTATATCGCCGCGCGCGACTGGGCCAGCGAGAACGAGGACCGGCGCACCAGCGCCGCCGCCGCGATGCTCGTGCTGCTGGGCTCGGTCGGCCTGGTCGTGCATGCGCACGAGGCGCTGCCGGAGCTGGCCTGCCTCGCCGCGCTGTGTGGGGCGCTCGCGGTGCTGCCGCACGCCGCGCGCAAGCCGCTCGCGGCGGGCGCGCTGTTCGGCGTTGCGCTCGGGCTGGCCGCGCTCTCCTCGATGTGGATCGGCGCGGTCTCGCTGTACGTCGCGGTGTTCGCCGCGCACCTCGCGTGCCCGGAATGGCGCACGCGGCAAGCCTGGATTTTCCTCGGCGCGTCCCTTCTCATCGGCCTTGCCCTCGCGGCGAGCTGGCCGCTGGCGCTCGCCTGGCGCGCGCCGCAAGCGTTCGACACCTGGCGCGTCGCCGCCTGGCAGCCGATCGGCGAGCCGCTCGCCAACCTGCGCTACTTCCTGGTCACCGGCAGCTGGTTCGCCTGGCCGGGCTGGCCGCTGGCGGCCTGGGCGGCCTGGTCGCTGCGCCGGCGCTGGCGCGATCCGCGCTTCTTCGTTCCGGCGGCGGCAGTCCTGCTGATGCTCGCCATCGCGGCCTGGTGGGGTCCGGCGCAGGACGTGCATTTGATCCCGCTGCTCGCGCCGCTGGCGCTGCTCGCCACGCAGGGCGTGCTTTGCCTGCGGCGCGGCGCGGCCGGCGCGCTGGACTGGTTCGGCGTGCTCGGCTTCGGCGTGTTCGGCGCGCTGCTGTGGTTCTGCTACATCGCGATGATGACCGGCGTGCCGCCGCGCTTCGCCGCCAATTTCTTCAAGAACTCGCCCGGGTTCGCGCCGGAGTTCAAGATCCTCTACCTCGCGTTCGCCTTCGTGCTGGTGCTGGGCTGGGTCTATCTCGTGTTCTTCACCACGCGCTCGCCGATGCGCAGCCTGCTGCGCTGGGCGGCGGGCATCGTGCTGCTCTGGGGCACCGGCGCCATGCTGCTCATGCCGTGGGTGGATTATCAGCGCAGCTATCGCTCGGTCGCGCTGCAGCTGCGCTCCAGGATCCCGGTCGGCGCCGAGTGCATCGCGCAGCGCGCGCTCGGCGTATCGCAGGCCGCGGCGCTCGACTACCATGCCGGCATCCGCACGCGGCCCTACGACCTCGTCAACCCGAAGGCCTGTCCGTTGCTTCTGGTGCAGGGCAACCCGCGCCATGAATTCGACGGACCGGGGGCGGGCTGGGTCAAGCTCGCCGATGTCGGCCGTCCCGGCGATCGCCACGAGCGCTATCGCCTATACCGGTTCGGCAAATGAATACCCGCCCTCCCACCGAATGCCCGTCCTGGGCCAGGCTCGCGCAGCACGCGGAAAGCTGGCGCGGCGTGCACCTGCGCGAGCTGTTCGCCACCGACGTGGCACGCGCGGTGCAGTTCGCCGCCGAGGCGCCCGGGCTGCGCTACGACTACTCGCGCCAGCGGCTCGGCGCGATGACGCTGCGCCTGCTTTCGCACCTCGCCGCCGAGCGCGGCTTCGCCGAGTGGCGCGAGGCGCTGCTCGCCGGCAGCGAAGTCAACACCACCGAGAAACGCGCCGCGTGGCACACCGCGCTGCGCGCGGGCGACTCGGCGCCCCAGGAGGTCAAAGACACGCTGGCCCGGATGAAATCCCTTTCTGAGAATTTGAGAAAGGAAAAGCGTTTCACGCGCATCGTCAACCTCGGCACCGGCGGCTCCGACCTGGGGCCGCGGCTGCTCGCCGACGCGCTAGGCGACGGCACGCTCGACGTGCGTTTCGCCGCCAACGTCGATCCGCGCGACCTCGAGCGCGCGCTGGAGGGCGCCGAACCGGCGAGCACGCTGTTCATCGTCGCGTCGAAGACCTTCACCACCCAGGAGACCATGGCCAACGCCGCCGCGGCCAAGGCCTGGGGCGCGAAGGCGTTCTACGCCGTCACCTCCAACGTGCCGGCGGCCAAGGCCTTCGGCGTCACCGAGGTCCTGCCGATGTGGGACTGGGTCGGCGGGCGCTTCTCGGTCTGGTCGGCGGTGGGCTTCGCCGCGGCGTGCGCCATGGGCTTCGAGCGCTTTGAGGAATTCCTCAAGGGCGGCAACGACACCGACCGCCACTTTGCCGAGGCGCCGCTCGAGAAGAACGTGCCGGCGCTGATGGCGCTGATCGGGGTCTGGAACACGAATTTCCTCGGCGCGCCGACGCACGCCATCCTGCCCTACTCGAACGCGCTGCGCCTGCTGCCCTCGTTCCTGCAGCAGCTCGAGATGGAGTCGAACGGCAAGCGCGTCGACCGCAGCGGCCGCGTGGTCGACTACGCCACCGCGCCGGTGCTGTGGGGCGGCGAAGGCACGGTAAGCCAGCACTCGTTCCACCAGCTGCTGCACCAGGGCACGCATGTCGTGCCGGCCGACTTCCTCGACTTCGGGATCGAGAAGAACCTGTCGGCCAACTGCCGCGCCCAGGCCGACGCGCTCGCCTTCGGCACCGACGACCCGGCCCTGCCGGCGCACAAGCAGTACCCCGGCAACCGGCCGTCGAGCTATTTCACGCTCGAGGGCGTGAGCGCGCGCAACCTCGGGCGGCTGATTGCCGCCTACGAGCACAAGGTCTTCGCCCAGGGCGTGCTCTGGAACATCAACAGCTTCGACCAGTGGGGCGTCGAGCTCGGCAAGCAGCTTGCAAACAGGATCCTCAAAGGAGACCGTTAAGATGGACCAGAATCAGGACCAGGAAATCTTCAACCTCAGCATCCGCAAGTTCCTCAAGATGGTCGGGGTCAGCTCGCAGCGCGAGATCGAGCAGGCGGTGCAGAAATCGGCCGCGCAGCTCGGCAATGCCTTTCCGGTGAAGATGACGCTGGAGATTCCCCAGCTGGGCCTAAAAGTGCCGTTCGAGGGCGAGATCCGCCTAAAATAGGCCCATGAACAAGGCACGCGAATTCGACCAGTCGGTCCTCGCCGAGCTGAAGGCGCTGCTGGGCGATCGCGTGAGCACGTCGGCGGCGGTGCGCGAGCACCACGGCAAGGACGAGTCCTATTTCCCGTACGCGCTTCCCGACGCGGTGGTGTTCGCGAAAACCACCGAGGAAGTGCGCGACATCGTCAACATCTGCCGCCGCCACCGCGTGCCGATGATCCCCTACGGCGTCGGCACCTCGCTCGAGGGCCACATCCTCGCGGTGCAGGGCGGCGTGTGCGTCGATCTCTCGCAGATGAACCAGGTGCTCGCGGTGCACGAGGAAGACCTCGACGCCGTGGTGCAGGCCGGCGTCACGCGCAAGCAGCTGAACGAACACATCAAGCACACCGGTCTGTTCTTCCCGGTCGACCCCGGCGCCGACGCCACGCTCGGCGGCATGGCGGCGACGCGCGCCTCGGGCACCAACGCGGTGCGCTACGGCACCATGCGCGAGAACGTGCTGTCGCTGAAGGTGGTCCTCGCCGACGGCCGCATCATCCAGACCTCGCGTCGCGCGAAGAAGTCAGCCGCCGGCTACGACCTGACGCGCCTCTTCGTCGGCTCGGAAGGCACGCTCGGCATCATCACCGAGGTCACGGTGCGCCTGTACCCGGTGCAGGAGGCGATGTCGGCCGCGGTGTGCGCGTTCGACTCGGTCGACGGTTGCACCAACACGGTGATCCAGACCATCCAGTCGGGCATCCCGATCGCGCGCTGCGACATCGTCTGCGAGAAGACGGTGGGCGCGATCAACAAGTTCAAGAAGACCAATTACCGCGTGGCGCCGACGGTATTTTTCGAGTTTCATGGCTCCAAAACCTCCGTTGTGGAACAGGCAGAGGCGGTCCAGGCCATCGCCAAGGAGCACGGCGGCAAGGATTTCGTCTGGGCCACCAAGCCCGAGGAGCGCACCCAGCTCTGGCAGGCGCGGCACGACGCCTATTTCGCCTGCCTGCAGATCCGCCCCGGCTCGCGCGCGGTGTCGACCGACGTCTGCGTGCCGATCTCGCGCCTCGCCGAGTGCGTGCACGAGACCATGGAGGACGTGAAGAGCTATTTCGCGCCGGTGCCGCTGCTCGGCCATATCGGCGACGGCAATTTCCACCTCATGCTGCTGGTCGATCCGAACAAGCCGGAAGAGACCGAGATCGCCAAGGCCTTCAACAAGCGCCTGGTGGACCGCGCCCTGCGCCTGGAAGGCACCTGCACCGGCGAGCACGGCGTCGGCCTGGGCAAGATGGGCTCGATGCAGAAGGAGCTGGGCGACGACGTGGTCGACGTGATGCGCGACATCAAGAAGGTGTTCGATCCCGACAACCTGATGAATCCCGGCAAGGTGGTCGCGCAGGCATGAGGAAGGCTCTGCTTCTCATCCTTCTGAGCAGCACGGCGGCGGCGCAGACCCAGAAGCCCGCGCCGGCGGCGGAGGAACGTCCTGCCGCAGCGACCAGCCGTCCGCTCAACCTCAAGCTCGACGGGCGCGCCGCGGACTACACCCGCGAGGCGCCGCGCGAGGAGGCCAAGGGCGAGAGCCTGCCCGGGCTCGGCGAGGGCGCGATGAACATCCAGGCGATCCCGACGCCGCGCTCGGAAACCGTGCGCACCCCCTACCCCGCCACCGACCCCAACCGATGAGCGCTGAAAAGAAGCTGAAGGAGCTTGGCATCGCCCTGCCTGCCGTCACGCCGCCGGTGGCGAACTACGTAAACGCCGTTCGCACCGGCAACCTGCTCTACCTCGCCGGCAAGGGTCCGGCTGGCAGCGTGGCCGGCATCGTCGGCAAGGACATCAGCGTCGAAGAGGCCTACGGCCACGCCCGCACCACCGGCCTCAACCTGATCGCCGTGATGCGCGACGAGCTCGGCAGCCTCGACCGCGTGAAGC
>Ga0315910_10004782_pt1 | contig 11241 bp, 10 predicted proteins | sample EdamamesoilMG_FD_204470 | JGI IMG/M metagenome (GOLD analysis project Ga0315910, IMG submission 204470) | Garden soil microbial communities collected in Santa Monica, California, United States - Edamame soil | ecosystem: Environmental > Terrestrial > Soil > Garden | place: USA: California...
CCACCAGCGTGAGCAGAACCGGAGGCACAACATTGACCAGAGTACCGGGCCGCATCAATTTTTCGATGAAATGCTTTGACGTCATTCGATCAGGCCGAGCGTAGGGCTGGAGGCATTGGCATAGAGCTGCTTGGGCATTCGACCAGCCAAGAATGCGGCCCGTCCAGCGTGAACCGCGTCACGCATAGCGCTCGCCATCAGTACCGGATTGCCCGCGTGAGCAATGGCCGTGTTCATCAGCACACCATCACAACCAAGCTCCATCGCCACCGCGGCGTCGCTCGCTGTGCCCACGCCCGCATCCACGATCACGGGGACTTTGGCTTGTTCGATGATGATGCGCAGGTTAAATGGGTTGCGAATGCCCAGCCCCGATCCAATGGGAGCCGCCAGGGGCATCACCGCCGCACAGCCAATGTCCTCCAGCTTCCTGCACACGATGGGGTCGTCGATGCAGTACGGGAGTACGGTAAACCCGTCCTTGACCAACAGCTTGGCGGCTTCCAAGGTCTGTTCGTTATCTGGGTAGAGCGTGCGCGGGTCACCTATCACCTCGAGCTTGACCAGGTCCGCGATGCCCAGTTCGCGAGCAAGTCGCAGCGTCCTCACCGCTTCTTCCGCCGTGTAACAACCGGCCGTGTTGGGCAGCACCGTCCAGCGCCCTGACCCGAGTAGGCTCATCAAGCTCCCTGCCCCCCGGTCGCTGAGGTCCACGCGCCGCAACGCCACGGTGATGACCTGAGCCCCAGTCGCCACCAGGGCGGCCTCAGTCTCTTCCACGCTTTTGTACTTTCCTGTGCCGACGATCAAGCGCGAGGAAAATTGGAAAGACCCAATCACCAAAGGGTCGGCGACGAGACCCGAATGACTGCTACTCATGACCGACTGATAGCTCTAATGACGTAGATGGCAACGGCAGCTGACGCACGTCCGGAGGCTGCTTTAAAGCAGCCTCCTTGACCCGGGCGACCAATCAGCGAAACCCGGCTTTCCTCGAACCCTTGTTGGCAGGATCGACCGAACCCGCGAAAACGTCGACCAAGTTGACCACAAAGGTGTCGCCATTTTGATTCTCAGCGCAGAGCAGCTCCCCTTCGTGACGTATCCGCCGAATGCGTGTGACATTGAGCCCCACGCCTTGGGTGGCCAGATGCAGGGTGACCGTTCTTTCATCCTTGAGTACCCGCCAACCGTCTTCCTCGTCGGTGCCGGCCAACTCCAATAGCGTCTTGAGATGGGAAAGTTCCATGGGACAAAGCGTTATCGGGGCACGTCCTCGAGTCAAGTCTTCTGGTACAACCTGGATATGGAGGCCAAAACACCCAACGCACTCTCTGCCCCGGGGCGTGGGCAAAAGACATGAATGATCGGCAGGGAGCGGCCATCACGATCCGAAACGTCACGCGACGGTTCGGCGAGTTTGTGGCCCTGCACGATGTGAGCATGGACATCCTCCCTGGATCCATCGCGGTGATCATCGGCGGATCCGGCGCTGGGAAGACCACCTTGCTCAAACTCCTCATCGGCTTGGATCGCCCCAGCTCCGGTCACATTCTCTTGGATGGTGAGGATGCGACGACCATGAACGACGCCCAGCTCAATACGCTGAGAAAGAAGCTCGGCATGGTGTTTCAGTACTCTGCCCTGCTCGATTCCATGAGCGTGCTCGACAACGTCGCGTTTCCATTGCGTGAACATCGGCGTGACCTCAAGGAAAAACAGGTGGTTGATTTGGTGCGCGAAAAGCTCAACATTTTGGGCCTCACGGGCGCAGAGTACAAGTTACCGAGCGAGCTGTCGGGTGGTATGCGCAAGCGCGCCGCTCTGGCCCGCGCCCTCATGCTGGAACCAAAGGCCCTGTTCTTCGACGAGCCCACGAGCGGCCTAGACCCACTCTCGGCGCGACTGGTTGACCGCTTGATCGTCGAAACACGCGACAAGTTTGGGGTAACTAGCGTCGTGATTTCCCACGACATGGTCGGAGCGCTCGCCATCGCCGACGAGATCCATCTACTCTCACAAGGTCAACTCGTGCTGTCTGGACCACCCGGGGAGCTGGGGCGCGGCAAACATCCATTGGTACGGGCCTTCCTCGAGGCCAGCGGCATCGGATTGTCGAACGGGGCTGGTCAAGTGTAGCGACCGGAAGTATTGAATTGAACCTGATGGCAAAACGTGTCGTCCTTCTCACTGGTGCGGCGGGATTCATTGGAAGTCACACGGCAGAACTCCTCCTTGCGCGCGGTGACCAGGTGGTCGGTCTCGACAATTTCAACGACTACTACTCGCCCCAGTTGAAGCGCAAGAACGCCGCCGACCTAGCAACCTACCCCAATTTCGAGCTTGTTTCTGGTGACGTGCGCGACGCGCGACTCATCGCGAGCCTGTTTGCTCGCTACCGCTTCAATTCGGTGATTCACCTCGCCGCCATGGCCGGCGTGCGCTCGTCGGTCGAGGACCCAAAGTTGTACTTCGACGTCAACGTCGACGGAACCTTGCACCTTCTGGAAGCTGCCAGGAAAAACGGCAATCCTCATTTCGTCTTTGCCTCGACCTCTTCGGCCTACGGTCGGACCGAGCGCATCCCGTTCGTTGAAACTGACCGCGCAGATGCGCCGCTCGCTCCGTATCCAGCCTCTAAACGCAGCGCTGAGTTGCTCGGCCATAGTTACCACCACATCTACGGGCAAAACTTCACCGCGTTGCGCTTCTTTACTGTTTATGGCCCACGCAACCGCCCGGACATGCTGGCGCACCTCGCCGTGGATGCCTGCTACGGCAAAGGTCAACTGGCGCTCTACGAGCAGGGCCAAATGTGGCGCGATTGGACGTACGTCACGGACATCGCGCAAGGGGTCGTCAAAGCCAGTGACGTGCGCCTCGGCTATGAGGTCATCAACATCGGGCGCGGCTCTCCCATCCTGCTCAAGGATTTCGTGGAGAAGGTGGCCCAAGAGTGTGGCCAGCCCCTCACCTGGCGTAGTCGATCGATGCCGAACGCCGACATGGCCAAGACCTGGGCCAACATCGACAAGGCGCGACGTCTACTTGGCTATGAGCCCCAGGTCGCTCCGGACGAAGGGATCCGGAACTTGGTCGCTTGGTACCGCAGGTATTACGGCGTCTGAAGCTCCAACACCGCCTACACGGGCCAATTTTTCACGTTTCGTCGCTGAAATAGCAAACGGGGCCCGAACCCGGACCCCGTCGCTGTTCTAGCGCGCTGTGCGCCAAGACTGCCTGAGCTCAGCTCAGCCCTTGGCCATGGCTGCTACTTCAGCGGCAAAGTCGCCACCCGTCGGCACGTCGATGCCCTCGCCGCGCTCGAAGCGAACGAAAGGCAGCAACGTGACTTCGCCGCTCAATTGCTTGGCCACATCTGCCCGCAGCTCGTCCACGGTCTTCTTGGGCTCGATGACGCTGGGCTGCTGCAGAAGGCAAACTTCCTTGGCCCATTTGGCGATCTTCCCATCGACGACCGACGCGCGGCGCTCTTGCGGGATCTTACCTTCTTCAGCGAGCTGAGCGGCATAGATCTCAGCCTGAGCCGCGCGTTCAGCAGCCGGAATATCCTCGACCGTGAGGTACGGAGGATTCATGGCCGCCACTTGCATGGCTACGTCTTGCAGGAAGGACTCAACACCAGAAGCGGTCTTGTCGCTGTCCGTTTGAGCGCCAACCAGTACCGCGATCTTGCCACCCATGTGCACGTAGCTCGTCACGCGACCACTGGATACGCGCAGGCGCTTCCAGCGACGAACGGTGATGTTCTCTCCCAAACGACCCACCAGCGCCGCGCGCTGATCCTCTACGGTACCGCCGCCGCCGGGGAAAGGTTGCGCCGACAGATCTGCTCCGTCGTCGGCCTTCTCGGCGACATCGACCACTCGCTCCACGAACGCCAAGAAGTCAGCGTTGCGTGCGGCGAAGTCCGTCTGGATGTTGACCTCAACCGCCACGGCGCTCTTGCCGTCCTTGGCCACGCGAGTTGCAACTACGCCTTCAGCAGCGACACTGCCGGCGCGCTTGGCGCTCTTGGCGAGACCCTTCTTGAGAATGATCTCTACCGCCTTATCCATATCGCCTTCAGCTTCAACCAGTGCCGCGCGGCAGTCGTTGAGGCCCGCTTGAGTGCGCTCGCGCAACTCCTTGACATGGGTCATGTTTACCTGAGCCATCTAAATCGCCTTTCGTTCTTCGTCTTGGGAAGGAGTAGGTAAGTTGCCAGGGAGCCCTTAGCTCTTGCGTCCGGCGTAGACCACCTGGGCCTCGCCGCCACCCTGCGCGGATTTGTCGCGACCACTTTCGCGGCGACGCGACACACCGTAGATGCAGGCGTCTGCCAAAGCAGAGCTGATCAGACGAATGGAGCGGATCGCGTCGTCATTGCCAGGAATGACGTAGTCGATCAGATCCGGATCGCAGTTGGTGTCGGTGATGGCGACGATCTTGAGCCCAAGCTTGCGAGCTTCCTTCACGGCGATGGTCTCTTGGGCGGGGTCGACAATGAACATGACCTGAGGAACGCCTGACATGCCCTTCATACCGCCGATGTGCTTTTCGAGGCGTGCGCGCTCTTTGTCGAGCTGAACGGTTTCCTTCTTGAGCAGTTGCTCGTACGTCCCGTCTTCACGCATACGCTCGAGCGTGCGCAGACGCTCCAAGCCGCCCTTCATGGTGCGGAAGTTGGTGAGCGTGCCACCCAACCAACGGTTGGTCACGTAGTACATGCCTGCACGCTCTGCCTCACTGCGCACGATGTCCTGGGCCTGACGCTTGGTGCCAACAAACAGCACATTGCCGCCGCGAGCCACGGTGTCAGCCACGAACTTGCACGCGCGCTGCGCGAGGTTGGCGGTTTGATCCAAGTCCAGAATGTGGATCCCCTGGCGTGCTCCGTAGATGAACGGGCGCATCTTGGGGTTCCAGCGGTGAGTTTGATGGCCGAAGTGCACACCTGCATCAAACAACTCACGGACGGTGAGCGGATAGCTGGGGTCGCGCGTCGCCACCCTCAGGTCGCCGCTGGCTTCAGCGCGGGCGAACTCGCCTGCGATCATGGCCGTGTCGGAAACCGGGCTGGCTGCACCTTGCTCAGGCACCTCAAAATCGGCGCGCTTGGCGTCGGCAGGGGCCTTGGGGGACGGAGTGAGTTCGTTGAGTTGTTCGGTCATGGCGCGTTCTCCTTTTGGTTAGTCCTCCGTTTCCGACCGTCCCGACCCATATGATTGGGCACCAGGGCACGGCCTTGCGCTGGAAACGTGTGTTTTCGTTGCGTTGCCCGTCAGCACTGTTACTGAAACGGGGGCGCGAAAGCTGGCAGACGATCGGGGCGGAGTAAAGAACATTTTTGCCCCCGGCCGGTTCACGGCAAACCGGGCGCTTCACGGCAAACCGGGCGCCCGCCCTCGGTTGCCGCTGCTCGGGATGGCCACGCTCACTGGCAGATACGGTTGGACCCGATCACCACAGTCCACTTCCCGGCAACTGCCCCGTCGAGTTCGGGGCCGCTGTGGACGCTTTCTTTGGGGTGGCGGGGCTTGGGGTGGAGCTGGGGACGGCCGCAGATTTCGGGGAGGGTGCGGGGGTCTTCGCGGAGGTGCCCGACTTGGTCGATGTGCCGGACTTGGCCGTGGAGCTCGTCGAGCTGGGAGACCCGGCGGGTTTCGAGGCCGCGGCCTGCGGAGGGGTCCACTTGGACGGCGCTGCTGGCTCGGACCGCACTGCTGAGTTGGACCGCACTGCTGAGTTGGACCGCACTGCTGAGTTGGACCGCACTGCTGAGTTGGACGACCGTTGGGAGGCCGATCCGATTGCCGGAGGTGCCGTATTCTGCGCGCCTGGGGCGGGCTGGGTCACCGACTCCGGTCGACTTGAGGTCGGCGTTTTCCCCGCGGCGTTGGTCTGCGTCGCCACCCCGGCTTGGACGGGTGGAGCAGCTGGAGCCGGCGACGAAGCGTGAGCGGCCAAATCTGACTGGATGTTGGTGTAGGTGTGCACCCCGAGCCAGGCGACGGTGAACGAACCCACAGCGGCCCCCAAAACCGTGACGACGTTTTTCTGGACGGGCCTGAGGCGATCCCACCAACTGAGCGTGGGCCGCGGCGTGCTCGACACGGGCGGCGGCGTCTGAGGGCGCGCTGAACCACCGACCCAGGCTCCAGACGGGGAGGGCCACGAAGCGCGGCCAGAACCATTGGGGTGGCGGCGGGTTGACGTGGACGCCGCAGCTCTCCCGACTGCGGACCGGCCACTGCCCGGAGGACGTGAAGCGGGCCCACGTTCAGTCTGATCGGGACGCATGGTCTGCGTCCCCGTGAGCCCGGCGTCCGTGGTGCCCCACCCTAACGTGCCCTGCGCAGTCCGAGGCACGTCCACCAATGCGTGAGGATGCTCGGCTTCACGCGTCGACTCACCCTGGGCTGAGCCCACGCCCCCAACCGGACGACCCGCTCCCGCTGGATATGCTTGGTCAACTTGGCTGAGCTCGGCAGACTGAGCACCGACCGTTTCGGCATCATAGATGCCACCCAAAGTGATCTCACTTTGAGCCGCGGACGCAGTCAGAGCAGTGGCCTGCAGGAGCGCTCGCAATTCCGTCGCCGCGATCCCGGCGTTGGCCGGGCGATCCGCGGGTCGTTTGGACAACCAGCGCTGCACCAAGTCTGCCCATTCGGGCGAGACGTCGGGCGTCAATTCGTCGAGCCGAACTGGATCGATGCCAATGTGTGCGAGCACCAACTCATTGGGATCGCGAATGTGCGAAAACGGTCCCTTGCCCGCGATGGCCTCGTACAAAACCAAGCCCGCGGCATAAATGTCCGCACGGCCATCGACGGTCTTTCCCTCAGCCTGCTCGGGCGCCATATAGCGCGGCGTACCAATGGAGACCCCGCCCGCGGTCACCACACGGGCCGCGCGGTCCTTGAGCTTGGCGATGCCGAAGTCGAGCAGTTTGGCGCGACCGCTGTCCAGGACAAAGATGTTCTGCGGCTTTACGTCGCGATGGATGGCCCCAGCGGAGTGAGCCGCATGGAGCGCGTCGAGCACATCGGACATGATGGCACCAGCCTGAGCCGGCGCGAGCCGCCCCTGCTGGGCAATCCATTGCCCCAGGTTGCGACCCTCTAACTTCTCCATCACATAATACGGCAAGCCGCTGGGGAGTTGCCCAGCGTCCGTGACTTGGACGATGCTGGGATGATTGAGCTTGGCGAGCGCACGCCACTCATTGCGCATGCGTCCCACCAGATCAGACCGACTCGCCAAATGATGGTGGAGCACTTTGAGCACGAAACGCTTGCCCAACTCAGCGTGCTCAACCTCGAACACGCTGCCCATTCCACCGCTCCCCACCGCTTCGACCACGCGATACGGAGTGCCGGATAACTGCTCGCCAACGCTGAGTTGCACCATGTTGCTCAATTGCTCGCCAGAAACCGCTATATCCCGAACCGTCCGAATCACCTACACAACCGTACAGCGCCGCCTGCCGGGGGAATTTGTCTACACGACAGCATCTACCAGCTCACTTCGCGGGGGGCACGGCGTCCATTCGGCCAGCACTTGCGCGCCGTTGCAATAATTCGCGCTAGGTCCCTGATTTCCATCCTTCTCCGCGCTTCAGGTTCGGATCCGGACGCTGGTCCGAAAGCCAAAAATGACAAAAGACCCTGTCGCGGCCAAGGGCGAGAGCGGCGAAGGACCAGCCAACAGCAGCCCAAACTGCCCTGTACAGAACTGGATCAACGCGGCGCCGGGTACGATGACCCCACTGACGGCCGCTACCGGGGCAGCTGCAAGCGGTAGACGGGATACGGAGCAAAATCGACCACCCGCTCAAAGCCCAGCTCCTCGTAGAGCTCGCGGGGCCCGAGCCATTGCTCTGCGTCCGAGACGTCATTGGCTCCGCGGGGAAAGGCTTCAACACTCAGCGCACCGTGCTGTTGAGCCATCGTGATGGCCGCCTGGAGCAACGAGCGCGCCACGCCGAGCTTACGAAACCGCGGATCAACCAAGAAGCAGCTCATCGCAAATGTGCGCGCCCGCTCACCCTCCCTAAGAACACTCAGGTTGCGGTAGAGCCGATTGTCATAGAGCTTGCTCAGCTGCCCTGCTGGAGCAACCCGTGCCCAACCTATGGCCGCCTCCTCACCATCATCTAACAGGGCTGTCACACCCCAAATGCGCCCAGACGAGAGGTCTGCAACAAGTCCCTCACGATTGGCGAGCTGATCGTTCGCGCAACGATCTTGCCAGTTTCGATGGTCGCCATCGAACTGATAGTACTGACAGAAGCAAGGCACGTCGGCGCGCTCAAACAGCGCGACAATACGCGCGGCGTGCTCCGCGCCTGCTTGCTGCACTTTCCAGCTGTTTGTATGGACCACCCGCTTTGCGCCCTACTGAGTTTGGACCAAACGTTCCACGAAAGCGGCCGCCGTGAACATTCTCTCCTCGGCCAGCGCTGGACACATGATTTGCAAGCCGATCGGCAGTTGCACCCCGTCTCGGGTCACTGCTGCGCACGGCAAGCTCAGCGCTGGCACGCCAGCTAGACTGGCGGGCAGTGTGTACACGTCCGCCATGTACATCGACAAAGGGTCAGCTGAGCGCGCCCCTGACCTAAAGGCAGGCGTAGGACTAGTCGGAGACAAGATGACATCGACTTCGCCAAATGCCTGCTCGAAATCGCGACCAATCAAGGTCCGGACCTTTTGCGCCTTGCTATAGTAAGCGTCGTAATACCCTGCGGAGAGCACGTAGGTTCCGAGCAAGATGCGGCGCTTGACCTCATCTCCAAAGCCTTGAGCGCGCGATTGGTTGTACACTTGCGCGAGATCGGCCCCCTGGTCTTCTGCCCTAAGCCCAAAACGGATCCCATCGAAGCGCGCCAAGTTGCTCGATGCTTCTGCAGTGGCGAGCACGTAATAGGTGGCCACGCCATAGTGGGTATGGGGCATGCGTATGGATTTGACCTCATTCCCCGCCTGCTTGAGGCGCTCCACGACTGTGAGGATGCGATCCTTGACGTCCGGGTCGATACCTTCGCTCAGGTACTCTTCGGGCAGGCCAAAGCGCAGTCCGGACAGCGGTTGGTCACACGCTGCCTCGTACTTGCCCACCGGGTGGTCCGTCGTCGTTGAATCACGAGGGTCGTCCCCGGCCATGATCTCGAGCAGGCGCGCAGCGCTCCGCACATCCCGCGTCATGGGACCAATCTGATCAAGCGACGATGCAAAGGCGATCAGTCCATAACGTGACACGCGACCGTAGGTGGGCTTGACCCCAACGATGCCACAAAACGCGGCCGGTTGTCGGATGGAGCCACCGGTATCGCTGCCGAGCGCCGCAGCGCCCAGCCGCGCCGCCACGGAAGCTGCACTCCCGCCACTCGAGCCACCAGGAACCCGGCTCTCGTCCAAGGGGTTTTTGACGGGGCCATAGGCGCTCGTCTCGTTGGATGACCCCATCGCAAACTCGTCCATGTTCGCCTTGGCGATCACGATCGCACCTTCGGCTTGGAGACGAGCCAAGGCTGTGGCCGTGTAGGGTGCGCGCCACGGCTCCGGACCGTTTGGGGTGAGTCGCTGTAGGATCCGACTGCCCGACGTCGTGGGCAGACCCTCCGTGCAGATCGCGTCCTTGATGACTAGGGGTACACCCTCCAGGCGTCCCGGCTGCTGACCGCGGGCGCGCGCTGCATCGCGTGCCTGCGCGCAAGCGAGCGCGCTGTCTTGGGCCAGGTGGGTCAGGGCGTTGAGGTGGGCCTGCTTGCGGCATTGTTCGACGAACTCACCCACCACCTGCTCGGCGCTGGCGTCGCCGGAGCCGACGAGTCGCGCAATTTCTGCGCACGATTTATCTAAGTATTTCATGACTCGTCCACGAACCCAGGCACCAAAAAGCCAATTTCGTCCGCCCGGGGCGCCTGCGCGAGCGCCACATCCTTGGCCAACCCCAGCTGGACAACGTCGGGCCGAAGCTTGGCCGCCACGACACTCACTTGAGCCGTGGGGGGAACATCGCTGGTGTCCAGTTCGTCCAATTTGGCTACGTAACCAAGGATTTTGTCCAAATCTTTGGTGAGGGCCTCGGCCGCCGCATCACTCAGCTCGAGCCGAGCCAATTTTGCAACGGCGAGGACTGCATCGCGAGTCATCGTCATGGGCGCCTTGCCGTTAACAGGCTGGGTTGCCCTGGGCAAGGGCTGGGCCACCACGGCGAAGTTATCGGCGAAACCCATTGTATTTAGGCACACTTACGACGACCCTTCAGTCAGGCAGGTCCGCGCCGTATTGCGCGTGGGGCTCGGTGGGCCAAACGAGCCCTTGCCGCCGATCAAATGGACAACTGGGACGACAAGCTGAGGGAGCTGGGCGACGCGCTCATTGATCATCCGGCCCGCACACAACTCGGGGCCGCGCTGGGTCATTTGCGCAAGTATCTGGGCGCGCGTGCCGCGGTCGCCGTGCAGGCAGGACGCGTGACGGCCCACGATGAGCAGCAACAACCGCATCATCGGGCCATCAGCGACGGGCCGGCCGTCCTTTTGGTTCAGCTGGCCGCAGAGAAAGGCGTCGCGGTGCGCGTGGACGACACGCGGGACGGACCGTTTGTCTCGCGCCACGATAGCGAGCAACTCTTTGAAATTGGCTACGCAGGTGCGATCGCGGTGCCACTGCAGCATCGCGGCGTCGACCATGGCGGCATTGTGTTATGGTTTGGTGAGGAATTCGACGGCGGAGCGGACCCCACCAAGATCCCGGCCAACTACATCTTGAGCGCGGTGCGGCAACTTTTGACCTTGGCATTTGAACGAGACAATCGCTCCATTTCCCCGGAGGGAGCGCTCACCTCGCTCGGCGAGGTCAATCGACTGGCTTCGCTCGGGCTCATGCTCGACAGCGCGCTGTTTTCCTTGCGCGGCCCCTCCTCCTCGATGCTCATCCAAATCGACGAGTTGCGGCGTCTCACCGCTGAGCTCCAGCACTTGGCTGACCCGGCTGATCATGCCCTCGGCGACGTCTTGGGAGAACTCGGTCAGACACTGGACGACATCACGCTCGCCGCGTCCTTGGTGCGCAAGGAGCTCACCAACTTGTCTGATCTTTCGCCCAGCGAGGACAAGAAGGAACGCGTTCAACTGAGCCGGCTGCTCCATGAGGCGGCGGTCATCGCCCGCCCGGAGCTAGAACACCGCGGCTTCACGGTGCAAGAACGTGTGACCCAAGATGGCTA
>Ga0315910_10004783_pt1 | contig 11240 bp, 3 predicted proteins | sample EdamamesoilMG_FD_204470 | JGI IMG/M metagenome (GOLD analysis project Ga0315910, IMG submission 204470) | Garden soil microbial communities collected in Santa Monica, California, United States - Edamame soil | ecosystem: Environmental > Terrestrial > Soil > Garden | place: USA: California...
CGCCGGCATAATGTGAACCTCGTATCGGCCTATACGTTCGGAAAGAAACGCGAATGGGAAGTGAACGGCCGTTGGAATTTCGGTTCGCCGTTTCCCTTTACACTCACCCAGGGATTTTATCCGCAGATGCTTTTCAACAACGGCGTCGCCACCGACATCGATCACCAGAATGGCAATCCAGCCATCCAGTATGCCGATCTCAACACGGGAAGGCTCTCCTACTTTCACCGGCTCGACCTCGGCGTCAAACGTACATTTACCCTGGCCAAACATTCCATACTGGAAGCCAACGTAAGCGTCACCAACGTATACGACCGCAAGAACATTTTCTACGTCGACCGCATCACGAACGAAAAAGTCTACCAGCTTCCAATTCTACCGGCGGTAGCGGTAAGTATCACGTTTTAAACTGCCTTTGCTTTTCAGGTATCCAGGTTTCCGGTTTTCCGGGTTTCCGGGTTTACTGCTAACGAATTGATAGTGAATCAATATTCGTTCTCCTAGCTTTAGGATAATTCATTTTAGGAATCACTTTCTAAAATGGCAACCTGTAAATTTCTAAACCGGGAAACTTGGATGCCATAAAACTTGTAAACCCGGAAACTGGTAAACAGTTTTTTCATCCGGATATTTATTTACATTTGCACCCCGTGTTTGATCCTTTCCGTTTCATTCATCAACCACACGAAATTTCAAAAATTAAACACGGTGGCAGCAACAAAATATATTTTCGTTACAGGAGGTGTAACCTCGTCCCTGGGGAAGGGAATCATCTCGGCATCCCTGGCTAAATTATTACAGGCCCGCGGTTATTCCGTGACCATCCAAAAGCTGGATCCTTACATCAACGTGGATCCAGGCACCCTGAATCCCTACGAACACGGCGAATGTTATGTCACCGACGACGGCGCCGAAACGGATCTCGACCTGGGACATTACGAACGGTTCCTGAACGTACCGACTTCACAGGCCAACAACGTTACGACGGGACGCATCTACCAGACCGTCATCAATAAGGAACGCGAAGGCGCTTACCTGGGTAAAACGGTTCAGATTATTCCGCATATCACCGATGAAATCAAACGCCGGATACAGCTTCTTGGTGAAACGGGGCAGTTTGAAATCGTCATCACCGAAATCGGCGGCACGGTAGGCGACATCGAATCGCTGCCCTACGTCGAAGCGGTTCGTCAGTTGAAATGGGAACTGGGGAATGCCTGTCTTTCTATTCACCTGACCCTTATACCCTATCTTGCCGCCGCCGGAGAACTGAAAACCAAACCCACCCAGCACTCTGTGAAAGCCTTGCTGGAACTGGGTGTACAGCCCGATATCCTGGTCTGCCGGACGGAAAAATCACTGAACAATGACCTCCGCAGAAAGATTGCACTCTTTTGCAACGTCAATGTGAATGCCGTCATCGAATCCATTGATGCCGAGTCTATTTACGATGTTCCCCTGCTCATGTACAAGGAACAACTTGACAAGGTGGTGCTCAATAAATTGAAACTGCCATTGCAGCATGAACCTGAACTCAACCAGTGGAAAGATTTCCTGGGAAGGCTTAAGAACCCCATCAACGAAGTACGTATCGGACTGATAGGCAAGTACATTGAACTAAAAGACGCGTACAAATCCATTGCCGAAGCCTTCATACATGCCGGCGTAGCCAACGAATCCAAAGTGAAGCTGGAATGGATTCATTCCGAGAAGATTGACAATGAAAATGTGGCTTCACGCCTGGAAGGTTTGCATGCCATCCTGGTAGCTCCTGGTTTCGGCGACCGTGGCATAGAAGGCAAGATCACCGCCATCCGTTATGCACGGGAAAATAACATCCCTTTTCTCGGAGTTTGCCTGGGCATGCAATGTGCTGTCATTGAATTTGCCCGCAACGTAATCGGCTGGGCCGATGCGCATTCCACGGAAATGGATCCGGCAACAAAGCACCCGGTAATCGACATCATGGAATCGCAGAAAAAAGTGACTCAAAAAGGCGGTACCATGCGCCTGGGCGAATACACCTGCAACCTCGTAAAAGGCAGTAAAGCCGCGGCTGTTTACGGCAAAAGCCGCATCACGGAGAGGCACCGCCACCGGTATGAGTTCAACAACAAATTCTCAAAACAATTCGAGGAGGCGGGGATGCTGGCTGTTGGAATTAACCCTGACGGCGACCTGGTGGAAGTGGTCGAACTGAAAAATCACCCCTGGTTTGTTGGCGTTCAATACCATCCCGAATACAAGAGCACTGTGGAAAACCCCCACCCTCTTTTTGTCCGTTTTGTCAAGGCTGCCCTCGATAAGTCCAAAAATTCCTGAACTTTTCACAATCACTTTACGTACCTTCCCCCAAGTTAATTGGATGGTCACAAAATTTTTCGATAATTCCTCCATTTTAAGGGATTATTAATTGATTCTGACGCTTTTTATGCTTATCTTTCGCAACTAAAATCAATACTTTAAGGTCAAAAATCACCAGCTGATTTACATGGATTTCTCAAAAACCATGTGTTGGAACATTTCATATCAGCGCTGCGTCATTTTTACCAGTCCATTTAACCTAAACAAGTACCCTCAAACCAAATTAAATTTAATACTCAATTAAACACAACTATGAGAATTAAACTTTACGCTCCCCTCATTGCCATTGCGCTCTTCGCATTTTCAAAATCCGGCGTTGCGCAATGTGCCGATGATCCCTGTAGTGCAACCCCATTGACAGTAACGGCCAGCGGGCCGTGTGTGCCAATCACTTGCAACAATCTTGGAGCAACACCTTCCGGGGTTGGAACATTTCCATGTTCAGGGGTAAACAACAACGACGTTTGGTACTCATTTACCGTACCTGCCGGTGTGACTACGCTGGTCGGACAGGTAGTTGGCGGTGCGCCTCCTACGAATATGGATTTTCCGATTTTCTATTTCTACCGGGGCACCTGCTCTGCGCTGACTCACCTGGCCTGTAATACAGGGTTCCCTCCTGCTTCCACGGGATCCGCCATGTACAGCGGCTTTATTCCGGGAGAAACCATCTGGGTTCGTATTAAGCCACTTGGCGGCACTTCAGACGGAAACTTTTCCATGTGTGTGTTCAACCCCTGCCCGTCAGGACCTCCAGCCAATGACAACCCTTGCGCAGCGGTTCCCATTTCCATGACTGCCAATTGCTCTTCCTATACAACCATTAATAATTTCTGCGCCACGGCAACCGGTGATTATACTTCCGGCGCCGGCGCTACTTCCGCAGGTACTACCATCACAGTGGGCAGCACGCTCGGCCTGTATGCAGGAATGCCTGTTAGTGTTATCTCCGGAACCGGCGCCTTCGTTGCCGGCACTACGGTGGCCAGCGTTTTGAACGCTACCCAGTTCACCGTTTCCGTGGCACCGTCCACTGCACTCTCCGGCGGAGCAACTGTTGTCTTCGGACAAGGGCCTCCCGCACCGGGATGCGCAAACTTCCAGGGTGGCGATGTCTGGTATACGACGACCGTCGGAGCCAACGGACATCTTGAAGTAAACTTCCAGCAACAGTCCCTGTTTGATCCGGGCGTTGCCGTTTATACCGGTACTTGCGGCAACCTTACGTTGCAAGCTTGTAACGACGATGGCGGAGCGGGACTTCAGCCCTATATTTTCCTGACGACTTTACCGCCCAACTCAACCGTTTGGATCCGCGTTTGGGATTACGGCGGAAATAATTTCGGTACCATGGGTCTTTGTCTTACCGACCCCTGTCCCAGCGGAGCAGCCGCCAATGACGAACCTTGCGGCGCTACGTTTGTTCCCATGTCACCCGATCCCTGTACGAACTGGACGAACACGGCGAATACCTGCGCCGGCGGCAGCTTAGGCATACCGACTCCTGCCTGCGGATTTTACCAGGGCGCCGACGTATGGATGTCAACGACGGTGGGTGCCAACGGTCACCTGGGTGTCAATGTACAATCCAGTTCGGTATTCAACGTAGCCGCTGCCTTGTATACGGGCCCCTGCAATTCTCTTACCGAAGTGGCCTGTGATGATTTTTCCGGTCCCGGAGCCATGCCATTTATTTATACAAACAGCCTGGCACCGGGCTCCACGGTGTATATCCGTCTGTGGGTACCTTTTGCCTCGCAAACAGGAAACTTTGATGTTTGCTTTTCCGACCCTTGCCCTACAGGCAATGTGACACCTCCCATGTACGACGATCCTCCTTGCCCTCCGCCTGCAACACCTGCCTTATACCTTCCTTTCACAAGCGGCCCCTGCGCAACGTTTACACAATACAGCAGCCTTTGCGCGAATACCTCGCTCAGTAATTCCCCGCTTCCAAACGGAACGGCGAATCCGACGGGTTGCAGCGGACCATTTTATCCTCCTGGCGCCTTCGCCGGCTGGGATACCTGGGCTGCATTTATTGTACCGAGTACCCCCCTCACCGGATTCATTGATTTTAATACGACGCCCGGAACTGTTACCGACCTTGATTTTGCGATCTACAGTATTACCGGTGGCTATGCGAACAACTGTAACAATCCGGCTGCCTATAATATGCTGATGTGCGATGACCTGGGCGGAACAGGATTTATGCCATACCTCCACCTGCCTTATGGCGGTGCGAACCCCGTGCAACCCGGTGATACCATCATGCTTCGCATGTGGACTTATTTCGGCCAGGCGGAAGGAACCTGGGGTATGTGTATCAACAACCCATGCCCCGGTGGCACGGTGCCTCCTCCTGCCTACGACGACCCTCCTTGTCCCGCGGCTGCAGTCCTTCTGCCTGTCCAGGGCGGACCTTGTATCGGCGGCCAGGCCGGTGACAATATTTGCGCCGGCACTACAACCGATCCTTCACAAGCGGGTCTTTGTGCCTTCCCGAACGGATCGCAGGATGTCTGGTATGTGATCCAGATGCCGGCCGGCGGTTCCGGACAGCTTGACTTTAACTTCACCGGAACAGGAAGCATGGGTGACCCGGGAATGGCTGTTTATTCTGGCAGCCCGGTTGCCTGCGGCGGTCCCGGCCTTACGCTGCTGGCCTGCGATGACGATGGCGGCGCCGGATTGCTTCCCTACATTTCACTGACCAATCCTGTTGCTCCGGGCCAATATCTTTACATCCGTATCTGGGGTTATAACAATTCCAGGGGAAATTTTGTAGGCTTCTGCGTCAACGACCCCTGCCCGATGCAGCCTGTCAACGATCTTCGTTGCAATGCAACTCCGCTGGTTGTAAACGCCGGAACTACCTGCAATTTCATCACCGGATCCATCGTCTGTGCCGGTACCAACAACACCGGTATCCCGGCCCCGGGATGCGGTAATTACAACGGCCGCGACGTTTGGTATTCCTTTACGGCTCCGCTTTCAGGTGCCATTGTCATTGACACGCGTGAAGGATCACTTGACAACATCGACATAGCTGTGTATCACTCCAGCAGCGGCAATGACTGCAATGCCGGTTTCGTATTGGACGCCTGTGACGACAACACGGGAGTCGGTAACATGCCTTTCCTTTCACTCACCAGCCTGACACCCGGCCGTACGTACTGGATACGTATCTGGGAAAATGGCGGTAACCAGGACGGTGATTTTGACCTGTGCTTATTCAATCCATGTCCGAGCGGACCTCCTGCAAACGACGCCGTCTGTAATGCGCAACTGCTGAGCCTGAATAACATTACACCCGGGTTTAACAACTGCGCCACCAGTGATGCCGGTATTACGGCTCCGACCTGCTGGATCAACCAGGCTCCGTATAATACGCCTGCCTTTATGAATACCGTTTGGTATAAAATAACAGGGGATACGACCTATACCATTGTTGTAAATCCGAATACGCTTACACGCCCCCAGGTCACGATCTACAAACCCACGATCGGAACAAACTGTGCATCGCTTGTTGCGCCTATCAAACTTGCCGGTGTGGACATCTGTGATGCCGGAAACTTTGCAGGTTGTAAGCCTACGCCCTATTCGTCTGTAATCAGCGTAGACGGCGGTATCGTTTCTTCCTATACGCCGAGCTTCCAGGCAACCGACACATTGTATATCGCTGTAGAAGGCGTGAACGGCCTGAGTGGTTCCTTCGACATCGCAGCGTATAACTCCGTGATCAGCGGTCTTCCTCCGCTGGCCGTACAGGACTGCCGCCGTGCTGTCCCGATTTGCGGTAACCCGACCTTCGTTTCGAATCCCGGTTACACAAACAGCGGAAATATCTGCGACCTTACATCGAACTTCGACTACAATGTGTATGCTTCCGCTGCCGGTGCCACTTCCGCAGGTACAACGATTACGGTGGGCAGTACTGCCGGTTTATCCGTTGGTATGCGCGTCTCTGTTTCTGCCGGTGTCGGCGCCTTCGCTGCCGGTACTCGCGTGGTTAGCATTCCTTCCGCTACGACGTTCACAGTATCCACTGCGCCTACTACGGCCTTGTCAGGCGGCGCATCCGTTGTTCTCGGCACCATTACCCCGACCTATCAGTCTGCTGCCGGCGCTTCTTCAGCAGGTACAACAGTGACTGTAGGAAGCACGGCAGGCCTGTATGCAGGCATGTATGTTTCCGTCATTGCCGGCACAGGTGTATTTGCTGCGAACACAACCGTGGCCAGCATTACAAACGCCACACAGTTTGTGGTATCCGCCGCACCGACGACAGCCTTAACAGGCGCAACGGTGCTCGGACTTCGCTATGCTGCCGATTCGCGTTTCCCTGAAGTGAACTCAGCCTGGTATTTCTTCAGTACAGATGGTACTGCCGGAACACTTTTGTTCGACCTTATCGGTAATTCCACGACCAATTACGATTGGGTACTTTGGGATATTACAGGCAGCAGCGTCAGCGGTCAGAATACGGCAGGCGATGTCACGACCTGTAACCTGATCACCAACATTGGTACGACAGGAGCGGGAACGACCAACACGGGCCGTGCTATCCGTGCCAATATTTACAACGCTACGACACCCACGGGTATGGGCGCACTTTATACCACCGATGCCGCTTACAGCGCTCCGATTACAGTGCCTGCTTCCGTTCAGACCTATATGCTCCTCGTGATGAACAACGAAGGCAATAACAGCGGATTCACCCTGGATTTTCTCAACAGCCCGATCAACTATACTGCTTCCTCTGTAGTCTGGAACGACGGATCCGCTTCAACCAACTGGTTTGACCCGGGCAACTGGGGTGGTTGCATCGCCCCGAATTGCGGCGCGCATGCTTCTGTTGTGGCAGCTCCCGATCAACCCGTGATTACAGCGAATGCAACGGTAAACAACCTGACGATTTCCGCAGGCGCTACCCTTACCCTGGCTCCGGGCGTAACACTTTCTATTTGCGGTAACTTCCAGAATAACGGTAGTTTCATTGCCTCTCCTTCTTCCACTGTTCGCTTTGTGGGAACCAACGTCGGTTCTACACCTGCAACAGGACAGGTAATCAGCGGTAACTTCGTGGGTGCAAATAAATTCCCCAACGTGGTTATCGATAAACCGGTGATCTATACCGGAACCACTACGGCTCCATCCGCAGCCACCGTTATTAACGTGTCCAGCACGGCAGGACTCGCTGTGGGTAATGCTGTTTTCCTGACGGCAGGAACAGGCGCATTCCGTATGGGTTCTACAATTGTAAGCATCCCCGGTATATATACTTCCGCAGCCGGAGCAAAAGGATTGACTTATGCCAACTATACTTCAGCTGCCGGCGCTACCGGTGCCAGTACCACCATTACAGTAGGTACGACGACAGGTCTCTATCCCGGCATGGTGGTAACTGTAACGGCTGGAATCGGGGCCTTTGCGCCGAGAACTTATATTACAAACATAATTAACGGAACACAGTTCTCAGTTTCTACTGCTCCCACCACGGCCTTATCCGGAGGCGCTACCGTTGTATCGGCATCCGGGACTATGGTTGGCGTATCCACGACGTCAGGATTGCTTCCCGGTCAGCTGGTCACCGTATCTGCAGGAACCGGATCGTTCCCTGCTGGTACCACGGCTACTGCTGTACTGAATGCTTCTTCAGGAGGCGGTTCATCTGCAGGTACAACAATTACAGTAACCAGCACAGTCGGTATGTATCCCGGCATGATGGTTACTGTTACGGCAGGTACCGGAGCCTTCGCAGCCGGCACCACAATTACCAGCATCACCAACGGAACCACATTTGTCGTTTCAGCGGCGCCTTCCACAGCCCTTTCAGGAGCTACCGTTGCGGCTGCCGGCTTCGGAGTCAGTTCTCCTCCTTCCGTTGCACTGGGGGCAGGCGCAACCATTTCCGGCGGCCCTGTATTTGGAGTGAGCATTGCACCGGCAGTAACCCTCGGAGCCGGCGCTACGGTGAAAGCCGCATCGGGCGTAGTTACGCTGAACACCAATGCAGATATCGGCGGCAACCTGACTACGGCTTCCAATACCAGCCACCTGAATGCTACCGGGCGTTACATCAAACTGGCACGTAATTTTACCAATGCCAGCGGAAATGCCACCTTTAACTCCACGGGTAGTAACCTCGAATTTAACGGAACAGGTATTCAGTCATTCGTGAACAACGGAAGCATTGCATGGTTCGATAATGCAACGGGCTACTTTGTACTGAATAACGTGATCATCAACCAGACAGATCCTTATAACGATTACGTAGACCTGGATGGAAGCATTGGCACGGATAACAATCTGCGTATAAATGCCAATCTTACCCTTACCAGCGGACGTATCTTCACCAACCAGTGGGAAGTATATAACAGGAACCCGTTCCCGACTGCCGTCGTTACCAATGCGATATGTAATTATGCTTCCGGCAGCGGAACGATCAACCCTGTTTGTAACGACTCCTACATTGAAGGATACCACACCCGTAACGTACGTAGAACAGGTTCCAATGAAACGTATACGTTTGCAGTAGGCCAGGGTGGCTACGCGGAATTCGCTCACGTCACCCGGATTAATTCCGCAGGCGGGGCCACTACAGATACACTCCGGTTGCGCGCCTTATTTAACAGCTGGCCGGTTATTCCTCCGGTCAACGGCCCGGTCGGAATTGACTGCGGCAGCGCTGCCGACTGGAGCACGAAACCTGTTTACGATCACGGTTACTGGACCATCGATTCACTTCCCCGGATTGGTACGGGCGGTGTCATCGGTACATATAACCTGAACCTGAAACCGAACGACGCCGTAGTAGGTAACGTAGATTTTGCATCCGTTTTCTGGTCAGTCATGAAGCGGACACCTTCCGGAAGCGGTCCATGGACCATGAATGGCACCTGTGTCACTTCGCCTCCTTCCGACTTCTATGACGTGTACAGAAGCGCCTTAAATAATTTTTCGGATTTTGCAGTTACGCAATCCGGTTCTGTACTGCCTATCGAACTGCTGTCCTTTAAAGCTGAACAGACAGAAGACGGCGTGCTTTGCTCCTGGGTCACTGCAACAGAAATCAACAACGATTACTTCGAAATTGAACGCAGCTACGATGGCAAGGAATATATCACCCTGGGCAAAGTAAAAGGCGCAGGCAATTCAACCATTACGCTGAACTACACCTTCCTCGACAAGAGCGTTTGTCATGGACTTGCTTATTACCGTCTCAAACAAGTTGACTACGACGGCAAGACAACTTACTACAACGATAAAGTTGTGGCTGTGGATTGCAAGACCCGGAATCCAATTGTCCTGAGACCAAACCCTGCACAAACTGAGATTTTCAGTGAGTTCAAGATGTCTTCCGATGCTACCGTGAAGATGGTCATCGTTGACATCATGGGCCAGGAAGTACAGTCCGAAGCGCATGAAGTAATCAAGGGAGAGAACCTGGTGAAAACAGAAATCAGCAAACTGGCTCCCGGAGTATACTACATGAAGATTTACAAAGTCGGTTTCGAAGAGCCGTCATTCATTGAGAAGTTTATGAAGTATTAAGTTTCTTTTCTTAGTGGTTGTGAAAAGCCGCTCTCACCTTGGTGGGAGCGGCTTTTCAAATTTTAGACTTTGGTCAACGGGCTATGCATGATCCAGTGTCCGGGAATCCAGAATCCGGAATCCAAAAGCCAAAAGCCAAAAGCCAAAAGCCAAAAGTCAAAATCCAAAAGCCAAAAGCCAAAAGCCAAAATCCAAAATCCAAAAGCCAAAATCCAAAAGCCAAAATCCAAAAGCCAAAAGCCAAAAGCCAAAAGCCAAAAGCCAAAATCCAAAATCCAAAATTCAAAATCCAAAATCCAAAATCCAAAATCCAAAATTCAAAATCCAAAATCCAAAATCCAAAATCCAAAATCCAAAATCCAAAACCCAAAACCCAAAATCCAAAACCCAAAACCCAAAACCCAAAACCCAAAACCCAAAACCCAAAACCCAAAACCCAAAACCCAAAATCCAAAACCCAAAACCCAAAATCCAGAATCCAGAATCCAGAATCCAGAATCCAGCATCCAGAATCCAGTGTCCAGAATCCAGTGTCCAGAATCCAATGTCCGGAGCCCGGAGTCCGGAATTATTCCCTTCGGCGCTGATTTTCACACAGCTACCTACAAACCATCCTTTCCAATTATTAGAAAACCTGCCCTTTGGGGGTCGGTGGGCTTTCTTATCTTTGCCCCCTCTTATTTTCAACGGTTTATGGACAAAAATTCGATAATCGGGCTTATCCTGATTGCTCTTTTAATTGGCAGCTATACTTATTTTAACCAACCTGATCCTGAAGAATTAAAGGCCGCACGCCAACGACAGGATTCGATCGAAGCCCTCACGCAGGCCCACCAGCAGGCAGCCCATACAGCCGTCGCCGCGCCGGTACAAGCACAGCCGGATACTCTTTCGGCACTGCATGATACGACCATCCAGGACAGGATGAAACAAGAATGGGGAGAATTCGCAGGTGCTGCCGATGGGACGGAGACACTTTCTGTTCTTGAAAATGATCTTTTGAAAGTTACGTTTAGCTCACAGGGTGGGAAGATTAAAAGCGCCGTCCTTAAAAAATACAAAACCGACAAAGGCACACCGGTCACCCTTCTTTCGGGGGACTCTTCCCAGTTCGCCTTCACTTTTTCAGCACAAAACAGGACGATCCGTACCGATAAATTATTTTTTGAGCCGGCTTCTGTCACCAAACATCCCGATGGCTCCCAGACGCTTACCATGGCGCTGCAAGCCGGGGCCGGCCGCTCCATCATTTACCAATACTCTTTGGCGAAGGACGCCTATCTCCTCGGTTTCCAGGTACGGTTACGCGGAATGGAGCA